>SXGQ01239091.1_pt1 | contig 32170 bp, 28 predicted proteins | sample 3178371 | NCBI WGS metagenome assembly SXGQ01 (sample SAMN11356859, study PRJNA531348) | freshwater metagenome | isolation source: freshwater sample F1-20 | place: China: Fuxian Lake, Yuxi | collected 2017-12-25
CCAAAATACTTACGCTATTATCGCTTGAGCCATCGTCAATGACAATAATTTCTATGTTTTTATAATCTTGATTCCAAATGCTTTCTAAGCATTTGGGGATGAATTTTTCGTGATTATAACTTACGCAACAAACCGAAAGTAAAGGATTATTATTCATAAATTCTTTATTATTAATGTTTGATTTAGTGCTGATTCAATCGCCTCGCCAACAAATTTATCATGATTATAGCACGACATTAAAACTGAAATTTTCATCATAAATTAAATTAAATTTTAATTTTAAAAACATTCTCAACTTCAAGCACATCATTGCCAAGAAATTTCCCGGGGCGTTGATAATCAAGCACTTCCGCAATAAATTCGGGTTTTATTAATTTTTTTGCAGAGCTATTATTAAATTTTTTGTTTAGATCTTTTCTTACCAACCACATATGTTCCATTCGTAAATCTTGCGGTTCAAAATATTTAAATTTTCTATTGCCATTCATTTTGCGAGTAGGGTCAACTAAAACTGGAAAATAAGATTTTCCGGAAAGCTTAGTGAATAAATTTATTTTTGCGATAAAGGGTACGTAAGTTTGCGAATAGTTTTGAATTTGCCAAGTTGGTTGCTTAATGTAGTCGATAAATTTGCAAGAAGAAGCCTCGATTTTATTGGCGATAATAAATTTTTTTGCTTCATCAAATTGATTTTTGTGATAAAATTCATCGCAATCTAAATTGAGGAAATGACTACAGAATCGGGCTTTGGCGATATTCAGACCAATATTTCTTTTGCGAATCTCATTTTTGCCGGCCGAAGTATTTTTTGGAGTATAACAATAAATTTTATCGATTAATTTTTTCTGCACCAAATCACTTAATAAATCTTCAAGATTTTCCGAGCAAGGCTCGCCCCAATTCGAAGTTTTTTGATAAACAACATTAATGTGATCGGCGGAACCACGCACCGATTGGATCGAATATTCAAGAAGTTCTTCGCCGTCAAATAAATTATAAGATATGCCAAGTTTCATGTGATGTAAATTAATTATTTAGGTTTAGTTTGATCCACAAAATCATTTGCTAAAATTTCATATTTTTAGAATTTTTCCTATAATAAATTTTATTCTCTAAATATCAAATAATATATAATTCTAAAACTTAAAAATTACCGAGAAATTTATTAATAATTTTAAAAATTATGAGAAGTAATCCAAGAGAAGAGGGTGATTGGAACGTTCTAAAAACCATATTTGGGGCAATATAAATTTTGTTAAAATGCCAACAAATTCCCAGTCTTTAAAATTTGTTAAATAATTAAAATATTAAAGTTGTAAAAAAATAAAATTAATAATAACTTTAATAAAAATTTAGTTTTTTAATTATAAATTTTTATTTTTGTGTGAAAATAATTTTTTTCATATTAAAAATAAATTAAAGAGATAAATATTATGGAAGCATATTTTTTGCCATCAGCGCAAACCGCACTTACTCTTGCAATTGTTTTTAATCTTAACTCGAAATTTAAATTAAATTATTTTTCATTGAAAAATATCGAAATTAATTCTTCGCAATCTTTGCAAAATAACGATATTAAAATTGATAAAAAAGCAGATTCGCAATTAAATTTTGAGCATCTTTGGCAAAAAACTGATCAAGAATTAAAGCAAAAACTTAATCCCGAACAACTTAAAAATTTAGCTCTTTATATTAGTTTAAAGTTGATGAGTGATTTTGGTAAAAATCCCTTGAAAACAAGGAGTTTAGAAGATTTTAGTGACGATAAAAAAGCCAATATTTTACAAACATTAAAACGTTGTTCGGATCTTTTAGAATTTTCTTCCAAAGAGCAATTAATTGAAAAGCTAAAAAATTTTAACAATCATGAGAAAATTAATGATGATATTTTGCAAAATTTATTGAGCGTAGCTTTTTTGGGTTTTTTGACTTCGGCATATCAAGTTAATAAAAATAATAATTCGCCCAAAAACGAGGCTATTAAAAAATTTGTTAATATGATTGAGTCGTCTGAAGTCAATAAGGTGTTCGCTCTAACCACATCTTCTAAAATAAAATTTATAAAAAACTTAATTAGCGACAATAGCTCTTTTTAATTTTAAATTTTAATTAAATTATTGATTATTTCTTTGTAAAGATAATTTAAAATCATAAATTATAGTGCAAACAAAAACTATTTTACATTTAAAATAAATTTGTAAGGTTTTGTTTTTTTATAATAATTATTTATTCATAATTATTTATTGATAAATATAAAATTATGATTTATGTTGATTAAAAGTTATTGTAAAATAATTAATTAGTAAAAAATATAAATTTTAAAAACCCCATGCTTGTTAACCAATCAGCTCTTTATAATCCAGAATTTTCCGGCCCATTTGTCTATAATTCGAACGTTGTTGAGAGAAACCCCAGTTTAAACCCCGCTAAACCTTCAGAGGAAAAGCTTACTCCAATCGGACGCTCTCCAACAGAAGTTGAGGGTTCTCAAGTTATATTATCCAGTCAAGAATCGAGCAGAAATTCATCTTCCGCAAATGTACGAGTCCGTTAATAATTTCCAATAAAATATTGGCTCAAAGTAAATATTTTTAGTTTAATTCGAGCATTATTTTTTAACTGATTTCAATCCGCACCAAACAAATTCGCTCGTGAATGGAAGCAATGGTGCCGAGGCTTCGCACATGGTTAGCAAAATCGTGTAAAGCACATCATAAGCGTTTTGTTTATCTTCATCAATTTCACTTTTCCAAAATCTTTGACGATTTCGACGAATATACCAATTATTCAAAACCTCAAAAAATTTGTTAAATTCATCGCAAGCTTGCACCGTATCATATTGTTGCATAGCCACGTCAATTGCGGTTACAGAGGATTTTAATTTTGCCAAAATATAGCGATCAAGAATATTTTTAAAATCCTTTTTCTCATCGATGCGATTGGCGAAAATTCCATCGGCATTGGCGTAAAGACAAAAGAAATTATAAGCGTTAATAAGCGGTTTTATCGATAAACGTAAACTATCACGAATGGCTTTGCCTTCTTTGTCGATACGCAATTCTTGTCCACGCATGACAGGTTGCGAAATCATGTAAAAACGCATGGCGTCGGAGCCAATCGTTGAAAATATTTCCAACGGATCGGCGTAATTACGTAATCTTTTCGAAAGTTTTTGCGAATTTTCGTCTAAAATTGTGCCGTGGCAAATCACGTTTTTGAAGGGTGAGCGATCAAAAAGTGCGGTCGACAAAACCATTAAAGTATAAAACCAACCACGAGTTTGAGCGACATATTCGGTAATAAAATCGGCGGGAAAATTATCTTCAAACCATTCTTTATTTTCAAATGGATAATGAATTTGGGCGTAAGGCATTGATCCACTTTCGAACCAGCAATCAAGCACGTCGGAAACGCGTCGAAATTCTTCGCCATCTTCAAAAAAAACAATTTCATCGATGAAAGGGCGATGCAAATTATCGATTTTTTTGCCCGAAATTTTTTCAAGTTCGGCGATCGATCCAAAGACTTTTAATTTGCCCGATTTACTTTTCCAAACTGGCACGGGACAGCCCCAGAAGCGGTTGCGCGTGATTGACCAATCGCGGGCACCTTCAAGCCATTTACCAAATTGTCCGTCCTTAATATTGTTTGGAATCCAATTTATTTGTTGATTTAATTCAACCATGCGATCTTTAAAAGCGGTAACTTTAACATACCACGAACTCACGGCTTTGTAAATTAGCGGCGTGTCCGTACGCCAACAATGTGGATAATTATGGAGGATTTGTTCGGGATTGCCGAAGAGAATTTTATTTTCCTTAAGATATTTTATGATGTCATCATTAGTGTCGAAAACTTGGCGTCCATCAAGCTTCAAACCACCTTCTTTACTATCATCATTAATGCGATAAACATTATTATTTTTGCCGACAAAACCAATTGCCGAATTAAATTTGCCACCTTCATCAACGGGGCAAATGGTTGGAATGCCATTGGCTTTGCAAAGCAATTGATCATCTTCACCAAAGCCGGGAGCGATGTGAACGATGCCAGTTCCTTCTTCGATTGAAACGAAATCGCCAGCCAAAATTGTGAAAACTTTGGCGGATTCATTTCTTAGCGAAACTACGTTCGCATCATTTTGAAAATTATTATTGTGAGGAAATAATTGTTTATAACCAAGTCCAATCAACTGATGACCCATAACGCTTCCAAGCAGTTCATGTTCGCCAAAATCTTTGGCAAATTTTTCAACTAAATTTTTGGCTAAAATTAAAATTTCATGATCTTTTTTGATTAAAGCATATTCAATTTTTTCGCCAATTGCTAAAGCTAAATTCGAAGGCAAAGTCCATGGCGTTGTAGTCCAAGCGATTAATGCAATTTTGGTTTCAGATGTTGAAAATTTTTGTAAAAAACTCGGAATTTCTTGAAGATGAAATTTAACCTTCGCCGTCTTACTCGCCTTCTGCCTGTAGGCGTTATCCATGCGCGTTTCAAAATTTGAAAGCGGAGTTTGGCACGCCCAAGAATATGGAACAACGCGAAAATCTTCATAAAGTAAGCCCTTATTATGCAATTCTTTAAACGCCCACAAAACCGATTCCATGTAGTTTAAATCCATGGTTTTGTAACTATTTTTAAAATCGACAAAACGCCCTTGACGCGTAACATAATTTTCCCAATCATCGGCATATTTCATCACTGATTTTTGACAAGCATCATTGAATTTTTCAATGCCAAATTCTTGAATAGCAATTTGCCCCGAAATTGGCTTTCCTTCTCGCTTGGTAAGCTCTTTTTCGGTTTCCATTTCGACCGGCAAACCATGCGTATCCCAGCCAAAACGCCGTTCAACTTTTTTACCTTTCATGGTTTGATAACGCGCCACTAAATCTTTTATAAAGCCTGTAAGTAAATGTCCGTAGTGCGGAAGACCGTTAGCAAAAGGCGGGCCATCATAAAAAACAAATTCATTTTTTTCAATTTTTTCGTGACGACAATTTTTGTGCTCTTTAAGTGAGCAAGGATTGACAACGGGCGAAGTGTTATCTTCGTCAAGTTCACTGGCAAAATTTCGCATTTCAACTGATTTTTCAAAGATTTTTTGCTCTTGCCAAAATTTTAAAATATCCTCTTCCATCTTAGCGAAATCAAGGTTCTGATTAGCGTCTGGGTAAAATTTTTTCTTTGTCATTGTAAGTTTTTGAAAAAAGATTTTATTTTTTTATGAAATTTTTCTATAAATTTTAGAATTCGTTAATTATAATAACGATTTTAAATTAAATCTATTTTAAAAATTAGTTTTAATTTTGCTAAAAAAATTTTTATAAATCATGAAAAAAATTAAAGTTGGAATTGCGGGTCTTGGCACTGTAGGTCGCGGAGTTTATGAAATTTTACAAAATCAAAAAGATTTACTCGCTCTTCGCACTAATTGCGAGTTTGAGGTCGTCGCAGTTGCTTCGCGTTCGAAAAAAGATTTCGTCGACACGAAAATAAAATTTTATAACAATATTTTAGATCTCGCCGAAGATGAAAATGTTGATGTGGTGGTTGAGTTGATGGGCGGTTATGATGTGGCAAAAGATTTAATTCATAGTAGTTTAAAAAATAACAAAAAAGTAGTTACCGCCAACAAGGCGTTGCTGGCAGAACATGGAAAAGAAATTTTAAACTGGGTTGAAAAATATCGCGGAAGCATCGGATTTGAAGCTTCGGTAGCGGGTGCCAATCCAATCATTAAAGCCTTTAAAGAAGGTTTTGTTGCTAATGAAATTTCCGAAATTTATGGAATTCTAAACGGCACTTGCAATTTCATTTTAACTAAAATGAAAAATGAAAAACAAGATTATAAAATTGCTTTGCAAGAAGCTCAAGAGCTCGGTTACGCCGAAGCCGATCCGCGTTTTGATGTTGAGGGCAACGACACCGCGCATAAAATTGTTTTATTATCGGCAATTGCCCGTTCTTCGCTCCCAAATTATTCGCAAACTTATATTGAAGGAATTAATAAAATTTCGATTGACGACATCAATCTTGCCGACGAATTGGGCTACAAAGTCAAGCTTCTGGCGGTTTATAAAAATTTAGGCGACGAAGTGCAACAATCAGTTTATCCAGCTTTAATTAAAAATTCTGAAAAAATTGCTCAAATCGATGGCTCTTACAACGCCGTACTTTCCAAGGGTTCAAACTTTGAATATAATTTGATGGTTGGACGTGGGGCAGGGGGCAAGCCTACGGGTTCAGCGGTTGTCGCCGATATCGTCGATATTGCTTTGAATAGAACTAATAGTTTTTTATTTAACGCTGAAAATTATAACCTTCAAGCGACCAATATTATCAATATTGAAAAACGATTTGGACAATATTTTATTGTATTTAATTTTGATAAAAATAATTTAGCAAAAGGCAATGTTGTTGAGCAAATTTTTGCAAATCGCATTAATCCGCAACAAATTATTTTTAAACAACAAAGCGAGTCCAATAAAGACATTTTTTTGGGGGCAATTTTAACCGAAAATCACCTTGAAAAAGATATTGTTGATGCCCTCGCGATGGTTGATAAAAGCCGAATAGACAACATTAAATTTATTCGTGTTGAACAAACCAATTTTTAATCATGACAGATTTTGTTTTAGAAATTTTTAGCGAAGAAATTCCCGCTAGAATGCAAAAAAATTCGGCGGAAAACTTTTTGAAAATTGCTCAAGAAATTTTAGCAAAAAATAATTTAAATTTAAGCGAAGACTCGATCAAAGTTTTTATTTCGCCACGAAGATTGGCGTTAATTTTAAAAAATTTAAATGTTGAGCAAACTCAAAATTCTCAAAAAAAGATTGGTCCAAAAATCGGCTCGGAACCTAGAGCTATAGAGGGTTTTTTAAAATCAACTGGGCAAAATAAATTAGAAGATTTACAGATTATTGACGGTTTTTACGTTTTTAACAAGCCAGAATTAAAAATAAAAACTTCCGAAATAATTGCTTCTGCACTTCCAACGATTTTACAAAAAATGCAAAATTCTTGGCAAAAATTAATGCGTTATGATGTTGATCAAGAGGGCAATCAAGCCAAGTGGATTCGCCCAATTCGTGGCATTGTGGCGTTGTTTGACGATAAAATAATTGATTTAAATTTTGCCTTTATTCAAGCAAAAAATATTACTTTTGATAAATTTGGTAATCATATTTTAATTAATAATGCCAAGGATTACGAACATATTTTACAAAAAAATAATATCATTATTGATCAACATAAAAGAAAGCAAAAAATTTTACAAAAACTTCACAAAATTACTCACGAAAATTATTTAAAATTGCCCGATAATTTTGAAAAATCAAATTTTTTTGATGAGCTGGTTGGAATGTGTGAAAGCCCAGAATTGTTGGTTGGAGAGGTTGATAATAAATTTTTAGAATTACCAAATGAAGCTTTGGTTTTAACTTTACAATCAAACCAAAAATATATTTGTTGCACTGATTTTGATGGCAAATTTTCTTCAAAATTTTTATTTATTGTCGATTGCGAAATTAACGAAAATAATGTTAAAAAAATTATCGCCGATAATGAAAAAATAATGCGTGCAAGGCTTACCGATCTTGAGTTCTTCATTAATGAAGATTTGAAAAATCACTTGAGTGATTATGTGGTTAAATTGCAAAAAATTATTTATCACCAAAAAATTGGCACGATGTTTGAAAAGGTCGAACGTTTAAAAGAGATGACAAAATTTTTATCAATTTTTGTTCCGCATTGTGAAATTGGTTTAATTGAAAGAGCGGTTGATTTATCCAAGGCTGATTTAGCAACTAAGGCGGTGGCGGAATTGCCTGAATTGCAAGGTCGTTTCGGTAGTTTTTATGCCACAAAACAACTGGAAAATCATAAAATTTCTGAAGCAATTTATGAGCATTATTTGCCCGACGGTGCTAATTCGCCGACCCCGCAATCGCCTCTTGGAATTGCTTTGGCGATTGCCGATAAAATCGATACCATTGTTGGATTTTTCTTGGTTGATGAAAAGCCGACAAGTTCAAAAGATCCATTTGCGCTTCGTCGTTGTGCTCTCGGAATTATTCGCACTTCGCATCAACATAATATTGCTTTTCCGATTAGAATTTTAGTTGAGCGCTCTTTAAAATCATATCCGCCAAAGCTTCTCAAGCAACATATTTCAACTAATAAAAAAGATTTTTTTGAGTTGAAGAAAAAATTAATTGAAGAAATTGTGCGCTTTATTGTTGAGAGATTAAAAGTTTATTTAAAAGATCAAGAACAAGTGCGTCAAGATGTGCTAAATGTGGTGATGAATGCTTACCTAGAAAGCTTAGAGTCCCATAAGTCGGTCGATATTTTATATTTAATAAAAAAAATCAAATTTTTAGATAATTTTTTATCAAATGATAAGCATAAAAAACTGATTGAACTTTACAAAAGATCAACCAATATTTTAGCGATTGAAGAAAAAAAGGATGGAAAAAAATATCAAGGACGCCCTTCGGTTCTAGGCTTTAAAAGCAAATATGAAAAATTACTTTATCGTCGAATTAAACAAATTTCTCGTGATTTTTATAAATTTATTAACAAAGCGGAATTTGAAAAAGCCTTCGCGTTGTTAGCGGTTATTGAGGCGCCACTTGATCATTTTTTTGAACATGTGGTGGTCAATGATGTTGATAATTACGCTCGAGAAAATCGTTTAATACTTTTGGCGATGATTAGGAGTTTGTTTGATGAGGTGGGCGATCTATCTTTAGTAATGTAGATTTTGCAAGTTATTTTAAATTAATATTGTAATCAATTTTTATTGAAAATTTATGCGTTTATCGAAATATTTTTTACCAACTCTGAAGGAAAATCCAATCGATGCAACGGTGGTGTCGCATCAATTAATGGTTAGAGCCGGAATGATTCGTCAAACCGCTTCGGGAATTTATTCTTGGTTGCCACTCGGCTTAAAAGTTTTGCGAAAAGTTGAGAAAATTATCAAAGAAGAAATGGATAAGGCTGGTGCTTTGGAAGTGCTAATGCCAACGATTCAGCCTGCAGAATTATGGATTGAATCGGGTCGTTATGAAGCTTATGGCAAGGAAATGCTTAGAATCAAGGATCGCCACGATCGTGATATTCTTTACGGTCCAACTCATGAAGAAGTTGTTACAGATTTATTCCGCAAAAATATCACTTCTTACAAGGATTTGCCGAAAAATTTATATCAAATTCATTGGAAATTTCGCGACGAAATCCGCCCTAGATTTGGCTTGATGCGTGGTCGAGAATTTTTGATGAAAGATTCTTACTCCTTCGATTTAAATGCGGAAGACGCGCGCAAAACTTATGATTTAATGTATGAAACTTATTTCAAAATTTTTCGTAAAATGGGTTTGAAGCCAATCGCTTTGAGAGCAGATACCGGAGCGATCGGGGGCGATTTGTCGCATGAATTTCATATTTTGGCGGATGTCGGTGAAAGCGCTATTTTTTATGATAAAAAATTTGATGAATTGAGTGAAGAGCAAGAAATCGATATCGCTCAAACCCAACAAATATATGCCATGGCCGATGATTTACATATTCCAGAAAAATGCCCAATTCCAGCGGATCAGCTTGCTTCTAGGCGTGGAATTGAAGTTGGTCAAGTTTTTAATTTTGGTTTAAAATATTCAAAAGCCATGGAGGCTTCAGTAATGGGAGCGGGTGGCGAAAAAATTTATCCAAATATGGGCTCTTACGGCATCGGCGTTTCTCGAGTTGTGGCGGCGGCGATCGAAGCCAATCATGATGAAAATGGCATTATTTGGCCGGCTCAAATCGCTCCTTTCGATGTAATTTTGATTAATATTCGAGTTGGCGACGAAGCCTGCGACAAGGCTTGCGAGGAGCTTTATTCTAGGCTTCAAAACAAGGGTGTTGAAGTGCTTTACGACGATACCAAAAATAGCTTAGGGCAAAAATTTTCGGTGGCAGATTTAATCGGCGTCCCAACGCAAATTATCGTCGGACCGAAATCATTGGCTCTGGGAAAAGTTGAAATTAAGAATCGTAAAACTGGTGCGAAAAGCGAAATTCTTTTAGAAAAAATTTAAAATAATCCAAATGAATTTTAAAAATTATTTTAGCAAAAATTATAATTTTCTTAATGTAATATTTTTTTTGTTACTTATTTTATTTGGCTTTTTTGTTAGGGTCGGAGACCTTGATAGATATGCTTTCTCGCAAGATGAATATTGGCATTTATATCTTTCTAATACAGATAATTTAACCGAATTATTTAAAAATATTTTTCGTGAAGAAGTTCATCCACCATTATCATTTATAATTTGGCATTATGCTTTTAAAATTAGTCACAATGAATTGTGGCTAAGAATGTTTTCAATAATTCCTGGGCTGTTATTGATTCCAAGTATTTATGTATTTGGTAGGCTTTTTATTAGCAAAAATGCTGGATATTTTTTATCGGCATTTGTTACTTTTGGCTCGATGTTAATGACTTTATCGGTTGCGATCAGAGCCTATTCCATCCTCTTTTTGATTATGTGCTGGATGGTAATATTTGTTTATCGCTACATTAAAAAACCTAAAAATAAATATTTATTTTACTATTTTTTTCTCGGATTTTTGGCGATCCAAACTCATCACGGAGTTTCGTTTTTTATATTCGCACTCGGCACCGCTCTAATGCATGATAGCTTTTTTAAAAAGAATAAAAAACATTTACTGGTAATAATTTTTGGTCATTTTATTTTGTGCCTTCAGTTATTATTGCATTTTTATTTATTATTTTATCTATTCGATTTTGTACCAAATAATTTTCCTAAAGAGTTTGGTAATTTTATACATTCATTATTTTATTTAATCTTTTCTTTAAATATAAGCGAGATTACAAATTTCAATTATGGCGAATTAAATAATGAATTAATAAAATTTTTAGATATTTTTCAAATTTTTTCATTTTTTATCGTAACAATTTTTTTGATTAAGAAAAAAAAATGGCTATTGTTAAACATTATTTTTCTCCCAATTTTTTTAAATAGTGCAACCTCCGTTTTAAAATTATATCCACTTTTTTTAGAAAATATTCGCAGATTAACAATTTACTATTTTAATTTTTTAATTTTCGCTTTCTATGTTTGGTATATCATTTTTTCGTCAATTTTAAAGAAAATTAAATTAAATTTTATTGAGCCAAGAATTTTAATATTATTGATGTCCGCACCTTTATTTTACTATGTTTATACCCATAATTATTTAAAAAATTCTTACCCAAATTGTTTTGAATATTTTGAAAAAGAAGATGAAAATATTTTTTATCAAAAACTAGATCAATATGTTAAAGAAGAGGGAAATGTTGTGATTTTACCAGCCAAAGCTATTTGGAAATTTAAATTTTTGAAAGATGGAAAGATTGAAAGAATATCTAAATATTTGGCAATTTTACATAAAGAAAATTATAAAATTTATATAATTGGATATGAAGAAAGAGCTGCGTTGTTAAATGAACAATATAAGGAAGAGGTTTTTAATTTAATAAAAGCTGATAGCAAAAAACAAAAAATTAAATCAATTACTTTGGGAGATATTTGTTATGAAAATTACAATTGTAATGTATTTTATGGAAATAGTAAAAATTCAGAAGATTTTCATTTTTTTAAAAATATGAATTTAAGTTATATCGAAGATAGATTTTATTTTAAAAAAGAAATTTCTAAAGGCTGTCTATTAAATATCTTTTTTGTAAAATTTAATCAAAAAATTATTCAAAATTAAAGCAATATTTATGATTAAAAAACTTTTAATTTTTATCCCAGCTTATAACAATGAGAAGCATATAGAGCAGGTTATTAAATTAATTCCATTTGACGAAATTCAGCAAAAAATTAATTATTGTGAGGTTTTTATAAGCGATGATAATTCTATCGATTTTACGACAAAAATAGTTGAAAATTATCAAAAAATAAATCCTACGAAAAATATTAAATTGATTACGCAAACTAAGAATCTTGGCTATGGTGGCAACCAAAAATTTGCCTATAATTATGCCATAAAAAATAATTTTGATATTGTGATTATGGTTCACGGAGATTCGCAATATTCGCCCTTATTAATCCCTAAAATTATATCGCCAATAATATTAGAAAATTTTGATTGCGTCCTTGGTTCACGCATGATTAACAAAAGATCAGCGTTAAAAGGCAAGATGCCATTATATAAATTTTTTGGCAATATTGGTTTGACTTTTATGCAAAATATTTTGCTCGGACAAAAATTATCAGAATATCATACCGGTCTTCGTGCCTACAGAATAGAGTCTTTAAAACAGTTGCCTTTTGATTATAATAATAATGGTTTTTTATTTGATACCGATATTTTAATTCAAATTATTGATAATAAAATGTCGATTAATGAAATTGCAATTCCAACTCATTACGGCACCGAATATTGCAATCTAAATGTTATAAAATATGGCTTAGAAGCTTTGTTTTCAACGTTTTTCTCGCGATTACAAAAATTAAAATTAATCAATTTAAAAAAATTTGATTACCAAGATTTTAAAAAAGATCGCTAAGAAAATCTTTAAAACTCAAAGACGCTATTTTGGGGGAGTGGCTTCTCGATTTTTCGAAAGCGAAGAACCTGTAGGATTTACTACCAAGGTTTTCGACTTTTCCGCAAGTCTTTCTTCGGTAAATTGAATAATATCTTTGTTTATGGATATTGTTGGCATCAAATTTATATTTCCCGATCCGCCAACCTCAAGACGAAGTGTCATATTAGGAGTTTTACTAAAAGAGTTAAAAAATTTAAAATTGATATTTTTCCACAGCTCAGCATTTTTTAATTCATCGATAAATTCAGGATTTACATCTATTCCTTCGTCAAATTCTATCCCTTTATCACTAATTCTAAATTTTCCATTTAGTTTGGATACAAGTTCTTCTTTGCCCTCTTTTCCAAGCTTCATTATTTCGCTATTTTTTTTAAGTTTTAGATTTAGGCAACCTTCAAATCTACTATCCTCTCCAGTAATTTTAGCTAATTCTAAAATTAAATTCGACGCATTTCCATTTCTAGAATCTTCCGCGAAAGTATTAAAAATCGTATAAATTTTTTTATTGTCATCTGTTGTTTTTACTTCTCCGCTTAACATTGAATGAATTTTATATTTAGAGTCTTCATTTTCTGCTTGTTTTGGATTGAAAATAATAAATTTTTGGATTGTTGGATCTACTTGTTCTCGCTTCTTCCACCTTTCTAACAAACCTTCAGGAAGATCGGGAACAACATTGCGGTGAATTTCACACATCTCTTTTTCACCGATCAATTTTTCCATTTCATCAACCGAAATAATTAGTATTGAAGACTTATTTTTATCTTGAGCATCTTTCATAATTTTATAAAAATTAAATAATAAATTTATATTTTATAAAGTAGTAAATAATTATTCAATATTTATATTATTAAGCTATCAAAACTCCATATTCAAACTAGCTTTTAAAGCACGAACAGAGCCGAATTGCAGATTGTTATTATTGTGAGCGGTGAGGAAATATTTTTTGTTAAAAATATTTTCAACATTAATTTGAGCGCGAATTTTTTCGTCAATTTTGTAAAATATTGCACCGTCGAAACGATTAAATCCTTTCAATTTTACTTTATTATCAACCGCTGAATATTGGCTTGATTGCTTGATAAATCCGAGTCCGAAACTTAATGTTTGTGAAAATTTATATTTATTCCACAAGGCAATTTTGTTGCTCGGAGTGAGAGCCAATTTATTGCCTTTTTTGGCGTCGGCGGTGGTGCTAGAAATTTTGGCATCGAGATGAGAGTAGGACGCAACCACTTCAAATTTTTTACTAATTTCGCCCGTCGCCGAAGTTTCGAAGCCACGAATTTTTGAACTTCCCGACAAAACAAAATATCCTGAACCGTTCGGGTCGTTAGCTCGACTATTAGTGCGATCTAATTGAAAAATTGCGGTGTTAAAATTAAGTTTGTCGGTTATGTCCCATTTGGTGCCGATTTCGTAATTTTGCAATTTCTCCGGTTTTAAAGATTTCGACTTGGCATCGAGTGCAGAAAATTGATCGCCCGCACTCGGTAAATAGCTGGTGCTGTAGCTTGAATAGATTGAAAGATTTTTTTGCGGTTTGAAAACTAAACCAACTTTTGGCGAAATAAAATTATCACGTCTTTTAAAATTTTGCCCAGTATTTTTATTTTCAAGCTTGATATCAAAACTGTCGAGGCGAAGGCCCGCTGTAAGCTCAAAATGCTCGTTAAAAGTGATTTGATCTTGTAAATATGAACCCAAAACCGCCACAGTTGAGTTATTATTGGCATCGCTTGAAGCTCGACGATAATTGATTGGAGTTAAGTTTATGTCGTCGAAAATTGAAATCCCTAAATTTAAGTCTTTGTTATTAAAATAGCCACTCAAGCGACTCGTCGACGAATCTTGATGAGAAATTTCGGTGCCAAATAACGCCAAATGTTTAAGCGAAAAAGCTTCAAATTTTTTAGTAAGATCGGTTTGGTTGGTGAAATTTTTGCGCTTTTGCGAATTGTTGTAAGCCGAGAGATTAAACTTATCGTTGGCGCCAACTTCGCCACTCGCATAAACATTTTTATAAAATTTTGAATATTGCGTAAAGCGCGTGTAATTTTTTAATTGCAATTGATTTGGAAATTCGTGATTGACGGTGGCAAAAACTGAATCCAATTTATTTTCCGAATCATTTTCGTTGGGATTTCCAAAAAATTTTGAAGCCGAACTTTTGAGAGGTTCGCCATTCTTCGAAGGGACGCCACGATCGTTAAAGCGATTATCGTAAAAATGTTCATAACCAAATTTAATGTCGGTATTTTTGCCAAGAATAATTGTGCCCGTTGGGTTGAAGCCAAAACGTTCTAAATTGCCATAATCGCGAAAAGTTTGTGATTTTTCATAAAAACCGTTGAAGCGAAGCGACAATTTGTCATTAATTTTTTCGCTTAAATCGGTTTGTAAACGGCGATTTTCAAAGGATCCGCCGGATAAAATAATTTGACGTTTTTTTATACCATCGGCAAATTTAGGAACTCGATTGACCAAGCCTCCAGCCCCACCTCGACCGAAAGCCAAGGCATTGGGACCATTCAAAAATTCAACTTTTTCAATGTTATAAAAATCACGAAAATATTGCATATCGTCACGAGCGCCATCGATAAAAAAATCAGCGGTGGAGCTGTTGCCACGAATTGAAATTTGGTCGCGATTTCCTTCGCCTTGTTGAATGTTAACACTCGGAATATAAAGCGTCGCTTGCTCCATATTCACAATATTTTGATCGCGAATTTGTTGTTGCGAAACTATATTAATTGTTTGCGGAATGTCACGTAAAATTTTATTGGTGCGAGTTGAACTGGATTGACTTTCAGCCTTATAGCCATCTTGATTTTCACTGGTGGCGGTGATGGTGATTTTGGGTAAAATATTTTTTTCGAAATTATTTTTTAAAATTTCGGGTGAGGGTGATTTTTTTGCCAAAATTTCACCGCAAAAAAAACTAAAAATAATTTGTAAAATCAAAAAATTTCTCGAAAAAAAATTTAAAAAAAACATGAAAATTATAAAAAAATTGAAATAAAAATTGCAGAATTTATAAATTTATATTTTTGATTTGAAAAATACGAAACCTTTAAAATATTGGCTTCATGAGGCAAAAAAATAATTCAAAATTGGCAATAACGATTATCATTTTGCAATAATATTTTAAAAATGCAAATATTATTTTTTCGGAAGAATTTGATATTTTTTTAAAGTTTTTAAATCAATATAATCCAAAGTTTTTGAGTTGGTTGATTCTAATTTTATTTGGGGAGCGACGCCTGCTTCGTGAGCTTCGAGCCAACGCAAAGCACAAAGGCACCAAAAATCTCCTGCCTTTAAGCCCTTGAAATTGTAGTGCGGAGCTGGAGTTATCAAATCATTACCTCTTGATAAGGTGAATTGCAAAAACTCTTCGGTGATTTGAGCACAAACAACGTGAGTGCCAACATCTTGAATATTGGTGTGGCAAAAACCGTCGCGAAAATAACCGGTGACGGGGTCGAGACAGCATGATTCGAGTTTGGTGCCAAGTACATTTTGAGCATTTTCTTTGAAATTTTTATTTGGAATTTTTGTCATATTTTCGAGCGCATTTGAGTTATTTGAAAATAAAATTATCAATAAAATATTGAAAAAAATTATTTGTTGAATTTTTTTTAATGTCATTTTTTTATTTTTTTACATTTTTCTGAACAAAATTTAACATTGTCCCAAACTTTCTCCCACTTCTTTCGCCACGCAAAAGGTCTTTGGCATTTTTGGCAAATTTTTTGCGGTAAATTAAGTTTTTTATGAGCCATTTTTAAGTTAATTTATCTTCGTCGCTAATTTTTGGAAGTGCCTTAAAAGTGCTTAGTGCCAAGTCTCGCGACTCATCAATTTTTACAATCGGATGCGGATAATTTTTGCCTAATTTAATTCCTGAATTTTGTAAAATTTCTGTCGAAGCTTCCCACGGTTTGTATAAAAATTTTGCTGGTAAATTTTTTAATTCGGGCACAAATTTTCGCGTATATTCGCCCTCGGGATCGAATTTTTCGCCTTGTAGAATCGGATTAAAAATGCGGAAATATGGCGCCGCGTCGGCTCCGCTTCCAGCCACCCATTGCCAACTCGCCGAGTTGCTCGCTAAATCGGCATCGACCAAACAATCCCAAAACCATTTTTCACCCAAACGCCAATCGAGCAATAAATTTTTTACTAAAAATGAACCGACGATCATGCGCACGCGATTATGCATTTGACCAGTTTGCCACAACTCTCGCATGCCGGCGTCAACTATCGGATAACCGGTTTGCCCTTTACGCCAAGCCTTTAAAAAATTTTCATTTTTTTGCCATAAAAAATTATCAAAACGTGGTTGAAAATTTTTGTCGGGCAAATGCGGAAAATGAAAAAGTAAATAATATGAAAATTCACGCCAGCCGAGCTCGCTTAAAAAATGATCGAGATTTAATTCGCCGGTTTTTTCACGATAATTTTCTTGAGAAAAATGCCAAATTTGATGCGGAGAAATTTCGCCAAAATGTAAGTGCGGAGATAGGCGAGAGACATTATTTTGCGACGGAAAATTGCGTCCATCTTTGTAATTTTTTAAATTATTTTTGACAAAATTTTGCATTTTTTTGTAAGCAAAATCTTCGCCAATTTGCCAATAATTTTTCATCTCTTGATCCCATTTTATTGTCGGCAAAAGTGGCAAATTTTTTAATTTAATTTTGTTATTTTCGTCGTAAAAAATTTTAAAATTTTCAGGTTTTTTTAAAGGTTTTCGTGGTGCAGTTTTTTGCAAGCAACCTTTGCGGTAGTAAGGCGTAAAGACTTTATAAGGCGTTTGATCGCTTTTCAAAACTTCATGCGGTTCCCACAAAAGCGAGGCGTTAAAACTTTGGGCAATAATATTTTTTTGTTTAAAAAATGATTTTATTTCACGATCTTTTTCGATTCGCAGAGGTTCATAACAGCGATTCCAAAAAATTCCCGAAATTTCAAATTTCTCAACTAAATTTTTTAAAATTTCTTTGGATTCTCCGCAATAAAAATTTAATTTATTATCGAGAGATTTATTTAAAGAATCTAAGCTGTGATGAAGCCACCATTTGCTCGCTGAGCCAATTTTCCTATTTTCGCCAATTTGTTCTTCAAAAATATAAATCGGCATGACGATGCCATTTTCAATCGCCGAGAGCAAGGCGGGATTGTCGCTAATTCGCAAATCTTGACGAAACCACATAATAAATTTTTTAGACATAAATAATAAAACTAATTTGATTTTTTGATAAAAAGAATAAGAATTATAAAAAAATTTTATAAAAAATGCTTCTAAAAATTAACAATCTCAATATTAGTTTTGTAAATCGCAACCAACAAGAAAATTTAGTGGTTAAAAATTTTTGTTGCGAACTTAAACCCGCTAAAATTTGTGCATTGGTTGGGCAAAGCGGATCAGGAAAATCAATCATCGCCCTCGCTATTTTAAGATTGTTAAATAACGCAAAAATTAGTGGCGAAATTTTATTTGAAAATCAAAATTTATTGCAACTTGACGAAAAATCTTTGCAAAAAATTCGTGGCAAAAAAATCGGTTTTATTTTTCAGGATCCAAATACCGCACTTAATCCTCTTCATAAAATTGGCAAACAAATTGAGGAGGCGATTAAAATTCATAATCCTAAAATTTCTAAAAATGAATTGAAAAAACATTTGCATAGTTTGATGAGAGATGTTGAGCTCGATGCTCTGATTCCTAGGTTAAATTGTTATCCTCATCAACTTTCGGGTGGACAAAAACAACGAGTAATGATTGCGATTGCAATTGCTAATAATCCACAAATTATTATTGCCGATGAGCCAACGACAGCGCTTGATGTTGTAGTGCAAAATGAAATTTTAAAATTGTTAAAAAATTTATCAAAAAATTTAAATATTGCCATTTTATTAATAAGTCACAATCGCAAAGCGGTGGCAAAATTGGCGGATGAAATTATTGAAATTGGTGAGAAAAATATTAATTTAGAAATTGCACGAAATATTGAAAATAAAGGCTTTGAAGCTAATAATAAAATTTTAGAAGTAAAAAACTTAACGGTCAAACATAAAGAATTTTTTGCTAATAAAAATTTAAATTTTTCTTTAAACACTCAGCAAAATTTGGGGATAATTGGCGAAAGCGGATCGGGTAAATCAACACTCGCCAAAGCTTTGGTTAATTTAATAAAATTTGACGGAGAAGTAAATTTATTTGGTGATAAAAATTGGCAAAAAAATAGCGTAGAATTGCGTCGTAAAATTCAAATAATTTTTCAAGATCCATATTCGAGTTTGAACCCGCGGATGAAGGTTTGCGACATTATTGCCGAAGGTTTAATAATTCATAAAATTGCTTCTAAAAATTTTGAAAAAGATGTTCGCGGAATAATGCAAAAAATGAAGCTTGATGAAATTTTATTTAATAAATTTCCGCATCAACTTTCGGGCGGACAAAGACAGAGAGTGGCTTTGGCACGAAGTTTAATTTTAAATCCAGAAATTTTAATTTTGGATGAGCCGACTTCGGCACTTGATTTTGCTACGCAAAATGACATTTTGAATTTATTAATTTCGATTCAAAAACATCAAAAAATTTCTTATATTTTAATTTCACATGATTTAGAAGTGATTGCCAAAATGAGCGATTTTATTGCAGTTCTAAAAGATGGTGAAATCGTTGAATATCAAGACGCGAACACTATTTTTTCCAAGCCAAAAAATGAATATGTTAAAACCTTAATTGCATTAGGTTTGTAATTTTCATTACCTTATAGGGTTCGCTTGAGTTAATCCGCTATTTTTGCTTTCAATTCACTCAAAACTTGCGGTATTATTTTTTGCAAATTACGTAAATTTTTTAATTTATTTGGTGGCATTTCAACTAATTTTTTAAATGCTTCGGAGACTTCTCTTATCTCGGTTTGATTTATTTTTCGGCAAAAAAAAATTTTTTTGCTCTCATTCATTCAACTTAGAAAGAAGTTTTTGTTTAAAAAAATGAGGACATTGCATATTTATTATTGTAAATTACTTTTAAAAACTCATCCCAATTATGTATTTTTGATTATAAATAAAATGACCACATAAACATTATTTTTTGTTTTTATTTTTTTTCGCAGAATTTTCTGAATTTTTAACAATTTTTTTAAACAATTTTACCGAAATTTTTTCATTATTTTTTATGATTTCTGGAGAAATTTTTTCATCATATTCGGGTAAATAATTGGCGTAATAAAAATCAGCATTTGAGTTTGACTGGATTGATTGCTCCTCATTTTTAGCGCTTAAAATTTCAGCTTTTTTTGAGCTAAAAATTAAATAATTTTTTTCGATTAAAACATTAATTTCTTCGGGTTTGATTCCCAAAAATTTTAATTCAAAATTATGTGATTTTTCATCTTCAAAATGTTGAAGAGAAGCTTGAATTTTTGATGAATTAGAATTTTCTAAAATTTTATTATTTTCTTCAAATGCTTGTCGCATCATTTTGCGGTGAGTCTTGAAGGCTCTTTCCATTCTTTTATGCATTTCATCAAAATCGGCAAAAAAATCTGCTTCAAAATCTTCGTCAAAATCATGAAAAAAACGAGAGTGATATCTTTTTTTATAAGGGTTTTGATCATGATTCTGTTGGCATGAATAGGTTAAGAGCGAACCGATGATTAAAAAAATTGAAGCAAAAGTAATTTTTGATGAAATGATTTTTTTGAAGGCTTTTTTGATAACAAAGCTTTTATTGTCGTTGAGTTTTTGCATAATTAAAAAAATTTTGTTGATGATTTTTTGTAATAATTTATCATTTAGTTTGCAAAAAAAATATTTTCAAGAGTCTATGTTTGGTAAAAATAAAATTTTAAAAATTGAGCAACATGCCGGCGATTTTTTGGATGTTCAAGAAATATTCCCAACCCTTCAGGGCGAAGGACCTTTCGTCGGGCAAGGGGCGATATTTATTCGCCTTGGCGGTTGCAATTTAAAATGTAATTTTTGCGATACCGAATTTGATAGTTTTAAAAATTTTTCTTTAACCGAAATTTTACAAAAAGTTGTTGAACTCGCCAAAAATTCTCAACAAAAAATTGTTCGAAAATTAGTGGTTATCACAGGCGGAGAGCCGATGCGTCAACCGATTGAAAAACTTTGTAAAGAATTAATTTTATTAAATTTTTTAGTGCAAATCGAAACTAACGGCACCATATTTCGAGAACTTTCACCTCAAGTTAAAATTATTTGTTCACCCAAAATTTCCAATCATAAATATCATATTTTACGTCCCGATATTTTGTCAAAAATTGATGCTTTAAAATTTATAATTTCGGCAAGTAATGAAGATTATTCTGGGGTCGGCGAAGTAGGGCAGTCTGGTCGCCAAGATATTGCGATTTATGTTCAGCCGATGGATGAATATAATGAAATAAAGAATAAAGAAAATTTACAAAAATGTTTGGATCTTTGCGAAGAAAACGGCTATTTTCTTTCGCTTCAAACACATAAAGTTATTGGATTAAAATAACGCAAATTTAATCGCACATAATTATAATTTTTTGCAATAAATAAATTCAACAAAAATTATCGCCACAAAATAACAAAATCCAATTAAGTAAAGCAAAAAATGATAGCCGTAGAGCATAGAAAAATACTCAAGAAGGCCACCAAAAAGAGCTCCAACCATATTTAATCCAAAAGAAATTTCGGCATTATTTTGATAAGAAAAATGGTTTGAAAATATCAAATTGGCAAAAAAAATCGGCAATAATGAAATTAAAATTGCTGATAAATATTTTAAATAAAAAGGTAATTCAATAATTGATTTCAAAGGAAAGAAAATTGAAATTGCAATGGCAAAAATCATTAAAAAATAAAGAATTTTCTTATTAAAAATCAATTTCATTTTAGTTAAAATTGCCGAAGTTAAAGCGAGACCTAAAATGGCAACAAAAACTAGTGAATTAACAATCCAAGTTGATCCAAAAAGCAATTGGAAATTAATAATATTTTTAGTTTCCAGAAGCATAAAACCAGCACCTAAAAAAAACATGTGCCAAGGAATAATTTTTAAGAATTTTTGCCAAGATAAATTTTTGTTATTCTCTTCCGCTTTATATTTTTTTAAAAATAAAAATACCGCTAAGCCACTTAACGATATAATGAATGAAATTATAGTTAAATATGATCTTGGAATTAAGGGTTTAAATAAATAAGAAAACGGCCAATTGTCGGTTCCAACTTGATTTTCTGGATTGATTTCAGAAGTTTTTTTAAAAGATAATTTGGTTTTTTCTTTTATAAATCTAGCTTCATTGAAGTCGGCAATTTTATTGCCCCCCATTAAAAGTGCACTTTCGTCAATTTTTGAAGTAATCACCAAAACTTTATCAGGAAAATTTTGTTCTAATATTTTTGTTAATTTTTCAATCAACCAATCTTTGCGATAATTATTATAAAGCATCAACATACCATTTTCTTTTAAAAGAGATTTAGCTTTGGCAAAAGATTCTACCGTCATTAAATAGCTTTCTAGCCTTGTGTTTGAGCTGTTGGAAGCCAATGTTAAAGAATCAGTTAAGGCAAAAATTATTAAATCATATTTTTTGTCTTTTTGATTTTCGATAAAATTTCTGCCATCGGCTATGGTAATTTTAACTCGCGGATCGCTATATGGCTTAAGTGGATGATATTCCTTGCCAATTTCGACTAATCTCGGTTCGATATCAACGGCGTCAATATTTTTTACGTTATGCTGTAATGCAATCGAAGCATCTTGACCGCTTCCAGCTCCTATTATCAAAACATCATCATATTGTGGATTTTTAAATGAATCATAAGGTATTCGATAAAACCACAATTTTGGTTTTTTTTCCATGGCTTGATGCCCTGTTTTATTGGTGAATATATGATAATATTCATCTTTTTTAAATTCCGTCAATTTGATAAAATAATATTTTGACCACCAAGAATTTTCATGAATAATATTTAAAAATAGCGCAAAAGAAATTACTAATATCCAAACAAAAATTGAGTCATATTTTTTGTTTTTTGTTGGATTTTTGTGAGTGCGATTGATGATAAGCCACAAAATAAAAGTAATGGAAATCCAATACATAAATCCCAATTCAAAATAAGAAAGAATGTTGAATGCTATAACACCAACAAGGCTTCCAAGTAGATCAAAAATATAGGCATCAATTGATTTTTCGAAATTACGAAATGCCAATTTTAATTGTTGACCGAGGATTAAAAATAAAAAAGCAACAAATGAAAAAATAAAAATTACAATTAGCCAGCTTGGTATTTTGTATTCACCTACGAAGTCTTGAAACATTAACATCTCGCTTTCCAAAGCATTAATCACTAAAAGTTGAGAGTTTAGAATTAATAATAAAATCAATATTAAAGGGGGAAACAAATTAAATAGATTTCTTCTTATGCTCAGTAAACATCCGCCTCCAACGCCAAAAAAACTCGCTAATAAAATTATGTTTGAATAGAAGCTAATTGATACAATTGTTGCACTTATGTAACGAATTAAAGTTAATTCAAAAAATAAAATCAAAAAACTAATTATAAAAATTTTTGAACAATTTTTATTAATAAAATTATTGATAAAAACCATTTATATTTTGATTAAATTATTTCTGGAACCGAAGCTTTTAAAGCTTTTTTAGAAACCTCAACTATTTCGCCCGACTTCATGCTTCCTAGGATAAAAGGGCCAAAAGAAACGCGAATTAGGCGATTAACTTGCAAGCCGATATGCTCCATAATTTTACGAATCTCGCGATTTTTACCCTCGGTTAAAGAAATTGTGAGCCAAGAATTTGAATCTTTTTCGGTGTCAATTTCAACTTTGATTGGACCATATTTGATGCCTTCGATCGAAATTCCTTTCGATAAAGCGTAAAGCCTTTCGTGATTGAGAGTGCCAAAAACGCGAGCACGATATTTGCGAATCCATTTATTTTTGGGAAGTTCGATATATCTCGCAACCGCTCCATTAGTGGTTAGAAGCAACAAACCTTCGGTGTTAAAATCAAGGCGACCGATGCTGATTAAGCGTGGCAAGTTTTTTGGAAAAAAACTAAAAACGGTCGGGCGACGCTCTGGGTCTGACGTCGTGCAAATTGTGGCGACGGGTTTGTAAAATAAAAATAAGCGCGTTGGTTGTTTTTCGTTAATTAATTTTCCGTCAACTTTGATTGATTGATCGGTGATAAAAAGGGCGGGGTGATCAATATATTTACCATTAACTTGAACGCGACCCTCTAAAATCATTGCTTCGGCTTCGCGTCTAGAGCATAAACCACTTTGGGCAATTATTTTAGCAACACGAATGCCTTTTTCGTTAGAATTTTCATCTAAATTTTTTGAAATTTTATCCATGATTATTTTTAATTTTTTTATAAGAAGCTGATTGCTTAACAAATTCTTCAAAAAGTTTATTATCGGCTGAAGAAGTTTTGTATTCGGGATGCCATTGAACGCCAATGCAAAATGGATGATGGGGATTTTCAAAAGCCTCGATTACGCCGTCGGGAGCCGTCGCAACAACTTTTAAACCATTACCAACATTTCCAATTGCTTGGTGATGCGAAGAATTGGCGGAAAATTTTTCTTGCTCGGTGATTTTATAAAATTGTGAATTTTTTTCAATTTTTAATTCGTGATAGGGTTTGCCATATTCTTTGAATTCGGCGAAATGACTTTGTTCATGATCCATTAATTGTGGATGGTCGGGAATATGTTGAATAATTTTTCCGCCTTTTAAAACGCTAATTAATTGCATGCCGTTGCAAATCCCAAAAATCGGTAAATTAGTTTTCAAAGCTTTGCTGACAATTTCATGTTCGAAATTTTCTCTCGGCAAATTAAGTTTAACGGTTGGATGGACAAAATCTTCGCCATAACGCGAAGGGCTGATATCCATATATCCGCCAACAACCATTAAGCCATCAATCATTGATAAATAAGTGTCGATGGCGTCGTAATTGTAAGTAAATAAAATGGGAAAACCGCCATTTTCAATGATGGCGTCGACATAATTAGCACGAATAGCATAATGATCTTTTTTAGAATAACCATTGGCTGTACCTTCTTGAAAATCGGGCAAAATGCCGATGATTGGATGTGAGTTTTTGTTCATAAATTTTTTAAAAATTGAAGTTCGATTGCTGAGGCTAAAGACGCCATCTTGGCAATTAATTCGTAAGTAATTATAAAATTATTTTTCGAATCGGTAAAATTACTTTCTTGAGGTAAATTTTCAAGATTATAAAAACTGGCTCCGCTAGCGTTCAAACTTATGTGATCGTCGCGAGATTGATTAGTGCGAAATAAATTTTCAGCAACATTGCCGTTAATCATGTAAATCATGGGTTCGCAAGGATTATTATTAATTTTATCGGCGGTAATTATGCCTTCTTGAATCATGACTTTGTGGGTTTGGGTCGAGCCTTTTAACATATTCATTTTATTACGTTCTTTTTTGTTTATCTCAAGAACATCTTGCGGATTTGATACTGTCCAAACCGCCATTCCGTAGGTTCCGTTATCGGCTTTGATGTAGCAATATGGTTGATCTTTAATATTATATTCTAAATATTTTTCGGCGATTTTTTTTAAAATTTTATCAACATTTTTTGCCAAACATTCAAGCCCAATACTTTCTTTGAAATCAATGTCTTCGCAATGTTCATGCATTGAAGAAATAAGCCAAGGATCGAGATCTAAAATTTTGGCAATTTCATCGGCAATTTGATTATAAATAGTAAAATGTTGTGATTTGGTGCGTTGATGCCAACCCATGGCAATCGAAGGATTGACGGGGGTTGAGATGTTATTTAAAATTTCGGGAATTCCGTTGGTTAAATCATTATTTAAAATTGCTAAATCGGCAAAAATATGTTGATTATTTTCATTTTCAATCGCCAATTTTCCAGAAATTTTTTGCAAAGGATAAAGAGTTATAGTGCTTTGATTTTCAAGAGTTAAAACCGTTTTTAAAATTATTTCTGGATTGTAAGTTGCCACAAAAACTTGACATTTTTGACGTTGTAAAATCTCAACAATTATTGCCAAATTTTCGAGATAACGCATATTGCGCGTGTGATTTTCGGGAATGATAAAAATATTTTTTGGAATCGTGGAAAAATTTTTTGACAAAAATTTGGCGACCAAATTTTCGGCAATATTTTTACCCGATTCTGATAAATTATTAAAGCCTGCCGGATAGCAATTGGTGTCGATCGCGGAGATTTTATGAGAACTATGCCTTAAATCAATCGAGTTATAAAAAAAAGCCGGATTTTCGTTAAATTTTTGTGTAAAAAAATCGTCAATTATTGATTTTTTCAAATGAATTTTTTGAGCGATGGTGTTGATAATTGTCATGTTTTAATTGGTAAAATTTTCAGCGTAAGATTTGGGTTTTATTTTGAACTCTTGCGGTTCAACAACTTCATATTCAAAATTATTTTTGACGGCATAGTCAATCGCATCTTCTTTGTTGGTAAATTCAAATTTAAGTTGCGTTTGCGTGTTATCGCTAGAAACCCAACGCGTTAAATCATTGATTGTGCGTGAATTGGTTTCTTCGATTGGCGTTGCAAGCCATTTTTTACAATTTAATTTGCCTGATTGCATGGCGGATTTGGCTTGGCGATAAATTATTATTTTCATAAAAATTTTATAAAAAATTAGGTTTTCTATTGTTTTAACATATATTAAAACAATAAATATTTTTATGGAAGAAATTTTATTTTTTAATCAAGAACTTTTGACGAAAATTTTTAAAAAACCACTCAAAATTCCGAAGAAAATTAAGGCGACGCCGATCCAAATTAACGAAATCATCGGTTTGAAATAAGCACGAATGGCGTAATTTTCTTTTTCATCTTTAGTGCCGATGACGACATATAAATCATAAAGCGGATGATGATAAATGGCACTCTCATTGGTGGTGCGATCATTGATTGGATAAAGTCTTAATTCGGGTTTTAGCGTTGTGATAATTTTGTTGTTTTTCGTTACTTCAAAAACGCCGATGCGAGCAATAAAATTCTTATCGGCGCGATAATCGAGATTAGAAAATTTAATATCGAAATTATTGATCGCAAAAGTTTGATTTTTTTGTAAATTAATTTCCTTAATTTCAGCACCCGCATTAGAAATTATAACGCCAATCATAATTAGTAAAAAACCGCCATGGGCAAGGGTTGAAATGAGTTTTTTGGAATGATAAAAATTTAAAATTAAAGCGTAAATTGCTAAAAATAAATTTAACAAAATTAGCCATTCGATATTTTTAAAAATATAAAAAATAATTGCGGTGATGAGGGTTGAAGCCACTAAAATAATGGCGTTGGCGGGTTTTAATATTTTTTTAAATTTGATTGAATTGGCGATAAAAAAAATAAAAAAAGGCACGAGCAAAATTCCGAAAACTTGATTATAATAAGAGGCGCCGATGCTAATAAATTGATTAAATAAACCGCGAGATAAAATTGGGTAAATTGTTCCGATAAGAACAACGAGAAGGGCGGTGATCAGAAAATAATTATTAGCAATAATCAAAAATAATTGACGATTTTTTTGTAAATTTTCCTTGGAAATTTTGATAAAATTTAAATTCTTGGCAAAAATATATAAGCCAAATCCGCCAATTATTGAGATTAAAAAAATAACGAAGAAACCGCGATTGGCACTGATGGCGAAGGAATGAACCGAAGTTAAAACGCCGGAGCGGGTTAAAAAAATTCCGAGCAAACATAAAATCATGGTGAGGATTGCTAAAAATGCGCTCCAAGATTTCATGGCGGAATTTTCTTTGGCGAGCTTGAGGGCGTGGATTAGGGCGATTGCTGAAATCCATGGCATTAATGAAATATTTTCAACCGGGTCCCAAAACCAATATCCGCCCCAACCAAGTTCGCGATAAGCCCACCAAGAGCCAAGAGCAATTCCTAAAGTTAAAATCATGAATGAAAAATAAACCAAATAACGAAGTGATTTTATAACTTTATCGTTGAAATCCTTTGAAATTAAGGATCCGATTGTGATGGCGAAAACTAGACTAAAGCCAAGATAACCAAAATAAAGCATCGGCGGATGAAGGGCCAAGCCGATATCTTGCAAAATTGGATTGAGTCCAAGCCCGTTTTGTGGTGTTGGAAAGATTCTTAAAAATGGGTTTGAGGTGAGGGCGGTGTAGGCGCAAAAAAGAGTGATAATAAAATTTTGAGTGGCAATCGAATTGATTTTTATGATGTTGGGCAATTTGCTAAAAAACGCAAAAATTAAATTATAAAAAGATAAAACCGAAATTAACAATAACATCGAGCCTTCATGATTGCCCCACGAGCCTGCTATTTTGTAAAGTAGGGGCTTGAGATGATGTGAGTTTTCGTAAACATTGGTAACCGAATAATCGGAAATTATAAAACTATAAATTAGGAAAATTTGCGATAAAATTGAGGCTCCAAAGCTTACGAAGCAAAGCATTAAATAGATTTTAGTAAAATCTTGGTCGCGATATTTTTGACGATAAAAAAAATAAAAAAAAGTTCCAAATAAAGTTGTCGATAAATTTAAAATTAACGATGCGAAACCAAGATTTGGAGCCATTTCAAATTATATTTTTGCTGAAATAAATTTCTTCACCACATCGAGATTATTTTCCAAAATGGAAAATTTTTCTTCTCTTTCAAATAAATCATTTAAAAAATTTGGCAATTTTGGTTGCGGAATTTTTGCGGTTTCAATCGAGTCGGGGAACTTAGCGGGATGTGCCGTCGCCAAAGTAACGATCGCTTCACCGTGATAATCGGAAGTTTCCATAAATTTCTCAGTTGCTAAAGTGCCGATGGCGGTATGCGGGTCAAGAATTTCCCCGGTTTTTTCGTAATATTTTTGAATCGATTCGATGGTTTCGGCGTCGTTAATTTTAAAAGCGCAAAAATCTTTGCGAATATTTTTGTGAATTTCCGAAGGCATTTTTAAAATTCCTGTGCGTAAAAAATCATTAATTATTTCGGGAGTTTTTTGTTCGATTCTTTGAGCTTTTAAAGCGTCATAAATTAATCTTTCAAAATTGCTGGCGACTTGAATATTCATGCTCGGAGACAGAGTTTCAATCATGTCTTTTTTGCTATAATCGTTATTTTCGATGAAGCGTGTTAAAATGTCGTTGGAATTAGTGGCGATAATGAGTTTATTAATATTAAGTCCCATTTTTTTTGCCAAAAATCCAGCATAAATATCGCCAAAATTGCCACTTGGAACCGAAAATGAAATTGGAGTTTTCTCATCGCAGGCAAGACGCAAAGCACTATAAAAATAATAAACAATTTGTGCCATAATTCGAGCAAAATTAATCGAATTTACCGCCACCATTTTTTTGCCATTGAGGAAATCTTGATCGCCAAACATTTTTTTCACCAGATTTTGACAATCATCAAAATTACCATTTAGAGCAATATTAAAAACATTATCTTGAATAACCGTCGTCATTTGGCGACGTTGAACTTCGGAAACTTTTTGATGCGGATACATGATAAAAATTTCGGCATTTTTGCAATGCATGCAACCCTGAATTGCCGCCGAACCAGTATCGCCCGAAGTGGCACCAATAATTACAATTTTTTGATTACGAATTTTTAAAAAATAATCCAAAACATTGCCCAAAAATTGCAAAGCAAAATCTTTAAAAGCTAAAGTTGGACCGTGAAATAATTCCAGTAAATAATGATTTTTATCAAGTTGTTTAAGTGGAGCTATAGCTTGATGAGAGAAGGTCGCATAAGATTTCTCAATAATTTTTTTATATTCATCATTGGGAATTTCATTATCGACAAAAATGCGTGTGATTTCGAAAAATAATTCTTGATAAGACATTTTGCGTAATTCTCGCAGTTTTTTTTCATCAAAACTTGGTAAAAATTCTGGGATATAAAGCCCGCCATCACTTGCTAAACCTTGAAATATTACATCTTCAAAATTTAAAATTGGCGCCGATAATCGAGTTGAGATAAATTTCATTGTTTGATTTTTGAATTAAAAAACTTTAATGTGTATTTATAAATAAATTTTAGCTAAAAAATCCATTATGTCAACCATCGCAAAAAACATTAATCAACAAGAGCGACCAAACCACTTATATCGAAGTGGCGTTGGTGTTATGCTCGTAAATAAGCATAAAAAAATTTTTGTCGGCAAAAGAATCGACAATCAGTCCGACTCATGGCAAATGCCTCAGGGTGGAATTGATGTCGGCGAGGATGAAGATGTGGCAATGTTTCGTGAGCTTTTTGAGGAAACGGGAATTGCCAATAATTTTGTTAAAATTATCAAAAAAAGTGATAATTATTTTTATTATGATTTGCCTTATAAATTGCAAAAAAAATTTTGGGGCGGTAAATATTTAGGGCAAAGACAAAGATGGTATTTACTTGAATTTGAGGGCGATGATTCCAATATTAATATTTCTTCGCAAGAGCCAGAATTTTGTGAGTGGAAATGGGTTGACAAAATAAATTTAATAGCATTAATTGTTAATTTTAAAAGAGAACTTTATCAACAAGTTATTAATGAATTTAATAATTTTTTATAAATAATTATGAAAAAAGAAATTAATTTTTACGAAGTTGATGAAGGGGTTGTTAAAGCAATGGGTCCAGTGCTTCTCAAGATTCTCGATGAAAAAAAACGTGCTTTTATTTTTATCAAAAACCTTGAAAAAATTAAAGAAATAGATGCTTCTTTATGGAGTTATGGACGCAGTAAATTTATTCCGCATGTAACAATTTTTGATAAGGATTTTGTTAGCGTCGAACAACCAATTTTAATTTCTAATGAAGAAAAAAATTTAAATAATGCACATTATCTGATTTTTTTAGACGAACCAAGTCAAGATTTTTTAAATGATTTTTCTCGGAGTTTTTATTTTTTTGAAAATTCGCCAAATTGCCCCAATATCAAAGCCGATAATTTCTTCAAAAAAGATAAGGGTAAATGGGCGAGAGTTTTGTTGTAGATTATGCTTGGGTTGTTTGAAGCTTTGGATGAAATAAATAAGTCTATTTTTCAACATAATAAAGTAGAAAGGTCTAGACAGAATTCATCCAAAACACTTCCATTAAAAGATACTCCGAAGATAGATCCTGAAAATGAAGTTTTTGATTTTTTTTCTACAATATTTAATCTGTGTTCAGTAGAGAGAAAACGAGATTGTGTTCGAAAAAACACACTTAATCCAACTCCAAATCCAACTTTTACAGATTCAACTCATATTGAAAAAAAATGCTATAAAATTTATAAAAATGAAAAAATCATGGCGATACTTGAATTGAATAATTCTGACTTTGAGGTTGTTGATGACCCTACTAATGTAGTATCGGATTTATATCAAATTAAACCTATTGGTGAATATTGGGAAATTAATAAAAAAAATGTAATAATAAAAAATAGGGATATAATAACAACAATAAGTAAAAGAAGTAGTATATGTGGAGCAAGTAGTATTGCGTATATGTAAATTGCAGAAATTTCTTAAAAAAATATATAAATCCATTTACAAATCATCCTAAAATAATTTTATAATTTATTTCCCAATAAAAATCGTTGAGATTTTTTCGATTTTTTTTGTGTCCAAATCTTCCAAAATCATTTCAATTAAAAGTTGATCTTCGCTAATTTCATCAATTTTTTGGGCTGGAATTGTAACGAAAACCTTCAAGTCAAGCGCTGTTTCGGCTGGTATCGTAAGATTTTTTTCATCATGATTAGAAATTTTAATTTCGGCAAAAATTGGCTTAGAAATCGCCAAAGAAAATTTCTTATTTTGGTGATTTTTGTTAATAATTTTGAGATTATAAACATTGCGGATCGAGCCATCGCTTAGAGTTATAAAAAGCGGATTGCGTTCTTGAAAAATCGAAGTTTCGATTTGAGGCTTGTAAATCAAGCTTGTAAGCATCAATGAAGCAACCAAAATTAAAATTGCACTATAATAAAAAGTGCGCGCTTGAAAAAAACGGAATTTTTTTTGCGGAAGCGGATCAAGTAAGTGGGAGAGGGTGTCGTAGCGAATTAAACCTTTGGGTAAACCGACTTTTTCCATCACTTCATCACACGCATCAATGCACAAACCGCAAGCAATACATTCCATTTGTAAACCATTGCGAATGTCGATTCCCGTAGGGCAAACCACGACACATTGTTTGCAATCGATGCAATGTCCACGATTTTCAAAACTCTCACCGCGATGCCATTTTCCTCGCTCCTCGCCACGTTTTTTATCGTAAGAAATGATTAAAGTATTATCGTCAAACATTACAGATTGGAAGCGCGCGTAAGGGCACATATGAGCGCAAACTTGTTCGCGAGCGAATCCCGCCATTAAATAAGTCATAAAACCAATGCCTGAAATCCAGCCAATAATTTTTAAAGAAATTTCATCAAAGTTGAGATTTACTATTTTTTTTAGTAAATTTAGTGAATCGTTAAAATAATTTACAAAAACTAATCCCGTAATTAGAGAAATAAGGATCC
>SXGQ01146631.1_pt1 | contig 32166 bp, 28 predicted proteins | sample 3178371 | NCBI WGS metagenome assembly SXGQ01 (sample SAMN11356859, study PRJNA531348) | freshwater metagenome | isolation source: freshwater sample F1-20 | place: China: Fuxian Lake, Yuxi | collected 2017-12-25
CCACCTGTTCACGCACGCATTCTTCAAGGCGCTGCTCTTCCTCGGTGCAGGTGCAGTCATTCACGCGCTGCATCACGAGCAGGACATCTGGAAAATGGGCGGCCTATCCAAACATATGCCGAAGACGACCGTGACCTTCGCAATCGGCACCGCGGCGCTCACGGGATTCCCGTTGCTGGCGGGATTCTGGTCGAAGGATTCCATTCTCGCCGCAGCGAGTGAAAAGAGCACGCCGCTCTACATCATCGGCCTCTGCGTCGCGGTCCTCACCGCATTCTATATGACCCGCCTTTTCGTAGTTGCGTTCCTCGGCAAGCCACGCACCGAGGCTGCGCATCACGGTCATGACTGCCCCACCCGGATGACGGTCCCGCTCCTGATTCTCGCCCTGCTCAGCGTTATCGCCGGTTTTGTCCCGGAGAAATGGTTCTTCTCGGCGCACCAGCATTTCCATTGGAACATCGCCATCCCGGCGACCATCGCATTTGCCGTCGGCACCGCCATCGCGTTTTCGCTCTACAATGGCAAGGACAAGGACCCGATTTCCGTATCCGCTTTCCGCAACAAGTTCTACCTGGACGAAATTTACGGAGCGATCGTCGCTGGAACCCAGGATGTTTTCGCCTACATCGCCAACGCGATAGATGGCCTCATCAGCGGCGTCGTGCGACTCGCCGGCATGGCTGCATGGGGAACCGGCTTCGTCCTCCGCCTCCTGCAATTCGGAAATGTCCAGGGCTACTCCTTCGTCTTCGGCCTCGGGGTCGTGGGCCTCATCTACTACGTCGTATTCCGCTGATTATGGCCGCTTCAACACCTTGGATGCTCTACGCGCTTGTTACTCTCGTCGTCGTCGCCGTCGTCGCGGCCATCGTCCACTTCACATCGAAGAACTAAATGAACGTTCTTAATTTCATCGTCCTGCTGCCCATCGTAAACGCGATCGTCATCGCGCTCGGTGCGCCCGCAAGAAAGAGCGCGTTGCTCTCTGCATGGACGCAATTTGCTCTGACAATCGTCGCTCTTGCCGGCTATAAACCGAAAACGCCCGGCGGCTTCGACTTCGGCTCAAAATGGGATGTCGCTCCTGAATGGGGACTAAGCCTTGCATTCGGGGCTGATGGACTCTCGCTCGTGATGCTGCTCCTCACCGCTCTCGTCACCGTCGCAGCCGTCTGGGTGACGCCAAAAATCGAGAAGCGCGAGAATCTTTTCTATGCGTGCGTGTTGCTCATCAGTGGCGGCGCGGCGGGCGCGTTTGCATCCACGGACCTGTTCTTCTTTTACGCATTCCACGAACTCGCACTTATCCCAACCTTCCTCCTCATTGGCATTTGGGGCACCGGAGCACGGCAGGTCGCGGCTTGGAAAATCACCATTTACCTCGCAGTCGGCAGCGTTGTGCTGCTCGTCGGGCTTGCGAAACTGTATCTCGCGTTCCCCGAAGGTGCGCGCTCGTTCGATATGCTCAAGATGGCTGAGTCCCGTGCGCTCATCCCTGCAGCGGAACAGGGAAGCATATACATCTGGCTGCTCATCGGGTTTGGCATCCTCATTTCACTTGTCCCATTCCATTCATGGGCCGCGCCAGCCTACGCGAGTGCTCCGACACCGGCGGCGATGCTCCACTCCGGCGTGCTCAAAAAGTTCGGTCTTTACGGTCTCATTCGCATCGCTGTTCCGATGCTGCCCGAAGGAGCGAAAGTCTGGATGAATCTCCTGCTCGTTCTGCTCGTTGCGAATATCATCTACATCGGCCTCGTTACCATCGCGCAGAAGAAGCTCGACTGGATGCTCGCTTACTCGTCCGTCATGCACATGGGTTACATCTTCCTCGGCATCGCCGCGGGAAATGCAATCGGTGTCAGCGGCGCATCGCTTCTCATGCTCGGTCACGGCCTCAGCATCGCGGCGCTGTTTGCAATGTGCGGATACATCCGGCAGAACAATCCATCCCTCGCATTCACCAGTCTAGGCGGTCTTGCGAAACAAGCGCCGTTCCTCGGCTACGCGTTCGGAATGGCTGCTTTCGCCAGCATCGGGCTTCCGGGCTTTGCAAACTTCGCGAGCGAAATGATGGTGCTGTTCGGGGCCTTCAAATCCGGAACTGTCGCTGGCTCGACGCATTTTGGTGCTACACAGTTCGCGACTGTCTTCGCACTGTGGGGCGTTGTGATCAGCGCGGTGTATATGCTCCGCGCTTACCGTCAGATTTTTCAGGGCGAACCAAATGCAAATGTGGCCTCGTTCAAAGACCCCGGATGCAGTGTTCGCTCGAGCGTCATCCTCCTTCTCGCTGCACTGCTCATTGTGGGCCTCTGGCCCAAATCGCTACTCAACTTTATTCAACCAAGCGTGGAGGCGCTCATTGGAAAATAGGCCATGCAACAAATCATCCCTGCCATCACGCTTGAAGTTTCAGTCCTGCTCCTCGGACTGTTCATGATTTTTGCCGAGGCGTTCAGCAAGTCCGCGGACCGGTCGCATCTCGCGCGCTACGCGATAGCAGTGTTGCTCGCGCTAACCGGTTTTTCGTTTTTCACGATACAACCTCCGTCCCAGATTCCTGCCGGGAGTATGTGGAACTTCTACTCGGTGGACGCGACGGGAATGTTCTTTAAGCGCATCGCCCTCGTAACTACCGCCGTCGTTCTCGTCATGGCGCTCGAATACCGCACCGTGCTGGCGAAGTTCATCCCGGGCGTGGAAGAAGGGCGGGGGACAGGCGAGTTCTACAGCCTGCCGGTGTTTATCTGCGCAGGACTGATGTTCATGGCTTCCGCGGTGGATTTCATTCTCATCTTTGTGGCGCTGGAGCTTGTGACCATCGGCTTCTACATTCTGGTGGCCTATATGCGGCGGCACGAGCAATCGCTCGAAGCCGGCGTGAAATACCTGATCCTCGGCGCTCTGAGCACTGGATTCCTCGTCTATGGAATCACGTGGATTTTCGGACTCACAGGCCAGACCCACCTCGACAAGGTGAAGGACGCGCTCGTCGCTGGCTTTGCACCCGGTGGTGCGTTGGCTGGAAATGAAACAGCGCTGCTTTTCGGTGTGATGCTTATCCTTGTCGCACTCGGATTCAAAATTGCCGCCGCACCTTTCCAGCTTTGGGTGCCGGACGTTTATCAAGGAGCTCCCACGCCCGTTACGGCTTTCCTTAGCGTCGGCAGCAAGGCTGCCGGCTTCATCGTCCTTGTTCGCGTGCTCATCGTATTCCTCGCAGTTCCGGCGATTCAGGCGAAGGTGGTCGCGGTGTTGGCGTTGCTTGCGATTCTCACGCTTATCTATGGGAACCTTGCGGCAATGCCGCAGGATAATCTCAAGCGGCTTTTTGCTTACTCGAGTATCGCACATGCGGGCTATCTCCTCGTCGCATGCGCTGCAATGGGAACGCACGCATCGAGCGCGAAGGAAGCCATCAGCTTCTATCTTGCGGGATATCTCGTGATGACCTTGCTGTCGTTCCTCATTCTGGTTACGGTTTCGCGCCAATCCCGCGGTGACGACATTCGCCACTTCGCTGGTCTTGCGAAACGCAACCCGGTCCTCGCATTTTGCATGACTGTTGCGATTGCGAGTCTCGCGGGCATTCCGCTGACGGCTGGTTTTTTGGGAAAATTCCTCGTTTTCAAGGTGGCCGTGGCCTCCAAGCAGTGGGCATTGATTGGTGTCGGTATCGTCGCGGTGGGTGCAGGATTCTACTATTACATCCGGGTCATCGCCTCGATGTATTGGGATGAACCGAACGACCGGACGCCTGTCACGGTCGGTCCCTTGACGAGAATCGTCACCGTTGCGCTGACCGGCCTCGTCTTTGTTCTCGGAATCTGGCCCGCGCCCGTCCTCGACCAGCTCTCCGAGCGACCCGCGGCCGCGGTCGTGCACAAATAAGCAAAGGATGCAGGCGGGAGGAGGATTCCGCCTCAACGGGATGTTTGCCCGATTCACACTGGTGAACGAAGCCGCTTCCCATTTAACCGCAAAATCGCAACCTTGCATCTAATGGAGCGCGCATTCCTGCTGGCCTCGACCGTATGTTTTTTCTTCGGCTTCGCATACACGATGTATGCGTTGGGTGCGCGCTTGTTGCGGCCTTCGCGTTGGAGTCTGGCCATTATGTCCGTTGGTTTCGTTTTTCAGACGGGTTTCCTCCATCTGCGCGGCCAGGTCGTCGGCCGGTGTCCGCTCACCAATCTGTTTGAAGTTCTCGTGTTCCTCTGTTGGGCGATTCTGCTGCTGTATTTCGTTGTTGGCGGGACATACCGGCTCTCGTTGCTCGGCGCGTTCACGGCCCCACTCGTTTTTCTTTTGCAGACAGTTGCACAGCTATTGCCATCCGCTGGTTTGCCCGCTGAAGCAAAACCCAGCGCTGGATTCTGGCCGGAGCTTCATGCGGCGCTCGCCTTGATCGCTTACGGCGCTTTCGCGTTGTCGTGCGTTGCTGGCGTCATGTACCTCGTTCAGGAGCGCCTGTTAAAGAAACACCGACTGAACTCGTTTTTTCACTCCCTGCCGCCGATTGCCGATCTCTCGATTGCGTTGCAGCGTGTGATGTTGGCGGGGTTCGTACTTCTATCGGCAGGCCTTTTCTCAGGACTCATGGCGGGTTTGCTTTCATTTTACAAAGCGACACTAATCGTCTCGGCATTTGTGTGGGCGCCGTACGGCATTCTTCTCGTCTTGCGTTGGCGTCGGACGTTCTCCCCGCGACGGTTTGCGTGGATGGCTGTCGGAGCTTTCGTGCTCGCGCTGTCCACGCTTGGCGCGCTGAACTACTTTCATATCAGCCGGTGATGGAAATCGTCTGCATCGGTCTCAGTCACAAAACTGCTCCCGTCGAGGTTCGGGAGAAATTCGCGATTGGCGATATCCATCTCGGCGAAGTCTCCGCGACGCTTGCGAAAATGGGTGATTTGCGTGAAGCGGTTGTGGTTTCGACATGCAATCGCGTCGAGTACTACGCCGCCGCCGAGGATGGTGCGAAGGCGATACGCATGCTGGAAGCTTTTGCAGAGGAACGTGCCGGACAGTCCGCTGGTTCCGCGCTATTCCGCCATCGTGGAGACGATGGCATCCGTCATCTATTCCGTGTTGCGAGCGGGCTCGACAGCATGGTTCTCGGCGAGACAGAGATTCTGGGGCAGGTCAAAAAAGCGTATTCCGCAGCGCAGGCGGATGGGGCCACTTCCCGCTGCCTCAACAAACTGTTTCAACGCGCGTTCAATGTCGCCAAGGAGGTTCGCACTCAAACATGCATTACGCGCGGAGCGGTGAGTGTCGGCAGTGTTGCAGTCGAACTTGCAGAGAAAATCTTCGGCAAACTGGACCACTGCAATGTGATGATTCTTGGTGCCGGTGAGACGGCTGAGATGACTGCCAAGTCCCTTCAATCCCGCGGCGCAAAAGCCATTTTCGTTTCAAACCGCACGTTCGAACGCGCCGCCGCACTTGCTGAATCCCTGGGCGGTCGGGCGATTCACTTCGATCAATGGGACGCCGAGTTCGCTGAGATCGACATTCTCATTGGCTCAACCGGCGCGCCGCACGCTGTCGTCCCGAAACGGAAACTGGAACCGCTCATGGCCCTGCGTCCGGATCGTCCGCTGTTCTGCATCGACCTCGCGGTTCCCCGGGATTTCGAAGCGAGCGTAAATGACCTCGACGGTGTCTATCTCTACGACATCGATTCACTGCAGGAGAACGCCAATCAAGGCCTCCGCGTCCGCCAGACCGAACTCGGGCGATGCGAACAGATCATTGACGGTCACGTTCAGGAATTTTCCGGCTGGCTTGCCGCTCCCGTGCCTAATTTCAGCGCGCCCCGCCTGAAGGCCTAAATCGAAATCGCCTGAGCGAGCTTGCCGCTGATTGCTTCCATGCGCCGCAGCATGACTTCTCCCGTGCGCCGCATCAATTCGTAGCCGAGCGCCGGATCAAAGTCGCACTCTTCCCGCAGCAGCACGCCGTAAAAGAAAATCGCCTCCACGGGAGTCTGCGCGGTTGCTGTGAAATGAAGATTGTCCGGCGAAAAGAACCACGAGAATCCGAGTGGGTCGCCCGCCCGCAAATCCTGAATTGGCACCATCTTTCCAGCCGCGTTGTATTCCAGCAGCACACGACCGGAGGTAATGATGTAGAATCGGTTCGCCAAGTCGCCCTGCCGGAGCATCGCCTGACCGGGTTCGAAATGGGATCGCTTCGAGTATCGCGCGACCTGCGCAAGATGCTCCGCGCTCAGTCCGTGAAAGAAGGGAATGCGATCCAATTCCTCGACGCTCACCGGCTGGCTTTCCGGGTTTCGCTTCGGATGGGATTCCGGTGTGTCGTCGGGTTCGTACATGGCTCCGGGAATCTCTTCGTTATTCATTTGCAAAGGATAGCACCCCGCGGGCGTGCCGGCTCACCACTGGTTGGCTGAGAGTGATGCAGGGTTGCTCGAAGCCCGTGGTTCTGCGGCAGGATCAGGTACCCGAAAGATCGCTTGCTAGCCGCCTCAACACGCCGGCTTCGTCCACAAACTCCCGCACCCTTTCCTCCACCGTTTTCGGAATCGCATCCAGCGGATTCCGGACATCCGAAAGCAGCCCTGCAATTGAACCGCTCCATCCGGATTCCTCGGCGAGACCGGCAAATGCCACGCATTTCTGCCCATCGTCCTTGATGATGCCCAGTTCCGCGATCAGCCAGCTTAGCGCGTAGAAATGGGGAGCTTCGAATCGCAGCGGCTGCGTTCCGACTTGGGGCGGTGGTAGGGCGTTGAAGCGCGATTCCACGACGGCTGTGGTCAAATACCGACGGAGCACGGCGTCTGGACGCGCTATCGGCTTGAGTTGCACGAGCCCCTCGAGGCTTTGAGCGTAGATGCTGAACCACCGGATTTTCCTGCGGAACTCGTGGACGCCATCCTCGAGTTCTTCAAAATCGAACACGCCTTCGTGATACGCGCTTTCCAATTCCTGCAGTTCTTCCACGAGGAAATCCCGCACGTCATGACGATCCCTTTTCGCTTCATGCCAGTCCACTTCTGCAAGTTCTTCGAGCATTGTGGCGAGCCGCTCTAAGTCGTTTGCCAGCCACGCGCCATCGCGCAGAATGGTTTCGAGCGCATCGAGTTCCGTGCGGAGATGACGCTCGATTCCGGCCAGCATCACGGACGGGAAATCCTTCATACCCACCGCCGCTTTCCTCCAGCCATCCCAGTAGTCCACTGCACCGAGTTGATCCTCGAGCGCTTTGATCGGCTCCGCCATCTTCTTGAACGGCTTTTTGTCCTGCGCCTTTTTGTAAATTCGGCAGAGCGCCTGAAGTTGAAACAGCCACTGTCGGGCGGGTGTTGAATAAAGTGCCGGTGCCGCAACGCGTGCAGCGGCAGCTTTTTCAAGGCACGGCTGCAGCCGGGAAAGTTGCACGATGAAACAGCGGTGCCCGGGCGGGAGAGGGCGTGTTGCGGTTGCGGCGAGAATTTCGGCGGTCGATGGCATTGCGAAGACGCTCTATTTGCCGCCTACGAGGATTTTCGCCGCTGCGTCCGCTGGAGAATCTCCGTGCAGCGTGTGCAGGCTCCAGCGGGTCTGGAACGCGGCACCTTCGCGGGCGGGCCGGAGCGGTGACAGGAGTTCGAGTTCGATGTACTGGCGCGGCGGCGGGAGGTTGTGGTGGTAGTATTCCACCGAGAGTCCGGCACCGTTTGTGCCCTCCGGATATTGTGAATTTGGGTCGGCGGGAATCCACTGTGTCGCGGGCTCGCCGGGCTTCGGGTTCCTCACACGCGCCTCCACTTCGGCGCGCTGGAGAAAAAGTTCTCCATCCCGCACAGCAGCAAGCGCGGGGCGTTCCGGATGCGAACCGAGTTTGAAAACAGCACCTTTTTTCGGCGTGATTTCGAGCAGGGTGGGCGATGCGAAACGCATCTGCGCCGCATCGCGATTTCCGCCAAGCCAGACGTACGCGTCTTTGTATGGCGACTCGCGCGGGAGCGGAACGTATGCAACGGCTGGTTCACACTGAGTGATGACCCACGCTGCAACCGGCACCGCGCTTCCAGGCACGGGAGTGATCCGGTGCGAGATCACAAGTTCGCCCTTTTCGAAGCGATACTCGCGCACGACGCGTGCGCCTCCGTAAGCCTCCCACGGCGGACTCGTTGTCACGACCGAGCGTTCCTTTACCTCGATTGCGTGCTCGGTCGTATCCGGAGCAGGTGGCGGCCATGCGCGCGGCATGGTGAAATGCCACATTGAATGCGGGCCTGGAAACGTCTTGTCGCCGCCCCATCGCATGTATTCACCAACTTCTTCGGGTTGGCCGGTCCAGAGCCAGTTTGCGCCGCCGACTTTTCCGTAGCGCATCAGCCGTCCGCCGTAGGCAGGAACGATTACGGCTTCCGTGACCCCGTCGGAAATCCGCCACGCAGTTGCGTCGCGGAACTTGATCTTCTCGACTGTGGTTTTTTCGTCCGCCGCTGCAAATCCGCCTGAAAGTGACAGGGCGAATGCGAGCAGTGCGGACGCCTTGCGCATCGCCGTTAGTGGACCTCGAGTTCCTTAATCCACTCCGGCTTTTCGATTTCCTGAAGCGTGATGTTCGGCCCTACCACTGTCGCGACACGACCGTTTGGGTAGCGGTTCTCGGTTGCATAAGGTGGTGGCGTACGGCGCTCGACGGCTTTGATCAAATAGCCCTCCGGCACTTTCCTCACGCGCCCTTCGGCGACCCAATCCGAGATTGGGTCACCCTGAAGGTCGGTGACGCTGATGTGGGTAAATGTCTGACATCCAGTCAGCGCGAGCATGGCGAGGAGCGAGAGATATTTCACAGCGCGGAAAGTGGCAGGGTGATTTCGAATCGGCAAGGCAGGAAGCATGACGTCTTTTTGACTATTTCCGCCCGTCGACGTTCAAAGTCGGGCTGCTATTTCTGCTGCGGGGCCCGCCAGTAGTCGGGGAGGGTCTTTTTGGTTTCGAGCAGGATCTCCAGGACCGCCTTCCGATCCCCCGCCGGGATTTTTGCGAACTGCTCATCCGTTTCACGGCCCGTCAGGATGTCGTGGAGTTTTTGCAGAATGACTTCCTTGATCGGCGCGGCCATCGCGTCGAAGGCGGGGTTGTAGATGAGATAGCTGCACGGGTATTTGAACATCCGCGTCTTGAGATCGAAATCGCGCAGACTCCGGCCCTTGCTGTCGCGCACCGCGGATGCTGTGAAGTCCTTCACAAAATCCGGATTGCCGCTGACGGGAACGGGCAGCGGGCTTTCCTCGGTGAACAGCAGGTAGCGCAGGAATGCGTTTACCTGGCTGCGCATGTAGCGGACGTGGCCGTAGGCTGCCATCATCTGACGCGCCTCGATGTTGAGTCGTGCGAAGTAGTTGTGCATGTGCGCCTGATGTTCGAGCACCATCAGCGCGACGATGTCGCTTCCTTTGGCGATGTGCTTCGATTCGTCGAAGTAGCTGCTCAAATCGCGCACGTTCGCTTTTGCAAAAGGGTCCTCTTTGTAATGAGCGAGGTCCTTTTCTCCGACGAGATTTCCGCGGTGCGGTCCCGAGTTTCCGGTCACGTACCAGCCTGCCCAACGATCGGCGACCGGCGTGCACTGGTTGATGTCGCGGACTTCTTCGAGCGTGAGAAGCTCACCAGCTTTGTCCGTCGGAACGCTTCTTACGAAGTGCCCGGGAATTCCCAAAGACCGCTGCCCGCCGTGGCAGGAGAGACAGTCGGCGCTGCGCACGAACTTCGGCTTCCGGACGTTCTCAAGCTCGAGGAAATAGAATGTGCCGCCCAGATTTGGATCCACTGCGGAAATCTCCATCACGGGCGCTCCGGGCACGTAGCCGATGTAAACGTCGTCGTTGAAATAGAGGGCGCGGGGGTTGTCGGGCGAGATGTGTTTTCTTTGGAGTGAGGTCTTCGAAAAGACGAGCATCTGCGAAGAACGCGGTACTTTCAGCGCATCGAGCACGGCGGGAAGGTAACCAAACTTTTCGTCCCATCCGAGTTTCACCTCACCGCTGGTGATTTTTTGCTGCAAAGCCGCGATCGCGTCGGCGGGTTGGGTGTCGCTGTATTTGATCGGGTCGTGATCGTACTCGAGAGGATGATCCGATCCTTGGAAGTCCTCGGCAAACAAGGGAAGCGCCGCCAGCGAGGCGAGGAGTGCAATGTGTAGGTGCATGACTTTTACTATCCCGCTGGCGCACTGCGCTCCGGCTTAATCTTGCTCATTTCTGCCCATGGATGGTCGGGCGATCTGCCGACTCCCCGGTTCACTCTTCAAGCCCTTCCGCGCGGCGGCGCGTCCGGATAAAATCAATTCCGCATGCGAGCTTCTTTGCGAGCGGGTGTGATGAATCGACGACCCGCCAGAACGGAGCGATGTCTTCGATGGCGGCACCGTTTTCATGCTCCTGCCATGCTGCCTCGGCTGCGATTCGGAGGAAAATTCCGGCTGTCAGCGGACATGTGAAATCCGCAGACGCCGCTGCCGCCAGTCGCTCGCGAAGCTGCGCAGGCGTAAGACACTGCCCTTTTCGTATTCTGCGGAGTTGCCTGTGCACATCCGCGGGCGAGGAGATCAGCATTTTCTCGCCCGGCTGATGGCCGGCGAATGGGATGCCCAGCACACTCACCTCCGCAGGGCGGCAACCATCTCGCCTCGCGACCCAGTTCGCCGGTTTGCGCGGCGATTTCTTTTTCGCCGACTTCGGCATGCCGCTACTCCGCTTTGATGACGCCCTTTTTCACGAGCTTTGCGAGCTTCGGCCCGATGACTACGGAGCAGTAGGGATTTCTGTCCTTATTCAGGTTGTAGTAGTTCTGATGGTAATCTTCTGCCGGGTAGAATTCCTTCAACGGCGAGATCTCAGTCACGATCGGGTCTTCCCATTCCTTTTTCGCGCGGACCGCGGCCTCGGTGGCAGCCTTCTTTTGCGCGTCATCGGCGTAAAAAATCACCGAGCGATATTGCGGGCCTTTATCGGCACCCTGTTGATTCAAAGTCGTTGGATCGTGCGAAACAAAGAAAACATCGAGCACCGTCTCCAGCTTCACGACCGCTGGGTCAAAGTCCACCCGCACCACTTCTGCGTGACCGGTGAGTTTGGTGCAGATTTGCTCGTAAGTGGGGTTCTTCACATGACCGCCCGAGTAACCGGAGACGACCTTTTTAATGCCCGGCAGACGCTGCATGACGGCTTCAACGCACCAGAAGCATCCGCCTCCAATCACGACTGATTGTACGGCGGCAGGCTTGGCGGGTTCGGCAGAGTGAATGCTCATAAATGGAAGGATTACGGCGGCGAGAATAAAGTTGCGACGTTTCACGAGGGACAGGTTAGCGTGGGAAAGCCGAAGTGCAAACTCCGACTCGCTACGTTAACGAAAGGTTGTTTGTCATCCTGCGGGCGCAAACGATCGTGACGCCCCAACGACCAGACTCGCGACCGATGCTTGCGATCTGCTTTGAGATAACGCCTTTTTCCTTGGCGAGGCCGCGGCGGGGCGGCTTTATTCCGGCCTATGTCGAGTCTCTTTGGCCATGCCTTCCGAATCTCCACCTTTGGTGAATCCCATGGGGGCGCGGTGGGCGTCGTGGTGGACGGCTGTCCGCCGCGCGTGGCGTTGACGGAGGCGGAGATTCAAGTCGATCTCGACCGCAGGCGGCCGGGACAGAGCGAGATCGTGACTCCGCGCGACGAGGCCGATGCGTGCAAAATCGTGAGTGGCGTTTTCGAGGGCCGGACCATCGGAACGCCCATCGCGGTGATTGTGTATAACAAGGATGCGCGCCCGGACGCGTATCGCGAGATGGAGACGGCTTTCCGGCCATCCCACGCGGACTACACCTACCAGACGAAATACGGCGTGAGAAACTGGCAGGGCGGCGGACGCGCATCGGCCCGCGAGACGATTGGGCGCGTCGCGGCTGCGGCAATCGCGAAGAAAGTGCTGAAGGAACTCGCGCCGAATCTGGAGATCGTCGCCTACGTAAAAAGCATCCACGCGCTGACTGCGGAAGTGGACCCTGAGACCGTGCGTTTTGAGGATGTGGAGGCGAACATCGTCCGCTGTCCGGATGCGCCGATGGCTCAACGGATGATCGATTTCATCAAGGAAGTGCGTTCCGAAGGCGACAGCGTCGGCGGCGTGATCGAGTGCGTCGTGCGCGGCGTGCCTCCGGGTCTCGGCGAGCCGGTTTTCGATAAGCTCGAAGCAGAGCTCGCAAAGGCGATGCTCTCGCTTCCGGCGACGAAGGGATTTGAAATCGGCAGCGGCTTTCCCGGCACGCTCATGCGCGGCAGCGAACACAACGATGCCTTCGAGATGCGCGACGGAAAAGTCCGCACCCGGAGCAATCGGAGCGGCGGCATTCAGGGCGGCATCAGCAACGGCGAGGCGATTTTCTTCCGCGTCGCGTTCAAGCCCACTGCGACGATCTTTCACGAAGTGGACACGGTTTCCACCACGGGCGAGAACACCACACTCAAGGCCCGCGGACGGCACGATCCGTGCGTCCTTCCGCGTGCTGTGCCCATGGTCGAGGCCATGACCGCGCTTGTCCTGTGCGACCACGCACTTCGCCAGCGCGGCCAGTGCGGCACTGTCTGACATTGCTTTCAAAATGAGTGAACTGAGCGCCGATACCTTGAAGTTCGCCTATCTGGGCGGCAGCGGGATCGTCGCCGGATTGCTCGCCTGGAATGGCTGGCGTCAGGGCGTGGGCCGTCAGGGAATGACTCTTCTCGCCGTCGCGGGTGCCTATGCCGCCGGGTTCTTCGGGAGAAAGACGGTCATGCCGGCCTTTGCGTTTCTCGGTTACCCGGAGATGCTCACCGAGATCATCGGAGGAGTCGCGGCAGGGTTGCTCACGTATTTTGCCATCCACGGCTTGAGCAGTGTCTTGTTCAAAAAGACGAAGGACATCGCCCAACGAGGCAACCGAATTCGCTCCGGTACCTTCGGTGCAATACTCGGATTTTCATTCGGGTTGATGCTCTTCGTTGCGAGCTACTACGCCATTCGCATGATGGGAACGATCGCGTCCTCGCAGGTGCAGGTGGCGCAGGCCGGGCAGGAGGCGCTGCGTCAAAAACCGGCTCCCGGAGTTCTCGCACCCGAGGAACCGAGTGCGATCGTGAAGGGCCTCGCAAAGCTGAACGCGGCGCTGAATGAAGGCCAGACGGGTGAGATTCTGCACAAGGTGGATCGCGTTCCGCCAAACGTGTATGCGATGCTCTTCAAGCTCGGTATCATGGTTTCCAGTGAGGACGCTGTGGAGCGATTCCTCCTTTATCCGGGAGTGGCCTCGCTGGCGCATCATCCGAAGCTAACGACCCTGAAAAACGACCCGGTCGTGGCGGATCTTCTGGAGAAGAAGAGCTACCTCCGTCTTTTGAAAAACGAGAAAGTCGTGGCACTGGCGAACGACCGCGAGTTCGCGGAGCAAATCAAGGAGATGAACTTCGAAAAGGCACTGGACCACGCGATTACCGGCGGAAAACTTCCGGAGGATTCCGCGTCAAAACCGCCGGCTCTCGAAACGCCTACACAGCAATCGGTGCCTTGATTGCAGGATGCGGGTCGTAGCCCTCGAGCGTGAAGTCCTCGTAGCGGAAGGCGAACAGGTCGGTGACTTCGGGATTTAGCTTCATCACAGGCAGCGGTCGGGGCTCGCGGGTGAGCTGGAGCTTAGCCTGCTCAAGGTGGTTCGCATACAAGTGGAGGTCGCCAAACGTGTGCACAAATTCACCGGGCTGCAGTCCGCACACCTGCGCGATCATCAGCGTAAGCAGCGCGTAACTCGCGATATTAAACGGGACGCCGAGGAACAAGTCCGCGCTTCGCTGGTAGAGCTGGCAACTCAGGCGTCCTTCGAGCACGAAAAACTGGAACATCGCGTGACACGGCGGCAGCGCCATCGAATCGACTTCGCCGGGGTTCCATGCGCTGACAATGAGGCGCCGACTGTCCGGGTTCTTTTTAATCTGCGCGACGAGGTTTGCGATTTGATCGATGTGGCGTCCGTCGGCAGTAATCCAATCGCGCCACTGCGCTCCATAGACGCGTCCGAGATTGCCCTCCGCATCCGCCCACTCGTCCCAGATCGTCACTCCGTTCTCGCGCAAGTAGCGGATGTTCGTCTCGCCCTTCAAAAACCAAAGGAGTTCGTGGATGATGCTGCGAAGGTGCAGCTTCTTCGTGGTGAGAACAGGAAATCCCGCGGACAGATCGAATCGCGTCTGCGCGCCGAAGACACTGTAGGTGCCGGTGCCGGTGCGGTCGGGCTTGAAGCGACCCTTGTCGAGAACGAGGCGGAGGAGGTCGAGGTACGCTTGCATGTTCTAGCGGAAAAACGCGGCGATTTTCTCCACGACGTAGGCCTGCTGCGCGTCCGTGATTTCTGGGAAAATGGGAAGCGCTATCGTCTCAGCAGCGGCGCGCTCCGACTCCGGGAAGTCGCCCACTTTGTAACCGAGATCGCGGAAGCATTCCTGCAAATGCAGTGGCAGCGGGTAATAAACCTCCGTGCTGATGCCGGAGGCACCGAGGCACGCCCGCAGTTCATCGCGCCGTGGCGTACGGACGATGAATTGGTTGTAGATGTGATGATTTGGAAGACCGCTTCCGCTCCATGGCTCGACGGGGTTCACGAACCAGCGGTCGAGCGAAGCCGCCGCGAATAGACGCCGGTAAGTCGCCGCACGCGCGCGGCGACCCGCGCTCCATGTGTCGAGATGAGGAAGCTTCACGTGGAGCACCGCACTTTGAATCGCGTCGATGCGGAAGTTTCCACCGACATACTTGTGGTAGTAGCGGACTTCCATTCCGTGATTCCGGAAGGCCCGGAGCTTCGCCGCGAGAGCTTCATCGCGGCAGACCACCATGCCGGCATCTCCGAATGCACCGAGGTTCTTCGTGGGGTAGAACGAGAACCAGCCTGCTTCTCCGATGGAGCCAGCGCCGCCGAGTGGATGCTGCGCGCCAAGCGCCTGCGCCGCGTCCTCCAGCAACGGCACTCCGTAACGTTCGGCAATCACCTTCAGTGCCGCCATGTCCGCGCAGCAGCCGTAGAGGTGCACGGGAATGATCGCCTTCACGTTCTTCGTCTTTTTTAAAACAGCCTCCACCGACGACGGGCAGATATTGTAAGTCGCCGGATCGATATCGGCGAAGACCGGGCGCGCACCGAGCCGCGCAATGCAACTCGCCGTGGCGAAAAACGTGTAAGGTGTCGTAATGACGGCATCGCCGGGTCCGATTCCGAGTGCCATCAACAGCATCAGTTGCGCGTCCGTTCCACTGCTGCAGCCAATCGCATGCGGCGCCCCGCAGTACTCGGATACAGCACGCTCGAAGGCTTCCGTCTTCGGACCGAGGACGAGCGCCTGAGAATCGCACACCTCCTCGATGGCAGCGAGAAACTTGGCTTTGAGCGGCGCATATTGCGCACGGAGATCGAGCAGCGGTACTTGCATCACTCCACTGATTGCGTCTTCAACCGCCCGAGTGCAAGACTATGCCGCGTCCGGCTCTATATCTTCGTCCCGATGGGGGCCGTCCACATGCGCTTCATCAGTCACGATGCAACGCTCCAGCACTGCCCCCGGCGCCACCGTTGCACGCTCCCAAACGATACATTCACGCAAGGCCGCGCCCTCTCCGACGCTCGCCGTCGGGTGAATCGTATTTCCCTCGCCTGCCACGGCACGGTTGGCTGCAAGATACTCCTCGCGGGTGCCGAGGTCGCGCCACGCGCCGTCGTCGAGAACGATGCCACCGAGCTTTGCACCCTCGCGGATCATGTCGTGAAAAACCGGCACGACAGACAGCTTCACACCGGGCGGGATGCGGCGGATGAATTCAGGCTCAACGAAATAGATGCCGGTAAAAAGAAATGCGGGTTCGAGATCCGGACGCAATGCGCGACGGAGGTCGATGATTCGCCCGTTCACTGGATCAAAAGTCACATTCCTATTGTCGCCCACAGTTCGCAGAACAAGCGTCACCTCGTTGCCAGAGGAGCGGTGATGCGCAAGCGCCCGCTCAAGCGGGATGTCGCTGAGAATGTCTCCATTATAAACGACGAACGGGCCGCCACCGATTTGCTCGCACGCGTTCCTGATGCCGCCGGCGGTTTCGAGAACTTCCGGCGCTTCATTTACGAATTCAATCGGGCAGCCACGCCATTCACGTTCCGGGAAAAACTCGGCGTAACGTCCGGCCTGCCAATGCGTGTTCACGACGAACCGCTTCACGCCGCAGCCGATCAAGTGATCGAATGCCCAGGTGATGAGCGGACGATTTCCGAGTGGGATGAGTGGCTTGGGTCGGCGATTGGTGAGCGGCCGGAGTCGCGTGCCAAGTCCGGCACCGAGAACAAACGCCGTCTCCATTACTGCACAACCTCGTCGGCCTCAGCCCGCCGACGGCGTGGACGCGGCGGCGGATCGTTATCGTCATCCGATGTCCCGACCTTCTCATCGTCGTCGGTCCGCTTCCGCGGCTTCTTCTTTTTGGCGCCATCGGTTTTTTCCTCGACCTCGATCTTCGGAAAGTTCTTCAAGGCCCGACTGATAATTGGGCCCACATGGGTGCCTCCATGGACAGAATCATTGCCCGGCAATCCCTCGTAAACACATGCGAATGCCCACTTCGGTTTCTCTGCCGGTGCGTAACCGCTAAACCACGCAGCTACCCGTTCCTTCCTTCCAGTTCCCCATTGCGCAGTGCCGGTTTTTCCGGCGAGTTTGTACGTCGGATTCTGCGCCGCGTGCGCCGTCCCACCCTTGCCATATACAACTGCCTCCATTCCCTTCCGCAGGGCAGTCATCACCTCTTTGTCTATCGTGAACTGATGACGCACGCGCACATCGTAACCGATGGTCACCTTGTCATCCACACCCTGCACTTGGAGCACCAGACGCGGTTGATAAACCGTGCCTCCGTTCGCAATTGCCGTCATTGCCTTGGTAACCTGCAGAGGCGTCACTGCCGTAAGGCCCTGTCCGATCGATGAGTTTGCTAAATCACCCAGACCAGCCTTGCGTTTATCGATCTTCAAAATCGTCTCAACATCGTTGAGCGATCCATCCTCTTCCGCATTGATCGGGATGCCGGTCTTCGATGCAAATCCGAGCTTGTGCGAGTAGTCGGTGAGCACCGCAAAACCCGCCTTCATGCCCATCTTGTAGAAGTAGGTGTTGCAACTCATCGTCAACGCTCCGACGAAATTCTTCGGCCCCGTGTCCTTCTTTGTATGGTCCCAGAATTTCCGACCGTCGATCGTCAGGAAGGCTTCACCACCGAACTCGTCATCGGGCTCCACCTTCCCCGAATTCATGGCCGCGAGCCCGACGAATACCTTAAACACCGACCCGAGAGGATAGGCGGCGCGGAACGCCCGCGGATAAAGCGGGTTGTTTTTCTCCGGATCCTCAAGCGCCTCAAGTTCGGCCTTTGAAATCGAGGGGACAAACACATTCGGGTCGTAGGCTGGCGTCGATGCCATCGCGACGATCTCACCGTTGTTGCAGTCCATCACGACCATTGCCGACGGCCTCTTCGCGGCGATGAGCGAGGCTTCCACGGCCTGCTGAATTTTCAAATCAATCGTGGTCACTACGTTCTGCCCCGGAGTCGGCGGAACCATCACGCGCTCCTCGGATTTCCGTCCCTCGGCATCATAGGAGACAAAGAGCGTGCCGTTCTTCCCCGTGAGCTGTTCGTTGAATGTGAGTTCCAATCCGTCCCGCCCTTCGACTTGCGGCCAGAGCAACTCGTTGCTTTCCACCGGCCCGGTCAGGGCATTTCCCACACGGCCCACGTAGCCAACGACGTGACTCGCGGTTTTACCAAGCGGATACTGCCGCTGGTAAACAGCCTGCAGCATCAAGCCTGCCGCATTGGAGCGCTGGACGGCTGCGATTTCTGTCGCGTTTAAATCCAGCGCAATGACGAGCGGGACGATTCCCCGGTTGCGATAATGCTTCAAAGCCCGCTCCGGCTCCACAGTGATGGGCCGACCGAGCAGGCGCGAGGCGATCGTTGTTTGATCCGCGACAAAGCGTTGCGCTTCCGCGTCACTGAACTTTGGCGGTGTCGGAAAGATGATCGCGAGATTCTGGGCCATCTTGTTTCGCGCGAGCGCGACACCGTTGCGATCCGTGATTTGCCCGCGAGGAGCAGGGATGGAAAATGTGTAGCTGCGCGCGAGCTTCTGCGTCTCCCATGTGGGCTGAATGGTCACAGGAGCGACCGGGGCAGGTTTTAAGGGAGCGGCATCCGGAGAAGCAGGGGCGGAAATCGCCGGCACGTGCGACGGAGCGTTTGTCCCCGCCGGACGCGCGATGACAACAGGCTTCCGGACCTCGGGTTCACCCGGCCGGCTGATGCTCGAAACACCTTCCGGTTGCTGCGCAGCGAGCGGCGTGGCCAGCGCGGCGGCGATGATGAAAGTGAAGAATCGATTGGGCGACATGCTGCGAATCGTAGCGGCACGGGTGGAATTCTCAAGCCCGAGCCCGCGCGGTTTTAAATGACCCAATCGTCGGCACCGGCTACGGCGCGATTTTTGTCCAGAACCTTCACTCCCATGCCCTCGGCGAGCACCAGCGAACGCGCCGGCACGCTGTGGGTGAGAAACACACTCGCCCCCACCGTCGAACCAGCCCCGATCGTGGTGTCGCCGCCCATGATCGTCGCGTTCGCGTAAATGGTCACGTTGTCCTCGATGGTCGGGTGCCGCTTCTGCCCACGCAAACTCTGGCCGCCAGCGAGCGATTTCGCGATGAGCGAGACTCCCTGATAGAGCTTCACGTTTTGCCCGATGATACTCGTCTCGCCGACGACTACTCCGGTGCCGTGGTCGATGAAAAAATGGCTCCCGATGTGCGCGCCGGGATGGATGTCGATCCCGGTCCGGCTGTGCGCCCACTCCGTCATCATTCGCGGAAGGATCGGCACCTCCAGCGCGTAAAGAACGTGCGCACTGCGCTGGATCGCGATGGCCTCGATGAACGGGTAGCTGAGAATCACCTCGTCCGTCGCACCCGCCGCCGGGTCTCCCTGGTAGGCGGCCTCCACATCGGTCCGGAGCAGTTCCCGCACGCGCACGAGGCCACCGAGAAAATCATGCGCCAGTTTTGTAGCCTGTGCGTTGGGGCAATCCGGCTCGTCCAGCCTCAGGCTCTTGCAAATCTCCTCCGCGAGGCGTTCCGCAATGCTGTAGATGCGGTGGCTTGTGACCCGGGGCAGATGCGTGCTGTGGATTGGTTCCGCGTCGTGAAAACCGGGAAAGAGCAACTGGAGCAAATCCTCGCAAATCGACGCGATCGCGCGCTTCGAAGGCAGGTTCGCCCCGTCCACGTGATTGATTCCGCCACCCGCATGGTACGAGCACAAAATCGCCTCGGTTATTTTGCCCAATTCACTATCCATTTCACCGCACGCTACACAGCACAAGCCGCCGCGTCCATCCTGCGCGCCACGGGCTCAGGAATTTCCATGCCGCCGCCGGAACTCCGCGCGGTACTCGCCCGTTATCGTCACGATGTCGTTTCTGATGGCAAAAACACCGCTGCGAAGGCGTTCGACGGTCTCGGTATCGACCACGTTGTGTTCGCCGAGCTGCACCACCGCATCCAGCGAAGTATTCAGCGCGTGGAGCGCGCGCTTGAGGTAGGCGATGTTCATGCCGATTTCCTCCAAATCCTCATCATTCAAAGCCGCGGCCAGTTTCGCCGTGGCCAGCGTGACCTGCGTCGCCAGCGTATTCATCGCCGGGTGCTCCCGCGCAGCGGGCGGGAGACGGTCGAGGAGTTCATCGAGTTCGCCGTTAAATGCGAGGGCAGCCCGATAGAGCGGGTTTCGCTCAAATTTAAAAGGTTTGGCCGGCTCGCTTCCCTCCTCTTCGAAATCCTCATCTTCCTCGCAATCGGCTTCGTCAAAATCATCCTCCCATTCGGCCTCATCTTCGACGATGTGCTTCCAGCCCATTTCCTTCGCGATCATTTCGTCGCGCTGCGGGTGGTTCATATACTTGTCGAACAGCTCCATGTACTTCTCGGTGCGCTGCTCCTGCTCCTGGAGGAATCGCTCCCACCGGAACTCGTCCCAGGGATCATCGGCATGCGAATCAGACATAACAGTGCCAAGTAAAGCCCCGTGATTTCCGCGCGCAAGCGGAGAGTGACATTTTTTACATCATGCCCGCGCGACCGTGATCACACGCACCGAAGCCGCGCCTGCCTTTAGAAGGACGCGGCTGCATTCCTCGACGGTGCTGCCCGTCGTAAATACGTCGTCCACAAGCAGAAGGTGCCGCCCTTGGATTTGTGCGGGCTTCCGCACGACGAACGCGCCGCTCAGATTCTCCATGCGTTCGGCGCGATCCAGACGCGTTTGTGTGGGTGTGCTTCGGATTCTTCGAAGCGCATTCCAAACCGGCCGGCCCGACTTCGGAGCGACAATCCCGGCAAGCACCTCCGCCTGGTTGAACTCCCGCTCCCGGCGTCGCACGTGATGCAACGGCACCGGCACGAACGCATCGAAAGGCCGGCATGCGATGCGGGGCTCGTCGAGTGTTTCCGCGAGCCAGCCGGCGAGTGCGTGTCGCAGGTAGGTCCTGCGCTGGTACTTGAATCCGTGAATGAAATCGCGGACCGGCCCCGTGCTCAAATAGCAGGCGACCGCACACTCGAAATGCTGCCCGCGCTCTTTGCAATCCGCACAGACAAACTCCTCCGTGATTGCGCCGTGAAAAGGTGTGGAGCACTTCGCACAAAACGGCTCGCGGATACGCTCAATCTCCTCCGAACACGCTCCGCACAAGTGAATCCCCGATGCCGTGTCGGCACCGCAAATCGCACACCGCGGCGGGAAGCACAGCGAAAGCAGGCTGCTGCCAAACCATCGCGCAAACCGTCCGGCCGTGCTCACGGATTACTTCGCCAGTTCTTCCAGCAGTGCGCGGTTGAGGCGGATGCCCGCGACGAAGTTCTCAACCGGGAAGTTTTCATCCGGCGCATGCGCGCGGCAATCCGGCAGCGCAAGCCCCAGAAGGAGCGTCTCAACACCGAGCACGCGCTTGAATGTATTCACGATCGGAATGCTCCCGCCTTCGCGGATGAGCGCAAGCTCCCGGCCGGGAAATGCCGTTGCGAGCGCCCGCTGCGCGGCTTTTCCGAAATCGGAATGCGGGTCGGTCGCATACGGCTCGCCGCTGTGTCCCACGGTGATTTCCAATCGAATTCCGGGCGGCGTGTGCTTTTCCAAATGAGCACGCACCTTCGCCATGACGTCCGCCGGACGCTGGTTCGGAACGAGACGGAACGTGAGTTTGGCAAACGCTTCGCGCGGAATCACGGTCTTGCTTCCGGTGCCCTGAAAGCCACCCCAGATACCGTTCACCTCCGCGGTCGGTCTCGCCCATGTGCGCTCGACGTTGCTGTATCCCGCCTCGCCGAAAAGCTCAGGCACACCCGTCACCGACTGGATCTCGCGGTCGCCAAACGGGAGCTTCTGCCACGCTTCGCGCTCCCACGTTTGCAGGTCCACGACATCGTCGTAAAAGCCCGGCACCGCGACGCGACCGTCCGGCCCGTGGAGCGACGCCACGATGCGCGCGATGGCCGTCGCAGGATTCATCACCGCTCCGCCGTAGATTCCGCTGTGTAGGTCGGTCGAGGGTCCGCTCACACGCAGTTCCATCGCGGCGATTCCGCGCAACCCGTAGGTAAATGTGGGCGTGTCACGAGCGACCATTCCGGTGTCGCTGATAGCGATGATGTCGCATTTCAGAAGGTCCCGGTTCGCGGTGAGAAATGCTTCGAGATTCTTGCTGCCGACCTCCTCTTCGCCCTCGATGAGGAAGATCAAATTCACCGGCACATCGCCCTTTTCCTTCACGGTTTCGCCGACCCCGAGGACGTGACCGAGGATTTGCCCTTTATTGTCCGTCGAACCCCGTGCGTAGATGACTCCATCGCGAACGACCGGCTCAAACGGCGGGTTCGTCCACTCATTCACAGGATCCACGGGTTGCACGTCGTAATGTCCGTAAATCATCACCGTCTTCCGGCCGGGCTTGTGGACGTTGCGGGCTGTCACAATCGGATGACCGGGCGTCGCATGGATCTGCGCCTGAAGCCCGATTGCCGTCAGCTTTCCCGCAAGCCACGCAGCACACGCGGCAACGTCGTCCTTATGGCGCGGTTCAGTGGAGACGCTGGGAAACCGGATAAAAGCGAAAAGATCGTCGAGATGGGATTGCTGCATACCGCCGATGTATGGCGGCAAATGCCGGAACGTCAAAACCAACCCGCCGGCGCGTCGGTCATCGTTGCCTTGAGGATTCCGCGAATCGTGCGCTTCTCCGCTGCGGGAATGTAAGCGTAATCCTTCGCCGGTTGGGCTTCGCTCAGCGCCAAAGCAAGCTGCCGGTAAACCCGCAGTTTCATTTCCCGCGGTATGCCTGCGAAAATCGCGCTGTGGACCATGTAGCTGCACCGATTTCGGAACATGCGCGTCTTCAGGTCGAATTCCCGCAGCGACGCACCTCCGATCATGGTGCCGGCTTTTTGAAACTCCGACTTGAACGCCGAATCACCCTCCACGCCGGGCAATGGGACTTCATCGGCGAAAAGAATGTAGCGCACGAAGCTCTTCGCGGTCTCATCCAGCGCCGCATTCGTAGCCGCCGAGGGCTTGCCTCCATCCTTGTGAAGAAGCTCGCGGGTCTTGTAAGTGGCCTCGAGCGCACGGTTCACGAACCCCACCTGATGCTCGTGCACTAGTTGCGGAAGAATGTCGCTTCCTGCGACCGGATAGCGCCCGTAATCGAACAGTTTCCCCGGCTCCAGCGGCAGCTTTTGCAGCCCGCCCTCCGGTGAATTCCGGCCGAGCGCGTTGCCCCAGTGCTCCGTGATTCCGTGCTTTCCCGTGAGATACCAGCCGCCGAACCGCTCGGCGAACGGGATGGCATGACCGCTCTGCTTCTGCCGGAACGCCTGCAAACTGCCGCCCGTCGGGAGCGGCACCACGGATTTCACAAACAATCCCGGAACATAGAACGTCTCCTCTTTTGCATGACAATTCATGCAGCGATCCGATCGCTCCGCGCGAAACGCGCTGCCGTCGCGAGGAATATCGAAGATATAGAAAATTCCGCCCGCCTCCGGGTCCACCGATACAATCTCCATCCGCCCGCCGGGAATGTAGCCCACATACACATCCTCATTGAAAAACAGCGCGCGCGGGTTGCGCGGCGAGATTAGCCGCAGTTGCAAACTCGTGTTGGAAAAAACGAGCATCTGCGAACTCACGGGAATCTTCAGCGCTTTCAGCAGCGAGACAAGGTAGGGGAGCTCGCCACTTCCATCCAGCTTCACGCGGCCGGACTCGACGTCGCTGATGAACTTGGTGAACGGATCCTTCAGCGGGCGTTTCCAGTAATCATGCGGTGCCGCATCGAGTTCATACTCCGCAGCAGAAACGGCTAATGTGCCCGCGAGGCAAGCTGCGAGGATGGCAAAAATGCGCGTCATTTGCGTTGTGAAGTATCCATTCAAAAGCGGTGCTGCAAGTGCTGATGCCCGACAGAAAGACGCCGCATCCGGTTTCCCGAATGCGGCGCCGCGCTGGCTAAATGCCGTTCAGACTATTGCGGAGGTTTCGGTCCGCCGGGAACACGACCACCGGGGCCACCGGGGCCTTTGCCGCGACCGGGACCTTCGCCGCCGGGGCCTCCCGGACCACCGGGGCCGCCGGGCGGACGCGGAGGGCGGCCGGCCTTGAATTCATCAAGGCTCACGGAACCATTGCCATCCTTGTCGATCTTCTTGAAGTGCTCCTCCGCCTTCGCGGGATCCTTCTGAGCCATCGGCCCAGCCTTGAACTCATCGAGGCTGATTCCGCCATCGCCGTTGGCGTCGAGTTTCTTGAAGATCTCGGCTGGATCAGGCCGCTTGCCTTCTCCGCCGGGGCGTCCGGGCTTCCCGGGACCTTCGCCCGGAGGCTTGTCTTGTGCGATTGCGAGCGAGGCGGCGAGCGCCAGAGCTCCGAATGTAGTGATGATTGTTTTCATGTTTTGTGTGTTTTGTTTTTTTGAATTGGCCGTCGGCGGATCGCCTTCAGCACGCGAGGTAAAACTAGGCATCAACGGCAGAGTCGCAGGCCGGATTGTAAAGCACTGGTAAAAGTTCCCGCCCCTCGGCCGGCGCCTTTATTCGCCGTTCAATATCCGGCCCTGCGGTGCGCACACACGCAGCCGCGCGCCCATTCGAAAGCGGACGGGCACATCGCCAAACAACTCCCCATCGAGCTCCACAGGCACCGGCGCAGCAGATGTCACTTCCATCTCGGAAGTTTGGAAATATTCCACATCCGCCAAGTCCGTATGATGCCCGATCAGCACGCCGCCCACATAGCGAGCAATGTCAAGATAGCCGAGATTCTTGAAAACAAGCACGTCGAGCTTCCCGTCATCCGGCCGAGCATTGGGGAAAAGCACCAGCTTTGATCCATAGTATCGCCCGTTGCCAATCAGCACAAACGAGCCCTCGTGCACGGCACCGCCCGTGTCCACTCGCAGTGCCGGCGGCACCCGCGAAGCGATCTGCGCTGCGCTGATGATGTAACTCAGGGGCCCCAGCCGTTTCTTCGACTCCCACGTCGTTTCCTTCACCACCTGCGCATCGAGCCCCACTCCGGCGAGCTGGATGAAATGCGCGCCATTGGCCTCCGGAAGATCGATTTCCCGCACGCCGCCGGATGCGATCACCTGCCACGCTGCATCGAGGTCCGCGGGGATATCCAGTTCCTTGGAAAACACATTCATAGTGCCGATCGGCATCACTCCCAGCGCGGTCGTCGTTCCCACAAGACCATTTGCGACCTCGCTCACCGTTCCATCACCTCCGCAAGCCACCACCACTTCGGCACCTGCCCGCGCGGCCTCCGCAGCCATCCGTCGCGCATCGCCGGGGCCCGTTGTAAATTGCAGATCCGCCCCTGCCACAAAACGCCGGATGGCGTCGAGGCTCCGCTGTGCGCGCTCGCTATGGGCGCTTGGATTCATGATGACCGTCATCACGCCCAACTCATACACACAACCGCCGAATTTCGCCGCGTAAAATTTTCGTATTCGTAGAAAAGCGACGCTCTGAGTTTCCGATTCGGCGGATTCAAAGACCACCGGCGGCCCGTCAAGCCAGCTCGACAAAAGAACCCAGCGTTGCTGCCCCGAATTCTTGATCCTCGCATTCTCCCGTCTTTCGAGTGAAATGAAACGGCAATGGAGTTCTTCCAACACATCCGGTGGCGTCCGGAAATCGGCGACCCGACATTCATGGGCTGGTTCACCGTCTTCGCCTACGCGATGGCGGCGTTCGCCGCTCTAATCGCCGCGGTGAAGGCCGGAAGCGCTCCCCGCGCCGCAGGCGCGAGCCGTGCAACTTGGAAAGCGATCGCTGTGCTCATGCTGCTGCTTTGCGTGAACAAGCAACTCGACCTGCAATCGCTCTTTACCGATATCGGCCGCGTCTTTGCCTGGAAATACGGGTGGTATGAGAAACGGCGCGAGTTCCAGAAGTGGTTTGTAATCGGGGTGCTCGTGATCTCCGTCGCTACGACCGTGCTGATGACTGTGCGATTCCGCGACTTCTGGAAAAAGTCCCCACTGCTCGGCGCCGGTCTCGCATTTCTCCTCACGTTTATCGTCGTGCGCGCCATTTCATTTCACCATGTCGACGTGTTTCTAAAACACGCGGTAGCCGGTGTTCGAATGAACTGGTTTCTCGAACTCACGGGAATTGCCATGGTTTCGCTGGCGGCCTTGCTCGACTATCGAAACGCCCGCATTGCGTGAAATTCCTGTTCGATGAAAGTTCCCCGGCGACGACGCTCGAAAGTCGGTCGATATTGCCGTCGTGAAAGACCTCAAATCTCCGCGCGTCATCAAAATCAAAGGCCTTCTCTTCCTCCTCATCGCCATCCTCGCCAGCGCACAGATTCTTGCTCTCCATCCCGACTGGCGCACGGCGATTCTACTCGCCTGCGCCATCTGGGGAGCGTGCCGCTTCTACTACTTCGCGTTTTACGTCATCGAGCACTACACCGACCCATCATTCAAATTCGCCGGCCTTCTTCATTTCGTGCGCTACCTTATCCGGGGTAAATGAATCGCGCCGCGCCGGAGGTGACGGTCTTACTGCGGCGTGTATGTGAAGCTGCCCGCGTCCGCAGGTGTGGTGAAGAGGCCAAACGCCTTGTTCGGCCCCGTGCCGCCGACCACCGTCTGCAATTGCACACCGCGGAACTTGATCGTCGGATTTTTCAGGAGCACCGGGTGTTTGAAGGTTCCCTCAAATCGACCATCGCCCCGCGAGATGAGGCTGATTTTCAATACCTCCGGGCTCGTTTCGCCCGGCGCGAGCGTCGCCTTGTCCGTCGTGCTGATTGCAAATGTCCGCGTGATCGACGCCGCGAGTTCGCCGTCCTCCAGAAGGAGCTGGCCGGTGGCCGCGGCGGAATTTGTGTAGCTGAGCGTGCGAATGTTCTTCGCAGTCGGTGTAAACTTGCAGCCTTTGATTCCAAGCGTCGTGTCAATCGCGCCGGTAAAGATACTCCCTTTCGTAACCGCGGCGCGCGTCCATTTCATCGAGCCGCTGAAATCACTTTGCGCAGCATCGGCGAAAGCAAACTCGCCGACGAATGACGAAGCTGGTGCCGGCGCGGTTTTGAAAATTACCACGCTCGCATCGACACGCATTTTCGCCGAGAGCGACAGGGGTTTGCCGTCGGGAGTCTGGCCGATCATCACCATCGAACCATTCGGCGAAAGCGTGCCGACCGCCCAACCGAACGCATCCAGCGCAGCAGGAACTCCCGCGCCGGGCTCAAGAACGAGCGTGTATTTTCCAGCAGGCGCAGACGCAGGCAGCGTCGTAGCCAGACGGGAGTCGGCACTCACAGGAAACTGCTCCGCTGGTCCACCCGCGACCGTGCCGCTCACGGTCGGGATCTGGCCGGGATTCGTGAAGTTCAGCGTCACGACGAGATCCGCGAGACCATTGCGCTTGAACCGCTGTGTGAATGGTCCATCAAGCCCGACGACTCCTTTAATCGTGAAGGTTTTCCCGAGCACTTTCGCCTTTCCCGTGAGCACGCCTGCCGATGACAATTTCAATGTCATGACGCCGTCATCGTCGCCGATTATCGGGGAGTAGCTGCCTCCGAGAATCAGGAACGGATTCTGAACAAACACCTGTCCCGTGGACGTGGCGCCGAGCGAATCGCTGAGTTGGTATGTAAACGAATCGCTGCCCGCGAAGGCCTTGCCGGGCGTATAGACGAGATTGTTGCCCACCCTGGTCACGACGCCTTTCGCTCCCTGCGTGAAGCTGTCCATCGTGAACGCGTCGCCATCCGGATCGCTGTCATTTGCCAGCACGGCAATCGTCAGCACCTCCTTCGCACGAATCGGCACGGTGTCCGTCACGGCGCGCGGTGCGCTGTTTGATGTGGTCGTCGCGCTTTGGTCGGCCCCGACGGACGTGCCGCCATCGTTTTCGGCGACGAGGCGAAAGTGAAACTCCGCGTTCCGCACTAGGCCCGTGGCCTCGGCGGATACGGCAATCGTCGCCGCCGCACCCGGCTGAATGAGGACGCCCGGCGTGCGTTTTCCGTAGGCTGTCGTCGCGCCGTATTCGAAGAACACGACAACCGGCGTGCCGTTGGGCGTCACCTCGCCGTTGAGCGTGGCGCTTAGCGATTGCACGTTTGTCGCCGCCAGCGTGGCAGCGGACGGAAGCGGATCGCTGCTTGCGGGCATAACGATGCGGTAGAGCGAGCCGAGGCTGGACGCACCGTCCGGCAGGACTCCGTACAAGTTTCTGTCGGTGCCGCGGGAAATGCCCCCGGCCAGCGACCCCTGCGCGATCGAGTAGGTCGCGCTCGTGGCCGGACTCGGTGCGAGCGTGATAAATGGCCCGGCGTTTCCGCCGCCAAACTCAAAAATCTTCCGCACCGTTCCCGACGCACCCGGTCCGATAAAATGCGGGATGTAAAACTTCCCGAGATTCCGCTCAACCAACGCCACCGGAATCGGCTCGCCCTGCGTGGCGTAATCAGTCGTCGCCGCCAGCGCCGTAAATGTCCCCGCCGTCGTCATCCGGTAATGCGTTGCGATTCCGTTGAAATTCAGCAGTCCGTTCAGCGCGCCGTCGCGGCCCTTCACCAGCGGACCGCCCACGCTTTCCGACGCTTGAAACGACCGCAGCACCGTGAATGTTCCCGATGCCGTCGTTCCCTCAAACTTCCAGAAAGTCCCGCGCCCATTTGCTCCGCCGCCCGTCGTTGTTCCGTAAAATGCGCCGTCGTCGCCGAGCACCGGCGGGCCGTATCCACCCGTTCCGGCCGTGCCGGAAAACGTCCGCAAAATCGACAGCTCCCCGGCCTTCGTCATTCGAATAAAGCGCCCGTCATCCCGCACCGCATAAAGCGCTCCGTCCGGGCCCTCCACCACGCCGCCCGACCGGCTCCCGATGCTCCCGACCTCCGTGATCACTCCATTCGTCGTGGCCTTCAGCAATGTCCCCGATGGCGAGACAAACGACCTCGCCGACGTAAAGTAAAACGCACCGTCCGACGCCTCGATCAGCCCCGAATCCGGAAGTGCGGCATCGTTGCGAAAGCTCGCCAGTACCTCGAATTCCCCAGTGCTCCGCTTCCGCCAGAATGTCCCGCCATCCTCGCCGCCACCCTCCGCCGTCGTGCCGTAAATGTGCCCGTCCGCCGCCAGCAACGGCGCACCCACCGGCTTCGCGCCGAGAACGTCCGAAAAGCCATACAGCGTCGTCAACGCGCCGGCCGTCGTCACCTCGTGAATGGCTCCGCGGTTGTCGGCGTTGTTCACCGTCAACAGCAGCTTGCCCGCATTCTCCGTCAGCCCCGAAGGCCCGCCGATTGGGAAATCCCGCAACTTCGTAAACGTCCCGTCCTGCGCCACCCGGAACAGCGCTCCGTAGTCCGATGCGCCGCCGTTGCGCGTCGCTCCGTAAATGTTGCCGTCGCTGTGCGCCAGCAGCCGCGCCTTCACTGCGTTCGACTGCGTTCCCGTCCCGTCCGTTCCGTTGAAATGATGCAGCACCGTGTAATTCGCACCGTCCTTGTCGAGCCGGAAGACCACACCCTTCCCGTTGTCGCCCCCCATGTGCGCCATGCCGTACAGCCGCCCGTCCGCGCCCTCCGTCACGCCATACGTGAAGCCGAATCCCAGCGGATCACTGCTCGACGTCACACTCCGCAGCACCGTGTAATTCGCGCCATCCACGTCCATTTTAAATATCACCCGCGTTGTGGTGCCGTACAGCTTCCCGTCCGACGCCTTGATCAGCCCGACGCTTCCCCGCCCGTCGTTATTCGCATTGAAAGACTTCAACACCGTGAAGCCCGTGCCCCCGACGTTCGCGTCAAACTTGAACACCGTCCCTCCGCTCGAACTGCTCACCACATGCTGCGTCATTCCCGCAAACACCAGCGGCGAAATCTCCACCAGCGTCCCCACCGGATTCGCCGTCGTGCTGAAATTGAACAACGTCGAATACGCACCCGCCGGCGTCATCCGGAAGATCGTTCCGTTCCCCGTCCTCGGGAATCCGAACAAGCTGCCCAGCCCGCCGACAAACGTCGTGCCGTAATAATTCCCATCGCTCCCGAGCGTCAGCCCCCCGAATGGCGCCGCGCCGGAGGCGTCAAAATCCCGCAACTTCGTCAGCGTTCCACCCGTCAGCTTGAAAATATACCCCACATCACTCGACCCGCCATAATTCGTCACCCCCATCACGTCCGCGCCGTTCACCAGCAAATCCCCCGCAGGCGCCCCGGCAATTCCGGCCTGCGGCCACTCGTGCAACACCTCCACCGACTGCGCGCCGGCGACCGTTGAAAATGCGAAGAACAGAGCAAGGCAGAATCGTTTCATCACCCGCACGGATATCGGAACACCCTGCGAAATTCAAGCGGCCGGAACGCATCGCAAACAAAGCTTTGCAGCCGCCCGCACCGGTGCCATTCACCACACACCACCTTTTTAAAATGCACCGCTTCCTCGCTTCCGCGCTACTCGTTCTTACGTTCGCCACCGCCGCGCATCCCGCCGAGCCTGCTGCGCCCGCGGGCACGACGAAGGGCGTCATCGAAATTACTAAAACCCAGCGCCCGGCCGACGCCATCGTCCTCGTCGGGCCCGACGCACATCAGCTCGTCCCTGAGCGCGGCGATGAGACAAAGTGGACATTCGCCGACGGCATCCTCACCGCCTCGCCGGTGTGGGACAGCCTCATCACCAAGGACAACTACGCCGACTTCCGCATGCACGTGGAGTTCAACGTCAACGAAAACAAGGAAGCCAAGGACCGCGAAGCCGACGGCAACTCCGGCGTTTACATCCAGCTCCGCTACGAAGTCCAAATCCACAACTCCCACGCCATACCCGAAGCCGAATACACCGCCAGCTACGGCGGCTCCATCTACCGCCAGAAAAAGCCCGACCGCCTCGTCGGCAAACCACCCGGCGAATGGCAGACCTACGACATCGCATTCCGCGCCGCCCGGTTTGTGGACGGCAAAAAGACCGAAAACGCCCGCATCACCGTCTATCAAAACGGACAGCTCATCCACGACGACTACGCCATCACCGGCAAAACCGGCGCAGGCGAAAAAGAAGGCCCCGAGCCGCGCCCCATCAAACTCCAGGGCCACCACAACCCCGTCCGCTTCCGCAACGTCTGGATTCAAAAACTCAACCTCGACGGAAAACCCGCCCCCGAGCCCCGCTAAGCCCCGTCCCTCCTGTAAAACACCTCCCGGAACCCATCTCCTTCCATAAAAAAGAGACGCTGCAGAATCGCCGCCGCCGTCGCCCTTGCGCGCCGCGGTTTCTTCCGCAGATTGCGCAGATTCGCGCAGATTATTGAAAGGAACCGCGTGCGAAATCTGCGAAAATCTGCGAAATCTGCGGACAACAACACCGCTCCTTCGCACGCCTCGCCTCCAAACGGGAATTAACCTCGCGAAACGCTCCAGCAGGATGCCCTCTTTAATCCCGAAGACCCCTCCCTGCTCTAGCAGGCAGCCCTCTTCAATCCCGAAGACCCCTCCCTGCTCTAGCAGGCAGCCCTCTTTAATCCCGAAGACCCCTCCCTGCTCCAGCAGGATGCCCTCTTTAATCCCGTAGAGGGCTGCCTGCTGCAGAGATTAGGCCTCTTTAATCCCGTAGGGGCCGACTTCCCGCCGGGGCTTGTCTCTTCGGTGTGAAAAAGGCCGGTTTTGCGACAAAATCACGATTTTGTTGCTTTTTCACCACTTTTACGCCATTCGTGGACCTTCACGATAGCTTAAACACCATGCCACATCGTCGCCTTCCAAACACCATCGCCTCCGTCATCCGCACCCTCGTCACCGCACGGGACCAATACATCGCCACTCCCACCCCCTCCGAGCGCGCCATCACCGCCGAGCAATTTGCAAAGCTCGACCCGTCCAACCCCGCCAGCCTGCTCAACCGCATCATCAAAGAAGCCACCGATGTGGACGTCGCACTCGCCGCGCAAGCCCCGCTCTCCAGCGCCCTTGCGCAGATCGCCGCACGCGCCACCCTCTTCGCCTCGCACTTTAACCAGGTCCTCGACCTCGGCATCACCCGCGGCACCTTCGCCGCCGGCGCCCGCGCGTATTACGGACGCGGTATTCACGACACCGCCATCCCCGACCTCTCCACCTACGCCGCCGTCCAGACCGCCCTCGACCACATCGTCCGCGGCGAAGCCCAGCGCCTCGCCGCCGAAGGCCCCGCCTACATCCCCATGGCCCTCCCCAGCGCCGGAGAATGCGCCGGCATCTTCAGCCAGTTCATCAGCGCCCTCCGCAACAACTCCGACGCCCAGCAAAACACCGACACCCAGCGCGAACAACTCCAGGCCCTCTACACCGAAGCCCAGGCCCTCGCCGTGGACATTTGCGACACCGTCGAATTCCACTACCGCCACGACCGCGACCCCGGCAGCTTCCGCACCAAATGCCGCCGTTGGGGCGTCGTCTACATCTACGACGCCAACGAACCCCGCGACCCCGACGACACCACCGGCCCCGGCACCGGCGGCCTCCC
>SXGQ01236425.1_pt1 | contig 32146 bp, 25 predicted proteins | sample 3178371 | NCBI WGS metagenome assembly SXGQ01 (sample SAMN11356859, study PRJNA531348) | freshwater metagenome | isolation source: freshwater sample F1-20 | place: China: Fuxian Lake, Yuxi | collected 2017-12-25
CGCTGGATTTAGGTTCCAGTGGGGAAACCCGTGCAGGTTCGATTCCTGTCGCCCGTATTGTTCGCCGATACGCTTGACCTTATGAGTAAATGGTCGCCCAATTCTTGGCGTTCTCGAAATGCAAGCCAGCAGGCGGCGTGGCCAGACGCGCACGAGGCCGATCGAGTGATTGCGGAGATCAAAGAATTGCCGCCGCTGGTGACGAGTGGTGAAGTCGCGTCGCTCAAATCCCAATTGGCCGAAGCCGCTCGCGGCGAAAGATTCGTTTTGCACGGCGGAGATTGTGCGGAGAGTTTCGCGGACTGTCGATCATCGGCGATCACCAATCAATTGAAGATTCTGTTGCAGATGAGTTTGGTTTTGACGCACGCATCGCGAAAGAGAGTTGTTCGAATTGGTCGCTTCGCCGGACAATACGCAAAGCCGCGCTCGACCGATCAAGAAGTGCGCGGTGATGTTTCGCTTCCATCATTTCGTGGGGATAATGTCAATCGCCCAGAATTCACGACCGCTGCGCGCACGCCAAATCCACAGTTGTTGCTACGCGGATATGAACGCTCTGCGTTGACGCTCAATTTTATTCGCGCGCTTGTCGATGGCGGATTCGCCGACTTGCATCATCCAGAACAGTGGAACCTCGACTGGGTGATTCATTCGCCTCTTGCGGGGGAATACAAACGAATGGTCGACGCAATCGGTGAAGGTCTTCGTTTTATGGAAACGCTCGCAGGAGTGCGCGTCCATCAAATGCAGCGCGTTGATTTCTTCACAAGCCACGAATGTCTCTTGCTTGATCTTGAAGAAGCGCAGACTAGAAATGTTCCTCGACGCGATGGATGGTGGAATCTTTCGACGCACTTTCCGTGGCTTGGCGCACGCACTGGTCAACTTGATGGCGCGCATGTTGAATATCTCAGAGGCATCGAAAATCCCATTGGCATAAAAGTCAGCGGTGATCGATCGCCTCGCGACTTGGTCGATCTTTGCGATGCTCTGAATCCTCGCCGTGAAGAGGGGCGAATCACGCTCATTCATCGGCTTGGCGCGCGCAATATTGCGGAGTCGCTGCCGAAGTTTATTGATTCAATTGCCGCGGCAAAGATTCCTGTGCTTTGGGTTTGCGATCCAATGCACGGAAATACCGACACCGTGATGGTGCAATCGGACTCAGCAACCCAAGTGCCGGTCAAGACGCGAAAGTTTGCTCACATTCTTGCGGAATTGGAGCAAGCATTCGAAGTGCATTCGATGAAGGGCTCGATTCTTGGTGGCGTTCACTTCGAATTGACTGGGGAAAATGTGACCGAATGCACGGGCGGCGCGAGAGGGTTGGTCGATTCCGATTTATCGCGCGCATATCAATCGACGCTCGATCCTCGGCTCAATTATGAACAGGCTTTGGAGATGGCTCTCTTGGTTGCTCGGCGTATGTGACCAATATTCACCCGAGAGATTTTTCGATATTCTCATCCCTCCCAATGTCCAAATCAACTCGACGCATCGTCATTACTGGAGTCGGTCCCATGTCGGGATTCGGTATTGGTATGGATCCACTCTGGGCGGGACTGTGCAGCGGCGCATCTGCAATTCGACCGATCACCGCCTTTGATCCATCTGGATTCGTGACGACGGTCGCGGCGACGATTCTTCCAGAGCAACTTGATATTCGAAGTGTCGTTCCGAAAAATTATCGCAAGGCGACGAAGGTGATGGCTCGTGATATAGAGATTGCCGTCGCCGCCGCTGCAGCGGCTGTCGCCTCCGCAGGTTTGACCACACGCGCAACCGCCGAAGGTGTTGCTCCCACAATTGCGCCTGAGCGAGTTGGGTGTCATATCGGAGCTGGGCTTATTCCCGCAGATTCTGACGAACTCGCAAGCGCGATGTTGAACTGTCGAGATGCTGATGGCGGATTCGATCCAGGCGAGTGGGGAAGAGCGGGGATGAATAATTTGACCCCGCTTTGGTTGTTGAAGTATCTGCCAAATATGTTGGCGTGTCACGTCACGATTATTCACGATTGCCAAGGACCTTCCAACACGCTGACCTGCGCGGAATCTTCCGGCGCACTTTCTATTGGTGAGTCCATGCGCGTCATTCGCCGAGGTGATGCTGATGCGTGCCTCTCTGGTGGTGGCGAAAGCAAAGTCAGTTATATGGGGTTGCTTCGTCAGACTTTTGCAAATCGTTTGGCAGCAGTGCCTGTTGGCGCGGATGGCATCAGCGCAGTCCGTCCATTTGATCCGCGTGCAACTGGAACGGTTCTTGGCGAAGGTGGCGCGATCTTGATCACCGAAGGATTCGATAGCGCGAAAAGTCGTGGTGCGAAAGCGTTCGCAGAACTCGCTGGATTTGCAGCAAGTCAATGCGCTTGCATCGATACGGTTGGAGTCGATCTTTCGGATGCTGCGCCAGACATCGCGGCCGCGATTGAAAATGCGTTGGAAAATGCGAAAATGAACGCGAGCGAAATCGACGCAATCATTCCACTTGGCAGCGGAATCTTGAATGTCGACGCTGTCGAAGCGAAGGCCCTGCGATTGGTTTTTGGTGATCGATTGCCGAAGATTCCTTTGATCACGCTCGCGCCACAGATCGGAATTTGTGGCGCGGGTTCGAGTGCGCTTGCCGCGGCTGTCGCAGCGCAGTGCATTCACGAACAAAAACTTCCTGCGCGGCTTACAACTTCTGGATCCGCAGCACTCGGTGTCGACGCCGATGCGCGTCCATCTTGCAGCGCAAAAATCTCAAGCGTGTTGGTCACGACAACAGGTATGGGCGGGCAGAGTGCGGCAATCATTCTTCGGAGGCCTGCATGAGCGCGCGAAACGATCGATCCCCAAGCGAAAGAGTTGTTGTCAGTGGAATGGGTTGGGTCACGCCGCTTGGTCACGATCTTGAAACTGTGTGGGCGGCGCTGATGCGTGGAGCTTCTGGCATGGCGCCGATCACTCGCTTTGATGCGCGCACATTTCCAACTTCATTTGCCGCCGAGGTGAAAAACTTCGATGTGAATGTGCTGCTCAAAGACCCAACCGCGCACGCCCATGCGGGGATCAATTCGCAGTTCGCACTTGGCGCTGCTGTGCAAGCGTGGCGTCAGGCGGGTCTTGATGTGAAGACCGCACGCAATATGCGACGCGTGGGCATTTATCTCGGCGCGGGCGAGGGCGTGATCGATACTCCCAATTATCTTGCCGCAAATCTGAAAGCGTGGGATGCGCAAACGGGGAAGACCGACGGCGCGAAGTGGGCTGAAATCGGGCTTCGAATTCTCAATTCTGCTGGAGAAATTGAGCAAGAACCCAATATGCCACTCGCGCACATCGCACGAGAATTTGGCGCGCGCGGACCCGCATACAACTGTTTGACTGCATGCGCTGCAAGCACGCAGGCAATCGGCGAAGCGGTCAGCATTCTTCGACACGGCGAAGCCGATGTGATGATCGCTGGCGGCGCGCACACGATGATTCATGTTCTTGGCGTGACAGGATTCAATCGTCTGACCGCGCTCAGCACAAGCAAGGAAGATCCGTGCAAAGCGAGTCGTCCATTCGACCTCACGCGCGGTGGATTTGTGATGGGTGAAGGCGCGGGTATGGTCATTCTTGAAACGCTCGAGCACGCGCGCGCACGCGGGGCAAAGCCTCTTGCAGAATTGATTGGCTTTGGTTCGAGCGCAGATTCGTATCGCATCACGGACATCGAGCCCACCGGTCGCGGCGCGGCAGCAGCGATGTTGCAAGCGCTTTCACAAGCGGGAATCGATCCCCATGCGCGCGGTGCGGATGGTCGACCGTTGGTGGATTACATCTCTGCACATGGAACTGGTACGAAAGAAAATGACTCGATCGAAACGCTTGCAGTCAAGCGTGTCTTCGGCGAACTTGCTCGAGAAATCCCGATGAGTTCGGTCAAGAGCATGCTGGGGCATTTGATTGCCGCTGCGGGCGCGGTCGAATTCATCACATGCGTTATGGCGATTCACCGTGGAATGTTGCCGCCAACGATCAACTACTCCAATCCCGATCCCGAATGCGATTTGGATTATGTCGCCAACACGCCACGCGCAGCGCGCGTGAGGACTTGCCTCTCCAATTCGTTCGGCTTCGGTGGTCAGAACGACACGGTGTGCGTGACGGCATTCGATGAGTGAGCAGACGACCGAGCAGGTGAGTGAGAAGGCGGCGGTCATAAAACGCTCGACTCGAATTGCGTTGTGGATTGTTGCGTCGCTGATAATTTTGCTTGCCGTCGGATGGTTTCTTTCCACGCGTGCTCCGTCCACATGGCTCGATCCAACCGCACTCGCCGCAGATCCTGAAAGTGATCGACGCGGACGAGATTTGGAACAGAACCTCGCATCCGCAATCGCGCGTGTTCGACCCGCGGGAGAGCCGTGGGCAATTCGCATTCACGACATCGATATCAATTCGTGGATCGTTCGTCGACTGCCGCAGTGGACCGAACACGATCCAACTTTGGCGTGGCCAATCGAAGGGGCGGCTGCTCAAGTTCACTTCGATGAGCAGTTGGCGACGATCAGCATCGCAATGAAGGATCGATTTTGGAGTGGTTCGTTCACTGCACAGGTTGAGGCGGGGCAAATCAGACTTGTGCCGGGGTGGGGGGCGATTGGTTTGCTCCCAGTTCCTGCGGGGGCGCAGTTAGCGACGGAATTGTTGGAAGGGGATGGGGCAAACACCCTGGTTCTGCCGAAGATTTTCAAACTTGGCGATGGAAGGCAGGTCGAAGTGCTACGGATCGATTTTGTGCCTGGGGCGGTCGAAATCGAATTCGTCACACGCTGATCCACTCGTCGTTCTCTCGCTACGATATCGACCCACGCATAGTGCGTTTTTTACCAATGCCACAACTGACTATAAACGGCGTCCTTCTTGATTTCGAAAAAGGTCAATCGATCATCGATGTTGCGTCGAAAAATGGAATCGAGATTCCGCATTATTGCTATCACCCAGGATTGTCGGTGCCAGCGAACTGCCGCATCTGTCTCGCGGAAATTTGGCAGCCCAATGCAAAGACAGGTCAGCTTGAGGCAATTCCAAAGTTGATGCCGACATGTCACACGCCAGCTGGCGAAGGCATGATTGTTTATACCGATAGTCCAAAGGCGATCACCAATCAGAAAGCCGTGATGGAGTATCTGCTCATCAACCATCCAGTCGATTGCGCTGTCTGCGATCAGGCGGGCGAATGCTATCTTCAGGATTACTCATATCAATACGGTCGAAGTCAATCGCGCTTTGAAGAAGACAAGATCAAGAATCCCAAGAAGGATGTTGGCGAACATGTGCTTCTGTATAGCGATCGATGCATCATGTGCACTCGTTGCGTGCGATTCACCAAGGAAGTCACTCAGACTCATGAGTTGATGGTCGAGGGTCGAGGTGGCACCGAAATGATCGATGTTTTTCCAGGAATGCCGCTCAATAATGAGCTTTCGGGAAATGTGGTCGATCTCTGCCCAGTTGGCGCGCTCTTGGACAAAGATTTTCTCTTCCAGCAGCGCGTGTGGTTTCTGAAGAAGACTCCTTCGATCGATGGCATCACTGCAAGTGGTGACAATATTTCTATCGAGCACAACGAGGGGATTGTCTATCGACTGAAGCCTCGGACGAATGTAGATGTCAATCATTGGTGGATCACCGATGAGGTCCGTTATGGTTGGAAATTCGTCCACAGCGAAAATCGTTTGACGATTCCTGCTGTGCGCGGAGTCGCGGAGTTTGATCGCGTCGATCCTGAGCAAGCATGGAACACTGCGATGGATCGCGCAGTGGAAGTCTTGCAAACTGGCGCACGAAATGGCCGCATCGCATTGTTGGTCAGCCCGATGCTCTCTTGTGAAGATGCGTTTTTGCTTGGACGAATGGCGCTTGCGATCGATCCATCCGCAGTTCTCGGTGTTGGCCCAGTTCCAAAGTCTGGAGAGGATCGCACGCTTGTTGGGGGATACACGATTCATTCTGAAAAAGCCCCAAATGCTCGGGGAGTTCGCCGCGTTCTTGCCGCGCTTGCCGCTGCCGAACCCGCGCGACGCATCGCCGCTGGAAGTCCAGCTGTGTGCGATGCGACTGAATTTCTTGCCGCTCTGACAACTGCTGGTGCGGGAGTTGCGCTGATCACTGGAAATTATCCAAGTGAGTGGACCACAGAGCCATTTCTTCGCGCTCTTTCGACGAGGCGATTCGTCTTGTTGGACACTTTGGCAAATCGACTGACACCATCCGCTGAAGTTTTCTTGCCTGTTGCAACATGGATTGAAAAATCAGGATGCTTCGAGAATGCGAAGGGACGAATCCAATCATTTGAGCGCGCCATTCAACCAGTGGATTACGCAAAGTGCGAAGGTCAGATCGCTCTCGATCTTGCCATGCGCCTTTTAGGTGGAAAGACAACCATCTATGACGCCGATCAAGTGCGACACGAAATGTCTTTGGTCACCGGATTGGCGATGTTCTGCGACCAAGTCCATCATCCGCCAGCTTCGCTTTCACGCGAAAGCGATATGGTGACGATCGACCTGTGATTGCAGAGAGTTTTCTCCAAAGTCATCGACTGAAAAAGATCACTTATGCCAATTCATAAAGTCAAGACAGCAGTTCGCTCTGCGAGCGAAGTGTGGTCGCTTGCGTGGCCGACGGTCATCACGATGATCAGTTACACGCTGATGCAATTCGTGGACAGCATTATGGTCGCGCAACTTGGTCCGCTCGAACTCGCAGCGCAAGGAAATGGTGGAGTTTGGTCTTGGACGATCATCGCATTTCTTGTTGGTGCAATCAGTCTTGTCAACACTTTCGTTTCGCAAAGTGTTGGTGCTGGAGAACCCACCAAGGCGGCGCGATATGCATGGTCTGGAATTTGGCTTGCGATGCTGTCGTGGATTGTCATTCTTATTCCCGCGGGATTTTTACTGATACCAATTGGTTTTTCGTGGATGAATCACGAGCCTCGCCTCGAACTGCTGGAAGTTCAATACGCGCAGTTGATGATGGCGGGTGGTTGCTTCACTCTCGTTGGCAAGGCGATGAGCAATTATTTCTTCGGTATCTCTCGTCCAAAGATCGTGACGCTCGCTGCGATCCTTGGCAATGTCGTGAATATCGTGATGAATTACGCGCTGATTTATGGTGATGTTGGCTTGCCGCAGTTTGGCTTGCCGCCACTTGGAATTCCAGGCGTGCCTTGGTTCGCGCCGATGGGTGTCGTCGGCGCGGGTATCGCAACGGTGATGGGTGTTGCCGTGGAATGCCTTCTGCCTCTGGCGATTTTTCTGGGACCGAAAATGGCGCGCGAATTTCATACGCGCACTTCTTGGAGACCCGATTGGGGTGCGATTTTCGATTTGATCCGCGTTGGTTGGCCGGCAAGCATTCAGTTTGGAAACGAAATGTTTTGTTGGTCGGTCTTCATGACAATCTTGGTTGGCGAATTTGGCACGGATCATTTGGCGGCAGGATGGATCGTCTTGCGATATATGCATCTTTCATTTATGCCCGCGGTTGGATTCAGCATCGCAACCACGACTCTTGTTGGTCGATCAATCGGTGCGAATAAACCTGAACTTGCAGAGCGATATGCACGCACGGCACTTTGGATGAGCGTCTTGTATATGGCAATGTGGGGAGTCTTGATGATGATCTTTCGCGAGCCGATGGTGCGACTCTTTACAACTGCCTCAGCAAATGATGGCGCATCTGCTCAGAATGTGGTCGAACTTGGAAGTCGCATCATGATTTGTGCTGCGATCTTTCAGGCATTCGATGCGGTTGGAATTGTCTACATCGGAGCGCTTCGTGGAGCGGGCGATACTTTTTGGCCTGGGATAATCACGGTCACGCTGAGTTGGTCTTTGATTGTTGGCGCAGGTGCTTGGATCGCGAACGCATTCCCGCAGCTTGGATCGGTTGGACCGTGGATCGGATCGACAATTTACATCATCATTCTCGGCGCAGCGATGACTTGGCGCTTCGAGAAGGGACCATGGCGGACTCACCGATTGGTTTTGCATGCTTCAAAGGGGTGAATTTGGTCGAATTGTGCGTCTCGGAAAACTTTGTTGAACTTGGGCGGTTGGAGGTATGCTTCTCGACCCCCCCAAAAATGCGCGGTGCAGATTTTGGTTCTTGGTAAAGAGGTTTTCGCAAGTTCTATCCCAACGAGGTTTTATACGAATGAGTAACGCAACGATCAAGCATGTCAATCCAGCGAATCCAACAGCAGCCAAGCCACACTTCGACCTAGCGGTTCGCCACGCGAACGAAGGTCGCCGAGATGAAGCGGTTGCCGCATATAGGAAGGCTCTCGAGTCTGACCGTTCGGTCACGACGCTCTTCGCGTTGGCAAAGTTGCTCGATCGCATGGGAGAGGACGAGGAGGCGATCGATTTGTACGAGGAGATCTGCTATCTCCCAACCCCACCAGTCAATGCGATGATCAATCTTGCTGTGCTTTATGAGGACATGGGAGAACTCGTACGGGCGGAGCGATGCTTGCGACGCGTGTTGACTTTGTATCCAAACAATGGTCATGCGCGCATGTATGTCAAAGATGTCTGCGCTGTGAAGACGATGTCGTATGACCCGAATGCTGAACAGCAAACTGCGCGGCGCAATGCGATTCTCGATACGCCGATCACGGACTTCGAACTTTCAGCGCGCGCGCGAAACTGCCTGAAAAAGGTGGAAATTCGCACGCTTGGAGATCTCTTGCGCGTCACCGAAGCGGAGCTGATGGCATTCAAGAACTTTGGCGAAACCAGCATCAATGAGATCAAGTCGATGCTCAATTCGCGCGGACTGCGCTTGGGACAAGGTCTTGAAGGTGGATTCGAAGAGTCATACCGCCGAGAATATTTGGATCAGTTGCGCTTGCAGGTCGCACCAGAATTGTTGGAGCTGCCAATCAGCGCGCTCGAATTGACGATCCGCGCGAAGAAGGCTGTTCAGTTGCTCGAAGTGCGAACGCTTGGAGAACTCGCATGTCGCACGGAAGCCGAATTGATGGGGATGAAGAACTTTGGTTCGACCAGCCTCGACGAAATCAAGGCTCAACTTGCAACGCACGGACTTTCTCTTCGCGTGTTGGAGTAAGCGCTCTTCGACTTTGTTTCTCAACCAGTGATTCATTCAACCCCTGCAAGTGCGGGGGTTTTTCTTTGGGATTGTTTTATGGGCGTTGGATGATCAGGGTGGTCAGGAATATGGCAGTGGCCAATGTGGGTTCGTTTGCAACGCCTTTGTCGTGATTTCGAGCGATTTACCACGCTGGCCAAGTGTGCGCCACAGCAGACCCCGATGATGCCGATGATGTCTTGGGATCATCGCGCTCGATTACCGCCTCGATCAATCCATATGGCCTGTCTGCGGCGATGAAAACTTCGTTGTGGTTCTCGCGCTCGAAAGCCGAAAGGTCAACTGCAAAGTGATGCTTGTTTGGAAGTGAGAGCCGAATGGCGGCAATTTCAGGGTGATTGGATAGAACGCGCTCGCCCATCAAGAAAAGAGTTTCCTGCAATGAATGGCTGTGATGTTCGGCGAATGCGCCCAGCATGGTGTCGACCGTGTTGAGAAAGTTCTTTGCCCAGTCGATGTGGTCAAGCCTCAATGATTCTGAAGCAGAAATCCTCCAACGAGCGCAGACTTCCGTTGCCATGATTCGGTCGGTGGTTTCGGCAAGTGTTGTAAATTTGTCGCGCAGAAATCCGCGAAATTCGCTCTTGCTTGTCTTCAAGATCACCAAGTCATTCAGTCCACCGACAATAAAATCTTGCGTCTTCGCACCATCTCGGCAGACGAGCGCAGTCGCCGTTCTTGTCATCGATCCACTTTTGCGAAACGCGCTCGGATGCGGCTTGCCTTTGGAAATAATCCGGTCCCAATCAAATTTTTCGATACGGACTTCAGCTTTGGATACATGCGATTGCGTGGAGACGAAATGTCTTGCAAGCAACAATCCAAATGCTTCGGGTTCCATTGCGCCATACTCGTGGGAAAAAACAAAGACTGTGTTTTTCATTGCATCGGTTGTCAACACTTGCGTGTTATCGCCGGTCAAGTGTGTTGCCGTGAAATCGCCGCTCAATAAAACAGTCACATTCAGGTCGAGGACTTCGTGCGTATCACCACTGCGCGTGACGCGAAAGACTCTGACTTCCGCTTTTCCATATCGATTTTCGCCAAGGATGATCGCCATGTTCAACTGCCTCGATAGGTTGAATATCCAAATGGGCTGAGCAGCAGAGGCACATGATGGTGTCGTTTGGGATCAGTCACTTGAAACTCGATGGTGACTTGGGGGAAAAAACAATCTTGGCCGCGCCGAGTAAACCACGGTCCCGCATCGAAGATGAGTCGAAAATTTCCTGCGGCAAGTGGTCCCTTGGAAAATCCTTGCGCTCGTCCGTCAGCATCGGTGTGCGTTTCGTGTCGATCGAACCATACGCCACCTTCAAGTGATTGGAATCGCACTTTCATATCCGCAGCAGGATCGCCAGTTGCTGTATTGAGGACATGAGTCGAAAGTCCAAGTATGGCGAGAGGTGTCACACAGTCAGAATAAATCAGAATGTCGTGCGGGTCAACGCTGCGACAAGTTGTGCGGCATGGGTATCGTGCTTCGATGATCGGACGTGGAGTTATGGATGGCGCGGAGATTCCAACATACCGAGATTTTATTTCACATGAATTGTTGATGCATCTTGCCGATCAGCGCAAGCCAGTTGATGGCGTGGCGAATATGTGGCAGATTGGCGCGAGCGGGGGATTGGAAAACCCAGAATCTCTGCAGTTTCTTCGCGAACTTTATGAATCTGTGAAAACGCACTTGCGGCAAGTGTTGCAACAACGAGTCGTCGACCGAGCATTCATCGACGAGCGAACGCAAGCGTGCTTCGAGCTGAACTCTTCGCTGAAGGTTGCTTATAGCGATCCCGACTATCGCACAGTCATTGGTCAAGAAGACGCTCAGGGGAGAGTGGTCATTGGTCCGCTGAGCGAATTCTTTTGTCGCTCGGGCGGCGGTCAGCCCATTGCTTTGGTTCCTGAGTTTTTGCGTGGGGAGCATGTCACCCTCTTTGGTCCACCGGATGACGCGAAGCTTTCGATCAATGCAATGAATGCATTTCATCGCAAGCTTGATGGCGAGCCAGCGATTGTTGCGGAGTTGCTGAAGGACTTCAGCGCAAGCGCAAAGTGGGGAGCAGACGATGAAGATTCCAAGACACCTTTGCGCAGCGACCTGATCTTGGCGGGGGAAAATCTGACTGGCTGCTTGCAGGGGACCATCACATATGTGGATGGGCGCACTGGAAAGGAATATCGATTGGCGTCATCGCAACTTTCGCTGCCAATCAAGCGATTTCCGGGTCTTGCGATGCCTTGTCCATTTCTTTTCCTGGGCGACAACCCGTTGCCTTTGCATTTGTATGACTTTGCGCTTCATCTCTTTGCGAATTGGAATAATCCTCAGGCGCTTGTGTTTTATGTTCCAAAGTTGGAGACACAAGAAGAGGCGGCGTACATCCGCATCATGATGGAAAATGCAGAGCGAATGATTTGCGCTCGGCACCCGCGGTACAGGATTGGCACGATTCGAGTGATGATCGTTCTAGAAAATCCGCGCGCAGTCTTCCGTATGAATGAGATTATGGATGAGTTGCATCCATACTTTGCAGGCGCATCGCTTGGCTGGCACGATTTTCTCGCATCAACCGCGCGCTTGATGAAGAATGATGGCAACTATCGAATTCCAGTCAAGGCTGATCCGAACATAGTCATCAACAACATCAAGGCGTCGCATGACTTGCTTGCGGAGGTTGTTGGTTCGCGCGGAGGCATCAAGGTGGGGGGAATGTATGGAGTGCTTCCATCAGATGGTGATATGCGGAGTGCTTCGTTCCAAGTTGCGATCAAAGGATTCATCAAAGATGTGATCACGCAGATGAAGCGGAATCTTGATGGATTTTGGGTCGCTCATCCAGATTTTGTCAGGCTTGGACTTGCGCTTGTTGAAGGATGGAAGCGCACGAAAAATGGCGAATCCGCACCGCTCGATGATTTGGTGTGTGCTTTGTTGGCACCTGATCATCAACGCGAAGTCTTGGATTTCATCCAAGGGCAAGATGTGCGTGGGCTTGATCGAGACGATCCTTTGTATGCGCGGTCGATTCTGGTTGCGGATGGACGGGAATCTGCAACGGTCGCCAACAACCACCCTGATGAGATTCGTTACAACATTTTTCAGTCGCTGCAATATCTGACTGACTGGCTCTGCGGAAATGGATGCGTCGCACTTCCCGCGACCATTGATGGCGTGCCAGTGCGGGTGATGGATGATTTGGCGACGGCGGAGAGATCACGCTGGGAAGTCTGGCACGAACTGCATTATGGGCGATTCAACTATGAAGATTTCGTGCGCATCGCACACGAAGAATTACATTTCATTCGTAAGAATCTTTCGAGTGGCAGCAAGATCGTGCAAGTGAAGTGGGATGATCGCACCCGCAAGTGGTATCCCGTCGCAATGAACATCATGCTGCAGTTGATGGCAAGCGATACACCAGTTGAATTTGCAACCGAGTTGATGTTGCCATTTACGCTCGAGACCATTCGCCGCCACGATGATCCTTGGGCTGTTGCGCAATCGATCGAGCCGAGGAAGTATCAAATTCCAATGCGAGTTGCTCGATTGCACGCATTCTTTTCTGTATGTGCAAGCCAGAGATTCGCGGCGCAGATGTCGCGCGACTCTGTGGTCAATCTGCGCGTGGCGCAAGAGTTGGTTGGAAGTTTTACGCTTGATGAGATCAACGAAGCGGCAGGTTTTCATGGTGATATTGGGGAATCTGCGCGTTCGCTCGATGCGACTGCTGCACAGGAGCAATCAGACGTGTTTCAGAAATCTGCGGGCAAGGTTGGTCAGGGGGAAGAACTTCTCTCCCTTGGTCGGACTTATCGAGAGCGATTTGGTTTCAAGTTCTTGATCGCGGCAAAGGGGCGATCGGAAGTGGAACTTCTTGGCGCGCTGAAAGAGCAATTGAATCATACTCAGAGCGAAGAAATCGAAAACGCACGCAAAGCACTTTGGCAGATCGCCAAAAATCGGTTGGAGTCTCAGCCGATTGATACTGTTCAGCAGGAACTTGCCGAGGCGCTTGCGAAACACGGTGTGCACGGTGCTTCGATCAGTATGACTGAAGATGGCAAGCACATTCAAGAATTGCAATTCGGCAATCGAGATGCGTTGCATCCTGTGACTGGCCAAACTCTTTTCGAGATCGCATCACTCAGCAAGAGTATTGCGGCTTGCTTCGCGATGGAATATTTTCGTGCAGCCCAAACGCCGCTCCATACGCAGGTCAATACGCTTTTCGCCAAGAGCGCTTCGACTTTTCGGATTCGATCACACGATGCGAATCATCCAGAGTGGGCTGATCAAGTGACGATCGCTCATCTGATTTCGCATCAAGCGATGAACACGCACTATGTCAACGGCATCCCCGCGAATGAAGCGATGCCGCCGATTGAGGAATTGCTCGAAGGCAACGCGCGATATGGATATAAGCCGATCAGGGCGATCAATGCGCCTGGGACGAAGTTTCAATATTCAGGCGGAGGATTTATGGTGCTTCAGCATTTGATCCAGAGCATCGAAAGGGCACCAATCAATACATTGATGGCTGTGTTTCTGCGCAAGCTTGGAATGAATTCATACTCGTTCGAGGAATCTGCGCTCGCAGACAGAGAGTGTGCGAGTGGTTTTCTGGATTCTGGTTCGGCTGTCGAAGGAACACGCAAGATTTTCCCAGCGCTTGCTGCTGGAGCGGTGGCAACCGCCGCCGATGTCCTGCGATTTCTTTCCGCGCTTACGCACGCTGCACAGGATCTTGGTGGATGCGGGCCGATTTCGCACGAGACTGCGATGCGAATGTTGCATGGGTTCGATAAGGGTGCTCGCGATTTTATGGGATGCATGATGGGCCTTGGCATCTTTGTCGCGGAAGCAGGGCCCAATCGATTGTCGATCCATCAAGGATCAAATGATGGCTTCCGCTCGATTTTTATTCAATGCCACACTGGTCCCGATGCTGGCAAAGGATTTGTCGTTCTTTGCAATGGCGAAGAAGCGGGGATGCGCTTCATCTCGCAAGCTGCGCAGATTATCTTGCGGCATCTGGCAATTCGTGGCGTTGATTGCTCGCGCTTTCAAACTGAACTTTCTAGATCAAGCGCGAGGGCGCTCGAAGGCGCTGAGCAAGTACAAAGGGTGAATGTGGGATATCGGGAACTTGTTTTCTCTGCATTTGAAGAGGATCTCCCTGAAGAAATCGTTGATCGCGGTCCGCGAGATCCTCTCGCCGATTTCAATCTTGTTGTTGGCGCGCGGGTGGAGTCTGCTTCAAATCAGCGTTTCGCACGAGCAGAAAACTTGCTTTCGCAGAATCTTCCTGTTTTCGATCCAGCACTCTTTGGCAGACAAGGCAAGATTATGGATAGCTGGGAAACCGTTCGTCACAATTCGGCAAGTTGCGATTGGATGATCTTCGAGATGGTTTCTGAAGCGGCGATAGATTGCGTTGTGATTTCGACTCAATTCCATCTTGGAAATCATGCCGAAGGATTCGAGGTCGAAGGATGGAATTCGATTCAGGGTCGCTGGCAGACAATCGTGCCACGGATGCAGTTGTATGGTCACTCTTTGCATGCCGCTCATTCCGTTTCTGGCGACGGAAAGTTTCGCCGCATTCGAGTGCGTATGTATCCAGACGGAGGGCTGACACGGTTGGCGCTTTATGGAGTCGAATTACCAGCTCAAGAAAAAGCAAATCTTTTTTCGCCGGCTATTCGACAGCACCCAGAATTTGACTCGCAGACTCGCAAGCCGATGACACCAAAGTATGTCGCGACTGAGGCAGAGATCTCCGCCAACTTTGAAAGGCATAAAGGCAGCGAAGTGGATATTGCAAGCGCAGCGTTCGGTGGCCGAGTGATCTCTGCTTCCAACGAACACTATTCGCCTGCGACACAAGTCATCTCGCCCTATCCGCCGCTGAACATGGTCGACGGTCTGGAATCTGCGCGAAGCCGTGTGGCGGGACACAGCGAAAATGTGGTGATCGCACTTGGTCGCAAAGCGAAGATCAAGCGAATTGTCGTGGATTTCAAACGATTTGTGAATAATAATCCGCAGGAGATTTCGGTCGATGGATTGTGCGCTGGCAAGTGGATCGCACTTGTGGCACGAACGAATGTCAAGGCGTTCGCAGGAAGCGCTGTCGCATTTGCCGTCGAGAGCGCTGAGCCATGCGATCAAGTTCGAGTGACAGTTTTCCCAGATGGTGGGATGAATCGTGTTCGAGTTTTTTCCGCGGGATGATTTTGGTGCGTTGCAACGGCGTGGTGCTACGATCGCCATGATGCGTGACTTCGCACTAATCCATCTGAATGGCGTGCGCCGAGAGATTCGTGGTCGGGAAGCATTGATGATGCTTGCGGAATGGTTGCGTAAAGAGGCTGGACTGAGTGGGACAAAAATCGTTTGTGCCGAAGGCGACTGCGGCGCATGCACCGTGCTTCGATCTTCGTGTCAACCAAGCGCGCAGCCAATCTCCCAATTGAGTTTCGAGGCGATGAATTCCTGTATCGCCACCGTCGCACAAATGGATGGAACGCACATCGTCACAGTGGAAGGGATGCAGTGCGGCGATCATTTGTCACCGGCACAGGAAGCGATGCGTAGATGCCACGCTTCTCAGTGCGGTTATTGCACTCCAGGATTCGTGATGGCGATGAGCGCAATGTTGGAGCGCCACGATCAAGCAGATGCACGCACAGCATCCAATTATCTCACGGGAAATCTCTGCCGATGCACTGGATATGCACCGATTATTGAAGCGGCGCTCACTGTGCGGGCAACCGAAACGCATTCGGTCGCCCGTCGATACTCCGATCCACAATCAATCAAAGATTCTGTTGCTTCGACGAAGTTGTCAATGTTGGTCGAGCATGAAGGCACGAAACTTTTCGCCCCTGTTTCCTTGCGAGAGGCGGTGACATTTACCTCGATCAATCCTGGGACGCGGGTGCTTGGTGCCGCGACTGATATCGGTGTGCATGTGAACAAGGGTAAGCCTCTGCCGACTTCACTCATAAGTCTTCACTTGATCCCCGAACTGTATGAAACAAAGTTGACGCGTAGTGGCGTCACATTTGGATCGCGCGTCACCCTTGCCGAAGTGCGGCGAGTCAGCGAAGATGTCGCGCCAGAGTTTGCGCGATTCCTGAATCTCTTCGCATCCCCGCAGATCAAGAATGTGGCGACGCTTGTGGGCAACATCGCCAACGCATCTCCCATTGGCGACACGCTGCCATTTCTTCTGATTGCTGGGGGAGAAGTTCATGTTGCAAGCAGGCAAGGTGCGAAGGGCGTGGTTCGCAAGAGAAAAATCCCGATGACCGAGTTGTATGTCGGCTATAAAAAGCTTTCGCTCGAGCCTGGGGAAATCATCACCCACATCAGCTTCGATCGCACGGGGGCAAATGATGTGATGAGTCTGTGCAAAGTCACGCAGCGGAAAGATCTTGATATCAGCGCAGTCAGCGGCGCATTTTCGCTCACTTTGAAAGGACGCAGAGGAGCAGGCGGCAAAGGAAAAGCTGCGCCAAATGTTGTCAGCGCACGAATCGCATACGGAGGTGTTGCTGCGACACCAGTTCGTATGCCAGAAGTCGAGCTTGCGCTCTGCGGCGAATTGAATCAAGCCCGAATCGAATCAGTTGCCCTGTTGATCGCGGGTTCTATCAAGCCGATTTCTGATGTTCGTGGTAGCGCGTCCTATCGCAGAGTGGCAGCCGCAAATCTCTTTCGCAGATTTGGCAACGAGGTTCTTCATGGCTGATCAAACACGAACGCCTGTTCCAATGTCGACCCTGATCAGCGATCACGGTTCTCCACCGCATGACTCTTCGATTACGCATGTCACAGGAAAATCAGAATATGTTGATGATCGGCCGATGCTCAAAGGCGAACTGCACTGTGGGTTGGTCTATAGCCCATATGCACATGCTCGTGTTGTTCGCCTCGATACTGCGCCCGCGCTGAAAATTCCTGGTGTCATCTGCGCCGTCACGGGAAAGGATGTCGCGCACAATATGTGGGGGAGCATTTTTCAAGATCAGCCAATCATCGCAGCGGATGAGGTTCATTATGTTGGCGAGGTAGTCGCCGTGATCGGCGCAGAAACCAAGGAAGCGCTCGCAAAGGGTTTGGCAGCTATCGTCGTCGAGTGGGGAAAATTGCCGGATATCCGCACGATTTCACAGGCAATCACGGCGAAGAGTTTTATTGGTTCGATGCGCACTATTTCAACTGGAGATGTGCAGAGCGCTCTTGCCAGCGCGCCTCACCAGATTTCTGGCACGCTTGAAATCGGCGGTGCGGACCATTTCTATCTTGAGAGTCAAGCGGTTGTTGTCTATCCAAAGGAGGATGGACAATTCGAAGTGCACTCTTCGACTCAACATCCCACCGAAACGCAGCACGTTGTTGCCGAAGCGTGCGGACTTCGCTACAGCGATGTGGTCTGCATCGCAAAGCGTCTCGGCGGCGCATTCGGCGGTAAAGAGTCGCAGGCTTCGCCGATCGCCGCATACGCGGCGCTGATCGCCAAGCGCAGCGGTCGACCTGCACGCTTGGCGCTTTCGAAGGACGATGACATGATCATCACTGGAAAGCGAAATCCATTTCAAATTGAATATCGTTGTGGTTTCGATGGCAAAGGAAAGATTCTCGCGCTTGACGCAATGTTGCACTCTGATGGAGGCGCGTATGCCGATCTTTCAACTGCGATCATGGAGCGCGCTCTCTTGCACTGCGATAACGCATATTCGATCGCCAATATGCGCGTTCGGGGTCAAGTGTGTCGCACAAACTTTCACCCACACACCGCGTTCCGAGGCTTTGGAGGTCCCAAGGGTGTCGCGATGATCGAGTCAATCATCGAAGATATCGCTCGAATTGTTGGTCGTGATGCGCTCGATGTGCGTTTGCTCAATTGCTATAACCAAAATCAGGACATCACTCATTATGGTCAACGCGTCGAGGGCAATCATTTGCCTTCGCTTTTCGCATCGTTGGAGAAACGCTGCGAGTACCGAAAACGCCGTGAGGGAATCATCGCATGGAACGCTGATTGCACGAGTGGCAACAACAGATTTGTGCGCGGTCTTTCATTGACCGCGGTCAAGTTTGGCATTTCCTTCACCACGCGTTTTCTCAATCAAGGAAACGCACTTGTAAATCTTCACCGCGATGGAACGGCGCAAGTCTCGACCGGCGCTGTTGAGATGGGGCAGGGAGTCAATTCGCGCATCGCAACAATTGTCGCGCAACAACTTGGATTGCCGCTGGCATGCGTGCGGATTATGCCGACTTCAACTGAAAAAAATGCAAATACATCGCCGACCGCCGCATCGACAGGAACGGATATCAATGGCGCTGCGGCCTTGAATGCGTGTGAATCAATTTGCAGTCGACTCGCTTCGCTGGCGATTCAGCTTCGATCAATTCCCGCAGAATTGTGGGCGAGCAAGACCGCGGGGCTGGGCACGATGCCAGAGATTATTGTTGACGAGACTGTCGGTCCAAGTGGCACATCTGAACATCGCGTGAAATTTGTTGGTTCGAATGTCACGGTGACAGATCCTTCAGGTGCTGTTTTTACAATTGGATTTGCCGAATTGATTCGTGAGGCATACCGCAATCGGATTTCAGTCAGCGACTATGGCTATTACTCAACTCCAAATCTGGGCTTTAACAAAGTGGATGGCAAGGGCAAGGCGTTTTTGTATTTCACCCAAGGCGTCGCAGCAAGTGAAGTCGAACTGGACTCCGATACTGGCGAAGTGAAAGTGCGCCGCGTTGACATATTGATGGATCTGGGGCGACCAGTCAATCATGCGCTTGATATGGGTCAAGTGATGGGGGGATTCATTCAGGGAATGGGATGGCTCACAACTGAGAACCTTGTTTATGACAACAACGGGAAGTTGATTTCGCATTCACCAAGCACATACAAGATTCCAAATGTGCAAGACACTCCGCGCGTGTTCAATGCTGATTTGATTTTCAACGAGGACAATACACAGAACATCCGAGGATCGAAAGCTTCTGGCGAACCTCCGCTTCTCCTGTCGATTTCTGTGTGGACCGCGATTCGCGACGCAGTTATGTCTGCGCGGAAGAATTCTGTCGCAGGCGAATCGCAACTTGTGCCACTGGCAATTCCCGCAACGGCAGAGCGAGTCTTGCGTGGTCTTTCTCCAGAGGCATTCGTCATCTGGGATAAGCAAGATACAAATGGAAGTGGCGCATGAAAAAGGATCGAACACGATGAGTTGCTCGATGCGCGAATATCTCCAGCGTGCAAGCGCGCTTGCAGAGCGAGGAGTTGTCTTTGTCACCGTCACACTTGTCGAGCCTGAAGGTCATGTTCCGCAAGACATTGGGGCAAAAGCAATCATCACCGCAGCTGGAGTGGTATGGGGAACTGTCGGCGGAGGTCGTCTGGAAGCGCGCGCAATCACCCATTCGCAAGCGATGATTGCACGCCAAGTTCAAGGAGCAATTCCTGCTGCTGCGATTCAATCAGAAATTGTTCGATACGAACTTCTTCGCGACTTGAATATGGTTTGTGGCGGTGCCGCAACTTTGTTTTATGAAATTTCTGCGCTGACAAACTGGAACATCGCCCTCTTCGGTGCGGGTCATGTCGCGCAAGCGACGGTTTCGCTTCTATGCACATTTGATTGCAGTTTGACCTGCATTGATCCACGCGAGGAATGGCTGACGAAAATTATCTCGCAGCCTAATTTGCGAAAGATGCTTGTTGCAGAACCAGCGGAGTTTGTTTCGAAGTTGCCTGCAGGAACATTTTATCTTTGTATGTCGCAAGGCCACGCAACCGACCTGCCGATCGTGCGCGAAATTCTTCGACGAGGTGATGCCGCATTCATCGGTGTTATCGGCAGTGAGCCAAAGTCGCGAACGCTGCGAAGCACGCTTCTCAAAGAGGGATTTGATGAGGCGATGGTTGGTCGGATTCACTGCCCGATCGGTCTGCCAATTGGATCAAATTCCCCGCCAGAAATTGCAGTGAGCATCGCTGCGCAACTCCTGCAGGAACGCGACGTGATCAGAAAATGCGTTGTGTGATGTGACCCACACTGGACGAGGCTGTCAATGCTCAAGACAATTCAAGATGGAAAAATTTGGATGGTCACCCAGCCTGATCACAGTCAGATCGCTGGATATATCGCGGCGCATTGGGGCAATAGACTCTTCGCTTGTCCGGGATATTTTTCGGCGTCAGTCAAAGATCCAGAGCGACTGCGTGCAGAAGCAATTCTTGCTATCGCTGAGCATGACAATGGTTGGTGGGAGTGGGAAGCGATTCCAGATGTTTCTGTAGCAGATGGATTTCCTGCAGGACTTGGCGAGGTATTGCAGAGTCAGCAAGCAGGAATGGATCGATGGCGAAGTGCACTTACAAGATTTCAGAACCGCCCGATGGTGAATCTTCTCATCAGTTCTCATGCATATTAGCTCTATGCCGCGCGTGCAATACAAAATCTAGAACCTGCATTCAATCATCCTCTCTTCTGGAAGGGCGCGCCTGAAAAACTTTATGCTGGAAGTAATGAGGCGCCACTTGCTTTTATGGCGGAGTGCCAGAAGATGCAACTTGGTTGGATCGCAGAACTCCGCGCAGATCCTGAAGGGGCATCCTGGATCGAGCCCGCAAGTCTCGCCCCACTGCAAAGACTTATTCAGTTGTGTGATGGCATTTCGCTTGCGCTTTGTTCTGCGCTGATCCCTGCGAAGTCTGGAGCTTCGAACGGTCTTGGTGAAGATCCGTATGAACTCCACGAGGTTCCGCGCGGAAGTTGGTCGGATCGCTGCACAATCACGGTGACGCCGCGAGGTGATCGAAGAATTGAACTCGATCCATATCCATTCGATGTTGATCCACTGCCAGTGATGATGCCAGCGCGAATTGTTGAATTGCCCGCGAAGAAGCCCGCACACATTCAGACATGGTGGCACTCACGCTTTGCGAAGCAGATCGAGTTTCAGTTTGTGTCCGCGAAGTGATTAGGAAGTGATTGGGAAAAGTGGAGCGTGCTCGAACAGGGGCGATCAATCCTTGTGATGGATGACTCGCCCCAATCCTGAACCCGAACCTGAACCATCTTGCGAAGTTGCATCCAACTCTGGACGACCATCATCTTTGACATCGCCGCGAAGAGTTTCAATCGCGTGTGGAAGAATGTCCGCGATTGCTTCGAACATCTCGCTGCAACCTCGTGGAGAGCCTGGAAGCGTAATGACAAGAGTTTGGTGAATTGTCGCAGCAATTCCGCGCGAAAGAAAAGTCCGTGGCGTCTTCTGCAAGCAGCGCAATCGCGAAAGATCCATCAAGCCAGCATGTTCGCGGTGCATCACAGTACGAAGGGCTTCGGGAGTGATGTCGCGCGGTGCCAAGCCAGTGCCACCTGTACTCAGTATCAGGTCAACTGAATGCGCAGGTTGTGACCAATTGACAAAAAACTTGGCAAGGGAGGAAAGATCGTCGGGTAAGCAATCCGTGTGAACGATTTCGGCGCGCAAGTGTTTGATTGCAAGTGATGCCAGCGTTGGTCCCGATGTGTCGACAGCATCGCCACGAGAGCAACGATCGCTGACAGTCAATATGACGGCACGGATAGCGTCAGTCATATCCCGACTCGCTTTCGTGAAGGCTTTGCTGCTGTGACCGCGCGAAAATGCCCACTTCGCCCGCCTTCCTTTTCAAGCATGCGCATTCCTTCGATGGTCATCGAACGATCAATGGATTTTCCCATATCAATCACCGTCAACGCTGCGACGGCAACAGCAAGCAGCGCTTCCATTTCGACGCCAGTCTTCGCGGTCACTTTCGCTTCGGCCCAGACATACACATGGCCGCGGCGAAGTTCGACGCAAACATTGATCGAATCAAGTGGCAACGAATGACAAAGTGGAATGAGCTCGTCGGTTCGCTTCGCGGCTTGAATGCCAGCGAGTCGTGCAACATCAAGCACGTTTCCCTTCGAGATCGAATTCTGTGCGATGCGTTTGGCGAGTTCCGCGGAAATATTCACTCGCGCTTCCGCAACTGCGCGACGAGATGTGACTTCCTTCGCACCAACATCCACCATCGCGGCGCGGCCCTTCGCGTCGATATGCGTCAAGCGCGCAGCGCCCTTGCCGATCTGGGAAGTTTTTTTCGAGGGGGATTTCTTCTTTGCCATTGCGTGTCCAATCTATGTCAGTCTGTTTGAGATGTTTTCACTCAGCCCAAGCATAAAAGTCTTGAGTGCCATTGGTTGATTTGCCTGGCGCGATTTCGACAAAGCCCACGCTTGTTGCGGCAGTCGCGACATCGCCAGAACTTTTTCCCCCGAGCAAATACAGCTCGCTACAACAATCAGCGCCAAGACGCTCGCCGACAAGTCGAAACCACCACATCCCAAGCGTGGAATGATCGTCGCTGGCAAGAACGCGTTTGGCAGGTGCAAGAGCGAGCCGCGATAATCCTGCAATTGCACCCAACATTGGAATGCCAAGTCGGCGAGCAGTGGTCATCACAGAAATTGGATTTCCGGGAAGGCCAAGTATCAGGCAAGGAGCATTCGATGCAGTTGCGGGTCGTACTGCCGCCATCATTGGACGACCTGGACGCTGGGGTAATTTGTGAAAAATAGTTTCTGCGCCAAGTTTTCCCACAACTTGAGGAACAAAGTCGCGGTGTCCCATCGACACACCGCCAGTCAAGATCACTGCGTCAGAAGATTTCATCGCTAGCGCAAGAGTCGCGGTCAATGAATCCACATCGTCAACTGCACGGGCGCAAGAAATAATTTCTATCCACGCTCGCGTACCGAGCAGTGCCTGAAGCACGGGTCCGTTGCTGTCACGAACTTGCCACGGTTGCACATTGCCGTCGATGGAGACAAGTTCGTCGCCTGTGATCACGATTGCAACCCGCACTCGTCGATGCACTTGAATTTGCGAAACGCCAAATGAAGCAAGAGCTCCAATTGTTGCGGCAGAAATCATCAAGCCTGCTGGCGCGATTTGCGCGCCACTCTTCGCGTTCTCTCCCTGTCGTCGAATGTTCGCGCCATTCTTGATCGAAGCGGGATCAATCGCCAATCGCACGCGATCTCCAACTCGCGATACATCTTCATGACGAACAACAGCGTCCGATCCAAGAGGAATCGGCGCGCCGGTCACAATACGGACGGCATGTGCGACGGGCATTTCAATAGGGGAGTGACCGATTCGCGCCTCATGATCCCCCTGTGTTGAAGTCGTTGCGACTGGCAACCCTGTTGCGCTTGAGATGATGGCGAGGTCAGAAATTTTTATGGCAAATCCATCCATCGAACTCAAATCGAGCGCGGGGCTATCGCGGTCGGCAAAAAGTGTTTTCGCCAGCACGCGGCCACAGGAGTTTGCAAGTGCGATGGTTTCCGTTGGCACAGAGATGACGCGTGCGCAGACCGCATCGATTGCCGCTTGTGGCGATGAAATCTCGCAAAGAACTGAATGTGGAGTTTGCGTTGTCATTGAGAGTGCGAGTGATTGATTCGGGAGGGGAGATTGAGTGGAAATACGCAGCTCGATGATACGCATCGCAGCAAGCAGATCGGATGAAGTAAAGTTTCTGCGAAGCCACACTGTTACACTTCAAATGTGAAAGTTCGTGTACTGATTTTCGGAGAACTTGCGCGGGAGTTATCGTGCAAGGAAATTGCTGTGGATGTTCAGTCGCCTGCGCAAGTTCGCGATGTAAATCTTGCTTTGGCTGCGGAATTTCCTGCGAAATCGCAATTCTTTCAAGCCGCAAGGCTTGCAGTCAATCACGCGTTTACTTCGCCAGACTCGCCCATCAAAGCAAGCGACGAAGTTGCGCTCATAGAACTTGTAGGTGGAGGATGAGCGTTGCAATCCATATTGTCGATGGTCCATTGCAAGATGCAACAAATTGTGCCGCGCAGAACTCTCTCGACCAGGCTGCGACGAACATCGGCGCGACACTCGTCTTCGAAGGAGTTGTCCGCGCACTCGAAGGCGCACGCCACATTCGAGCGCTCGAGTATGAAGCGTACGAACCAATGGCATCTCGGACACTCGCTGGTTTGGCGCAAGATATTCTCGCCAAGTATGGACTGACCACGATCATAGTTGAACATAGTTGTGGTCAAGTCTTGGTGGGCGAGCGGTCATTTCGATTGTCAGTCCAATCGGCACACCGTAAAGAAGCGCTTGCCGCAACCGATGAGTTCATCAACCGAATGAAATGCGATGTCCCAATTTGGAAGTCACCGGTCTATTCCTGACCATCTTCGTCTGGCCGTCTCCGTTAGGATTATCAAGATGCAAACGCCCAATGCGAAATTGCCTGTCTTTTCTGCCAAGACAACCGCATCGGTGATAGCGAAGAGTGTCGAGATGCAAGTGACGCGAGTTTCTGATGCTGGAACGCAACCCTTGGCAGATCGTTTGGCGATCGAAGAGCCGCTGGAAATCCGAGTGGAGTTTTTCGAAGGCGAAGAAAAGAAAAGCAAAAGTGTTTCGATCACCATGCGCACGCCTGGTCACGACGAGGAATTGGCGGCAGGTTTTTTATTCACAGAAGGAATTTTGCGATCTCCATCTGATGTCATCGAAATCATTGGATGCGGACCAAAGACTGGCGCGGGACAAACTCCCAACACCGTGAAGGTGCGATTGGCTCCAAATGCCAGCGTGAATTGGCCAAAGTTGGAGCGGCACTTCTATTCCACATCAAGTTGCGGAGTCTGCGGCAAGGCATCTCTGGATGCGCTCGAAGTTCCAGGGCTGCGACAAATCGCCAGCGAAGGTTTCCAAATCGCGGCGACGGAAATTTCCGCCCTGCAGGGACAGGTTCGGGCGCACCAATCAGTTTTCGATCAGACAGGCGGCCTGCACGGCGCGGCGCTCTTCACAGCAAAGGGCGAATTGCTGGAAGTTCGCGAAGATGTTGGCAGGCATAACGCCGTCGATAAACTTCTTGGCGCTCAATTCAATTCAGGCAAGACGCCGCTTTCGAATTGCCTTCTCTTCTTGAGCGGTCGAGCGAGTTTCGAACTCGTTCAAAAAGCACTTGTTGCTGGCATCCCAATGATTGTCGCGGTTGGTGCGCCATCAAGCCTCGCTGTCGAACTTGCAAAGCGATTCAACATCACGCTTGTCGGATTCGTGCGCGATGGTCGATTCAATATCTACCACGGAGAGTGGCGAGTGAATTCTCCACAGATCAAGACTGCGCCATCGACGCAGAAAGTTTGTTCGCAATGACCGACGAACGCAATCCAGAATATTTAAGTCCCGAGGTGCTCGATGCAAATCTTCGCATTGGTAAACCTGCGGAATCGGCGGGTGGAGCCGCCGCCGTCAAGGTTGGATTGACGACCTCTGTGAAGCAAATGGGAGTGGCTCGCGCGATTTCCGCGCTTCTTGATGTCAATCAAAAGACAGGGTTTGATTGCCCAGGTTGTGCGTGGCCTGATCCTGAAAACCACAGGTCGGTCGCTGAATTCTGCGAGAACGGAGCCAAAGCCATCGCGGAAGAAGCCACGCTGAAACGGGTGACGGCAGAATTTTTCGCCGCACATTCCATCAACGAACTCTCACGGCAATCAGATCATTGGCTGGGACAGCAAGGTCGATTGACAAGGCCGATGTATTTGCCCAAGGGGGCGACGCACTATCAGCCGATCTCTTGGAAAGATGCGTTTCATAAAATTGGCAATAAATTGAAATCGCTTGGTTCGCCAAATGACGCAGTTTTTTATACTTCTGGGCGAACCAGCAACGAAGCCGCCTTCTTATATCAACTGTTCGTGCGTCTCTTTGGAACAAACAACCTTCCTGATTGCTCAAACATGTGCCACGAGTCAAGCGGACTCGCGATGAATCACACTATCGGCACCGGGAAGGGGACTGTCTCGTTGAAGGACTTTGACTTTGCAGATTGCATCGTGGTGATAGGTCAAAATCCAGGCACGAATCATCCGCGGATGTTGCGCACATTGCAGGACGCGGTTCGCCGTGGTTGCAAAATTATCAGTATCAATCCGCTTGTGGAGACAGGTTTGAAACGCTTCGGGCATCCGCAAGAAATCAGCGGATTTTTCGGCTCTGGAACGAGGTTGGCAACGCATCATTTGCCAGTGAAGATCAATGGAGATGTGGCGCTTCTCAAGGGTATTCAGAAGGTCATACTGGACGAAGCGACTCCGCGGATCGATTTGGATTTCATCGCGCAATTCACAGAAGGCTTTGAGGCACTACGCACGAATCTTCACAGCGTGACTTGGGAAGAAATTGTTGAAGGTTCTGGAATCAGCGAGAAAGACATTCGCGAAGTCGCAGATGTCATCGCGAGCAGTAAAGCAATGATTTGTTGTTGGGCGATGGGACTGACGCAGCATCAGAATGCTGTCTCCAATATCCAGGAAATCATCAATCTGCTTCTTCTTGGCGGGCATTTCGGTCGGCCTGGCGCCGGCGCATGTCCAGTGCGGGGGCATAGCAATGTTCAAGGTGATCGCACGATGGGAATTTGGGAAAGACCGTCGCACGATTTCCTGCGGCGCCTTGGCGCGGAGTTTCATTTCACTCCGCCTCATGCCCATGGGTACAGCACGGTCGAAGCGATCGAAGCGATGCACGCAGGCAAGGTCAAAATCTTTTTCGCGCTTGGTGGAAACTTTCTTTCCGCAGCACCTGATACGGCATATACCGCGCACGGTCTGAATCTCTGTGAATTGACGGTGCAAGTCTCCACCAAATTGAATCGATCTCATTTGATTACGGGAGATGAAGCGTTGATCTTGCCGTGCCTTGGTCGCACAGAGCGAGATTTGCAGGCAAGCGGCGCTCAGTTTGTGTGTGTGGAAGATTCGATGGGAGTGGTTCATTCCTCCCAAGGTCGTCTCGATCCAGCCTCGACAGAATTGATGAGCGAACCTGCCATCGTTGTTGCGCTTGCACAGGCAACTTTGGGCACAACTTTGGGTGTTGACTGGAGTGAATTTGTTGGCAACTATGACACGATTCGCGATCGAATCGCCGCAGTCATTCCTGGATTTGAAAATCTCAATTCACGCATTCGTACACCAAACGGATTCGAATTGCCAAATGCTGTGCGCGACTCGAGAGAGTTTCGCACCGCAAACAAGAAGGCTCTCTTCACTGTCCACCCAATTCCACATTTGAATGTTGGGCCTGGTCAATTCGTTATGACCACAATTCGCTCCCACGATCAATACAACACCACCATCTATGGTTTGGAGGATCGTTATCGCGGCATTCACAATGGTCGACGCGTGGTTCTGATGAATGCGGACGATATGGCTGCGCAAAAACTATCTGCAAATGACGCTGTTGATATTGTCAGCCACCATCTTGGAAAACAACGCCGTGCGAAAAACTTTCGCGTGGTGGCGTACGAGATTCCACGCGGATGCCTTGCGACTTATTTCCCAGAAGCCAATGTTCTCGTGCCGATCGATAGTTTTGCCAAGACAAGTCACACTCCAACTTCGAAATCGATTATTGTTTCCCTTGAGAAAGTCCCGAGTGACCGCTGAAATTTGCGGATTGATTCTGACCGGCGGCAAAAGTTCGCGAATGGGCAAAGACAAAGCCCAAATCACATATTCAACTCATCCTCAGTGGCAAGAAGTTGCTGATCTTTTGCGCCCGTTTTGCGCCAAAGTCTATTGGTCGTGCACGCCGGAGCAAAAAACGCACTGGCAACTTGGCGATTTTGGGTTGGTCGATCTCATCGACGGACACGGACCTGCAAGTGGCTTGCATGCGGCCTTCTCCGCTTCAGGTCAATGTGCGTGGTTGGTTGTTGGTTGCGATTATCCACTGCTTGAATCTGCAGATATTCAATCTTTGGTCGACGCACGCCAATCAGATATTGAAGCAATCGCATTCTTCAACGAACGAGAAAATGAAATTGAACCAATGATCGCACTTTGGGAACCTCGTGCGCAACAGAATTTTCTTGAAGCGTTTTCGAAAGGCAATGACAGCCCACGCCGAATTCTGCGAGCGTGCAAACTGAAATTGATTCTGCCACGCAACAACGAAATCTTGAAAAGCAGAAACGCAAAGTGACATATCGTGGCGTTCGCGCCTTCCACTGCCTTCTGTCACCCTCCTACGGCTGACATTGGTCTTTGTGGCTGAACAAATGTTGGGGCGGCAATATTGTGTCCAGCGAGTTTCGTCCAAGTCACGTCGATCAGAAAATCCGCAATCTCCCTGTCGCTTGCGCCGCCGCGCAGCAGCGGCATCACGCTCCATTCCTTGGTGCTAAAAAGACAGGGGCGCACATTGCCATCGGCGGTCAAACGCAATCTGCTGCATGCGCCACAAAATGGCTCGCTGACGGGCGCAATAAAACCAATCTGACCAGCGGTTTCATCGGCGAAGCGATAGGTTCTCGCGGTGCTGTGTGGATCATCTGCGTTGGTGGGGGTGAGCGCAAAGACAGCTTCGATTGCTTCGCGAGTTTCTCGTGCCGAAACGACCTGCGCAGCGTCCCATGCGTGAGCAGAATCGAGCGGCATATATTCGATGAAGCGCATTTCCACGCCGAATCGGCGAGCAAGTCCCGCAAGTTCGACTGCTTCATCATCGTTCACGCCCCGCACAAGCACCGCATTCAACTTCAGCGGTGTCAATCCTTCTGCGATGCACATATCAATGCCACGCAAGACATCATCAGGCGTGGTTGTCGAACGTGTCACCTTAAGAAATCGATCACTGCGAACAGAATCAATACTGATCGTGATCCGATCAAGACCCGCGCGTTTCCAGCGCGCAAGTTTTTCGCGAGTGAGCAACGACCCATTGGTGATCATCGCAATCTCGATACCGCTTGTTTGACGAATGCCAGAAATGATCTCTTCAAGCTTTGGATGAAGCGTGGGTTCGCCTCCGGTCACACGAATCTTTCGCACTCCAAGCGATCCTGCGACTTTCGCAAGTCTCGCGATTTCTGCTGGTGAAATCAACGCTTCGGGTGGCTGAAATTGCACATCGGGTTCCATGCAATAAACGCAGCGAAAGTTGCAGCGATCCGTGACGCTGATGCGAAGGTCCAAGATGGTGCGACCATACGAGTCCATCATTCGCCGTGCCGCACGGATCGATTCTGGCGCTTTGGGCAGTGGCTCGATCACGGATTTCGCACGCGTTCGCACTGTGTTTTCCAAATCACCGGCACTCGCCTTGAAAAGGTTCAGGGGAAACGGCGTGAAGGATGACGCGCTGCGTTGCATTGCTTTGAGAAGCCTATCACGCACTCGCTCGTTCGATTGGTGCAAATGCGTTCGTATCGCCGTACATTTGTTGCGCATGACAGGATTTGAAATTGTCATTCTTGTATTGCTCATTTGCGTGATGGCCGCGCTTTATGCCAGCGTGGGTCATGGCGGCGCATCGGGATATCTGGCGATTATGGCACTGATTGGAGTCAGCGCCGCGCTGATGCGACCATCGGCATTGATCTTGAATGTTCTTGTTGCCGCACTTGCCACAATTATGTTTGTTCGCGCAGGTTTTTTTCGCTGGAAATTGTTATGGCCATTTTTGATCACTTCAATTCCGTGCGCATTTCTCGCTGGCGCATATTCGATCAACGAGCCGACATTCAAAATCCTCGTTGCTGCAACATTGGTCATCGCAGGCGTGCGGATGTTCATAGGGCAACGAGATGAAGTCATTCGACCACTGCCTATTCCACTCGCGGCAGTCATCGGAGGTTTGATCGGCATTCTCTCTGGATTGGTTGGAATCGGCGGAGGAATTTTGCTCACGCCGCTGATGATTCTCTGCCGATGGGCGACACCACGCGAGGCAGCCGCGGTTTCCGCGCCATTCATATTGCTCAATTCGCTTGCGGGACTTGGCGGCCTTCTATATATAGGTTTCGTGGTCGAACAATGGATCTGGTGGGCATCCGCGGGCGCCGTCATCGGTGGATTGATTGGTTCTCGCTGGAGTATCCGCAGTGGATCACAGTTGTGGCTTCGCAGAGCCCTTGGAATTGTGCTGCTCGTTGCCGCATTCAAGTTTGTTGTCACGGCATAAATCTGCGACGCGCAGAATCCCTGTGGTCAAGATGCGCGCGCGAAGTCCGCCGCGATCTTTCAGGAATTCCTCAGCGCCTGGCACAAAGGCTTCATTCATCCATAAGCAGGGGCTGCATTCAGCGACACCTTCAAAGCGAATCCCTTGCAACTCAAATTGCGCGCCAACAAGCTGGTTCAAATCAATTCCGCTGGTGATGACATTGCGCCGAAGCACCCCAGCTGACTTTCCGACAACTTTGAAATGCTCGCAGAGATCTCGGAAGACTTCTTCGGAAAAAAATGTGACTTGCCCTTGATAGTTTTTCTTGTATCCAAAAAAGCGGTCGCCGCGCAGACCTTCGCCTGCAACGCATTCCACCTCATCAACCGAGAGTGTCGGATGAGTCCCCGCCAATTTTCCATGATGACCAAAAAAATTATGCCCAGGCGAGATGTGGATTTCCCGCACCATGACGGAGGTCAAGCATTCACTTTGGTTCTTTGTGGCAGATTTCATGAAGGTCCTAGAAAAGTATCACTCCTTGTGCGGATGTCGATCTTGTTCAAGTCAGAGTATCAGCGCAAGGGGTATAAGCGATGCGCTTCGAGGGTCTCAATCCATCACTCGCCCAAACGTCGACAATTTGAACGAAAAACGCTCAAAGTGACGATCAATGAGAGCCCGCCATCCGTGCACAGTTCTTCCAGTTTTACCCTTGAACCTATTTATGCAACTCCTCAAGCACAATCGTCGCGCCCTTCATACCTGCATACTCCTTGCAAATGCATCGATATTCATTTTCGTCGCATCGTGTTCGAACGATCCAACGCCAGTTCGATCGAGTCAACCTGCTCGACTTTCTGCATCGCCCGCGCAACTCGCCGCCGAAACTTCTCAATCGCCAACGCCGATTCAAAGTCCTGAGACTGTCGCCGTCGCCGATTTGCCCATCAAGCCTAAGCCGATTCCGCCAAAGCCACTTCCGATTCCGCCAATCACGGAACCCGAAGTTGCAATTCGAATTGAAACACTTGCGCTCAATCAAGCGGTCATCATCAATCACGCTGCTGGTCGATTGCAAATTTCTTCCAAGCATTCTTCTGCGGACGATCAAGAGTGGATGGCAAACACGCCAATTGAGATTCGTATGCAAGGTGAAGGATGGCGTGTGACTTCGCAAAAAAAATCTGGATTGCCTTCGCAGTCGCGCGACTTTCCCGCCGGCGAACTGACTGTTGATGTTCTCAATGGTGACACTCGTCCGATTCAGTGGAATCAAAAGCAATGGCCGGGAAAACTGCGCGTCGTGCGTACTCCAAGCAACATTGACTTGGTGATGGATGTGAAGATGGACTCGTATCTTCCTGGCGTGATTGCGAAAGAACTTTATCCTTCATGGTGCGATGCGGCCTATCACGCTCAGGCAATTGCCGCGCGGAGTTTCGCGGTAGTAGAAGAGGCTCGCTGGGAAGGTCGTCGTCACTATGACATGGTCGCGGGGCAACAAAGTCAGGCATGGATCGGTGCAACTGATAATGCGAAAGCTCTCGCCGCAGTTCGTGATACGCGCGGTCAAGTGCTGGTGCACGATGGCGTGGTGGTTCCCGCGTACTACTCGAGCGCTTGCGGTGGTCGACCCGCAAATGCCCTCGGCGTGCTGACCGACAATCCATTTCACAACATCGTTTGTGTCTCAACTGGAAACAAATCTGCTGGACGCACTTCGTGTTGCGAAAGAACATCAGTGGCAACTTGGAAAGCATCGATTGCACTGACCAAGATCCAATCTCGCCTTCAAGCGTGGGGGAGTGCAAATGGTCGCGCGGATTTGTCCGCACTTCAACTGCCGACAAGCATCGAGGTCGCGGAGAAAAATGCGGCGGGTCGTCCAGAGCAATTTCGCATTCGAACTCGCAAGGGC
>SXGQ01890414.1_pt1 | contig 32139 bp, 32 predicted proteins | sample 3178371 | NCBI WGS metagenome assembly SXGQ01 (sample SAMN11356859, study PRJNA531348) | freshwater metagenome | isolation source: freshwater sample F1-20 | place: China: Fuxian Lake, Yuxi | collected 2017-12-25
GAAGATCCGCCGAAAGTAGGGCGCGGGGTCAACGCCCGTCGAAGCGATCCATTGCCAGTTGCCGGTGTTCTGCGCCGGCTCGGCGTCGAGCAGCATCTCTTCAAACCACTGCTCGCCGCGGCGCCAGTCGATCTGCAGATCCTTCGTCAGGAACGAACCGACGACCATTCGGGCGCGGTTGTGCATCCAGCCGGTGGTGGCTAGCTGGCGCATTCCGGCGTCGACCAGCGGATAGCCGGTTTGGCCTTCGCACCAGGCCGCGAAGCCCTGCTCGTCATCGACCCATTCGAGCTTGCGAAACTTCTCTTGATATTCGAGTTTGATGTTGTCCGGAAACATCAGCAGCACGTGGGCGTAGAAGTCGCGCCAGGCGAGCTGACGGACGAATGCCTCGGCCCCTGCGCCGCCTCGCTCTTGCGCCCGATGTTCGGTCTCGCGCGCCGAGATGCAGCCCCAGCGGAGCCAAGGTGAGAGGTCGCTGGTACCGCCACTTAGGTCATCATGGCGGTCGGCGTAAGCGTCGATCGGACCGTCGAGCCACAGCTCGAGCGCGGCGCGCGCTGCGGGCTCGCCGGGCTGGCAGAACGGTTCGCTTAGCTCGGCGCCAAGCTGAGGCGCGGTCGGCAGCTCGCCGCAATCGAGGCCGTCCGGCAGCGGCAGCGCCTTCGGCTGACCCAGCACCGGGCGGCGCGGCAGCTCTCGCTCCGCCTTCCAGAAGGGGGTGAAAACGCTAAACGGCTTGCCGTTCTTGGTCCGTGGAAGTGACACATCGGCGCAGAAGTTGCCCGGCGAGGGGATTGCTTCGACCCCGAGCGCTGTCAGCGTCTCAGTGACTCGGCGGTCACGCTCCAGCGCGAACGGCGAAACGTCGCTGGTCCAATAAACCTCGCTGGCGCCTAGCTGCTCGGCCAGCTGCGGAACTACCTCCTCTGGCGAGCCGGAGCGCACACACAGCCCACCGCCTAACTCCTTGAGCTGCCCGTCAAGCTCGCGCAGGCAGTCGAGCATGAATGCCGTTCGCGGCCCGCTCGCAAAGCGGCCCTCAAGCAGTCGCTGATCGAGCACGAACAGCGGTACGACGCGATCGCAGCTCACAGCGGCTGCGCTCAGCGCCGGGTGATCATGCGTGCGCAGGTCGCGGCGCAGCCAGACGATCGCGATCTTGTCCATCATCGAACTGTACGCCGCGGCCGTACACTTGGATTATATGGATGAAGAGCGCGTTCAAGACTTTCCGATCTTCCCGCTGGGACTTGTCGCCTTGCCAAGCGAGCTAGTGCCGCTGCACATATTTGAAGAGCGCTACCGCACGATGATCGCCGAGTGCCTCGACAACGAGCGCGAGTTTGGGATCGTTTGGACAGACGAAGACGGCGCCCACGCGACCGGCTGCGCGATGGAAGTAACCGAGGTGACGGAGCGCAGTGAGGACGGGCGGATGAACATCGTCACGCGCGGTACGAGGCCATTTCGCGTAGTCGAGGAGCGCCACGACCTCCCCTACCCGGCGGCAGTGATCGAATTTCTCGACGACGCAGAGATCGATGTCCCCAGCGACGACTTCAGCGAAGCCCACGCCGAGGCCTGCGAAGCCTACGCCGACTTAGTCGAGCAGGCGACGGATAAACAGCTCGAACCTGAAGAGCTATCCGCGAAAAGCGCCTACGAGATGGCGGCGACGGTTGACTTCGGCGCCGAAGCCAAGCAGGGCCTGCTCGACCTGCGCTCGGAGGCGAAGCGGATCAGGCTCGTCGCGCAGCTGCTTCGAGCAACAGTCAAGCGGCTCGAATTCGTTGAGCGCGCGCAGGTTCGTGCTGCCTCAAACGGTCGCGTTCGCTTCAGCTAGAAGGTCAGCGCGGCAGGCCGCAGACGTTCTTTGCCAGATCCCGCGTTAGTTTCGCGAGCGCAAAGAAGACCGGCGGCTGCGGCCGCGAGCTGTCGCTGAAAGCGACCGTTCCGAACTCAGTTCGAACGTTGTAGCGCAGAATCGTGTACTTGCCGGGAGCCAAGTTGAGCGTCTCGCGAGCCGGGCCGGGTTCTTCCTCGTCGCCGTTTAGGTCACCGGCGATCGCGCGCGCGTCGATTAACTGCGCACTACTGATCTCATACTCCTTGCCGCCGTTGCAGCGCACCGTGCCACCGTCACCGACAACCATCGTCAACTTCGCGCCCGGGGTTGAGCCGCTGCGCTCGAGCACGTAAAGGTCGGCCGACGGGCCGCCGCAGCCAGCAACGGCCGCCACGGCGAGAGCCGCCAGCGTCAGTGCCCAGAGGAGCCGTTTCACAGCCCCACCGCCGCGCCGCCGCGTCTCGGGTCGCCGCCGCCCTCGCAGCGGCCGCTCTGAAGGTCGCGCGCGACTGCCTGCGTGCCACCAAAGAAGAGATTCTCGGCGCGGAACTCCACCAGCTCTCGCTGCCCTAAATCGATGCCCTCGAGCGCTACTCCCGGCTCAACAAAGAGCATGCCACCTTCGCTGTGGAGACGCGGAGCGTTGACGGCGGCCTGAACCTCGCCGCCGTGGTCAATCAAATTGACGATCACTTGGAGAATCGCCGAGCGAATGCGGTTCGAACCGGCGCTGCCAATCGCCAGTTCGGCGGTCCCGTCGGCGGCCAGCACGACGGTCGGCGCCATCATCGACGGCATTCTCTGCCCTGGCGCGGCGCGGAAGAAGCCGAGCGGGTTTAGATCTTGCTCGCCCATCATGTTGTTGAGGTGAATCCCGGTGCCCGGAACGACAACCGCCGAGCCTTCACCGTTCGAGCAGGTGACCGAGCAAGCGCGGCCATCGTCATCGATCACGCTGATGTGCGTCGTTGAACCGAGGTTGGCGGCGAGGAAGCGGCGGAGGAAATCAGGGTCAATCAGCCCCGCCGTGAACTGCGGCGTGCGCAGCGCCTGAATTTCGTCGATCACTTCGAGCAGCTGCGCGTTTGTTGGAACGCCTTTCGGGCACAGCTGCTGCAGGCGCGAGAAGGCCAGCACCAGCAGCACGCCACCGGCCGAGGGCGGCGGGTTGGTGAGAATCGTGCGGCCGCGGTACTCCGCGGCCGCGGGCTCTCGCGCGATCACCTCGTAAGCGGCAAGGTCGGCGAGGTCGAGCAGGCCGCCGAGCTGCTGCGCCTCAGCGACGGTTGCATCGGCAATGTCGCCGCTATAGAACGGCGCCGCTCCATCGCTGCCAAGCCGCTCAATCGTCTCAGCCAGCTGCGGGCTAGCAAACGGCTCGCCGAGCGCCAGCGGCCGCCCGCCGCGCGTGAACTCATCCAGCGCGGCCGGCGTCGACGCGAGAATCTCGCCAAGAATTTCAAAGACGAAGGCCTGCGGGCCGTTTAGCGGCACGCCCTCGCGCGCCAGCTGCGCTGCCGGCGCGGCGAGCTCGCTCAGCGGCAGCGTCCCCCAGCGCTCGACGGCGGCGGCGACTCCGGCCGGGCTGCCGGGCACGCCGCAGGAGGCGGCTCCGTAGTGGAAGGTCTGAGTGGCGTCGCCGAACGAAACTTCCACAGCTTCGAGCGGGGCATGCTCATCGCCTGCGCCGTGCCCGGGCGCGGCAACGAAGAAGTCGAGCAGCGCCGGCTCCTCTCCTGCGCCAGCGACGAGCATGTAGCCGCCGGCGCCGGGCCCGGTCAAGAGCGGCTCACAGACCCATGAAGCAAGCATCGCTGCAATCGCCGCGTCGACTGCGTTGCCGCCGGCGCGCAGAACCTCGGCGCCAACTTCGGCTGTCTTCTGATGGCCTGCGGCGACCATTCCCGTAGCGCCGCTCATCGGACGTAAAGTAGTGGCAACGGCGACGGCGGCGGATCTCACCCGCTGGAAACCGGCTAACCGCCAGGCATGAACTCAGGCACATCGAGCGTGTCAACGCCGGTGCCTGTGCGAACCGTGTTCTTGCCGCTGCGGCCGCTGCGGCCGCGCTCAACGCGTGGCTCGCCGGCCGGCTCTTCAACCCGCTGGCGCCTTGCGCGCTGAGCCGATTCGCCGTAGCGGGTGGCAACAACGGTGACCCAAACCTGGTCATCAAGCGCGTCGTCAACCATTGCGCCGAAGATAATCGTGGCATCGGGGTGCGCTGCCTCAGAAACCGCCTTGGCAGCCTCGTTGATCTCCCATAGCGAGAGGTCGCTGCCGCCGGTGATCGAGAGCAGGATTGAGCGCGCACCATTGATGTCGGTCTCCAGCAGCGGCGAGGCAACGGCCTGCGCAGCAGCATCGAGCGCGCGAGATTCGCCGGTTCCCATGCCGATTCCAAGCAGCGCCGGGCCAGCGTCGGACATGATTGTGCGAACGTCTGCAAAGTCGAGGTTGATGATCCCCGGCAGCGTGACGAGGTCTGAGATGCCCTGAACGCCTTGACGCAGAACGTCATCGGCGATGCGGAAGGCTTCGACCATCGAGGTGCGTTGGTCGAGCACTTCGAGCAGGCGGTTGTTGGGGACGACGATCAATGTGTCGACCTCTTCGCGCATCGCGTCGATCCCGAGCGAAGCAGTCGAGGAGCGACGCGTTCCCTCAAAGCCGAACGGGCGCGTTATTATGCCGACCGTCAATGCGCCGACCTCTCGTGCGATACGAGCGACGATCGGCGCAGCGCCGGTACCTGTACCGCCACCAGCCCCGGCGGCGACGAAGACCATGTCGGAGCCCTTCAGCAGATGCTTGATGCGGTCGTAATCCTCCATCGCAGCGGCGCGGCCGAGCTCAGGGTCGGAGCCTGCGCCAAGCCCGCGCGTCAATGCTTCACCGATGTGAACGTTTACGTCGGCTTGGGTCTGCTGGATCGATTGAACGTCGGTATTGATGGCGATGAATTCGACACCGGCAATGCCGGCTTCGATCATCCTGTCGACGGCGTTTACGCCTGCTCCGCCAACGCCGACCACGCGCAGGGCGGGGCCACCCTTTTTGGCTTTCGGCGAACGATTACCGACCGGGTCCGGTGCCGGTGGCATCAGCGGCGGTTCGATCACCGGCGCGTCAAGAATGTCGTCCGGGATCTCTGAACTGAAGGCGCTGCGCAGGCGCTCCTGCGGCGTCGGGGTTTCGCGCGCCTGCGGCTCGGGGCCGGCCTCAGCCTGCGGCTGATCGGGGCTGGCGGCCTTCGTCGGCTCGCCTCCCGGCTTGCCCTTCTCGGTGCGGCGGAAAAGCTCAGAGAGCGGGCCTTCACGCATGCTGGCGCGGCTTTTCTTGTTTTTAGCCATGTGAGAGCACCTCCTTGGCGAGGGCGCGATAGGAATCTGCGGCGCTGCCGTTTGGCTCGTACTTGAGCACCGACATCCCTTGGACGGGAGCCTCGGCAAAGCGGATCGTCTTCTTGATCCGCGAGGCGAAGACGCGGTCGCCGAAGTTCTCCTCGAGAATCTCGATCGCTTCCTTGGCGTGAACGGTGCGGGTATCCATCAGCGTCGGCAGGATGCCTTCGATCTCGATATCCGGGTTGAGGTTCTCGCGAATCATCTGGAGCGTGTTCTGGAGCTGAATCAGGCCGCGCATTGAGAGATACTCGCACTGCACCGGGACGATCACCTTGTTCGCTGCCGTTAGCGCGTTGATCGTGAGCAGGCCGAGGCTTGGCGGCGTGTCGACGCAGACAAAGTCGTAGTCCTCGGAAACTGCCTTCAGCGACTTCTGCAGCGAGCGCTCGCGGCCGATCTTCGTTGACATTGCGATCTCAGCGCCGGCAAGATCGATTGAGGCCGGGGCTAGGTCGATTTCGCGAGTGACGATTACGTCACGGATTGGCTTGTCGTGGACGAGCACGTCGTAGATTGAGTTGTCGAGCGTGTCAGGGTCGATCCCCTGCGACATCGTCAGGTTGCCCTGGGGATCCATGTCGATGCAGAGCACGCGGTGGCCCGATTCGGCAAGCGCAACAGCGAGGTTGAGCGTCGTCGTCGTTTTGGCGACTCCACCCTTCTGATTGGCGAATGCGATGACTTTTGGCTTTTTCTTATCCATGCGAGTGCTCCGGTCGTCTGTTGGACCCGTACTCGCGCTGTATTCGCAGCCGTAAGCGCTATTCCTTCCCGAAATCGGAGCATTTGCCAGAAATCGCTGAAAGCGGCAGCGCCTAGCATCTCTAGAGCAATGCGCCCCTCTCTTCACAGCAGCCTGCGTGATTGTTCGGTCGTGATCTGCGCTGGCTCCGGCGGCGTTGGCAAGACGACGGCGGCGGCGGCGATCGCCGCTGGCCTTGCTGCGGGCGGAAAGCGCGTCGCTGTGGTGACGATTGACCCGGCGCGTCGGCTGGCCGACGCGCTTGGGCTGGAGCAGCTGACAAACCAACCGGAGCTAGTCGACGGTGAGCGCTTCAGCGCCGTGGGGCTAAAGATCGAAGGCGAGCTGTGGGCGATGACGCTCGATTCGCAGCGAACCTTCGATGAACTGATCGAAACGCTCTCGCCCGATCCACAGACGCGCGACCAGATTCTCGGTAACCGGATTTACCAGCAGCTCTCCGGCGCCGTCGCAGGCTCGCAAGAGTTCACGGCGATCGCGAAGCTCTACGAGCTTGAGCGCTCGGGCCGCTTCGACGTGATCGTGCTCGACACGCCGCCTTCGCGCAACGCACTCGACTTTCTCGACGCGCCCGACCGTCTGACCGGCTTCTTCGACGGCCGCGCGCTGAAGCTGCTGCTGGCGCCAACCGGCTTTGCGGCGCGGGCGCTGGGCGTTGGAACTGGCGCAATCCTTGGCGTGCTGAAGCGGATAACCGGCGCCGAGCTGCTCGAGGATCTTTCGGTCTTCTTTCAGGCCCTTGGCGGGCTGATCGACGGTTTTCGCGAGCGCGCTGAGGCCGTGCGTGCACTCTTGGCTGACCCCGCAACGACCTTTCTCGTGATCACCTCACCGCAGCGTGACTGCGCCGAGGAGGCGATCTTCTTTGCAGGGAAGCTGCGCAGCGCTCAGATGGACTTTGGCGCACTGATCATCAACCGCGTCCACTTTGTTGGAAACGAAAACGAGCCCGCGCCGGCGCTGGCGACAATCGCCGGTCAGCTGAGCGGCGAATTTGAAGCGCCGCTTGCCGCCAAACTGCTCAGCAGTTATTCAGAGGCGCTGGCCCTGGCTGAGCGCGACGCGGCAGCGATCGAACGGCTGATCGAGGAGACCGGCGAGATGGAACCGGTGATTGTGCCAGAACAAGCTGGCGACGTTCACGATGTTGAGGGGCTGGTCGCGATTCACGACCAGCTGTTCGCAGCCGCCTAGAAGGGCGGCCGCAGCGATTCAAACTGGCCGGTCTCGGGGCCGCTCGGTGGCTCGGAAATTGCTTCGATCGGCTGCTTTGGTGCCGCCTCCGGCTCGCCATCTTCGAGCAGAATCGAGTCGGCAAGGCCAACGAGGTCGCTGCTGAGGTGGCCGCAGCAGGCGTCGCGCAGCAGCGCCCGCAAATGGCCGTCGAGTTCACTGACGTAGGGCTGCAGCTTGAGCTCACGATCAACTCCGGCGATCAGCGCCGGCTCCAGCGCGGCAGCGTGGGCGATCCGTTCGGTCATTGCGGCGCGGTTCTCAGGTTCCGCGCAGAGCGCCGCAAGGCGACCGGACATCCGCCCGCTGGCCGGCCCCTCGGGCTCCAGCAGCGCGCGGGCGGCAAGCAGCAGATCGGTCAGCGCCTCGGCGGCAAGAACGCGCTGATGCGCCATCTCGTAACGGCGCAGCGCCCACGCCAGCTCGCCCGACTTCGGTTCGCGGCGGCCGACGAGGCTGAGGAATGCGCGCAGCTCATCCTCCTGCGCCGGTTCGATTAGAACCAGCGGCTCAACTTCGGCGGCATCAGCGTTGATCGCAACCGGCTGCCACGGCCCAGCGCCAATTCGTGACCAACCGAGCGGTGCAATCGCTACCGGCTCCGGGTGGTAGAGACTCAACCCGGCGGCCAGTTTGCGCAGCGACGTGCGCGACTGCTGCAGTGGCCCAACGTCGCCGGGTACCGGCGCGCGGCGCACAATCACGAGCGTCTGCGGGTTGCCATCGAGCCGCGACCAGCGCGCCTCGTCGGGCGCATCATCGAAGCGCTCGCCGCGAGCCAGCGTCAAACCGTCACCGAGGCTTACCTCTTCCGAGCCAAGCTCAACGCCGAGCAGTACGGCGACAACGGTGTGTTCGGCGCGCTCCTCGGCAACGCAGCGCTCGAGCTCAAGGTAGGCCTTGTCGAAGCAGCGCTCGTCGAAGACGAAGTCGTTGGAATCAACGAAGACTCGCGCGAGGAAGCAGTGCAGCGCGGCGTCGGCGCTCTGGCGGCTGGGGCCGGGCGGGCGCACGCCTTGAGAGTCGAGGTAGTCGGCGAGGCTGCCGATCGCGATCAGCGCGTGGGCCGCAGGCAGAAAAGTCGGTAGGCGCGCAAGCACGCTGCTGCGCTCATTGATGAAATCTGCCGTCATTGGGCGGTAGCAGTAGAGCGGCGTGTCGCGGCGCCCCTCTTCGACAACCTCAAACGGCAGCTCGTGACCGCCGTGGGCGTCACTGGCAAGCTGCCAGGCGGCTTCCTGCGTGAATGCGTGCAGCGCAGAGCGCAGTTGGCGAAGGCCCATAAGCGTCGGTTCGCCAAAGCTGCCGCCGATCCTGCCGTTTGGCCGGCGCGGTAGATTCAATGAATGACGTCAACAGGGCATACCCACGAAGATCACGATCACGTCCACGGGCCCGGCTGCGGCCACACGGCGATCGTCCACGAAGGCCACATCGACTTCATTCACGATGGCCATCTGCACCAGCCGCACGGTAATCACGTAGACGAGCACACGCTGCCGGTCAATGACGAGCTCCCCGACGCCTGCAATAAGGCGCACGACTGCGGTGAGCACGTTCACGGCGCTGGCTGCGGCCACGAGTCAGTGCCTCACGGCGAGCACACCGATTACCTCGTCGACGGCCGCCTCCACCACCCGCACGACGGTCACTGTGATGATCACGGCGGCATCGAATTAGCCTGAGAATCAGTCTCATCGCTAACCTCTTGGGAGATGGCGAAAGCGAAGGAGAGGGAGTCGCAGTGGGCGGCTTCGACGAACGAGCGGCTGGCTCAGGCGGGCTTCCGCCGCGGCGGTGCGCGCGCCGCCGTCGTTTCGCTGCTCGATGAGCAGAGCTGCGCGCTCAGCGCCTACGAGATCGAAGGGCTTCTCGCAGCGCGCGAGCGAGCGGTCGGCCGCGCCAGCATCTACCGGATCCTCGAACAGCTCGACGAGCTGGGCGTCGTCAGCAAGGTCGAGCTCGGCCAAGCGCAGGCGCGCTATGAGCCGGTCCGCCCGGACCATCACCACCATCACCTCGTCTGCGACAAATGCGGCGCCGTGATCGCCTTCGATGACGAAGCGCTGGAGCGCGCCGTCCACTCGATTTCTAAGCGCGTCGACTTCGCAGTCGAAGGCCACGAGATTGTGCTCCACGGCTTCTGCGCCGAGTGTCGCTAGCTAACAGCTCGCGTAGTGAACGAATTAGCAGCGCGGCGGCGAAGGCGACGACGAGCGCGCAGGTGACCGCCGCCCCGGCCGCCAGCTCGGCGTGGTAGGAGGCGTAGAGCCCCGCCAGCGAGGCAACCCAGGCGATCGCGACCGCGACCATCATCATCGGCCCGATCCGCTGCGTCAGCAGCCGCGCGCTGGCCGCTGGGCCGATCAGCATTGCGACGACGAGAAGATTGCCGAGCGCCTGTACGGCGACGAGCGTGGCGCCGGCAAGCAGCAGAGCCAGAACCAGATCAAGTTGCGCCGGCGAGCGGCCAAGCGCCTTCGCGTTCAGACGATCGAAGCCGGTCGCAAGCAACCCTTGATGGAGCACGAACAGGATCGCGAGGACAATTGCTGCGTAGCCCGCAGCCAAGGCGATCTCACCAAAGCCAACGGCGAGCAGGTCGCCGAAGAGAATCCCGCCCAGCCCTGCCGGCGTGGCGGGCGCCAGCCCGAGCAGCACGCCGGCGCCAAAGAGCGATGTGATCACTACTGAGACGGCGATCTCGCTGCTGAGCACTTTGATTCTGCCGACGAGCGCGATCAGGCTGGCACCAACGGCTAACCCAATCGCTCCGCCAAGCACGAGCGGCAGCCCCAGCAGCGCCGCACCGACCAGCCCCGGCAGCATCGAGTGAGCCAGTGACTCGGCGCTGTAAGAGCGGCCCGCGAGCACGATCCAGCAGCCGAGCGTGCCGGAGACCAGGCCGAGCAGCGCGAGTTCAGCGAGGCTGCGCGCGACGATCGGTTCGCTCAGCGGCTCAAGCAGCCACTCGATCATCGATCGGCCTCGAAATGGTGATGGTGATGGGGCGGTGTGATTGCCAGCGACTCGTCACCGGGGAGCGGAACCAGCGAGGAACCGTAGGTCCGCTCGATCACTTCGCGCGTCAGCACCTGCGCCGGGTCGCCGAAGGCGATTTGAACGCGGTTGCAGCAGAGCACCAGATCCCAGCTGCGCGCCTGCTCGATGTCATGCGTCGCCATCAGCAGCCCACGGCCTTCGGCGGCGAGCTGATCGAAGAGTGCCGCCAGCAATTCGGCGCTGGGAGCGTCGATTCCAGCGAACGGCTCATCGAGCAGCAGCAGCGGCGAATCCTGCACCAGCGCGCGCGCCACCAGCACGCGTTGGCGCTGCCCGCCAGAGAGCTCACCGAAGGTCGTATTGGCCTCGTCTTCAAGCCCGACGCGGCGCAGCGATTCGCTCGCCAGCGCGCGGTCGGCGCGCGACGGGCGCCGCCACCAGGGCAACCGCGAGACTGAGCCCATCAGCGCAACGTCGAGCGCGCTGACCGGGTAATCGAGCCGCGAGCGCTCACTCTGCGGCACCAACGCCGAATGTCCCACACCGAGCTCCAGTTCACCCGAAGATGGCGCCAGCTCACCGGTGATAACGCGAAAGAGCGTTGATTTTCCGCCACCGTTGGGGCCCAGCAGCGCTACGCGCTGCCCGGCCTCTACGGCGAAGGTGATGCTGCTGATCGCAGGGACAGACGCTCCCGGATACCGAGCCGCCAGCCGGTTGCTGCGAACGAGCGGCTCACAGCTCAGGGCTCGATCCTGCATCTCTCCTTACCCCCGGTCATCCCCGCGACCATCGCTTTGGCATTGGCAGCTTCGGCGCCGAGCACGGTTCCCTCTGGCGAATCGGCAGCGCCGAGCGTATCGCCATAGAGCGTGTAGTCAGATGAAGCGCCGGTGTCGCTGGCAATTCGCTCGGCAAGAGCCGGGTTCAGCGAACTCTCAGGGAAGATCGCGTTCACCTTCGCCTCGCGGATCAGCTTCTCAAGCGCCGCGACCTCACCGGCAGATGCCTGCCCTTGCGTAGAAGTTGAGGGGAATGCGGCGCCCTTCGAGGTAACTCCGTAGCGCTCGGTGAAGTAGATGAAGGCGTCGTGGTCGGTGACGATCAGCCGCTCGTTTGCCGGCACCTTGTTCAGGCAGGCACGAATCTGCTTATCAACCTTCTTGATCGTGGCGCGGTATGCATCGGCGTTGGCCGTGATCTGATCTTTCGCCGCCGGATCGGCCGCAATCAGCGCCGTCTCCACCTCGGTCGTCGCCGCTTCGAGGTTGGTGAGGTCGTGCCACCAGTGTGGGTCGGTCTCACCATGGCCGTGCGCTTCCTTCTCATCGGCGTGCGCTTCGCCTTCCTTCTCATCGGCGTGCGCTTCGCCTTCCTTCTCATCGGCGTGCACTTCGCCTTCACCGGTTGCGTAGCTGACAGGCAGCCCGCTACTGAGATCGACGACTTCAGCCTCCGAACCTGATTCCTTGACGAGCTTTGTCGACCATGCGTCAAGCCCGAGCCCACTGGCAAAGACGATCTTCGAAGCGGCGACTGCACCGACGTCATTTGGGCGCGGCTCATAGTCGTGGGCTTCGGAGTTGGGCGTCAGGATCTGCTTAACGGTCACCGCGTCGCCGCCAACTTCGCGAACGAGGTCACCGACCTGGGTTGTCGTCGCAGCGACGGTGATCTTGGAGCTGGAAGCTTCGCCACCGTCGTCACTGCCGCAGCCGGCGACAGCCAGCGCGCTCAGGCCGAGCAGCGTTAGCGCCAGCGGAGCCAGCCGCGGGCGGCGTTGATGGATCAGCACGGCAATTGCGACGAGCGCGAAGACGATCCCCGCGAGCACGGCGATCGCCGCCCCTGGAGGCACGTTCAACTGGTAGGCGAGGGTCATTCCGATCGCTCCTTCTGCCGCGGCCAGCGCGGCGGTTGTTAGCTGCCAGAGCGGCAAACGTTTGATGATCAGCCGCGTTGTCGCGGCCGGTACTACAAGGATTGCCGTAGCAAGCAGAGCGCCGACGGCGGCAAGCGCGGCAACGGCGGCAAGCGCGATCAGCGCGATCAGCAGCGAGTCGCTGCTGCCGCTGCGATCGGTGAAACCTGCCGCCAACCAGCGTGGGCCAAAGATCGCTGTCGCGACTGCGGCGGCGAGCGCAGCGACTGCGGCGAGGATCAGTTCCGGCGTGCCGATCGCCAGCAGGCTGCCGAAGAGCAGCCGATCAACGCTTCCCTGCGAGCCAAAAACGTCACTGGCGAGAATCACTCCAAGCGCCAGCGCGCCGGCAAGAACAAGCGCCGTCGCGCTGTCGCCGCCGACCGAACGCCGGCGCAGCAGCAGCGCGATCAAGGCCGCCATCACAAGCGCCGCGCCAAACGCTCCAAAGATTGCCGAGAAGCCAAGCCCGTCGGCGAGCACAAGTCCGGGGACGGCGGCGGTGCCGACGGCGTGGGCGTAAAAAGCCAGCCCGCGCAGCACGATCCAGACGCCAAGCAGGCCGGAAACAGATGCCAGCATCAGAATCTCGACGATTCCACGCTGGAAGAAGGGCAGCGCGAATGGGTCAAACACGGCTCGAGCTTATCAAGAATGGTTCTTACTAGCGTCTTTAGTGCGAAGCTGGTTCCGGCAGGACGGCCCAAAGCGACGGCGAACTAAGGCTCAATGGCCACAAGGCAAAACCCGGCTGCCGGCGGCCAGCAGGAGAACGTCCATGAGCAAGGGCCGCTGCGTGCCCTGCTGGCCTCAACCGCGGGCCGCGTCCTTACAGCGATCGCCGCAGCGCTGCTGCTGGCGACCGTCGTCGCGATGGTTGCGATGTGGCCGTCGAAGGACAAGACCGAGCCGAGCCAAGCGCTCGGCGGAAAGACGGTGGCGGCCGAAGTCCAAAGCACCTCGCTCACGCCCTGCGGCCCGGCCGGCCAGCGCTGCCGCGAGCTGACGGCGAGAGTCAGCGAAGGCCCGGATAAAGGCGATATCGCTGTACTAACTCTTGGGCCCGAGGAGGCGACGCAGTCGGTCGATCCCGGCGCGACGATCCGCGTCTCGACGGACTCGAGTGCGCCGACCGGCGCAGCCAAGTATGGCTTCGTTGATGTTGACCGCCGCACGCCACTGATCCTGCTCGTGATCGCCTTCGCGATCATCGGCGTCGTTGTCGCGCGCCGCCAAGGGTTCTTCGCCGTGATCGGGCTGCTCTGCAGTGTTGCCTTGATCACGACCTTTCTCGTACCCGCGATCCTCGCCGGAGAGCCACCGGTCTTGGTCTCGGTAGTCGCCGGCATGGCGGTGATGTTCATCACGCTCGGACTGACCTACGGGCTAAGCGCACAGAGCCTCGCCGCGGCGACGGGGATCGGCATCTGCCTGCTGCTGGCAACGCTGCTGGGCAGCCTTGCTCTCGATAGCGCGCAGCTCGACGGCCGCGGCGGTGAATATTTTCAGGTTCTCAGCCAGGCCAACGTTGCCGGCATATCGCTGCAGGGGATCGTGCTCGCAGGAATGGTGATCGGCGCGCTCGGCGTGCTTACCGATACCGCCGTAACGCAGGCCTCGGCCGTGATGGCCGTCCGCCGCAGCAACCCAACCCTCGGCGTTCGCGAGCTCTACCACGAAGGGTTCACAGTCGGGCGCGACCACCTTGCGGCGACGATCCACACGCTCGTGATGGCCTACGTCGGAACGCTGCTGCCACTGTTGCTGGTGCTCGAGGCGGCTGACGTGGGAATCAGCGACGCGCTCAACGGCCAGCTGCTCGCCGAGCCGCTGGTGGCGACGATCATCGGCTCGATCGCACTGATGGCAAGCGTGCCGCTAACAACGGCGCTGACCGCGGTTCTCGCCGTCCGCGTGCCGGCCGAAGCGCTCGCCGGCGGCCACGAACACGCCCACTAGGCTGCGCGCCGAGCAACGCGCTGCTGCTTTACTTGCAGTGTGTGCGTTCAATGCATGATCGGGGCAGCAACTGCCGGAGCCGCGGCGACCGGCATTCGCTCCGTTGCGGCCGTAAAGCTCAGTCGCTTCATGACGCCGCTCCGGATGCGCGTGATGACCGGTTCGCTGATCGCCACTGCGCTGATCCTCGCCTCAACGGCGCTAAGCGGCAGCGGCGCTTAGGCGCTCGGCGCCGAAAGAACGGCGCCATCTTCGCGGTCGAGCCAGCGCTCGCCAAAGCAGCGCATGTCCTCGATCATCGGCAGCAGCGCGCGACCCTTGTCGGTCAGCGCATACTCGGTCCGCGGCGGCAATTCGGGAAGCTGCTGGCGCTCGACGATGCCCTCCTCCTCAAGCTCCCGCAGACGCAGCGAAAGCGTGCGCGGGCTGATCCCCGTCAGTGAGCGCTCGAGCTCACAAAAGCGCGAGCGACCTTCGTCGAGCTCACGCACGACGAGCAGCGTCCACTTGGCGCAGACGATGTCAGCGGTTCTGCAGACGGGGCATTCGGGATCAACGGCCACATAACCACTTTACCAAGTGAAGTGACGCCGCAGTGCCGTTCACATTGCGCGGCGCCCTCCACCCTCGATGTCGATCCTGCCCTCAAGCAATACGTTCAGCGTTGGTACACATGGCTACGCAGCGGACTGGGCGGCCACGTGAGCACCAAAGGACGAAAGGCCCCACAGCGGGGGACCGACCGCTACGGGCTTACGAGGGAGATCTCAGCGCTATACCACGCCCAGCGACCCATGCTCCACCTACCCCGCCCCCGCCTCATCTCCCCACGACCAAGGCGACCACGACGCGTCCAGGATCCCGTCCCTCCACACACGACCTGTACCGCCCCCTCCTACTCGCGCCGCACCCACCAGGGCCCTCCCCCACTCCCCATCCAGTCGGTTTCGTCCCCCCCTCCACCGGCTGCCTCGGGAAATTGTGAGTCGAGGGTTGGCTTTTCGATTCCGTGGGCGTCGAGGATTGCGTCGAGTTCGCGAGGGGTTTTAGCGTTCCCGAGCTCCTCAGCGAGCGCTGGGTTCTCTTCCAAGGCCTTAACTAGCGGATCAAAACTCATCGATTAGCTCCATCCGTCGTTGGGTTATCTGCTCTTGCGCCTGCGCAGCGTCAGCACACAAGCAAACGCCACGATACCCGCGGCCCCAGCCCTGTCAACCAGCGAACCACGCTACGCCAGTTGCTTAGCACCGTCCGATACCATCTAGAAACGCGGATCACGCCTGATCGTGGGCGCCCACCTTATCCCCCCAGCCTCCGGGAACTGGGAGTCCGGGCCTGGCTTTTCAATTCCGTGGGCGTCGAGGATTGCGTCGCGTTCGCGAGGGGTTTTAGCGTTCCCAAGCTCCTCAGCGAGCGCTGGGTTCTCTTCCAAGGCCTTAACTAGCGGATCAAAACTCATCGATTAGCTCCATCCGTCGTTGGGTTAACTGCTCTTACGCCTGCGCACCAACAGGACACAAGGGCACACACTACGATACTTATGGCGCCAGCCCTGCCAACCCGCGAACCAAGTGGCCAAGTGAGTAGCAAAGGACGCGAGGTGAGAACCTGGACTTACGTACTAAAGGGGAGCTACCAATTGCTATCGCTCGTTGGGAGGTAACCACGCGCCCCCCGGGGGCACCCCGACCCACCCCGCGGCCTCGTCCAAAGCTGCCAACCTCCTTTGTCGCGCGGCGTGCCCATATGCCCCCGCCCTGGCAACCGAAAGCAAAAATACGCCACCGGCGGCATCTGGAAATTGTGAGTCGAGGGTTGGCTTTTCGATTCCGTGGGCGTCGAGAATTGCGTCGCGTTCGCGAGGGGTTTTAGCGTTCCCGAGCTCCTCAGCGAGCGCTGGGTTCTCTTCTAAGGCCTTAATTAGGGGATCAAAACTCATTGGGTAGCTCCAAACGTCTCGTAGTTAGTTGGTCTTCCAACTGCGCGCTAGCAGGCGCGCAAGCACATCGATCACAATACCCGCGCCCGCACAGCACAGTCAACCAGAGGGCGCAGCACAACCGCTCAGGCTACGTCGCGGAGCTTCTGTGCTTCGGCCAGCGACTGCAGCTTCTTCAGCGACTGGTTCTCGATCTGGCGGATCCGCTCGCGCGTGACGTTGAAGGTGCGGCCAACTTCGTCGAGCGTGCGTGGGTGCTCGCCGCCGAGTCCGTAACGGAGCTCAAGCACGCGGCGCTCGCGGTAGGAAAGATTCTCCAGCGCTTCGCGCAGGGCCTCCTTCGTGAGGACCTCTGCGGCGCGCTCGTAAGGCGACTCGGCCCGCTCGTCGGCGATGAACTGGCCGAACTCGGACTCTTCCTCGTCGCCAACAGGCTTCTCAAGCGAGACAGGCGCCTGGGCTGAACGCTTGATCTGATCAACCTCTTCGGGATCAATGCCGGTTACTGCGGCGATCTCCTCCGGCGTCGGCTCGCGGCCCAGCTCGGTGACGAGCTTGCGTTCGGCGCGGCCGATCTTGTTGAGCTTCTCAACGACATGAACTGGAATGCGGATTGTGCGCGCCTTGTCGGCCAGCGCGCGAGCGATCGCCTGACGGATCCACCCAGTGGCGTTGGTCGAAAACTTGAAGCCCTTGCGGTAGTCGAACTTCTCCGCCGCGCGGACGAGGCCGAGCGTGCCTTCTTGAATTAGGTCGAGGAACGGCAGGCCTTGGTTGCGGTAGTTCTTCGCGATCGAAACGACTAGGCGCAGGTTCGACTCAACCATCTTGTGCTTGGCGTCAAGGTCGCCGCGCTCGATCTTCTTCGCCAGGTCAACCTCTTCTTGGGCGGTCAGCAGGCGAACCTTGCCGATGTCCTTGAGAAAGAGCTGCAGCGAATCGGTCGTCATGTCCGGACGCAGGTCGATTGCGGCCTTGGCGCGGCGGCGGGTGCGCTTGTCGGGGGCGCGCTCGGCCTGTGCGGCGGGAGCCGAAGGATCATCGTCGATCAGTTCGATCTCCTGGCTTTCGATCCAACTCTTCAGCTCATCACGGTCCGAATCATCAAGGTCGAGCTCGGCGGTGGCGCTGGCGATGTCGGCGTGCGAGAGCACTCCGGTCTGCGCGCCGCGGGCTACAAGCGTCTTGATTTCGTCCAGTTCCTGAAACTCAGTGACGGTCATAACATCCGTTTCATACTCGAAGGATCATCCAGATCCGGCGGAGCCGGACCCTAGTGACAGTAGAAGATCGACGCTGAGACTCCCCCCCGGCAGCCAACCGAACGACTGTGCAGTCCCTTCAGGGTACCGCCGTCGGCGCCGGCTCCGGGAAAGATTTACACGCTAAATCCCGCATCTTTGGTTTCGGCGTGGCAGAATGGAATGATGTCGCCTTCAGAGCCAAAGGATCCGACGAGCGAAAAAGACGTGCTGGCGAACCTTCCGCGCAGCCGGCGCCAGCGCCCAAGCGCGCGCCGTGAAGCGGCAAGAATGTCACAGGCCAGCGCCAAAGCAGCGGCCGCCAACAGTGATGCTGCAGACAAGTTGGTGACCGAGATTGAACCGCTTGCTCCGCTGAAGACGGCGGAGCCGAAGCGCAGCAGCTCCGTCCCGCGCGCCGGCTACGCAACGCCCGACCAGGGCAAGAACTTTGGAAACGCCGACCCGGCCGGGCTGCTGACCGAGCTGACGCGGGCAGCGCTGCGCCTGCTGCCCGGCTAGCAGAGCCCGTCAATACGGGACCTCCGCTACCTAGTGCAGCTTGCTGTACTCTTGAGGACTTAATGCCGAACCGTTTCGCGCCCTGCGCGAGACGGGCGGGGGAACCACTGCGAGCCTCGGCTCGCTGGGGCGAATCGGACACTAGATGTCTGTAGGGCCGCTCGTTTGGCCCGAGCCCGTCAGCTCACCTCGTAGGCCACCAACGAGACAAGAACAAGATCCGCTTTTCGTACCGACATCTGCTTTCAGTGCCCGCCGCAGCGCTCCTGCTCGCTGGCGCCGCCGTGCCCGCGCCCGCGCAAGGCCCGGGCGGAACCGAGGCAGGCGAGTCGCTGCTTAGCGCTCCCCATTCAACGGTCGGCAGCGTGATTAGGCTTAGCGGGATGCTCGCCGGCAGCGGCGCCGACCGCCGCGCCGAGATTCAGCTTCAGGGCCGGGCGGGCGTCTGGCTGAAGGTTGCTAGCGGCGCGGTGGCTCGCGACGGCCGCTTCCAAATCGCTTGGCGCGCGCCGCGCAGCGGCCGCTTCCTCGCCCGCGCCGTGGATAAGGGCGCGGGCAAGAGCGGGCTGGCGGCAACGCCGACGACCGTAATCACTGTCCACAACAAGACGCAAGCGACCTGGTACGACCAAGCCGGCACAACCTCGGCCTGCGGCGTGAAGCTGCGTAAGAAGACGCTTGGCGTTGCCCACAAAACGCTGCCTTGCGGCACGCTCCTGGACTTCACCTTCCGCGGCAAGTCGATCACCGTTCCCGTGATCGACCGCGGCCCCTACGGCGCCGGCATCAGCTACGACTTCACGATCGAGGTCGCTAGGCGGCTCGGCTTCGTGAACACCGGGCGCGGCGCCGTTGACGTGCTGCGCAGCGGCACAAAGTTGACGCAGCTGAGCGCCGCACAGCTGCCCGGCGCGATTCCCGCAGCGAGCTAGGTCGAGCGTGGCCGACGAGCCGCTCAACATCACGCAGGCCCAGGCGATGATCGCCGGCTTCAGCAGCCTGCTTCCTGCCGAGACCACGGCCGCCGACGACGCGCTGGGCTTGGTGCTGGCTGAGCAGGTGATCGCGAGCGGCGACGTGCCGAGCCGCGCCAACAGCGCGATGGATGGCTTCGCGGCGCGCTCAGGCGAGGCTGGCCGCGCGCTGCGCGTGATCGGCGAATCGCGCGCCGGGCACCCCTGCGATGTGACTGTCGGAGACGGCGAAGCGGTACGGATTTCAACCGGCGCGGTGATGCCCGAAGGCGCCGACGCGGTCGCGCCGATCGAGGTCGTCGAGGACGAAGGCTCCAACGTGACCTTGCTGGAGCAGCTAAGCGCCGGGCGCAACGTTCGCCTCGCTGGCGAAGACCTGCGCGCCGGCGACGCGGTCCTTGCTCCGGGCCGCGAGCTTGGGCCAGTCGAGCTGGGAATCGCCGTTGCCGCTGGCCGCGCCGAGCTGCAGTGCGTGCGCCGCGCCCGCGTCGCAGTGATCGCCACCGGCGACGAACTGCGCGAGCCGGGAGCAAAGCTGGCTGCGGGAGAGCTGCACGACTCCAACTTGACAACGCTGCAAGCGCTCGTCCGAGCGGCCGGCGCAGAGGTAGTGCTCGCCAGCCACGTCGGCGACGACCCGGCCGCGACAATGAGCCGCTTCGCTGAGGCGCTGAGCCAAGCCGACCTCGTCGTCTGCTCCGGCGGCGTCTCAGTTGGGCCTCACGACCACGTCAAAGGCGCCTTCATCGAGCTTGGAGTCGAAGAGCGCTTCTGGCGCGTGGCGCTGCGCCCCGGGCGACCAACATGGTTCGGCAGTCACGAGGCGAAGCTCGTCTTCGGACTGCCTGGCAACCCGGTTTCAGCGATCGTCACCTTCCTACTCTTCGCAGCTCCCGCGCTGCGCGCTATCCAAGGACGCTCGCCGCAAGCGACGAGCAGCGCCACGCTGGGAGAAGCGATCGCCCGCCATCCCGACCGCGACGAGTGCGTGCGCGTGCGTCTTGACGGCGGCGAGGTATTCGCTACCGGCCCGCAGGGTTCGCACATCCTCAGCTCGGTGGCGCTGGCCGACGCGCTAGCCGTAATCCCTCGCGGCGAAGGATCGCTCGCCGCCGGCAGCCCGATCGAACTGCTCTCGCTGCAGCCCTAAGCGGCTTCGAGGTAGGCGACAACGCGGTTAGTTAGCGCCGTCAGCGCAGGCGCCGCATCATTAGCTGCTATCGGGCGCTCAAGCAGAAGTTGATCAAGCTCAGCGCCGAGCGTCGGATCGGCGCGCGAAACAAGCCGCGCGGCAACTTGCGCTGCGCGGCGCGTTGCCAACGGGTCGAGCGTCCAGATTGCCTCGAAGCGGCGGTCGAGATCACCGTCATCGCCAGGCTCGGTGACCCCATGCTGCTCCCAGGCCAGCAGGCATGCGCAATAGCCCGGAGCATCGACGACAACCGCCCATTCGTTGCCGAGCGCGTCCTCAGGAGCTAGCGGAATCTCAACCGGCCCACCCTTCGGCGAGCGTTCGGCCTCGAAGTCTGCGAAGACGACGGCAGCATCGGCCTGTTTGGCGAGCTGGCGGTAACGCGGCTCGACGGCGCGATAGAACGATTCGTGCTGAAAGGCGCCGACCAGAACCGGCGCCGCCGCGCTGGCCAGTGTCTCGTGCTCGATCGCGCGGCTCAGCGCCATCAGCGTCGACTTGCGCAGAATCTGCGGACGCACGTCACGACCGGAGGAGGCGACAGCGGCGTAGAGCGAAGGGCGGTCAGAGAGGCTGCCGTCTTCGATCGCGCGTTCGATCGCCGAGGCGATTGAAAGCCCGCGGTGACGATAGGCCTGAACGCGGCGCAGCGTCTCTACGTCTTCAGCGTTGTAGCTGCGGTAACCATTGGAGCTGCGCTGAGGCTTGGGAAAACCGTAGCGCTGCTCCCACATGCGTAATGTCCCCGAAGCAATGCCGCTTTGCTCGGCAACGTCTTTGATGGCTAGATCATTCATTGACTTAGATTGAAGCGGAAGCTTTCCGACCTCCCCCACAGTTTCTGAATACGGAGCGTCCGCCTAGATAGGTCATCCTTGAACTGAATCCTGCGCGTACCTGACACATGGACACTCACGAAACACAGTCAATCTTGCTGACCGGCGCGACCGGCGCGGTCGGCGGCGCGCTACTGCCAAAGCTGCTCGAAAGCGGCCACACTGTCAAGGCGCTGGTGCGCAACCCGGCTCAGGCGTCGCTTGGCGACCTTGAGGTCGTCGAGGGTGACGTGCTCAGCGGCGCGGGGCTCGACGCAGCAGTCGAAGGCGTAGACGTTGCCTACTACTTGATCCATTCGATGGGCCGCTCGCCGGGCGACTTTGAGCTAAACGACCGGATCGGCGCAGAGAACTTCGCTAGGGCGGCGGAGAGTGCCGGCGTGCGGCGGATCGTCTACCTCGGCGGGCTGCCTCCTTCCGGTGGTGGCTCGGCGCACCTTTCGAGCCGCGCTGAGGTTGCCGAGATTCTCGCGGCCAGCGTTCCCGAACCGGTTCACGCCCGCGCCGCGATGGTGATCGGCGCCGACAGCGCTTCGTTCACGATGCTCAGCCAACTAGTTCACCGGCTGCCGCTGATGGTCGGCCCGAAGTGGATCGATACGCGCACTCAGCCGATCGCGGCCGATGACGTCACTAACGCGCTGGAGGTACTGGCAGACTTCGAGGCTCCACCGAACGACGTTGAGCTGGGCGGGGCGGAGATCGTAAGCTACCGCCAGATGATGGAGCGCTTTGCGCGGATTGAAGGCCGGCGCGATCCGATGATCATCCCCGTGCCGGTGCTTTCGCCGCGACTCTCCTCTTACTGGGTCCGTTTCGTAACCAGCGTTGAACCGGCGCTCGCGCGGCCGCTGATCGACGGGCTCAAAGAAGAGATGATCGTGCGAACGCCGCCGCCAGCCGGCATCAACGACAGCCCGATGGGCTTTGACCAAGCCGTTGAGCGGGCGGTGCTGGAGAGCACCACCGAGGCCAAATGAACGCGGTCCTGATAATCATTGCAACGCTGGCCATAAGCGCCGGGTTGGTAGTGCTGGCACTAGCGCTCGTAGCGCTCGGAACAAAACTGATCAGCCGCCCGAGCAGGGTCGGCGCAGTTGAAATCGGCGCGCTTCACGACTCAACACACAGCGACCAGCGTGGCGCCGTGCGATCGGTTCAGTCAGCCGACCTGCAGATCAACTCAGAGCTGCTGGAGGAGATCTGGACGCCGGTTAACCTGGAGCGCCTCGCGCGCACCTACTGGCGCTTCCTGACGCGCTGCACGCTCGGGCTAATCCGAATTCTGTACACCGACGAGGAGCGCTTTGTCGTCTTCGTTCGCAGACCGTTCGTGCTGCTCGCCTTCCGCAAACCCGAATACGAGATGGATGATCTTCGTGGCGTTGTGCGCTGGAAGATCGAGCGGGGCGTGCTGGTAGCCGCGCCGGGCATTGACGGCGATGGATACCTCGAGATTGACGTTGCTCGCAGGCCTGGCGCGAAGCCCGAGATGAACACGCTTCACGTTGACGTCGAGATCGCCAATTACTACCCACGAATCGCCGCCTCAATCGCTCAATGGGCCTACGCGGCAACGCAGTCGAAGATCCACGTGCTCGTCTGTTACGCCTTCCTGCGCTCAATTGCCCGCGGCGACCTCGCCGAATCGAAGGCGGCGCGCTTCGCGCCGATTGACCAGCTGCCAGCGCCGAGCGGCCCACGCCCGCGCGACCGCGCCGTCAGAGGCAGCGACAGCGCCACGGCTACGAGTAGCTAGCTAGGGGATGAAATAGCTGTGGGCACTGAATTACAGATGCAATTGGTCTGGTTGAAACGCGATCTACGGACGCAGGATCATGCTCCACTGGCAGAGGCAGAGAGATCAGGTTTGCCTTACCGCGCGATATTTATCGTCGAGCCCAGCCTGGTTGCGCATCCCGATTGCTCGGAGCGGCATCTGCGCTTCCAGTGGCAATCAATTCAGGACATGCAGAAGCGTTGGGCGAGCGTTGGGAGGACTGTAGATCTGTTCTGGGGCGAGGCCGACGCAGTGTTTGCCTGGCTGCTGGCGCGCTATTCGGTCGCGCGAATGTATTCGTATGAGGAATCGGGCATTGAGAAAACATTCGCTCGCGACAAGCTGATCAAAGAGATCTTTGCCTCGCGCGGCGTGGAGTGGAAGGAGTACCAGCGCAACGGCGTGGTGAGAGGGATCAAAGACCGAGCAGGTTGGGATAAGCAGTGGTACGGAGTTATGAGCCAGCCGATCGTGACGAACGAATATCAACCGGCATCGGAATCAGAACGGGAAGCCTTGCTTCACCCCTTTGTCCTGCCCCGCTCAACCTCAGCTAATTGGGATTTGCCGGCCCCGGGGATGCAGGTTGGTGGAGAGTCCTTGGCATCACGATACCTGCAGGGGTTCTTGAGCGAACGCCACAAGAGCTACCACTTTCACATTTCGAAACCTCTGCCTAGCAGGAGGTCGTGCAGCAGATTATCGGCCTACCTTGCTTGGGGAAACCTATCGATCAAGCAGGTTTACCAAGCCTCTAGGGCCTTGCCGAAAGAGGATCAAAACGGCCGAGCAATGTCGGCCTTTCTGGCGCGCGTGAAGTGGCACGATCACTTTGTGCAGAAATTTGAGCAGGAGTGCAGTTACGAGTTCCGCGCCGTCAATCGCGCCTTTGAAGATCTTGGCGCTGAGAACGATCGAGAGTTGCTGCAGGCCTGGCAGGAAGGGAGGACGGGATATCCGCTAGTCGATGCGAACATGCGCGCCGTCGCTGCAACGGGATGGATTAATTTCAGGATGCGAGCGATGCTGGTGAGCTTTTTAACTCACCATTTGGATATCGACTGGCGTTTGGGTGTCTACCACTTGGCGCGGCATTTCCTCGATTACGATCCGGGCATTCATTTCACCCAGTTCCAAATGCAGGCCGGAACTACCGGGGCCAACACGCTTCGGGTTTATAACCCAGTGAAGAACGGACTTGAGCACGATGCCAACGGTGACTTTGTCCGCTTGTGGCTGCCTGAGCTGGCTGGTTTGCCAAATTATCTGATTCACCAGCCCTGGAAAATGACTGAGATGGAGCGCCTGCTGTACGGCGTCGAGGTGGGCAGCGATTATCCCTCCCCCGTCGTCCCACTGCAGGGCAGAAGCAATCCGATGGTGGCTCGAATTTACGCGCTGAGGAAAACCGAATTTGCGAAGTCAGAGAAGCTACGGGTCTTGAGAAAACACGCCAGGCCAGCGAGCAAGCGGGCCTCAACGAAACGGGGCAAGGCGAAATGAAGGGCGCGAAGAAGTCAAATTTACCGAGCAAAGATTGTGCAACGTGCGGGCGCCCATTCGTGTGGCGCAAGAAATGGGAGCGGGACTGGGAATCGGTCAAGTACTGCAGCGACCGCTGTAGGAAAGGCGGGCGCAGCAGCTAATCGGTGGTGATTGGCGCGGCTAGCCGGTCATGCCGCGCATCTTCTCGCGATTGTGACGAGCCTCTACGCGGCGAACTGTTCCCGAGCTGGAGCGCATCACGATCGACTCGGTTGAGGCAACGCCGCGGCCCTCGTAGCGGACTCCTTGCAGCACGTCACCGTCGGTTACGCCGGTCGCCGAGAAGAAGCAGTCGTCGCCGCGGACGAGATCATCTTGCGTGAGCTGTTGCTCAAGGTCATAGCCGGCCTCCAGCGCCGCCTCGCGCTCGCCTTCGTCGCGCGGCCACATGCGGCCGATTAGGGCGCCGCCGATCGCCTTCAGCGCGGCCGCTGAGATCACCCCTTCGGGCGTGCCGCCAACGCCCCACAAGAGGTCAACTGGAGAGCGATCGCTGACGGCCAGCAGCGCCGCGCTCACGTCGCCGTCGCTGATAAGCCGAACGCGCGCGCCGGCGCCGCGGATCTTCTCAATCTGCTCCTCGTGGCGCTCGCGGTCGAGCACGACGACGGTTACATCGCCGATCTCAATGTTGCGCCGCTCGGCGATCAGCGCGCAGGTCTCGGGGACCGGCCTATCTAGGTCAAGCAGGTCGGCGATGTCGCTGGCACCGGCCATCTTCTCCATGTAAACGCAGGGCCCAGGGTCGAACATCGTGCCGCGAGGCGACACTGCGATCACTGCCAGCGCGTTCGGCATTCCCTTCGCCGTCAGCGTCGTTCCTTCGAGCGGATCGACGGCGATGTCGACCAACGGCTCGGAGCCGTTGCCTACCTGCTCGCCGTGATAGAGCATCGGCGCTTCGTCCTTCTCGCCTTCTCCAATCACAACGAGGCCATCCATCGAAACCGTTGAGAGCACTTGGCGCATTCCATCGACGGCGGCCTGATCGGCGGCAAGCTTGTCGCCCATTCCGACCAGCCGTGCGGCCGAAAGCGCGGCGGCCTCAGTAACCCGCACCAGTTCAAGGGCGAGGTTTCTGCCAGGTGAGGTATGTGGGTCTGACATTGGCGGTTGAACCTGAATGCGTCAAGCGACCTTATCGCGGCAGAGCCAGCAGCGGCGTTGTGACCAAGCGGCCAGCAGCGTCTAGACGCCGAGGTTGTGATCGCCCAACGGTCGAGGCTCGGAATCGCTAGTTTTCGCGCTATGGAACCGCTCGTTCATGACGGAACACTGCACGGCAGCGCCTACCCGCCGATCGCCGACTACGCATTTCTCTCCGACTGCGAGTCGATCTGCCTGATCGCACCACGCGGCCGTGTCGAATGGCTGTGCCTGCCAAGGATGGACGGCCCGTCAGTTTTCGGCGCGATGCTCGACCGTGACGCAGGCGGCTTTCGCATCTCCCCCGGCGACCAGCGCGTGCCGACGGGCCGTCGATACCTGCCTGGCACGATGATTCTTGAGACCACTTGGGCTACGCGCACCGGCTGGGTGGTAGTTCACGACGTGCTGCTGGTAGGCCCTTGGCACCATGATTCCGAGCGCTCGGAGACGCACCGCCGCTCACCAACAGATACAGACGCCGACCACGTCCTTCTGCGCACGATGCGCTGCATCAATGGCCACGTCGAGATGCAGATGGAATGCGAACCGAAGCTTGAGTACGGCCGCGTCCCTGTTCAGTGGGATTACGCCAGCGACGGCTACGGCGTCGGCGTCGCCTCAGCCGAGGGAGAAGAGCTGAGGCTGACGCTCACGACCGACCTGCGGCTCGGCTTCGAGGGTGGCCGCGCCCGCGCCCGCACAACGCTGCACGAGGGCGACACGGCCTTCGTCGCACTGAGTTGGACCGAACACGAAGCGCCAGCCAGCTTCGACGAGGCCTACCGCCGCCTGACCTTCACGGCCGACTTCTGGCACGACTGGCTGGCGCACGGCTCGTTCCCCGACCATCCGTGGCGGACCTACCTTCAGCGCAGCGCGCTGACGCTAAAGGGGCTGACCTACGCCCCGACCGGAGCGATGGTTGCAGCCGCGACAACATCGCTGCCGGAGACCCCTGGCGGTGAGCGCAACTGGGATTACCGCTACTCGTGGATCCGCGACTCAACCTTCATGCTCTGGGGGCTTTACTCGCTCGGCTTCGCGCAGGAGGCAGGCGACTACTACTACTTCATCGAGGATCTCGTTGCCGGTGACCGCGAGCTTCAGGTTCTTTACGGGATCGGCGGCGAGCGCGAGCTTGAAGAGAGCACGCTCGACTACCTCGACGGCTACGAGGATTCAAAGCCGGTGCGGATTGGCAACGGCGCTTACAACCAGAAGCAGCACGATGTTTGGGGCGCGCTGCTCGATTCGATCTACATTCACACCAAGAACCGCGACCAGCTGAGTGATTCCGCTTGGCCGATCATCGTCAACCAGGTTGAGCGGGCGATCGAAAACTGGCGTGAACCGGATCGCGGCATCTGGGAGGTGCGCGGCGAGCCGCAGCACTTCGTCTCCTCAAAGGTTTTCTGCTGGGTCGCCTGCGACCGCGGCGTCCGCCTTGCCGAGCTGCGCAACGACAGCGAGCGGATCGAACGCTGGGAGGCTGCCGCCAACGAGATCCGCGACGACATTCTCGCCAACGGGATCGACCCGGAGAAAAACCGCTTCGTCCAAGCCTATGGCTCAACCGCGCTCGACGCGGCGCTGCTGCTGGTAGCGCTCTTCCGCTTCCTGCCGGCCGATGACGAACGGATCCGCAACACGGTCATTGGAATCGCCGACGAGCTGAGCGAAGACGGCTTTGTGCTGCGCTACCGCGTCGATGAGACCGACGACGGCCTTAGCGGCGAGGAGGGCACGTTCACGATCTGCTCGTTCTGGATGGTTTCAGCGCTGGTCGAGATCGGCGAGCTAGATCGCGCGCGCGAGCTTTGCGAAAAGCTGCTCTCGTTCTCAAGTTCGCTCTCGCTTTATGCCGAGGAGCTCGACGCCAAGACCGGCCGCCACCTTGGCAACTTCCCGCAGGCCTTCACGCACCTGGCGCTGATCAACGCCGTGATGAAGCTGATCAGCGCCGAAGAGGTGATCAACGCTGCCAACGAAGATCTAGACGCCGAGCGCCCACTAGAACAGATCACGGGCGATATGCCAGCCGTTGAGCTGGACACGGGGAACCACCGATGAGCCAGTTCAAAGTGCAGCGCTGTGACGACGCCGAAGAGGCCTCGCAGCTAACCGCGGCGACGATCACGAAGATGATTGAAGAGGCGATCAGCGTTCGGGGCGAAGCCCACTTCGCCTGCTCAGGCGGCAACACGCCAGACCGCACCTACGCGATTCTCAGCGATTTGCTAGGCAACGGCGATGGAGTTCACCTTTGGCTGGCAGACGAGCGATGTGTTGGCCCTGAAGACCCACAGGCCAACTCGCTGCTGCTGCAGCAGACGCTGAAACTGCCAGGAGCGACGCTTCACCGCGTCAAAGGCGAGCTCGGCCCCGAAGTCGCGGCCACCGACTACTGCGAACAGCTCGGCGATACGCAGCTCGACGTCGTGCTGCTGGGCCTTGGCCCCGACGGCCACACGGCCTCACTCTTCCCCGGCCACCCGGAGCTTGAGATGACCGGCGCGCGAGCGATCCCGGTTGTAAATTCACCGAAGCCGCCGCCCGAGCGCGTGAGCCTTTCGCTGCCGACGCTCTCCGAGATCACAGACATAGTTCTGCTCGTCACCGGCGCAGGCAAGGCAGACGCCTTGAGCTTGACGCTTGGTGAACCAGGGCCGCTGGCACCCGCCTCACTGCTGCCAGCAGACCGCATGACGCTGATCGCTGATGCCGCGGCGCTTGGCGAGAGCGACAGCTAACGGATTCCAAGATGACCTCGACGCCAGCACGCGCAGGGGCTGGGGCGCTGCCCGATCTGCTCCAGCGCACGAGGGAGCGCACGCTAGAGCTGACGGCGGCGATCAGCGACGAGGACCTCGAGCGACAGATCGACCCGATCATGAGCCCGCTGGTTTGGGACGTCGCTCATATCGCCGCCTACGAAGACCTCTGGCTAGTCCACCGCGGCGGTGGCCAGCCGCTGCTCAGGCCAGAGCTCGCCGCGCTCTACGACGCCTTTGAAACGCCGCGCGCCGTCCGTGGTGAGATCGCGCAGCTAAACGCTCCGCAGGCCCGCGAATACCTCGCTGCCGTCCGCGAGCGGGCGCTTGAGCTTGCAGCTCAGCAGCAGCCCGACGCTGAGATCGTCGAGATGGTTCTGCGCCATGAGCTCCAGCACCGTGAGACGATCTGCCAGACGCTGGCGCTGGCCCAGCTGCTTGGCTTTGATCCCGATTTCCGCGAGCCAGCGCCAGCCGCGCCTGGTGGCCACAGCGGCCTTGAGTTCGTCCAGATCGAGGTTGGCGAGTTCACGATCGGCGCCAGCGGCGAGCAGTTCGCTTACGACAACGAAATGCCGCGCCGCATCCTCCTCGTCGAGCGCTTTGAGATCGGCCTCACGCTGGTGACGAACGCTAGTTGGCTTGAGTTCGTCGCCGAGGGCGGCTACCGCGAGCGGCAGTGGTGGAGCGAGGAAGGCTGGGCTTGGGTGACGGCCGAAGCGATTACGGCGCCGCTCTACTGGGACCTCAGTGATCCGAGCAGCCCACTTGAACTGACGAGCTGCGGCCCACGCGAGCTCGACCCCGACAGGCCTGCCGCGCATATCAGCTTCTTTGAGGCCGAAGCCTTCGCGTGCTCGCGCGGCGCGCGGCTGCCAAGCGAAGCCGAATGGGAGGCCGCAGCCCAGTGGCAAAGCGGCGCGCCCACCGATCGCAGCGGCGCCAACGTCGGCCAGGTCAGCTTCGACACGGTGCCGGTCGGCGCTTATCCAAGTGGCGCCGCCGACTGCGGCGCACTCGACCTAATCGGCAATCTTTGGGAGTGGACGGCAAGCGAGTTCGACGGCTACCCCGGCTTCAGTCCCCACCCCTACCCGGAGTACTCGCAGGTCTTCTTCCGCAAGGGCTACAAAGTGCTGCGTGGCGGTTCGTGGGCGACCGACGGGCGCGTCGCATCGCCGAGCTTCCGTAACTGGGACCTGCCTCAGCGCAGGCAGATCTTCAGCGGCCTGCGGCTCGCGCGCGACGTGCCCCAATGAGCCAGCGCGTGCGCGTTTTCTGCCCGCTCAACGAGAGCGATGAGCGCACGCTCGCCGACGACGTTCTCGACGGCCTCACGCGCCCATTCAAAGAGCTGGCGCCGAAGCACTTCTATGACGAGGCCGGCGGCGAGCTCTTCGACCAGATCTGCGAACTGCCGGAGTACTACCCAACCCGCGCCGAGCGATCAATCCTTCAAGCAGATGGGGCTGAGATCATCGCCGCCTCGGCAATGGCGGAGCTGGTTGAGCTCGGTTCGGGAACGGCCACGAAGACAATGATCTTGATCGACCAAGCGGCCGCGGCAGCAACGCTCCAGCGTTACGTGCCGTTCGACGTGACCGAAGCGATGGTGCGGCGCTGCTGCGAGATCTGCGGCGAACGCTTCAGCGATGCTGAGATCATCGGCGTTGTCGGCGACTTCGAACGCCACCTTGATTACATTCCGCCGCCGATCGAGGGCGCGCCGCGCGTCGTCGCGCTGCTCGGCGGCACGATCGGCAACTTTGTTCCCGGTTCGCGGCGTCAGCTACTGCGCGCAATCGCGGCGCTGCTGCGGCCGGGAATTGATCACCTGCTGCTTGGCACCGACCTTGTGAAGGATCCAGCCGTCCTGGAGGCCGCCTACAACGACAGCGCCGGCGTGACAGCGGCCTTCAACCGCAACGTGCTGAACGTGATCAACAAGAGCCTCGACGCCGACTTTGAGGTCGAAGCCTTCGAACACGTCGCCTTTTACGACCGTGGTCAGGAATGGATTGAGATGCGGCTGCGTGCAAGCCGCGCGATGCACGTAAAGATCGCCGCGATCCCACTGATGATCGACTTCGCTTCAGGCGAGGAGCTGCGGACCGAAGTCAGCGCGAAGTTCACGCCGCAGCGACTGGCCGACGACCTTGGGGCCGCCGGCCTGAAGCTGGAGAAAACCTGGACCGACAGCAAAGGGCGCTTCGCCCTCTCGCTGTCCAGTCCAGTCGTTTAGCTGATCCGCTCGATGATCATTGCTTCGCCCTGACCTTGGGCGACGCACATTGTCTCAAGGCCGTAGCGGCCGCCCAGCGTTTCGAGATCGTTCAGCAGCGTCGTCATGATCCGCACGCCGGTCATCCCAAATGGGTGGCCGAGCGCGATTGCGCCGCCGTGCGGGTTGAGCTTGTCGATGCTGAAGCCAACCTCGCGGGCGATCGGCAGCACCTGCGCCGCGAAGGCCTCGTTCAGTTCGATCACGTCGATGTCGTCGATCGTCAGGCCGGCGCGGTCAAGCGCCTTGTTGATCGCACCGATCGGCGCGACGCCCATGTACTCGGGCTCGTTGCCTGCCGTTGCGGCCGTGATGATCCGCGCACGGGGCTTGAGGCCCAGCTCGGCGGCCTTGTCGGCGCTCATCAGCAGCGCCGCTGCGGCGCCGTCGTTGAGCGGGCAGGCGTTGCCTGCCGTAACGGTGCCGTCCTCGCGGAATGCTGGCTTCAGGCTTGAGAGGCGCTCCAGCGTTGAGTCGGCGCGCGGGCCGTCGTCGGTATCAACGACGGTGCCGTCGGGCAGCGTCACGGCGACGATCTCACGGGCGAAGACGCCTGCCTCCTGGGCGGCAACAGCGCGCTCCTGCGAGAGCTGGGCGTACTCGTCCTGCTCCTCGCGCGTGACGGCGTACTTGTCGGCCACGTTCTCGGCCGTCAGCCCCATCGCAATGTAAGCGTCGGGCTGGCCGGGCTCCTTGCCTTGCAGCTTCTCGTTTTGATCCTCCGGGTGGCCTGCCTCCTGCGCCGCGTTGTAGCGCGAGACGAACTCGACGCCGGCCGCGATGTAGGTGTCGCCCTGGCCTGAGGCAATGTTGTTGGCGGCGATGCGAATCGCGTCAAGGCCGGAGGCGCAGTAGCGCGAAACGGTTGAGCCGTTGGTGGCGTCGGTCAGGTGCTCGCTGAGCAGCACGGCGATGCGGCCGATGTTGTTGGCCTGAAGGCCCTGTGGCAGGCCGCAGCCACAGATCACCTCTTCAACTGTGGCAGGGTCGACGCCGCTGTTTCGCTCCAGCAGCTGGTCGATTACAAAAGCGGTTGTCTCATCGGGGCGCAGCGTTGCCAGCGACCCCTTGAATGCGCGGCCGACCGGTGTACGGACGGCATCGACGATTACGACTTCGGGCATTTGTTGCTCCTTGATTTTTGGTCCGGCGGTCGCACTCCACGGACGTTTTCCCCGGCGGTCGCACTCCACGGGGCCTTTGTGCCGAGCGATTGCAGCGGCTGCAGCTAAATATAAAGCAGACGGCCTTTCGACGCGACGCGCCGCGTTCTCATAGCATTCGCCGTCCAACCCGACAGGAGCTCGAAAGCAATGGATATTGAAGGCAAGGGAGCAATCGTCTCCGGCGGCGCGTCAGGACTAGGCGAAGCAACCGTTCGCCGCCTCCACGCAGCCGGCGCAGTGGTTGTCATCGCCGACGTCAACCCTGAGAAGGGCGAGCCGCTGGCCGAAGAGCTGGGAATCACCTTCGTCCAAACCGACGTGCGCGAAGAGGACCAGGTTCAGGCGGCGGTAGACAAGGCGGCCGAGGCAGAAGGCGGCTTGCGGATCGCAGTCTCCTGCGCCGGCACCGGAATCCCAATCAAGGTTGCCTCAAGCAAGGGGCCACACCCGCTTGACGCTTTCAAGGTGATCATCGACATCAACCTGATCGGCACCTTCAACCTGATGCGCCTCGCCGCTTTCAGCATGCTCAGCAGCAACGAGCCTGACGAAGGAGGCGAGCGCGGCGTTTGCATCAACACCGCTTCGGTTGCCGCCTTCGAAGGCCA
>SXGQ01129830.1_pt1 | contig 32122 bp, 57 predicted proteins | sample 3178371 | NCBI WGS metagenome assembly SXGQ01 (sample SAMN11356859, study PRJNA531348) | freshwater metagenome | isolation source: freshwater sample F1-20 | place: China: Fuxian Lake, Yuxi | collected 2017-12-25
GGCGCACGCCCCCCTACCCCTGTGGAAAAATCGTGGCGGCGGGGGGTCGCTCGCCTGTCGGGGTCGCGGGTTGCGCGATGTTGCTCGCGGGCTGATGCCCGATGCGTTCGGGATGATGCACCCGCATCCATTCAATCGGGTCACGGTTTCCCCTGCGACTGTTGCAGGTTCGGTGTGCGGGTAGCAACGGTGAATGGATATCGCCTGCGATTACATGGTCTGCGGTGAATGGGTCATTGATGCGTGCGCCTTCGCCGCATAGCCAGCAATGCGTCGCTTGTTTCACGATTTGTTTTGCTCGCTGTTTGTAGTTGCCGCGACGGTGTGCAGGTTTGGGTTTGTTGCGTGTGCGGTTGTGGATGGTTGTGCAGGTCGGGCATCGGGTTTGTGTGGTGAGCGTTCCGCAGTTCAGGCATGGGCGTTGTATCGGCATCACGGTTCGTACTTTACTTGTGCGCCGCATTCGGGGCAGATGATGGTGGCGGGTTCTTGTGGTGGTGGTGGTGTTTGGTCATCCACCATTTGTTGTAAGTCGGTTTCGTCAAACAATGTTCCTTCTAGGGATTGTTCGGTTGCGGCTAGTTCTTTCAATAGTTCTAATAATGCGGTGTCATCGTATGTGGCTAGGTCGGTGGAACGGTTGTCTGCTATCAGGATGCGTAGTGCGGTGTCGTCGTTGCAGTCAAATGGTTTTGCTTCTATGTGTGTCCATCCCAATTGTTTTGCGGCTTTCCATGTGTGGTTGCCTGCGATGATGTGACCTGTTGAAGCCTGATAGATGATGGGTTTGTATTGTCCGAATGTTTGCAGGCTTGTTGCGATTGCGCCTATGTCGCCTTGCCGCACATTGCGTGGGTGCGGTTTCAGGGTATTGATATTGATTGCCACCATTCTTCACCCCATATGTGCGATGGATGTACGCCGATGAGACAGGCTACTTTGTCGGCTTCGTATTGGGGGATGCCGCGTTCTATCCAGCGTCTTATTGTGTTGCGGTCACGGTGAAGGATGTGGGCGATTTGGTTGTGTGTCAAATCGTCGCGGAACATTGTTATCAATGGTTGCGCGGGTAGTTTGCGGGTTTTGTGTCTATCGGTGCGGTGTTTCTTTTTCATGGTTTGTTCCTTCTGTGATGATTGTGTATCTTGCCGCCGACAATCCTTGCGGTTTGCCTTCGGGATTTATGTAGCACCATTGGGGCGCATCGGGGTCGCAGTTGCATCCCGTGATGCGGCGCGGTTCGTGGCGCACGATTTGTTTGCACCATTCGCAGATGATGGTGGTGGTCATTCACTATTGCTTTCGGCGTGGCGAATTCGGGCTTCCGCAATACGCACATATTCTTCTTGTTGTTCTATTCCAACGCGACAATCTGCATTGATGATGCGCCAGCGTTCTTCCGTCATTGCGGTTCGCTGATTTCTGCTTGCAATGCTAGGTAGCCAATCAGGTCGGTCAGGCTGTCTTTGTGCAGAATGTTCTTGTCTAGGTTGGTTCGGATGCGTGCAAGTTTCACGGATGCCATGAACAGCAAGCATTGGTGAAGCGTCAAGTCAATTCCTGTGATGGCGCGGAAGATGCCGCGAACCCGTGTGTAGTCCACCGTGACATGACCATATGTGTTGTTTCTGTCGTTATTGATGATGATTGATGCGTTCACCAACACTTCGGATGCGCGGGTCATTGGTTCTGTCATAATCCGCACATTCCTTCACATTCCTGATTGAACAAACTGAATTGCCCGTATTCTTCGGGTGTACGAAGGTCGGCTTCGTCAAGCGGCACAGCCGATTTATGCAAGAACAATTGCGACTTCAAACCTGTTTTCATCCTGAATTCTTCCGTGCGAATATGTTTGTCTATTTCCACAGCATCAGCCCAATCTTGTTCATTGTCGCGCACAATTCGCCATTCGTCGCGGCTTTTGAATGGGCAACCAATACACGCACTTCGGGGGGGGTCGGATATCCGTGTTCTTCACACCATTTCAAACAATCGGTGCGGCTCATACCCAAATCAATCAAAGGATATTCATTGCGTTCCCAAGTGAAAGATGCGTCGCGAATCCGTTCTATTTCATCAGATGAAATACCAATTATGCGTGTCACTAAATGTTCCGTGTATCGTTTGCGCGGTTGAATGCCAGCCAATTCCCGTGCTTTTTTATTTAGCGGTGTGATTTTGTATTCCATTGTGCATTGTCGGCGGGTCATGCCGCGCTTTCCGTGTTCATTCATTGTGTGATAAGGCAATGATGCGACGCGCTTTGTTGGGTGCATCAAATCTTCGCGTAAGTTGCCATTGCTGACCCGATGAAACTTCATCGTGCTTTTAGATAGCACACCTTCCAACCAAGTCAAATGTTCATATACTCGCTTCGCTTCCCAACCCGTATCGGAAAATACCACATGGTCGGCAGGTGTAATTTCACCATACATCATCATCAGGGCAACAGTTGTGGATTGCACGCCTGCACCCAAAGAAAGAATACGAAGCGGTTTGTTCATACGCGGTCAGGGAACACGGGTGGTGACCATGCCCAATCGGGATGATATGCGGGGCGTGTCGCCATGTGGATTGAACCGTCAGCCCACAACCAAATCAGCACATCGGTTGGTTCTTTTAGTTCGTGGCAGGTGTCGGGGGTCAGTCTCACAATCCATCTAGCGCATCCATCGTTGTCGGCTTCAATGATTGTGCGCGGCTGTTCAGGGATGAAATCCAAGCCTTCGGTTTCCATCAGCGTCGCCATAGTTCTTGTTGTGTTGCGTGCATCTCGCCACGCAAAGCCTGTAATTCCTGAATGACTGCCTGCGTTTTCTGTGCGTCTTTGTTGCGTTGCATCACGCCTTTTGTGATACCAGCGAAGTAGCCAACACAACCACCGATGGCGATGCCCGCCAGATACATCATCCATTTCATTCCGATAAATCCCGCAACACCAAACCAACCATCACCGCGACCAGCCCGATGATGTTCAGAACAAGGAAACTGTCCAACATCACAGTTCCACGCCTTGTTGGATGTGTAGCCGCAGGCGGTCAGCGAGCGCGGTTAGTTCGCGCATCTTCTGTTCCGCTTCGCTCAACGCGGCTTCCATCAATGCGGCGGTGTTGCGTGCCGCGTCGCGTTCTTCTCGCAGGCGTTCGTTCGCGGTGTGCAGTTCGTCGCAACGCGCCTGCCACCAATCAAGTTCGGTGCTTTCGGTTTCGTTTGTCATGTTCCTTCCGTTTCACTTCTTGTTGTAAAGCGGTGATGGTTTCCACAAGTCTTTGTTCATCAGCCGACCCCACGAAAACCTTTTGCAAGAATTCAATCGCGTTCCGTAGGTGTTCCGTTTTGATTGCATCCATTCGTTTCGCCTTTCGCGGTGAATGATGTGGCGCATCCGAATTGCACGGATGAAGCGGCGGGGGGAAGGAACGAACCCGTCTGCGCTCGCGCTTGCCGCCACATGACCATTCACCTTTGGTGTTCCTTTCGTGTTTCACGATGGTAGCGGCGGGGTGTGCGCGGTTCGGGTTTGTCCAACCAGCCAACATCGCTCAGATACCAAGTTGTCGTGACGATGAGCAAAGTTAGGAACACGCTGAACGGGTGGATTGCCCATCCTTCCCTGATGGTGACTTCACCGTTGGGGGCTGACCAAATCGTTCCGAAGAAGCCGATACCCATGAAGATTGTGCGGGTCATTGTGGTTCATCCTTCGTGCGTTGAATGCCATGATTGCCTTGAATCGTCACTTTATCCCTGCTGACAGTTGCGAACATCCGCCTTTGAACACAACTGTCATAGTCAGGTTCATAATCGGTATCCAAGTATTTTCCGCAAAATGTGAACGCGATGCAATCAATGTCCGATGGCTCTACTTCAAACCATTCGCAAATCATTTCCATTCGTTCTTCCATAATCGTTTTCATTGGTTGTCGCCTTCCGTTGTGTCGGGTCGGATTTCTGCCCATTCTTCGTCAGTCCAACCTTTCGGTTTGCGCTGTCGGCAGTTCGGGCAAATGTCCTTGCCGCGACTGAACGCCCAACCATCCGCTTTCGCATTCTCACGCAGACGCATCACGAACCAATCGGTGTCATATATCGCGCCGCATATGTCGCAGGTCAATTGGATTTCCTTGCTGATTGCCATTGTTGTTGCCTTTCTTGTTGTGGTCGGTGTTCAGTTGTACGCTTTGGAAACATTGATTGAAACAATGTCTTTGGGGAACAATGTGATGCGCTGTCGTGAGCGACGCAAATAGCGTGATGCGACGAAGTAGATGATGCAGATGCGGTTGGCTTCCGCCTTGTCCACATAGCCGCGATACTTCTGACCCTGAACGGTTCGGATGTTCACCACATCTTGCGAAACGCAGAAGTGTTGAGCCGTTGCGAAAATGTCTTTGGTCGCCATGTTCACGCACCAACCTTTTCGGTCATGCGTGCCGCCTGTGCCTGCGCCACTTTGATTTGGTGACGCATTACGGTTGCTGTGCGAAGGCAATCCATCTCACGGAAAATACGGTTCAATGCCAAATTTGCACCATCAAGCGCGGCTAGTGCTTCTGCAAGAAGCGAACTATCGGCTTCATCCGTATCGGTCAGCGTTTGCGCTAGGCGCATCAGCCTTGCAAGTTCGGTCATGTCTTGTTCTGTGTTCATTGTTCCTTGTTCCTTTTGTGTTGTTGGTTGTTGTTGGTATTCGGCTTTCGCCTTGTTTCCCTGCTAGGTCTTGAACCTTCGCCGCCTACGCGGTGCAGGGAACTTGATTTCAATCCTTGCTGGTTAGGCGAAGGTAGGCGTAGAAGTCACCATCGCAGACTTCGCAAGTTGCCATCGCATGAATGTGACCACGCTCATTGCGGGCAGGCTTGCCATCGTCATCCATTTGGATTTGGAACACATGCGTCTGCGTGTGACCGTTCGCGCACTTCATCTTGCGTTCCACGAAGTCAATGGACTTTGCTTCATTTGATTTTTGGATGACCAAACGAATTGCCATTTCTTCGTGCGCTGGTGTGATTACATCAAACGCTTTGAGAAGTTGGGCAACTTCTTTCTGCTGTTCGGTGGTGAGATTTTCGGTGTTCATTGTTCCTTTTGTTCCTTTTCTTCGGGCTTCCTTATCCCGATGTGTTCAGTATAAGGGTATGCGCGACCCGATTGCAAGCATTATTTACAAAAAATCAAGATTTCTTCGGAAACCCTTATTCCATGCGGGTTTCAGCCCCACCCCCAAAAAACCACGCAATAGGAAGCGATATAAGCGTTCAAAAACATAGGGGGTGCTATCTGCATACCCCCCACCCACATCGCGCAACACGACGCACGCCACGCATCAATCACACCCTTTCCACGCCCACGCCGACCAACCACAATTCCCTTCGCCCCTGTCATAGTCAAAAATCGCTTTCGCGGCACGCAGATTGAAGAACGGGTCAAACAAATCCACGACACCCGAAACCACGCTGACAGTTTGCAGGTATCCGTTCGGATACCAGCGTGTTCCCTGCACCCAAAAAACATTCACCTGCGTCAAACCAACCGAACCTTTCACACCATCCACCGTGTTCGGGTCGGATGCGTTCACCTGCGAAGCATCGCATCGGCTTTCGCGCCACATCACTTCATCCAAATCACGCAAATCATTTCGTTCCCAACCAGCCGCGACAGCGACATTCCACCATTGACCGCATCGCGCATCCGCATCAATCGCAAGCGTGGTTGTGGTTGTGCTGGTCGCAACGATTGTGGTGGTGGATGATGCGACGATTGCGGCAGGTGCGCCGACCCACGAAGAAGCACCGACAGCCAAACCCACCGCCATCATCACACCCAACGCGAACCCTGCAAGAAGTTTCATCACTTGCCCGCTTTCATCCGTTCAAAGAACGCAACCGCGGCATCCTGATATTCCTTATCGCGATGCTGAATGTCGTTCTTCAAATCATCCAATGTGCGACGGGTATGAAAATATGCCGCCGCGAACGATTGTGCTTGTGCCACATTCGGGGGCAGTTCCCGTTCCCCTTCGTAGCCACCATCATAGTTCGCTTCCTGTTCGTCTGCCCACCGACCCGCACGAAGCCAAGTCGCGGGATACGCAATGAAGTTCTTGTCCTTCTGCGTGTTCTTGTATCGCTCAACTGCCGCCATGATTGTTTCCATCGTGGGTGCATCGGGTTGTTTCATCATCTGCACCCAAGCCTTCTGTGCATCCTTCTTCGCAACCTTGCGCGGATACGCCATCCAAAATGTTTCAAATGCTTCGGGCGCAACATCTAGTTTCTTCGTATCTAGTTCTTGTATAGAAGTGCGGAAACCGAAGTTCGGTAAACCGACATTCGGAAACTGAACTTCGGTGGTGTTCTGCGGTTCGTCATACACGGTGGAAATCGTGCGCCAATGACCCTGCCCATCCTGTATCCGTGTTCGGATGAGATAACCAGCCGTTTCCAATTCCTTCAAAGCCGTCAAGATTGCCGCCCGACCTTCCGACCCTTCGCGGGCGAGACTGTCAGCCGATGTGCGCCAATCATCGGGGCGCGACAAGATGCACGCCAACAATCCCCGCGCACGGTACGAAAGCCGCTTGTCGCGCAACACATCGTTCCCGATGATGGTGAAGTTTGTGGTTTTGCGTGCGCCGCGAACAATCACGCGCCGACCACCCGCAACAAAGTTTCCAACGGTGTCACCTTGTCTGCCGCCATCACCAGCCGCATCCCGTAGCCGTAATCATGCTCGCCGCATTCCCGAAGGAAGCGTTTGCGTGATATCCCGCCGATGATGTGGAAGCGCGGGTCATCGGGAACATCGTGCTTTTCTGCGAGATGCCGAACCAGCAACGCGGCATCAGCCGTGAAATCGTCAGCCGTATTGAAGATGAGCGCACGCAGGGATGAAGTCTTGATTTGCCAAGTCAGACCGTAGGCGACGCAATCAAAGCCGTCATCGCCGCCAATCATCACTTCCAAATTCGGTTGCGTATTCAACGCCCTGCATCCTGCGATTTCACCCATGATGCCGATGAGACTTACCCCCTGCGAACTGTTCGTGCGGTCAAACTTCTTATCACGGATATCGTGCGTTGCTTTGATGCGTAGTTTGTCGGCAACCCATTGATGCGCCGCCGCCACTTCCTGTTCCGTCAATGTATAAATCATTGCGTTTCCCCGTAATATTCCGCGAGCGCGGGCGCGATGTAATCACGCCACACCGACAAACGAACCATCACCAAACCTTCGCTTCCCCAATCATCAGGCATCAGCACAGCGCGACACGGTTTCCTGAGCGAACCAAAATCCGCTTCGTTGCCGCGCACCTGTTTTTCAATCCGCAACCACGCAGTCACCGCAGGCTGTATCTGTTTCCCCGACTTCACTTCGTTCGCAAAGATGGGGTCATTCCACCGTTCTTCGTTCGCGTCACCGAACTTGTGCGACGGTGCGACACCCAAAGCCTTCCGTGCGTCGCGCTGTTTCTTCAATCCTTTCCTGCGTGAACGCCGCCCACGCGCAACAGGGTCGCCGCATCCCTTGATGCGTCGCTTACCGTCACGCGCTGGTTTGCCCAAAGTTCCGAACAAAGGACAGTTCGCCACCTTGCAGGTTTCGGGGTTGCCTTCGCAATCGCCTTTTCGCGGGTCACCGCTTGACATTGACACCCACGCTAACCGCATCAGCGAGCGACTTACCTTTTTCCAATTCGTATCGGATAACGCGACGCTGGCGCGGTGTAGTTCCGCCGAACACACCCCACCTATCATCCACATCATCCAACCCGATGACAAGCCGCAAGCATTGTGTCTGCACCTTGCATTTCTCGCACACTTTCAACGCCGCATCAAACCTGTTCGTTGTCATCGTTTCAGGAAAGAACACTTCGCTTGGCAGACCCACACAAAGCGCATCATCGCGCCACGCTTGCACCGCCATCAGAACGGTTCTTCTTGTTCAATGACTTGCGGTGCGGCGGGCTTCGGTTGCTCACCGTTCATCAATGCGCTGATGATGGCTGATGCTTCCTTGCTGGTCAGGTCGGAAATCTTGCCGCCGATATCACGCCCCGCAATCGCGTTGGCATACGCAACTAAATCATTGTTGTTCATGTTGCGTTCGCGAGTCAGTTTGCCAAGCAACCCGATTTGCTTCTGTGTGATTTGACCACCGCGATTGTTGCCGCCTGTGGTCACTTCCTGTTTCGCAGTCGGGAACGCCTTGATGACTTGGGCAATCTGCTGATTGTCCTGACGGTTCTGCACTTCGTCTGCTGATGCGACTTTGCCTGTGGTGTCGCACGCCAACGCCGCCATGATTGCGCGACCCCACGCGGAAGTTTCCGCGTTCATCACTTGGCTATCGCGGGTGAAGTTTGATTTCGCCACGCACGGTTCAATCGCCACCGCAATCGCGGGCAGGGGGTCGGTTGGTGTCTTGTAGCACGCCGCCACATACACGATGTATTCCGTGCCTGCGATTTCTTTGATGGTGAACGGTTCTGCGGGATTGAATGGGCGAAGCACCGCTTCGGGATACTTCGCTTTCAATTGTGCGATGCGCTCAGCGACGGTCAAATATCCGTCAAGTTGGAATGTCATTTCTTTTTTCCCTTCGTTGTGCGGAACACCCTGAATGGTGTTCCTTGTTTTTCGTATGATGCGACAAGTTCAGGATGTTCCTGCCGCATTCGTGCAACATCGGTTGTTGCGCGACCTTTCTGTTGTTTCCAAGTGATGACGATTTCACCGTTCACCGTTCCCACTTCTGCATCCAGCATCATCTGTGCCAACGCATCCTTCGCGTCTTGTTCCAGCCGTTCAGCGTCAGCACCCATCTTGCGTGCGTCATCCAATGCTTCCACCCACATCAGCGCGTTCGCACCCAATTCAACGGTTCGTGGCTGAGCCTTGAAAAGCGATGCAATTTGTTCAGCCGAAAAATTCTGAATGTCATCGGGCATCGGTTCGCCGCGCAACACCCATTCACCGAATACTTCCGCTTCCAGCCGCAACGCGCCGAATGCATCGGGGTTGGTCGGGCATTCAATCACCGATAGCCGCAAGTCGCGGTCTAGCACCGACAGAAAGACGGGGCATCCAAGCACCATTGATTGCGCCCACATCTGCCACAGGTACATGGTGGGAATATCGGATGCGTCGCGAATGCTGTGGCGCGAAGTGGTCTTGCATTCCACGCACACCTGCGGCGCGGTTTCATTGTCCACGCCATCGGCGGTGATGAGCCATTGCCCGTCGCGGTACATCGTCTGTGGTGTCAGCATCTTGACACCGATGCGGTCTGATGCCACCTGCAACAGCATCGGTTCGGCGTAGTTGCCTGTGGTCATCGCGGAAGTCGGTGCTTCTTCGTTCACCGTCAGCGTCGCTTTCTCAACGAATAAATCGCCGCGTGTCCTGAACGGTGATGCGCCCATCAGTATCGGTGCATCCGACCCGCCGAAAGACACAAGCCCTTCGGGTGTTCGTTTGCGTGTGGCAAGCCATTCGTTGCGGTCTGCTGGTTTGGCAATCAGTTCCATTACCATTGCCCGCCTTTGAATGCGATGCCGCCGAAGAAGATTGCGAGCGCGAGCGCATCCGCCCGCTTGTATCGCTTGGCATCCTTGTAATCGCCCCATACTGCGATGCCATCTCGCGTGTCGCGGTGCAACCACTTTTCTTCGGTGGCGTGTTTGATGCGCCAAGTGATGTATGTGTTTTTCATTGCGTGTTCCCTTCGTGTTCGTTGGTGGATACATCTTGGGGGATGGGTGTTGCACGGTTGTCGGTGCTGAATTCGGCTTTCACCAAATCGCGGATTTGGCTTCTGATAAGCCAATCCACCGCGTAGCCGTATCGGGTGACGGTGGAAAAATCTATGCGCGTTTTGAAGCGGCGTTCGGTCAGCCATTTCAACGCTTCATAGAAATCGGCATCGTGGAATTGGTATCCCGCCATGTGGATTATTTCGTGCGCCAATGTTCCCCAACTGACATTGGGCTTCACGGTGATTAGCCCGCGACCCATGTGCGCCAATCCTGCATAGCCGCTATTGATGAACAGTTCACCTTCGCTATTCACGCGCCATCCGCGTTCCATCAGTTGAATGCGCGGCGGTTTGGAATTGGTGACAGTGCTGATTGCGCGTCGCGCCCCGTGCAAGGTCGGCGGCATCTTCGCAAGCATCTTCCACAGTCGCGCACATTCTTTCTTCAATGGCATCCCGTGTTCGCCTTCCCGCGAATAGGTGCGGTGTGCCTGCACGCGGGGTGTGTTCGCTCGCCTGCGTGCAACCTGACGCTTGTGGTGTGCCTTCTCGCGTCGCTTCGCAACCGCCTGTTCGCGCTTCGCTTCCAGCGCGGGTGCGATGCGCTCAACCAACCTGCCCGTCTTGCCCGAACATGGCAGGCAGTATCGGCGCACATCATCCATGCGCGGCTTCGTGGGTGCGAGAATGCCCGCGCCGCATTGCGGGCATTTCCATCTTGCTTGCTTCGTGGTCATCGTCGTTCCTTTTCGATGATGTTGGTTGTTATTGGTTGTTGCTTCTGTCCGATTGCGGGTCGCGCACTTCGTACTTGCGCCCATCCGACTTGCGGAAGATATCGCGCCTGTCGTTGATGAGCGTTCGCACCGTCGCTTCCGAACATTCACCGATGGCGGCAAGTTCCTTCACGGTGACTTCCGCGAAGATGTTTTGCTTGCACCATGCGATGATGCGGTTGCGCCCGTCTTGCTTCGTCTGCCATCCGTCGCTGACTTTCGCTGTTGCAATCATCGCGCTTTTGATTTCGGCAGGTACAAGTTTGCGAACGCGAATGGGAACGAATGCGACCCATGCGGGCGCACCGTATTTCTCAATCGCTTCCGCAACCTGTGTGGTTGCTTCTTGAATGGTGGTCATTGTTCCTTGTTCCTTTATCGGGTGTTCCTTTATCCCGATGTATTGAGCATAGCATACGCCACCAAATCGGCAAATCCAAAACAGCCCCGAAACCGCCCAAAAAACGCGAAATCAAAAAAATCTTCGCACCGACCCCAACAACCACGCCACCAAAAAATTTACAAAAAATCAAAAACACGAAATGCGGAATGCGAGCATCGCACGCACAAATCAGCGTGCGACACCCGCACCCGCAACGATGCCGAAGGGGGGAACATCGTGCGCGACAAAACCTAACACAACCATCTTCTGAACCATCCCGACAGGAATGCACAACACACCATCAAGCGTGTCGCTGTCCGTCACCGACTGAGCCAACACCACATGACCGCGCTTCTTCTCAGGAAGAAGAAACCCGATGCTTTGCACAATGCACGGGTCATCGCTGATATCGCTTTCATCGCACCATGTATCCGTTTCGGAATGCGCGTCATGCCAAACCACAAGCACCTTCGTTTTCTCATTCATCGTCATCTTCGCTTTCGCAAATCACGATGGGTCGGAACTTGCACCTGCACATCGTTCACCAACCTTCGCGTTTTCTGTCCTGACAAAAAATCGGTGCTTGCACCGTGATATTCCGTTCGGGTGTCACGATTGCCAACGCCTGTTGCGGCGTTTCAAAACCGAACCCCATGATTGCGGCAAATTCATCCCACCCTTTCAACGAACCATTTATGATGAGATGCGGCGTGCTTAGATAGGTGTGCCAATGCCCCATCCAAAGCGTTCGGAAATTTTGACCCGTCTGCAAATACTTGTGTTCCTTCTTCGCACGCATCCGCATAATCGGCGGATAGATGCCGCCGATACCGCCGCCACCGTGAACTTGGTCGCCGTGCGTAATCAAATGCCCGTGACCGTAAATCTGTATCCACGCATCAGGTGAAGTCGGGATGACGAATGAAACCCGTTTGTCATCCGCGAAATAGCGTTCCACCATCTTCGCCAGCAACCAATCAAAGTTGGTCACCACACGCTGTTTCATTCGCGGCTTGCGCGACATACGCCCATGATTGCCGACCACGCTGACCACCTGAACGCGCCCGAATTCTTCCGCCAACAAACCAACCGCACCCGCGATTTGCTCAGACCAATACAAACAACTTTCCAACATCGTCGCTTCGTTAGTGTCCTTCAATTCTTCGTGGATATCACCCGAAAAAATGTCGCCACCCAAAACCAAAACAAGACCGTCATACTTCATCCCTGCCAAATAATGACGCGCCATCTTCACCACATTCTTCGCCCACCGTTCCAACCGCAGTTTCGCAATCGTTCGGTTGTAAGCATTCAAACCTTCCATCTCATCGGGATTTACCACTTCGTCAAAATGCGTATCCGAAAGCATCGCCACAAGGGTCGCCGCAGACGCACGCGGCTTGGCGGGCGACAACCAGCGCGGCGGTTCAATCTCGCTGGTGTTCACCTGCTCAATCGCATTGATAATCCTGTTCGCTTCATCCATCGCCTGCGTCAAGCGCACCACTTCCTTCTTCGCGCTGTCGCGCTCGCGTCGCAGACGAACGATGCTGACTTCTTCCGCCACCCCCATCTGTTCTTCCGCGATTTCGTCAGCGAACTTCATAAGACAAAGCCCCCCGCCTATACACCGTTATCAGCGAATTTGAAACCCTGAACCCGCGACGGTTCAAAACCTTCGCCAACGCATACGCCGAAACCGTCTTGTCGTGCAACGCCGCGATGAAATCGGAACGGTCATCGCCATTCAATGCGTCAGCGATTTCCTGCAACCGCGAACTTTGCGGTGTTCGCAAGGCGCGAAGTTCAGTCTGTATCTCGCTGTTTAGCGACCCCACCGAAAACCCCTTCTGAATGTTCTTGGATGTGTTTATCCAACCTGTCCGTGACACCATCCACCTTACTATCCACCCTGAACAAACCGTTCAGAATGTTGGTCAATTGGTGTTGCACAACCGCATGGTCAGTTTTGTTTTCCTGCCGCATCCCGCGAAGTTGAATGACCGCAACAATGATGCCGCCAATCGTGGTAATCACACCCACAAGAACAGTCGCAGTACCCGCATCCATAATCATTCACCGTCATCTTCACCCAAGAATACACGACGAAACTTCTTCTTCACCTTGTCGGCATCGTCAGCGATGCGCGGCGAAATCTCAATATGCAACCAATCCGAAGAAGGACTGCCGCCACCCGTCACCGTTGGCTTGTCATACACCAGCCACGCATCCCTGTCGCAACGATACGCCCTGCCGAACTTCCCGAACGCATAATCAATAATCATTTCCACCTGCAACACCTGTGCGTTCTTCACCAACAAATCGCACCAATCAGAAGCAATCTTCCTTCCGTTCGGTTTGCCGCGTTTCCCGTCGCGCATATTGCGATAAGACAAATCCATTGCGCGACCCGTCGCATGAACCGACAAATCCTGTTTCCCCTTCATCTTCCGCACAATCCAAGTTCCGTTATTCCACAAACCTTGTTCGCTCAGAAGATAAACCTGCCGCACGAATTCTTCCGTGCCTTCACGCTTCCCCTTGCTAATCCCGTCATTCGTACCCGTATAAGGGCGCGAACCATTCACGGCTTGTCAGCACCGCGACCAAACGCGGCATCCTTCGGATTGACCCACCGCAACACGGGTGGCAACAATGCCGCAACAGCCGCCTTCGCCAAATCTTCGGGTGAATAATTACCTGTGGCAATCACCGCCACCAACGCACCAATCACCGAACGCAGATAGGAAGCGACTGCCGCTTTTTGTGTGGGGGTCAAACTGATAATCATTGCGGTTCGCTGTTATCAGTTGTCGGTGTGGGTGATACGAATACATCGTTCACCGCATCATAGATGTCACCTATGCCTGCGTACTTGCCACGAAAGTTGCCGTTGTAAGAAGTCTGCTTCCATTCGCCTGCGAGACCTAGCGATGCGATGAACGCCTGACCTGCCGCTTCGGTTGGTGCGTCGTCGTTGCTCACGACGATTACCTGTGCGACTACGCCGTTCACAATACTTGCGAAGTGTGCCATAGTCAGACCTTGAACCTTACATAGACGATGCCTGAGCCGCCCGTACTGCCATCAGATGTATCGCCACCGCCGCCGCCACCTGAGTTCGCTGTGGCGTTCCCACCATTACTACCGCCGCCGCCTACGCCACCGTTCCCATTAGTACTGCCGCCGCCGCCACCACCACCACCCTTGTATGTCGTGCCTGCTGACTGACCAAGCCACGCTGAGATATCGTCGCCTGCCCCACCGTTCCCACCTGTTGAGCCAGAACCGTTTGCGCCTGCCGCAGAAGCACCACCGCCACCGCCTGCGGCACTACCCGAACCTGAACCGCCGACATTACCGAACTCCGAAGCGGCAGGGTAAGCCGAACCTGTATCAAATCCTTGCCTGCCACTTGATGATGCGCCCATTGGGTAGCCGTTTACGCCGCCGCCGCCCGTAGCAACTACACCTGTTCCAGATGAAAACACCGCAGAGAAGTTGCCTGACGAATACAACGCACCACCGCCACCTACCGTCACCGTTTGATTAGCCGAAAGATACAGCGTCGTATCAAACACATCGCCAGCACCGCCACCACCACCGCCAGAACCGTGCGCACCGCCGCCGCCGCCACCACCGACCATCATCACATCAAACAAGCCAGCCTTCGTCACCGTCAAAGTACCCGATGCGGTGAAGGTGAGAAGCGTGTAGTTCTGACCGCCGACCGTGATGCTTGACGAAGTGCCGCCTGTCGCTGTTCCGTAAGCGACACCAGCCGTCGCACGCTTTGTCCAGCCGCTTACCGAAGTACCTGAGCGAGAACGCTCACCGAAACGCATCGTCAGCCGCCTATGCGGTGATGCGGTTCACATAACCGCCGATAAGCACCACATTCGCAGTCGCCGCAAACGCACGCACCACAAGCGGCGTAGCGTTGCCCACGATAATCAGACCTGCGACAACAAGAAGCAAACCGCTTTCAGCCGTGATGGTCTGTTCAATCAAATCATCGGGCGACGAAGTACCACCGAATTCAATCGTAAGTTTTCTATCGGTGGTGTCGCTGTTCACCGCATACAACCAAATTTCGTCAATGGTTGTCGCGGTGGATGAACCTGTGTGGATGGTTGTGCCAGCCGTCGCGGTTGCGGCGACCTTGATAAGTTTGCCATCGGTAGAACCGCTCAGTTTGATTTTGCTGTATGTCGCCATGTTTGCTTCCTATGCGAAAAGTGATGCCGCTAATACTAATTGGTCATTGTCGTTTGTGATGCCATATGCCGCCCACGCCGAACCCGTGTAGTAATAGACCGTGTTATCCGCGTCAATGTAGGCGAACATTCCTTCCGCCAAAGTTGGTTCACCCGCGCCACCGAATGCGGCATCACGCGCCGCAGTAGTGGCGAACCGCATGATTACTTGGTCTTGCAGATAAGAATTGACATTACTTGCGGTCAGCACATCGCCACTTGCAAACAACTTTACGCCCGCACCTGCCACTTTTTTACCTGCCTTTTCGCATTATGCGTTCGCAATCATAGCAATCACGCAAGCGCATTTTCGGGGTCATCCAAAATACCGCGCACAGCATCATCCAAAACGAACGGGAACACAATGAACGCATCCGACATGGCTATTTCAAGACGATGCACATTAGGGGTGATGACGCGGTTGAGCCTTTCAACCGTCTGATATTTCACCACCTGCGCGGGCGAACCCGTCTGATAGTTCCGTTCCACCGTCACCGTATCCCCAAGTTCCAGCGTGTTCAGCGTCGTGCGAACCCCCGATGATTGAGCCGAAACCAACAGCGACATTCCATCAAACCTGTACGCAGGTTCGGAATATAAATCCAACAAATCATCCGCAAGGGTCTGTGCCGCCACATCGGATGCGAGCAACAAACCATCCAAGTTCAGGGTGCTAATCCCGTATTCGGTTTGGCTGGTCGCATCATTGGCGATTTGCGGTGTGCCGCCCTGACGGGTGGCAAGAACCTTGTTATACAAAAATTCCTGCCCGTAGATGACGCTAAGTGTTTGATACTTGATGTCCGTTCCGTCATCATCAGAAAACTGTGCGATAGGCGAAGCAAAAATTTTGGATACGCGGTCTGTGAAAGTGACGATGCCATCACGCGATACGAAGAAATATCCTTGTTCGCTTTCCGCGATTGCCTGCGCGTATTGCAACGCATTCGTGTTGCTAGGGATTTGGTATGCACCCAAAGTGGCTGTGCCGCTATCAATGTTCGTGGCATCCGTGTAATTGATTTCGGGCAACTGCAACAGGTAATCCAGCCGCGCCCCCGACAGTTCTTCGGTGGGTGTCCTGTCTTGGGTGGTTGCGGTGTTGGCGAGCAACACGAAATCATCCGCCGCATTGATGGTCACGGTGGAAAGGTCTGTGCTTTTCCCTGTCGCATAAGACAAATCAATATCGGTGATGCGCCCAACGAACACATCCTGACCACCCAACCGCACCGTCACTTTGCGTCGCGGTGTCACGCCCGACTGTCCAAGCGTGCTATCCCAATACGGGGAACTTTCATTCGTTGGGTCAAAGCGTCTATCGTTATTCAGCAAGGTGATTGAACAAGACCCCGCAGAAAAGTTCGCTAATTGGTCTTGCCTGCCGCGTGTAATGCGAATGTCCTGCACATATGCGGCAACATCGTCACCGACCAAAGTGCCATCCAAAAAATCTTCATCAAGAATGCCATCGGTTGCGCTGTTGAGCGTGAACACATTGACAGGGAACCCAAGTTCCATCAGAACCGTGAGCGTTTCACCCCACGCGGTTTGCGTCGCCATGATTACACAAACGCCGAATATTCGGAAACGATGGGAACATACCCGTTCGCACGCTCATAGCCCTTCAAGACATCAATGATTTGCCGCGCCACTGTATCCGCATCCGTACCCATACCCGCATTCACTTCCACATTGTATGTATTGCCATTGGTTGTGCCGTCGCCCGTCTGATTGAGAATGTCCAGCGCGGGATTGCTGGTGCTGATACCCGCCAACTGTTGCGTTCCACGCGCAACAATCGCGGCGGGTGTCTGACCTTTTACCTTGTTCAATTCTTCAATCGCTTTCGCCAAAGTCAGCGTCGCGTTCGCTTCGTTCAAAATCGCATCAGCGACCCGCCGCCGCGCATCTTCTTCATCTTCCTTCGCATCGTTCAGTTCACGCAAAGCATCCTTATAAGCATCCGTTTCTTCGGTAGCACCATTCAACACTTGGTTCAAAATCGCCTGCGAAACGAACTGTTCCTGCGTCGCATCATTCACATCTTCCGTCGCATCCACCACACCCAACTTCGCCCGTTCCAAATCCCGTTCAGCCGCCGCAATTTCTTCCGCAGAAGCCTTCCTATTCACTTCCCGTGCAAGCGTCGCTTCCGCTTCCTGCACCTGCCGCACGCTGTCCTTCACCGCCAACTTCGCTTGCGCCAAATCAATTTCTGCCCGCCTGATTTCCACCGCAGATGCTTCGGGGTTGGCACGCAATTCCGCAAGTTTCTGTTCCGCTTCCGTCACCGCAAAGTTCGCTTCTTCCACCCCGTACTTTGAGCGTTCCAAACTGCGTTCAGCATCAGCCACGCTTTCGGGGTCAGCGGTAATCGCACGCAAACGGACAAGTTCTTTTTCGGCTTTCTGTTGGTTCAGCGTCGCATCCTGCAACCGTATGTTCGCGTCACGCAAACGCTTCTGTGCGTCGCTGTATCGCTCAGTTGCGGCGATGGCTTCTTTGCTGTCCTTTGGGAAACCGCGCAGGACACGGTTGAAATAATCCTGTGCTTTCGCGGTGTTCGCAACCGCAACATCCAACGCCTTGTTCGCCGCGATACGGTTGCGTTGTGCATCGGTCAATGAGCGTTGCGCGTCATAATTAGTACGCAAAGCCGAAGTGAAAGTTTCCAACTTTTCCTTAGCGGTCTGAACCGCCGAAGCACCCGAACGGGTGGATTGGAACGCGGCATTTGCCTTCGCATTCCATTCTTCCAATGCGCCTGCCGAAGCCTGACGCGCAAGGAATTCGCGTTGCGTTTGGCTTTCCAACTTTGCCAATGCACCCGTCAAAGGAATGACACGCGGCGTATTGGCAACCGAATTGTTGAATGCTTGTTGTGCGCCTGTTGCGATACGCAACTGTTTTTCGTATCTCGCCACCGCATCCTGCAAATCTTTGTAGGCGCGGCTCGCGGGGTCGGTCACCGCCAATTGTGCCTTCATCGCCGCGATGATTGAAGCCGCATATTCGGGCGAAGTATCTGCGAACTTCTTGAATGCCCTATCCATGAATTCAATATCAATCTTGATATCGTCGCTAAGGATTTGGAATTCCCTGCCGAAACCTTCACCCTTCAAATCGGAAGCCAACTGTCCAAGCGGGTCAAACTTCATAAATTCGGCTTGCACCGTATTGATGAATTCGCGCAACACCTGTTCCGAATTCCCCGTACCCTTGTTGAATTCGTTTAGTGCGTTGCCTGTTTTCTTGAATGCTTCTTCGGCGCGACCCGTCGCACCCGTCAGTTTGTTCACCAAAGGCGACAACGCTTCCAATATCATCAAGCCGCCAAGCGCACTACCGAAACCGATAGCCGCAGTACCAGCCGATTTGAATGCGACACTGTTGGCAAGCGTTTCAATCTTCATCAATTTTTGGTAGGTGGTGTGAACTTTGACGACGGTGGAAGCCGCGATGATTGCCGCAGAAAACGCCGCAATCGCACCAACGATGATTAGGAAGGTGGTTTGATTTTCGCTAATCGCATCCGCCATAGAAGAAAACACGGGAACGATTTTTTCCACGATGGGAAGCAACGCAGTCCCAAGACTTTCCTGCAAATCCGCCATCTGATTTTGCAACTGTTTCATCCTGCCTGCCGCAGTATCCGTCGCCGCCGCAGTCGCCCCACCGAAAGTATCGGTCAATTCTTGGAAGATTTGGTCTAACGATTGACCCTGTTTGATGTTGTCGGCAACCGCAGGCGAAAGTGCCTTCAACGATTTGAAGTTGTCGTTATACGCTTTGCCCAACGCATCAGACACCTGCACAAGCGGAATGCCCGTCGCAGTCGCAATGTCCATCGCCAACTGCAAATCCTTCTGCGAGCGTTCCAAATCGCCGCTTGCCTGCACCAACGAAGCCAACGCGGGTCGCATATCGCTATCGCTGTAAATCGTCGCCCGTTGCATGGAAGCAAGGAACTTTTCGTTTGCATCAATCGTCGTCTGCGAAGCACCCGTGACCCGTTGCAAAGTGGAAGCCAACACCGCCATTTCCTGCTGTTCCTGCATCGCCGCCTGCGTCGCTTTGACCGCCGCGAACCCAAGCCCCGCCAATGCCGCCGCCGCAGGAAGCGCGGCTTTCTGAATGGCGAACTGTGCCTTCTGCCCAACCGTATCCAACTTTTCAAATTCTTTGATTGCCTTTTCCAGCCCGCGACCATCAAAGCCCGAAACTATGTTTATGCCAAGTGCCATCGTCAGTACCCGCTTGCTATCCGCGCAACCACAAGAACATTCAAATCTTCAATCGCTTTGTTTATCGCATCTTCAATCTGCGGCAACCCGCGCTTCGTCGCACCATACATGATGCGCGAACGGAAGCCGCCGCCCTGCGATTTTATCGCACGGTGCTTGTCCAAGTTCGCCACCATCTGTGCGCGTGGCGACTGCGAACCCGCACCATCAAACACCTGACCGCCCGCATCCATCTGTTGCAAACGAAGAATGCCGACATTCTTGCCAACGAACCTGTTGCCCGTATAGACGATGGGCTTCACGCCACGCGCCGCAGTAGAAGGATTGTAAGGCGGCATACGCGATTTGCCCTGCCTACCCCCCTGAATATGCCAGCGTTGCAACGGTGACACCATCGGAAACGAACGCCCGACTTCCGCCGCCAAAGGCTGAGCAATCCCCTTCAATTGGTCGGCTATCTGTTTATAAAGTTCCTTGTCATATTTGCGAAGTTCCGCAAGCGTGTCTTTCAACCCGACCACATCAATCATCACATCATGCTGAAACGCACCGCGCTTGGAAGGATTGAAAGTTTCAGCCATAATTCGCCAATCGTACTACCTTCGTTGGCGTTGCTTTTCGGCACGATGCTTCAAATAATCAAACATCGCATCAATCATTTCATTCCCCGCATCCAACAAATCTTGCGGGGCAATTCCTGTTTCGCAAGCAAGCGCGGCAATCTGCCAATGGGCAGACTGTCTATCTACTTGCTCGCGCTGTCCAAAGGGGCAGTACCGTCGCTATCGTTGCGAACTTCCACGCTTTTCACGGTGGACACCCAATCAGGTTCAAACTTCAACGCGGTTTTCCCAAGCCGTTTTTCGGCGTGCCACGCCAACCACGCAAGGTCGGTCAGTTGCATATCGGCATCAAGGCGCACGACGCTTCGCCTGCGTTCTTTCTCAAACGCGATGAAATCGGCGAACACCGCATCCACATCTGCGGTCTGACCATTGATGAACGCAACGCGCAAATCAATCTGCATTGAAAGCCCCTTCGCTAGTTGTCATTGTTCAGGAAGTGGTTTTGACCAAAGTGCCGCCCGTGAAGGTCAGCGTGATAGGCGAAGTTGCACCAACATCGCTCGCCGCAATCGGCGTGTGCGAAGATAGGAACGCCCCCGTAATGGTATATAGGGGGTTGTCTGCGGCGGTTGCCTGTGCGCCAGCGCGAAGCGTGACGGTGGTGGTAGTGCCGACCAACGGGAAAATCGTGGCTTCCACTTCGTTCGCCGCGAAGTCCTGATACAGCGTCACTTCAAGCGTGTTGTTTTGGATGCCGCCAACGAAAGCACGGTTGCCACCCATCACGGTTGCATCCTGCTGTTCCACTTCATAAGTGAGCGTCGCCGCATTCATGCGGTCGCTAAGGTTCACACCATTCACGGTGAAATCAACATTCTTGAAAGCAATAATCGCCATGACTAATCCTGTTCTTTTGCTTGTTCTTTCTTGGAAGGCTTGCTACCGATTTCGGCAATATGTCCTGCTTCAATCAGCGCGGCAATGTTAGCACCATCAAGGTCGCTTTCCGTAATAAGCGAACCTTGCTGATGACCCGCAAGACGCGGTGAAACAACTTTGAACTGTGCCATGCCCACCATCTTACCCGTTCACCGTCACTTGTAAAGCGACTTGCAAGAAATCCTGTTCCGCAACATTGACCGCAGAAATGTTCGCGCTTGATGCCACCGTCAAAGATTGGGTGTTGCCGCCAAGCGTTTCATCGCCTTCAATCGCGGCACGAACCGACTTCGCCCCCGAATACGCAAGAAAATCATCAGCCAAATCAAACGCCCTATCATCCGTATATCTGCCGACAATCACATATACGGTGCAGTCATAGATGACCAAACCGCCGCCCATCGCACCGTGATATTCAATCCGATTGATGACAGGAAACCCGACAGGCGGGTTCAGCGACGAAGGCTGATAACTGAAAGTTCGCAAACCCGCAATCGTCGCAAGACGGTTCTTCAAACCCGTCACAACCTGCGAAGGTGTCGCGGGCATCAGATAATCCCGAACTTGCGGTATGGGTTCAGGAAGTCGCGTACATCGGGGTCAATCGCGCGCACCTGAATAGCCATGTCAGCGAAACCAACCACGCCAAGCGCGGCGTTGTATCGTGCGAATCCGCGCATGGAAAGCAACACGCACGCTTCACGAATATCGTTCGGGATTGCCGACCAACCCCACACACCGACAATCTGCGCCGAAGGCAACGAAGGCAAAGTGAATAACGGGAAAGTCTTGCCGCCAATCGCAGTCACCGTGCGAATTGGTTGCCCCGTGATGGCACGGTCTAACGGTTCTAACTGATAATCCACACCCGCAGTCCAAGTGGTTTCAAAAGTTCCATCACCATTGTCATCCGTTTTCAGCGTCGTGATAGAAACCAAATCATCCTGCGTAGGAAGCGTGTATTCGTCAAATGCATAAAGCGGAATGGTGGCGTTCTGCTGGTAGAACCTTCGCCCGCAATAACCATCAATGCGGCGCGACGCACCTTCAATAGATTTTTCAAGCAAAGTATCATCCGTGCTGTCGGTGATACGAAGCGCGGATTTCACTTCCGAAAGCGTGCAATAACCATTGGCAATCGCCATCGCTAACCCTTCTTCCGTTTGCGACCACGAACCACTTTCGCCTGCTCAATCGCAACATCAATCGCGGCAGTCTCAACCGATGCATCATCCACCCGATGACCCAAAGCGGCAAGTGCTTCATCCACCATCTGCACCTTGTCAGTCAAACCGCGACGCACATAGGCTTCGCGTTCTGCCAACAAGCCGACAATCCACTTGTTCTTCATGGTGCGACATCCTACTTCGGTGGGTGCGACGAACTAGCCGCCGCACCCACCAAAACTAGGGATGACCTTAGAAGGTCGGGGTGATTAGACCCGTGCCGCCAACCAAAGCGAACGCATTGGGGTAGCGACCAGCCGTGTACGCGCTGTATCCGTACACCACCATCTTCACTTCAAGTTCCGCCGACTTCACATCTTCAAAGCGAAGCATCATCGGTGAACCGTCGCCCTGTTCCCACAGATGGCTTTCCGAAGTGTGACCAACGATGATGACATCTTCGTTCGCACCTGCACCATTCGTGGTGATGACATTCGCATCCGAAATGACGGGGATGCCTGCGATGGCGTAGCCGCTTTGCGCGTACTGTGCCGCACCGACACCCGTTGCAATCGGGTTGAAACCGTAGGGGGTCGGAACTGCAAGCGGGCGGTTCGCGGTGTCCACCGCCGCGAGAATGAACGCCAAACGACGCGGGTGCATCAGGATGAAGTTCGGGGTCTGGAAGAAGTTGGTCTGCACACGCTGAATGGCATCCAACAGTTTCGGGTACAGTTCACCCACCGTTGGCGAAGCATCGGTGTAGGTGACAACTTGCGTGATGGTGTTCGTCAGCGAAGTTGCCGAAGTGGTCACATTGAGACTGTCAAGGTTCGTGTGGTACGCCGAAACAAGGTCTGCCATCACAAGGCTGTCAATGCCCGTGCCGCGTTCCAAAGCCTGACGCGAAACATTCTGCTGACCAGCGACGGTGACAACCGAAACATCAAGTTTCGTATCATCCATGTTGGTTTCCTGAACAGCCGCACCTTCGGTCTGAACCGCAGTCGCAGAACCCGTAGTGACACGGCTGATGCTAAGTGTCAAGCCTGCATCGGGAAGTTGGTGCTTGCGCGAAGCATCCATGAACGGGCGACCCGCACGGGCGAATGGCGCGGCGAGGTCGGTCAGGAACTGCGGCACGACAAGACCAGCGAAGTTCGCGCTGGTCACATCACGACGCTCAATCTTTTCTTCCTGCTGATGGCGGGAAAGACGCTCGCGGGCGGCGAAGTCACCGTTGAAATGCGCCATATACGCATCACGGATGAAGGAATGGTCGCCGTTGGCGCGGTAGGTGCGCGGCTCAGCAACAACCTTCGTGGTGACTTCATTGATTTGGTTCTTGGCACGCAGGTCTGCGGCTTCCTTCGCACGCTTTTCAAGTTCGGCGTGACGCTCAATCTGTGCATCCAAGTCGCGCACTTCATCAAGCGACTTCGCAATTTGGGCATCTTCATCCGAAGTCAGGTCGCGTGCTTCCGTCTTGGCGGCGGCAACGATGGCTTCCGCGCTGGCAAGCACCGCGTCGCGCTTCTCAATCAGTTTTTCTTTCATGGGTTTTCCTTTGCAGAAAATAGTTGGATTGTGTTCGCCTAGTGCGATGCCAAGTGCGCCGAAAGTGGCGCGGCTCAATCGCGGCTGTGCCGCCGTGCCAATGCAATTTGCGCTGAGCGCAACCGCACGGGAACGGTATTGCTGATGATAGCGACTTCTTGTGTGCCTTGTCCACTACGGATTTCGGCAACCGTTTCTTCGTAGGCGGGGAAGGTCACAACCGACACATCGTAAAGTTGCACTTCCTTCAATTCACGAACCGAACGGTCAGTATTCCAACTGTCTTTGATGGTGCGGAAAGCGAAAGACATTTGCGAAATATCGCCGCGTTTCATCGCAGAAATCACACGCGCCGCATCAGGGTTGGCGGGGTCTAGCGTCGCTTCCACACGAAGCCCCCTGTCATCTTCTTCCAACATCAAAGTTCCCGACTTCGTGCGGGCAAGCGGCACGCCTTCATGGTCAATCAGCAAACGAACATCCGCACCATCATTCAGCGTCTTTGCGAACGCGCCGCGCCGCACGAATTCCACAAAGGGCATCGGCTCAGATGGGCTGTCAAAAACGGATGCGTACCCAATCAGTTTGTTCCCTTCGCCTTCCTGCCTTGCTTCAAGATTGGTGAAAGCGACGAAACGCTTTTCATCTTTCTGTTTCACACACCAACGGAAATCGGTGGCGGTGGCAGACTTGCGAAGTTCAGTCATAGATGGCGACCACTTTACATCGCTGACCGCAACATTTCTATCCGCTTCCGAAAACTTCGGATGCTCAGGATGCAACAAATCGTTATCACCGACATACTTGGAATTTTCAGGTTTGCCTTTTTCCGCTAGATAAAGGAATGCATTTACCCGCGCCATAGCCCATTGCTGACGGGTCATGTTGGGTCTGTGCGAAGTTGAGAATGCGCCCGCACCGCGTCGCCACACCGAACGCAACGCACCCACCCGAACCCTTGTCCATACAGGTTTATCTTCATCGTTCATCCGTTTGTTGTGGTCATCGGCTTTGTTCTGCAACGCGGTTTCTGTCGCATCGGAAAGCGATATGTCGCCTGTCTTGTCTGCGGCAGAACCCGCAGGGTTTTCATCCGAACCTTTGATTTGGTCTTTCGGCGGTGCGGGTGCATCGGCACGGTTTTCGGCTTCCGCTTCCAATCTGTCCACGATGCGTTGCGCGTAAGCCTGTGTCCTGCGTGCGGAAGTCTTGGAAGAACCGCCGCCCCACAACAGCATTGCGACAAGACCTGCGGTGATTTCATCGCCTTGCACCGCATCCAAGTCCACGATATGGCGCGCAATCCATGCAGGGATTTTTCGCCACTTCGCTTCCGACAACGCTTCACCATTCGCCATGCGTCGCGCATCCGCGACAGTCGCAGGAACTAAACCGTCACCCGAAAATCCTTCTTCGTGCAAACGCAGACCGCGCCGCGCCGAAGCCGCCATGAAATCGGGGGCAATCAAACTGATTTGCCGATGCTCAACATTCGCCACTTCTTCCTGCGGTTCTGCACTTTCCCCAAGTTTGCTTTCCGATATCACCCACAATTTACAAATACCGTTCGGCGCAATCTCGCCTTCCACGATTTCACAACCACCACCGCCTTCATAGAAAACACAATTCGCGCACACCATCCCTTCATCCGCGAAAGGTGATTGCGCCACATAATGCGCCCCATCACCACCGACACCCTGACCCCACTTCCCGAATTCTTCCGCAATCTTTTCATACAGGTCATACATCGCCGCCTGACGCGGATTGATTTGATATTCGGATTGTTCCGCCAAACCTTCCAACATTTCATCCACATCATCCAACGGTTCTTCCATCCCCATTTGACGATTGCCGACTTCACCCAACGGTTGCATTTCTTCCGCCAAAGATTGTGCAACCATTCGGTCAATCGCATCCTGTTTCGTGTCATAGCAAGCAAGCGTTTCAAACGAACCATCTTCGCGTTGAACCACAGCCGCCCACCTATCGCAATCAGGCTGGTTCTGCGAAATCCCGTAAGGCATAATCAATCACCGTCAGGGGTCAGAACATTGATGACATTCGTTCCCGATGCAACGACACCATACAAGGTCTGCCTAGAAGGAATGAACAATTCAATACTTTCATTGTTGGCTAAATGAAAACCTGATGCGGTGGTCACGGTTTCATCACCGATATAAATTTTTGCGCCGCCCCCATTATGCAGATATACATGGCGGTTCAAATCATCAGCCGAAACAATGAGCGTTGCATTTTCCGCAACCGTGACCGCACTTGATTTCATATCTACCGCCTAAACCAACATCAAGATTTCTTCATCGTCTTTTTCTGCTATCCATATCACATTACCAACTGCCCGCGCACGAACCGATGGAAACCGTGCATAAGACAAGGCGAACACTTCTTGTGGTTCGCGCACAAATTCAATCGGGTCAGGTTCAATCGGTTCTTCCTGTTTGACGGGAAGTGGTTTGGGTGGAATATGTTGCAGTATCAAACCGCCTGCTGTTCCGCCTTTGATGCGAACCGTCGCTGACGCAGAAACAACAAGCGACCCAAGCGGCGCATCCATCACCCCTTCACCGATTGGAATGACCGTGCCATTGGCGGTGATTGTTGCGGCAGGAATGAGCGTCGCGCCCTGCGCGGTGATTACAACAATCGCCTGTGCAGAAACGGATGCTTCGCCAAGCGATGCGGTTGCGTTCGCATCGTGCGACACGGTTGCGGATGCCGCATTTGTCGCGCCGCCCAATGTTGCGTGACCCGTCGCAGGATTGTCAATGTTCGCAGTTGCCGCCGCCGACAATCCTGCAAGGTTGCTTGTCGCGGTTGCGTGATGCGTTATGTCTGCTGTTGCTTGCCCGATGATTTCATCAAGTGGTGCTTCGGCTGTGGCGACGATTGTGATGATGACTTCACCCGAAGCCTGCGCGGTCAGCGCACCGCAAGCCGCATCGGATGATTGTGCGATGACTTTGAACGAAGCATCATCGCCACCCAATCCAAAACCAACATCATTCAAAGGTGATTGGTCTAAGGTGAACCGTTCAACATTGACGAACGGTGCGCCCAACCCGACATTCGCATCATCCAATTCATTCGTGTCAAGAACAAAGCGATAATCGGTCATCTATCAATTACACCACGCCGCGTTTCAGGATGCGAGCGTAAGCGAAACCGTCAAATCACCCGAAGCAATCGTGAATGTGTCGCCTGCGGTGTACGCATTCGCGGTAATCGTTCCTGAAAAAAGAAAGTTGCCCGCAGATGACGCATCCCAAGCCGTGAAGAAAGTTGCATCTTCCGAACCAGCGATGTTTGTCCAAGTGACCGCCGCATCGGAAGCGAGCGCGCCACTAGAAGCCGCCGCGAATGAAACAGATTTGCGTGTTGTCTCAACTGCGGGATTTGCTGTGCCGTTGCTTGACGGGTCGCCAACATGAAGTTTCACATACACGGTTGCGACAGCAAAGGAAGTGTTGTTGCCGACTGCATCAAGAAATGCGTTCGCCAAATACGAAGAAAGACCCGTTGCCATTAGTCATCAATCCTTTCATCAATGATTGCCGACACGCGACCATCAGCATCCCGTTCCACCGTGCGACGCACGAAACGCGGTTCAGGTACTTGCACATTCACCACCGTTTCGGGAATGTTTATGGTCTGCGGGTCAAACTTGATGATGGGCGGTTCTACATTCACCGTCTGTTCGGGATATTGGATGCTGATGTTCTGCGGTGTCTCATGCACCACCAATGGTTGCGGGATGGGTGCGTGGTTCACGACAACTTCGTTGCGATAACTGCGTTCGGGTGGTTCGCGGTCTGTTCCCAATGTCGGCAAGTCGCCGCCTTCCACGCCAGCAATCGGCGCACCTGCGACACCCATGATGAATTGGTCACCGCCTTCATACGGTTCACGGTTTTCAATCTCGCGTGCTTCGTTCGGTGTCAGCGTGCCTGACATGATTTGCGATTGCTGTGCCTTCACGCGGGTCATCAAATCGGCGCGGGTGAATTCGTCGCTGTTGAAACGAACCCGTTGCGTGATGGGCAACATCTCAGAAAAACAATCTTCCAAGCGGCGTTGCCAACTGAGCAATGTATAACGCTGAAAGTTCAGACCCGTACTTTCAACATTCGTATATGTCTGCGTGTCGCCGCCCGTACCAGCCAACAAGAAAAGCGGGATGCGATAAGCGCGTGCAATGTCGCGCACGATGCTTTCACGATGGGCAATCATTTCCATATCCGCCGCACTTGTCGTGATGCTTCGCCACTTCAAACCGCCCGACAATACTGCGGGGCGACGATGCTTGTAATGGCTTTGTTCCCAAGTATCACGAAGCACAGCCGCCTGTTCGGTGGTGATGGATTGGTCGGTTTCCAAAACTGATTGCGGTGTTGCGCCTTCACCGTAGAACGCAGACAAGAACCTATCCATCGCAAGACCCATGCCGATTGTGTTTCGCATCGCTTCCAACGGTGAGATGCCGCGACGCTGGTTCGGAAGAATAAGCCAATGGATGGCACGGATTTCTTTGTTGCTGTATTTGTTGCGCCCGACTTCGTAAATGACATTTCCTTCATCGTCATAAACAACATTCTTGACTTCGTGCGGGTGAAGGTTTCGCATCTCAACAGGAAGCCCATTGTTCCCTTTCGGTGCGTAGATGTAGGCGTTCCCGTGAAGCGCAAGCGTCACCATCGTTTGATGCACGAATTCAAACATCGTCTGATGTTCGTTCGGTTTGATAAGCACCGATGGGGTCGGCAGGCGTTCAATGCGCCCGCCGCGTGTGCGCGTCAATTCAAGCGGCATGGATGCGATGCAATCGGCAAGCAAGGTGACTGCGGCAAGCACAGCCGAATGAGCGAATGCGGTGGTTTCATTGACCACTTCACCCGAATAGTTGTTGTAAAACGGGCGTGCAGTCACGCCATACGGGTCAATGTTGGAAGGAAGTGCGCGTTGCTCGCGTCTGCGTAGGATGCTCATGCGCCAAGCACCCCTGCCGCAATCAGAAGAATGCCCGCCACAATCACCGCGATTGGAACGGAAAACATCCCAATTCCAACCGAAACGCACCCGAAACCGACCACTTCCAGCGCGGTTGTGACCCTATCCCGCGTGAATTGTTTGAAGATGTTTTTCATGTCCACACATTCACCACCATTGGGGCATTGTCAATGATGGCTGTTTGTTTTCGGGTTGCCCTGTCTAGCCCCATAACCATAGCAATACACGCATCAATTTTTCGCTTGCTTTTGCCTTTGCTCAATCGCCACCCGTTGTCGGTCATGCGTTGCGCCGCCGATAGCACTTGGTCTGTGAATGTCGGTGAACCATCGTGGGCAATCTTCCCTGCAACGATTAGTTCGTATGCCTGCCCGCACGCAGGTATCATTCGCGCCCCGTTCTGCGGAAATTCAACCATCGGCAAACCTTCATCAGCGAGCGTTTCCGCCGAACGCTGAAAGTAGGCGGGGTCAAACGCGAATTCGCGCACAGGATACGCCGCGTGCAATTCCCGCAAATGGTGTTCCACTTCCGAAACATCCACACCTTCATCCTTCGGTTGCCAAATCTTCGCACGCACCACAACCCGTTCATCCTGCGGCTGTGCGATGACAACCGCGATACTGTCATGTTTCAACGCCATATCAATACCGACCCACACGGGAACATCAGGCAACAAATCCAAATCAGACCTGCATTGTTCCCACGCCCCGATGGGCAACCAACTTTCTTGCGAACGAACCCATTGGTTCAAACGCCAGCGACGCACCGACATTTCCGAACCCTGAAACGAAGCCTTCACCGCAGTCTGCAAATCTTCTTCGCTCATCAAATCTTCCGCGATGTTCGGATTCGCTTTGCGCCATTGGCGCGGGTCATCAATCTTGCAATCCGCATCCGCTTCCCACCACCAAAACCCGAACGAAGCATCATCCACTTCGCCAGCCGCCACACTTTTCCCGTACTGATACATCTGACCCGCGAGCGTGTCCAAATCATAGCCCGCAGTAGTGATGCTCACAATCAAAGGCTCTAAACGGTTTCCTGAACCTTGCACCATCTGTTCAAAAAGGTCGGAAGTCTTTTGCGCCCACAATTCGTCAAACAACACAAGCGACGGATTCAAACCAGCCTGCCCACGAAAATCCGATGACAACACACGAAACACAGAACCGAAGCGCGGCATCTCAATCGCGTCACGCAATACCCGCGCTTCACCCGACAACACAGGCGAAGCCAAGATTTGTTGCTTCGCTTCACCGAAAATAATTCGGGCTTGGTCTTTGTCCGAAGCAACCGCATAGATTTCCGAACCCGCTTCGCCCGCAATCATGGAATACACCGCCAACGCCGAACCCATCAAAGACTTCCCCTGTTTGCGCGGCAACCCGATGAGCGCACGCCGATACCGCAACTTGCCATCCGCCTTCCTGCGTTCCAACAAAGACGAAAGCAACCACTTCTGCCAATCCGTAAATTCCAACGGTTCGCCAGCACGAAACCCTTTCAACACCTTGAAATGCTGACGCGCAAACGCAACCAATTCATCCCCGTCACTTGCGGCATCCACACGCTTAGTGAAATGCGCGGGTTGCCACTTCTTATCGGGAAGCACGCTTATCCGCGATGCGCTTGTGCAAGTCGGTCAAACCGCCGCCGCTAGGCGCACCCGTCACAAGCGATGCGCGGTCTGCTGGACTAAACCCAATCAAAGACAACAACGAAACAATCTGCCTTTCCAATTCGCGCAACGCACGCCTATCACGCCACGCATCAGGCGATTGTTGCAACTTCACGCGAAGCCGCGTGCGCTCATCAGACAATTCGCAAACCAGCAACACCACTTCCGCATCCATGCTTCGTGAAAGCCAACCAGCACCCGATGACCACACCTGTTCCCACAGCCCGCGACCCGTCTGCCCCAACGGGCGGTGCGGCTCAGGTATGACCGCAGTAGGAAGCCCCACGATTTCAGCCAATTCCTGTTTCGTGGGCAACTTCTTTTTAGACGGATTGCCCAAACGCAAATGCTGTTCCACAGGTTTCGGTTTTCTTCCCGACCCTTTACCACCCATGCTTGTCACATCCTTTGAACATCATGCATCAATTCTACGAAATGGAACGATGCGGATATTGGGCGATTGTATTTCACCCGCACCGTTCCAAATCGTCTTGCTTCACCGAACGAATATGTTTGCATTCCACACGCCGAAAAGTATGGTGCGGGCAATTGCACACCCAACCGCGTTCCGTTTCATTGACTGAATAAAACCCTTCACCTGATGACGAAGGAACGGTGAATGAACGCAACGGTTCTTCCACCACACCCCAATTCCGATTGACAGGCTCAATCCAATCCATCCCCAACGCCGCCGCCACACCCCGTTCCGTGCCATCATCCACCTGCACACCATCACGAAACAAACCGAACTGCGACAACTTCAAACCGCGTTCCTGAGCCTTCCGCCGCATCACGATATTCAGCACCTTGCTTCCTGTGATGTACCACAAGAACGCGCCCCATTGCGCTTCTGTCGCCGCCCACACATCCACATTCAATTCCGACCCATCCGCCATCAGCATCCCGCCCTGCGCGACCTGCTCACCCTGACGATGAAACATCACCCAATCGGGAAGCGCGATGGATTGCAAATCGGCGCACCGAACCACAATGTCCAAATCACCAACCGTCTTGCATCGGCGGCGCAACGAACCGCCGACTTCGCACACCAAACCCTGTGCCGCGAAATGCTGAACCATTTGGTCGGCAATCGGGCGAACCACATTGAACGGGCGACGCACCTTCATCACGCATCCGCCTTTTGCAGTTCGGCAATCTTCGCATCAATCGCATCCTGCAATTCGTGATACTTGCGTATCTGCTCAATCCTGAATTCTCGCGCCGCCTTCCGATTGCGTGGCACAGGCGCATTCATCAAGTCACGAACCAAATACCCAAGACGCATCCATTCAGCGCGAAGTTCTTTGATTTGTTCAGCGTTGCTTGCCATGTTCACGCACCCGCCTTTCTTACGAAATTCTTTGGTACACGCTTCGCGCATTCGCTACCAACTTTGAAGAAGCCCTGCGATAAACCACCAACATTTGCATTCACGGGAACAAGGTCACCGTCAGTTGTCATGTGAACGCTTCGTGCTTTTTCAAGTGCGGCATCGCTCATTTTGCGCCCACACATTTTGCATTGTGCGTTGTCCTGCCAACCGTGACGATGCATCTTGACATTCTTTTTCATTTGCTCATCCGATTGTTGCCATTCCTTGCGCGAAATGGCTTCAATGATTTCACCGTTCTGATTGGTGATGGTGTGTGTGATGTTCATTGTTCCTTGTCCTTCTTCGGGTGTTCCTTATCCCGATGTATTCAGTATACAGGTTCACCCGACCGATGCAAATCAAACAACCAAACAACCGTTCGCCCAAATCCCCCCCCCCC
>SXGQ01277603.1_pt1 | contig 32110 bp, 23 predicted proteins | sample 3178371 | NCBI WGS metagenome assembly SXGQ01 (sample SAMN11356859, study PRJNA531348) | freshwater metagenome | isolation source: freshwater sample F1-20 | place: China: Fuxian Lake, Yuxi | collected 2017-12-25
GGAAGTAAAGGCGGATGAGTCTTTCGACGGCCGGACCGAGAGCGCCGACGGACGCTACCGCGCCATCAACGGACGCCTCGTGATCACCACGCCCGCCGAAGGACGCCGCATCCAGGCGCTCTGGACCACCCGGGAATTCCCTGAGGACTTCGAGCTGCGCCTCGAATTCCGCGCCACGCCTAACGCCGACAGCGGCGTCTACCTGCGCAAGCCACAGCTCCAATGCCGCGACTTCCTCGTCGCCGGTCCCTACAAGGACCTCAAGCGGTATAAGGCCCAGGACTGGAACGAGCTCGTCGTCATCGTGAAGGGCGGCGTCGCGCACGCCACCTGCAACGGCGAAGTCCTGGAAGCCGCCCTCAAGCTGCCCGCGACGGGCCCCATCGGCCTCGAAGGCGACCGCGGCCAGATGGAATACCGAAGCCTGCAGATTAAGACGCTCACCAAGTAAAAGCCCTCAGCCAAAGGGGTCAGGCCGCACCCACGCCCTAGGTGAACCTAAACTCGCCACTTTAACGCGATTTTAGGTTCAGCGACAACAAGGTGCGGCCTGACCCCTTTGGCTGAGGTGTTCTCCGTTACACGCTCGCCCGCTGAGTCGGTTTCCGACTGACTGCGGACGATGCTCGACTGGATCCAAGGCCAAACCCTGCTGCCCGCCGACGGGTGGATCCTGCTGCTCGCGCTCTTCGGCGCCCTGTGCATCGGTCTCTCGAAGTCGGGGCTCGCCGGCACGGCGACGCTCAACGTCGTCATCATGGCCAAGATCTTCGACGCCAAGCCCTCGGTCGGGATCGTCCTGCCCATGCTCATCGTCGCCGACCTGATGGGCTACCTCATCAACCGCCAAGGCGGCAGCTGGCGGCAGATCGTCCCGATGATCCCCGCCGCGGTCGTCGGCGTCCTCGCCGGCTGGCTCCTGCTCGACCGGGTCGACAACGGCACCGCCCGCGTCGTCATCGGCGTGCTCATCCTCGCGCTGCTCGCCTTCAACGTCGTGCTGAACCGCCGACGCGAACAGCTCCTGGCCCTGACCCGTCATCGCACCTTCACCTGGGGCATGGGCGGCATCGCCGGTATCTCGACGATGCTCGCCAACGCCGCCGGGCCGGTGATGACGGTCTACCTGCTGGCCCAGCGGCTCGAGAAGAGCGAGCACCTCGGGGTCTTCTGCCGCTTCTTCCTTTTCATCAACCTCTTCAAGCTGCCTTTCAGCGGCAGCCTCGGACTTGTCACCGGACCGTCACTAATGACCAACCTGGTGCTGCTGCCTGGCGTCATCGCCGGCGTCATCCTCGGCTGGCAGATCCTGAAACGTATCAAGCAGGACGCTTTCGAGGCGACGTTGGCCTGGCTCACGGCCTTCGCCGCGGTCTGGCTGATCGTCGGCTGACCGCTTGACTCCGCTCGGCGGGAAAGCGGAAATAAGGGCCTCATGAAGACCGCCCTCCTCTTCCTCGTCGCCCTCGCCTCCCTTCCGCTCTCGGCCGCGCCCCGCAAGCTCGCCGTCGGCGCCACGCCAGAAAGCGTCACCAAGGGATTCGACGGCAAATACTTTGTCACCCTGATGGGCGCCTCTCGTAAACTCGGCGACGGTGACGGTAAGATCGCGAAGGTCGACGGCGACAAGGTGACCATCCTCACCGAAGGCCTCGACGACCCGAAGGGCATCGTCTTCGTCGGCGACCGCCTGATCACCGCCGACTTCGACAAGGTCTGGTCCATCGACGCCAAGGGCCAGAAGACCCTCCTCGCCGGTCCGGCCGCCTTCCCGACGGCACCCACCTTCCTGAACGACGTCGTGGTCTCGCCGGACAAGAAGAGCGTGCTGATCACCGACATGGGCGCGGTCACCAAGATGCGCGGCGCCGACGGCAAGCTCTTCGAAATCAACAGCGCCGAGCACCAGGCCATCCCGGTCGTCGCCCGCGTCTTCCGCGTGACCCTCGACGGCAAGGTCACCGAAGTCATCGCCCCGAATCCCACGATGCTCAATCCGAACGGCATCGACGTGCTGGCCGACGGCCGCATCCGCATCGCGGAGTTCTTCCTCGGCAACGTCCTCGAATACAAGGATGGCGCCTTCAAGACCATCGCCAAGGGCCACCGCTCTGGTGACGGCATCGTCCATGACTCCAAGGGCCGCTTCTACATCTCCGAAGTCATGACCGGTCGCGTCACCCGCTACGAAGCCGATGGCTCAGCTCCCAAGGAGCTCGGCCAGGGCCTCAAGGCCGCCGCCGACCACTTCCTCGACGAACAGGCTGGCGTGCTCATCGTCCCCGACAGCAAGGCCGGCGAGCTGGTCTTCCTCGCGCTCTAAGGCGGAGCAGGGCCTGGTGTAAAGAAAGGGACAGGGCTTGCCCTGTCCCTTTCTTCGTCTTTGCACTTTTCTGCCTTTGCACCGTATCTTACCTCCACCCCCATGAAGTCCCTGCTCTCCCTCCTCCTGCTCTCCCTCGCCCTACCCGTCTTCGCCCAAGACGGCTTCACGCCGCTCTTCAACGGCAAGGACCTCTCGGGTTGGGACGGCGAACCCGGACTTTGGAAGGTCGAAGACGGCGTGATCGTCGGCACGAGCGAAGTCGGTAAGCCGAAGACGAACTCGTTCCTGATCTGGAACGGCAAGGCGAAGGACTTCGAGGTCCGCGCCACGGTCAAAGTCGTCGGCGATAACAACTCGGGCGTACAATACCGCAGCCGACGCCTGCCCGAGATCACGCCTTGGACGATCCTCGGCTACCAGTGCGACGTCCATCCGACTGACGTCCATACGGCGATGACCTACGAGGAACGTGGCCGCGGTATCTTCGGCTACAACGGCGTCGACGTGGTGATGGACCCGACCGGCCAGCGCTGGCAGGTCGGCGAACGCCCGCGCGTGCAGGCCGATATCTCCCAGTATAACGAGTTCACGGTCATCGCCCGCGGCAATCGCCTCGAGCACAAGGTCAACGGCCAGACGACCTCGGTGTTCATCGACCACGATGAGAAGGGTCGCGCCCTCGAAGGCCTCATCGCCATCCAGCTCCACGCTGGCAACCCGCATAAGACTTACGTGAAGCAGGTCCTGCTCAAGGTCCTCGAAGATGGGCCTATCCTGCCCTTCGACCAGGCCACCCTCCCCTCCGGCTCCAAGAAAATCGACAAGCCCAAGGTCGTCAGCGCCCAGGGCAAGAACCCGCCCAAGAAGAAGGCCCCGGCCAAGAAGTAAGCCCATGCGCGCTTTCTTTCTTCTGCTCTCGGCCTGCTTCGCCGCGCAGCTCTGGGCGGCCCGACCGAACATCCTCCACATCCACGCCGACGACCACCGGGCCGACGGCTTGGGCGCGCTCGGCGCGCCGGGACTCCTCACCCCGCACCTCGATGCCCTCGTCGCTCGCGGACTGACGTTCACCCGTGCCTACACGCAAGGTTCGATGATCGGCGCGATCTGCACCCCGAGCCGCACGATGATGCTGACCGGACGCTCCTGGCAGCGCATCCCGGGAGCGAAGTCCGCCCGGCCTGAGGCAGACAACCCCGCCACCTTCCTGCCCAGCGTACTGGCGGCAGCAGGCTATCGCACTTGGCACATGGGCAAAGGGGGCAACGCGGTCACCGAGGGACTTCGCGCCTTCCAGACCAGCATCGTCGACGACGCCAAGACGACGGACGCTCCCGCCACCGATCGCGCCCACGCCAGCGCGCGCCTCGCCGACCGCACGATCGGCTTCCTGAAGGAGCATGCCGCCCGCAAGGACGCCGCACCTTTCTACGCCTACCTCGCCCCGCCCGTCCCGCACGACCCCCGCTCGGCCGAACCCCGCTTCCACGCGATGTATGACCCCGCGCGCATCGCGCTCTCGCCGGCCTTCCTGCCGCAACACCCTTGGGACAACGGGGAGATGGCGGTGCGAGACGAACGCCTCGCTCCGTGGCCACGCACGGAAAAAGACACCCGGCAACAGACCGCCGACTACTACGCTTGCGTCACCGGTCTCGACCATCACGTCGGTCGGATCTTCGCCGCGCTCAAGGAAACCGGCCAGTGGGAGAACACCATCATCGTCTTCTCCGGCGACAACGGCCTTTCGCTCGGCGAGCACGGGCTCTTCGGCAAACAGAACCTCTACGAGTTCGGCGGCATGCACGTGCCGATGGTCATCGCCGGACCCGGCATCCCTCACGGACGCAGCGCCGCATTCACCTACCTCATGGACCTCTTCCCGACCTTCGTCTCGCTGGCCGGCGCCAAGTCGCCGGACGGCGTCGATGGCCTCGACCTCACGCCGGTGCTGCGCGGCGAAAAGCCGGCGGTCCGCGACGGGGCTTACCTGGCCTACCGTGACTGCATGCGCTCCTTCAGCGACGGACGCTGGAAGCTGATCCGCTACCCGCTCGTCGACCGCACCCAGCTCTTCGACCTGGAGAAGGATCCGCGCGAACTGACCAACCTTGCCGACCAACCGGAGCACGCCGAAACCTTACGTCGCCTCCAAGCACGGCTCGGCGCGGAAATGAAAGCCTACGACGACGCCTTCCCGCTCAGCGTGGCTAACCCCGCTCCGGCGGACTGGACGCCCCCGAGCAAGGAACAACTCGCCGCCGTGGACGCCAAAGCCAAGGCCGGTCGGAAGAAAAAGACCGCTAACCCGGCCAAGAAGTAAGCACCGAACCCTCCGACCATAATGGGGTCAGACCCTATTAATGGGGTCTGACCCCATTTCCGTCCCCCATTTCCGTCTTTGCCCTCCGCCTGCTTTACCCCGTAATTTGCTCTTACCCCCATGCGCACCCTGTTCGCCCTGATGCTCGCCACCCTGACGGCCCTCGCCGCCTCGTCGCGACCTAACGTCGTCCTGATCTTCGCCGACGACCTCGGCTATTCGGACATCGGTTGCTACGGCGGCGAGATCGCCACCCCGAACCTCGATGGCCTCGCGAACAATGGCGTGCGCTTCACGCAGTTCTACAACACCGCGCGTTGCTGGCCCTCCCGCGCCGCCTTGCTCTCCGGCTACTACGCCCAGCAGATCCATCGCGACGCCCTCCCCGGCCTCGGCGGCGGCGGCCAAGGCGTCCGCCAATCCTGGGCACGCCTCCTGCCGGATCTCCTCAAGCCCGCCGGCTATCGGAGTTACCACAGCGGTAAGTGGCACATCGACGGACCGGTCCTCGCCACCGGCTTCGACCGCTCGCTCGACATGCGCAACCAAGGCAACTTCTTCAGCGCCAAAGGCAACTCGATCGATGATGTCCCCGTGAAAGTCCCGGACGATGAGAAGGGTTACTATGCGACCATCGCGACGGCCGACCACGCCATCGACTGCCTCAAGGACCACGCGGCGAACCACGCCGACAAACCCTTCTTCCATTACCTCCCGTTCATCGCCCCGCATTTCCCGCTCCACGCCCTGCCCGAAGACATCGCCAAGTATCGCGATAAGTACCTCGCCGGCTGGGAAGCCCTCCGCACCGCGCGCCATGCCCGCCAGCGGGAACTCGGCCTGACGAACACCACGCTCTCCGCGGTCGAGCCTGAAGTCGGCCCGCCCTACGCCTTCCCCACCGCGATGGAGAAGCTCGGCCCGAACGAAGTGAACCGTCCGCTCCCCTGGGATTCGCTCACCGTCGAGCAGCGTCGCTTCCAGGCCACGAAGATGGCCATCCACGCCGCGATGGTCGACCGGATGGATGCGGAGATCGGCCGCATCATCGCCCAGCTCAAGGCCATGGGCGCCTACGAGAACACCCTGATCCTCTTCGCCTCCGACAACGGCGCCAGCGCCGAGATCATGGTGCGCGACGGCGGCCACGACCAGCAAGCAGCCATGGGCAGCGCCGCCACCTACCTCTGCCTCGGGCCCGGTTTCTCCAACGCCGCCAACACCCCGCACCGCCGTCATAAGACCTGGGTGCACGAAGGCGGCATCAGCACGCCCCTCATCGCCCACTGGCCGGCCGGCATCGCCGCCAAGGGCGAGCTCCGTCGCACACCGGCCCACGTCATCGACGTCGTCCCGACCGTCCTCGAACTCGCCGGCGTGACCAAGCCCACCGACTGGAAAGGCCAGGCCATCCCTGCCGCCCCGGGCAAGAGCCTCGTGGCCGCACTCAAGTCCGACGTCACCATCGAGCGCCCGAGCCTCTGGTGGCTGCACGAAGAGAACAAGGCAATCCGCGTCGGAGACTTCAAGCTCGTCGCCGCCAAGGGCGACGCCTGGGCGCTCTACGACCTGAGCACCGATCGCGCCGAGCAGTTCGACCTCTCTGCCAAGATGCCCGAGAAGGCCAAAGAACTCGCCGACCTCTGGCAGAAGCAGACCGACGAGACTATCACCCTCGCCAAGCTGACCTTGTCCGAACAGCCCAAGGGCAAAGCCGGCAAGAACAACGCCAAGAAGAAGGCAAAGTAAGCCGGAGATACAAAGTTGATCCGTTGATCCGTTGGCCGGTTGGCCAGAAGTAAAAGTCTACCCCTACCCCCACCACTGCCCCTATCTTACAATGATGCGCCCCCTCCTCGCCCTCCTGCTGTTAGCCCCGCTGGTGGCGCTTACCGCGGCTGACAAGCCCAAGGCCGCCCCCCAGGCCCCTAAGAAGCAAGCTCGGCCCACGCCGCCGACGCGCGCGTTCGATGCCCCGGGCGCTCCGGCTTTTGTCCGCCTCGACACCAAGACCTCGCTCGCCGACGGCAACTACCTCGTCGGACCGACCTACGTCGCCGCCCCGGAGACCAAGGCCGTCGAAGGCGTGCCGCAGGGCAAGATCCAGCAGTTCCAGATCGATTCGAAGACCACGCAGCGTTTCAACCCAGGCATCGCCCGCGAAGAGTTCGGCGTGCCGGATCCGAACAACCCCAAGACCCTCATCGTCAAGACGCACACCATCGACTACAAGCGCACCATCACGGTCTACATCCCGGCCCAATACGTCCCGGGCACCGCCGCCCCTCTGCTCGTCACGCACGACGGCCCCGGCCTCGGAAAACCCGACCTCAACACGGCGCGCATCCTCGACAACCTGATCGCCCAGCAGCGCATCCCCGCCCTCATCATGGTGCAGATCGCCAACGGCGGCGGCGACGCCCAGGGCCACGAGCGCGGCAAGGAATACGACACGATGTCCGGCCTCTACGCGGAATACATCCAGCACGAGGTGCTCCCGCTCGTGGAGAAGAACTATGGCGTGAAGTTCACCGACGACCCCGAAGGCCGCGCCACGATGGGCACGAGCTCCGGCGGTTCGGCCGCGCTGATCATGGCCTGGTATCAACCGGAATGGTTCCGTCGCGTGCTCACCCTTTCCGGCACGTTCGTGAACCAGCAGTGGCCCTTCGACCCGAAGACCCCGGGCGGCGCCTGGGATTTCCACGAGACCCTCATCCCTCAGAGCGAGCGCAAGCCCATCCGCCTCTACATGGCGGTCGGCGATCGCGACAACTACAACCCCAACGTCATGCGCGACGGCATGCATGACTGGGTCGAGGCTAACCACCGCATGGCCAAGGTCCTCAAGGCCAAGGGCTACCCCTACCAGTATTACTTCTGCCAGGACTCCGGCCACGGCATCGGCAACGCCCGCGCCCAGCTCCTGCCCTCTGCCCTGGAATGGCTCTGGCAGGGCTATCAGCCGCGCTAAGCACTCTGACGCCATGCGCCGCGCCATTTGCATGCTTCTGGCCTCTCCGTTACTGGCACTCGATTACGCCCATAAGCCGGCGGACCCGCAGCCGACCGGCTGGCCGCTTACGGCGGAGGAAAGCGCGTTCATCGCGAAGCCGGAATACGAACGCCGTCCCGGCCGCGAGATCAACAAGCACCTGCCGCAGCTCTGGCCGGCCGTGCCCTCCGCGGGCACCTGGGGCGGCACTAGCTGGGTCGACACGCATGCGAAGCTGGTCGCCTACGTCCAGAAGAACCAAGGTCCGTGCGATGTCCTGCTCGTCGGCGATTCGATCACGCAACAATGGGGCAGCCCGCTCGACAAGGGCGTCTTGAACGCCGCCTGGCTCAAGGCCTTCCCGACGGCGAAGACGATCAATATCGGCATCGGCGGCGACAAGACCCAGAACGTGCTCTGGCGCCTCGACCATGGCGGCGTCGATGGACTGAAGCCTAAAGCCATCGTGCTGATGATCGGGAATAATAACATGTTCTTCACGCCCGAGACCGGCGTCGCCGCCGCGGCCAAAGGCGTCGAAGCGTGCGTCCGCAATCTGCGTGAGAAATTCCCCGAAGCCGACGTGGTCGTCGCAAAGATTCTACCCTGCCACGCCCCGAAGGTCCGCTTCTATGAGGACATCCTCCTGACCAACGCTGAAATTGATAAACTGAACCTCGGCGCCGACCCGAAGGTCAAGGTGCTCGATCTCACGAAGGACTTCCTCAACGAAGACGGTACCATCAAGAAAGAGCTCTTCACTCCGGATAATATCCACCTATCCTTAGCTGGCTACGAAGTCTACGCCCAGAAGCTGGCCCCGCTCCTCAAGCCTGCACTAGCTCGCTAAGCCTCGGAACGGGGTTGCAGGGTCGCGGAGACCTGCTGACATGAGCCCACCCCCATGCGCCCCCTGCTGCTATCCCTCCTCGGCCTGACTGCCGCCCTCCCCGCCCAGGACATCGTCATCTACGGCGGCACCTCCGGCGGCATCACGGCGGCCATCCAGGCGGCCCGCGAAGGCCGCACAGCCGTCCTCATCGAGCCGACCAAGTTCCTCGGCGGCCTGACCACCGGCGGCCTCGGCGCTACCGACATCGGCAACAAGAAGGCGATCGGCGGAATCTCCCGCGAATTCTACACGGCCATTGGTTCGCATTACGCGGACGAGAAGAAGTGGGTCCATCAGACCCGCGAGGCCTACTTCTCCAAGCGCCCGCACGGTAACGCCGCCGACGAGGGCACGATGTGGACCTTCGAACCCCACGTGGCCACCGCTATCTACGACCGGATGCTCAAGGCGGCCGGCGACAAGGTCACCGTCGTCTTTGGCGAACGCCTCGACCTCAAGAAGGGCGTGGTCAAGGACGGCACGCGCATCGTGAAGATCGTCATGGAGAGCGGCCGCGAGTTCTCGGGCAAGATGTTCATCGACGCGACCTATGAAGGCGACCTGATGGCCAAGGCGGGCGTCAGCTACCATGTCGGACGCGAAGCCAACGCCACCTACGGCGAGACGCTCAACGGCGTGCAGGTCGGCCACGCGCGCTCCCACCAGTTCAAGGTCGAGGTCGACCCCTACGTGAAGAAAGGCGACCCCACCAGCGGCCTGCTGCCCGGCATCGAAAAAGAAATCCCCGGCCCCGACGGCTCCGGCGACCGCAAGGTGCAGGCCTATAACTTCCGCATGTGCACGACCGACGTGCCGGAGAACCGCCGCGACTGGGAGAAGCCGGCGAACTACGACGAACGCTGGTACGAACTCGCCCTCCGCAACGTCGAAGCCGGCGAAGACCGCAACTCCTGGGCCCCGACGCCGATGCCCAACCGCAAGACGGATACGAACAACAACTTCGCGATCAGCACCGACTTCATCGGCCAGAACTGGGATTACGCTGATGCCGATTACGCCACCCGCGCCAAGATCTGGCAGGCCCACGAAGACTGGCAGAAGGGCCTGATGTGGACCTACGCTTATCACCCGCGTGTGCCCGAGAAGATGCGCCTGGCCTTCCAGAAGCTCGGCCTCGCAAAGGATGAGTTCAACGACAACGGCAACTGGCCCCGCCAGCTCTACGTCCGTGAAGCCCGCCGTATGATCGCCGACTACGTGATGTCCGAGAAGAACTGCCGCCGCGTCGAAGTCATCGAGGACTCCGTGGGCATGGGCGCCTACCAGATGGACTCGCACCACATCCAGCGCTTCGTCACCAAGGAAGGTTTCGTGCGCAACGAGGGCGACATCCAAGTGGGTAGCAAACCCTACCCCGTCAGCTACCGGAGCATCCGCCCGCGCGCCTCCGAATGCACCAACCTGCTCGTGCCGGTCTGCCTGAGCGCCAGCCACATCGCCTACGGCTCCATCCGCATGGAGCCCGTCTTCATGGTCATGGGCCAGTCTGCCGCCACCGCCGCCGGTCTCGCCATCGAAGGCAATACCTCCGTGCAGGCTGTCGATTACGGCGCGCTCAAGGAACGCCTCCTCGCCGCGGGCCAGGTCCTCGACTTCATCCCGACCGCCGCGACCGGCGGTGCCCATGGCGTAGACAAGGCGAAGCTCGCGGGTGTCGTGCTGGATGACACCGCCGCCGCGCTCAAGGGCTTCGACTCGACGGGCCACACCAGCCCCCGCTATGTCGGCGACGGCTATCGCCATGACGGCAACAGCGAGAAAGGTGCGATGACCGCCCGCTTCTCGCCTACCCTGCCCGCGGCCGGTACTTACCGCGTCGCAGTCTCCTACAGCATCAACGGCAACCGCGCCACGAACGTCCCGGTCACGATCCGCCATGCCAACGGCGAAGCCAAGGTCCTCGTGAACCAGAAGCTCAAGCCTGCCGTCGACGGCCTCTTTCATGTCGTCGGCACCTTCGAATTCAGCGCCGGTCAGGCCGGCTGGGTCGAGGTCGCCAACGCCGGCACCGACGGCCACGTCATCGTCGACGCCGTGCAGTGGCTGCCGGTGAAGCGCTGAGAGTCCGCCCCTGCCAATTGCCGAAATTCAGAACCTCCGCGCCTGAATTGCGCGTAGCCAAGCGAGGACCTGCGTCGATAGTGTCGGCTCGTATCCCGATGAAGCCACTCACCTTCCTCAGCCTGCTGCTCACTTCCTTAGCACCGCTCCTGGGGGCGGAAACGAAGAAGCCCAACGTCTTGTTCATCGTCGCAGATGACCTCGGCTACCGAGAGTTGGGTTGCTATGGCGGTAACGGCATCCCGACGCCGAACATCGATCGGCTCATCGCGAAGGGCGCACGCTTCACGGATGGCTACGTCACGGCGCCTTTCTGCGCCGCCTCTCGGGCCGCCTTCCTGACCGGACGCTACCAGACGAGCTTTGGTTTCGAGTTCAACCCGATCGGCAGCAAGAACCTGGAACCTGGCATCGGCCTACCTGTCGGCATACCGACCATCGCCGATCGCCTGCGCACCGCCGGGTATCACACGGGTCTTGTCGGCAAATGGCACCTGGGGGCCACCGCCCCTTTCCACCCGCAGAAGCGAGGCTTCGCCGACTTCTTCGGCTTCCTCCACGAAGGCCGCTACTTCGAGCCCGCAATCGGCAAGGGCAATACCACCTGGCTGCGGCGGAAGAACCTGCCTGATGGCGCGATGGGGCGCTGGACCTCGCCAGATGGCCGCCTAATCGAGAGCGACCACCTCAAGTCCGACGAACCGGAATACAATAAAGACAACCCGATGATGCGCGGCGACCAAGCCATCGAGGAACCGGGCAATCTCACCGATGCGTTCACGCGCGAGGCGATGGACTTCTTCGACCGCACGAAGGAGAAACCTTTCTTCCTCTATCTCGCCTACAACGCCGTCCATAGCCCGATGCAGGGAACCGACGCCCACATGGCCCGCTTCAAGGATATCCCCGATGTGCAACGGCGGATCTTCGCCGCGATGCTGACGCACCTCGATGAATCCGTGGGCAAACTCATGGCCAAGCTCGACGCCAATGGGCAGACCGAGAATACGATCATCGTCTTCCTCAGCGACAACGGCGGCCCTACGCGCGAGCTTACGTCTAGCAACCATCCCCACCGGGGCGAAAAAGGTCAGCTACTCGAAGGCGGGATCCGCGTGCCGTATGCGGTGACCTGGCCCGGCGTGACGAAGCCCGGAACGATCATCAAGACCCCGGTCATCTCCACCGACCTTACTGCGATGGCCCTCGCCGCCGCCGGCGTCGAGACCCCGGCCGATGCCGATGGCAAAGACCTACGCACCCTGCTGACGAATCCTGAGGTCGGGCCCCTCCACGAGACACTCTACTGGCGCGTCGGCAAGGGCGGCGCCTTGCGATCCGGGAAGTGGAAGCTCTTCAAGGGCGGCCCCCGCTGGGAACTCTACGACCTGGAAGCTGACCCTTCCGAAAAAAGGGAAGTGTCCGCGAGTCACCAAGAGCTGACCAAGACCCTGATTGCGCGATGGGAAGCGTGGAGCAAGACGCAGGCCGAACCGCTCTGGCGTTAAGCCTTTTGACAACCCTGAAGGCACAGGGTAATCCTCACCTGCCCCATGCGTTGCGCCCTGCTCATTTCTTGGCTTAGTTTCGCCCTATGCGCCCAAGCATCCCGCCAACCCAACTTCGTCTTCGTGCTCATCGACGACATGGGCTGGGGCGACTTCTCGTGCTTCGGCAACAAGGAAGCGAAGACGCCTAACATCGACCGCCTGGCGGCCGAAGGTCTCCGCTTCTCCCAGTTCTACGTCAACTCGCCCATTTGCTCCCCTTCCCGCTGCGCCTTCGTGACAGGCCAATACCCGCAGCGCTGGCGCATCAACTCCTTCCTCGGTAACCGCGCCGATAATACCCGCAACGGTAACGCCCAGTGGCTCGACCTAAAGGCCCCGACGCTCGCCCGCACGCTGAAGGACGTCGGCTACGCGACGGGGCATTTTGGCAAATGGCACCTCGGCGGCCAACGCGACGTCGACGATGCCCCCGCGATCACGGCCTACGGTTATGACGTCTCGCTGACTAATTTTGAAGGGATGGGACCTAAGCTCCTCCCGCTCACGCTCAAGCCCGGCGACAGGGAGCCGAAGAAGATCTGGGCCGACGCCGAACGCCTTGGGGGCCCGGTCACCTGGATGAACCGCACCGACATCACCGCCGGCTTCGCTGACGCGGCCCTGAAGTTCATCGACCAAGCCGCGGCCAAGCAGCAGCCGTTCTACGTCGATCTCTGGCCCGACGACGTCCACAGCCCCTACTTCCCTCCGCTCGAGAAATGGTCGCCAGAGAAACACCGGATCTACCTCGCCGTGCTGGAAGAGATGGACCGACAGCTCGGACGCCTCTTCGACCGCATCCGCGGCGATGCCGCCTTACGCGATAACACGGTCTTCATGATCTGCTCCGATAACGGACCCGAACCCGGCGCCGGCAGCGCAGGCCCGTTCCGCGGCAAGAAATCACAACTCTTCGAAGGCGGCCTCCGTTCCTCGCTCGTCGTCTGGGCGCCCGGACTCATGGACAAAGCCAAAGTCGGCACCCTCGATGCTTCCTCGGTCTTTGCCGCGATGGACCTCGCGCCCTCGCTGGCCCATCTCGCCGGGACGAAGTCGCCCGTGGGGCTCGATGGGGCGAATCTATCGTCAACGTTACTCGGACGCGCCCCAGCATCGCATCCAGGCGCGATCTGTTGGCGTCGACCCCCGGAACGAAAAGTCTGGCTACCCGCCCTGGCGGTTCCGCAGCCCGACCTCGCCATCCGCGTAGGCGACTGGAAACTGCTCTGCGAATACGACGGTTCTAAGCCGCTCCTCTATGACCTCTCCAAAGATGTCGGAGAGATGACGAACCTTGCTGCTCAGGAATCCGCCGTCACCGAAGGCCTCACGGCCGCGGTGCTCGCCTGGCATCGCTCCCTGCCGGCTGACAACGGCCCGGCGCTCGGCGCGGAAGCCGGCAAAGCCGGCGCGAAGAAGAAAAAGAAGTGAGCGCCTACTTGGAGGTCTTCGCCTGCTCGCGGGCCGGTTGGTCTAAGTGCGCGAAGTCAGGCGCAGGCATGTCCATCCGCTGTGCCAGCCAGGCATAGGCGGCCTTCAAGGACGGCCAGGTGGGCTGGTGGCCGGAATGGTGGTCGAACATCTCGATGCCGCCCGCCCGACCCGTGAGCTCCCGTGTCTTGCGGGCCGCGTCCAACAAAGGGCCGCACGTCGCCTCGCTGTCGTATTGTCCGGCGATCAGGAAGAACGGCGGAGCATAGAAGGCGAGCAGCTGTTCCTGGGAAAGTCCGTCCGCGCGCATGGCCTTCAGCTTGTCGCCGAAATACCAAGCGTCGGCCCAGTTGGAGGAATCCCACGCCAGTCCGAAATCGCTCGCGACGATCGCCTTGAAGCGCGGATCCAGGCAGCCGGCGTAGAGGGCCATCTTGCCGCCGAGCGAATGCCCCATCACCGCGAGGCGGGCCGGGTCGACCTGCGCATCCGCCGCCAGGAGATCGGCCGCCAAGAGCGTGTCATGGGTGAGCTTACCCATGCCCGTCCATCCGGGCTCCTGTCGGGCGAGCTTGGCGGCGGCGTCACGCCAGACTCCCATCCCGCCCTTGCTCGCCTTCTGCTCGTCAGGCGTCAGCAGGTTGAACGGGTAAGCTTCGACCGCGGCGACGACGTAGCCCTGCCGCACGAGATGCAGACCGAAGAAAGCCGTGTTCCGCTCCGGCCCGAGCCGTTGCTTCGTCTGCAGATCGTAACCGCACATCCGATCGGGGTCATAGAAGGGCACGACGACTCCGGCGGTCCGGCCCTCGAGCCGCAGAGGCTTCAGGATGAGAATCCGCTGCCAGGTCTCCGGACCGGTGCGCTGGCGGAACAATTGCGCCCGGAAGTCCGGAGTCTCGAAGGACTCGACCAGCTCCGCCGGACCAGCCTGACCGAAAGTCGACCGCGGGGAGCCCAACGCCTGCCGCCATTTCTGCCGCGAACCATCGCCCAACTTCTGACCGTCGGCGTCGGACACCCCAGCGGCGATAAGACAGAAGATGAGGGCGAAGCGGGGCACGACATCAAGAAATTAGCCGCCCATCATAGGCCCGCAACCGCCAAACCCCGCCTGCTAATTGCTCGCAACCTTCTGCGAAATCTACTGTTTGAAAGGTATGCGTACCCCTCGCTTCCTACCCATCCTGTTGGCCGTTCTGGTCGGCTGCTCCTCCCTCTTCGCCGCCAGCTTCCGCTTGGCCGCCCCGATCTCCGACCACATGGTCCTGCAACGCGAAAAGCCTGTGGCTGTCTGGGGCTGGGCCGATGCGGGTGAATCTGTCACCGTCGCCTTCGCCGGCCAGTCCAAGACCGCTACCGCGGACGCCGACGGAAAGTGGATGCTGAAGCTCGACGCCCTCAAGGCCTCCGCCGAACCGCGGACGCTCGTCGTGACCGGCAAGGAAGGACATAAGCTCGAAGTAAAAGACGTGCTCGTGGGCGAAGTCTGGCTCGGCTCCGGTCAGTCGAACATGGCGATGACCGTCCAGTCCTCGAATCACTTCGACGCCGAGAAGGCCGCCGCGAACTACCCGCTGATCCGTCATTACCAGGAATCCTCGACTCACTCTGCCTCCCCTGCCTCCGAAGGCAAAGGCGCCTGGAGCGCCTGCACGCCCGATACCGTCGGCCGTTTCTCCGCGGTGCTCTACTTCTTCGGCCGCGAGATCCACCGCGAAGTCGGCGTGCCCGTCGGCCTGGTGAACACGTCCGTCGGCGGCACGCCGATCGAATCCTGGGTCTCCGCCGAGGCGCAGTCTTCCGACCCGGAAACGAAGGCGAACTTCGACGCCAAGATGAAGGACTACCTCGCCTTCGATGAAAGCAAGTCCGGCGAACTGCATGCGAAGCAGATGGCCACCTGGAAAGCCGCCGTCGCCAAGGCGAAACAGCAGGGCAAGGAGTTCGTCACGCCTGCCCCGCGGAACCCGCTCGCCATGCGCAGACTCAAGGGCGGCCCTGCCGGCCTCTATAACGGCAAAGTCGTCAACCTCGCCCCCTACACGCTCCGCGGCATGCTCTGGTACCAGGGCGAAGGAAACGCGGGGAACGCCGCACTTTACGATGAGCAACTTTCGCAGCTTGTCACGAGCTGGCGCGCCCTCTGGCAGGATGAAGTGCCTTTCGCCTGGGTGCAGCTGCCCAACTACCGGAACTCCGATTCCGAAAACTGGCCCCGTATCCGCGAGTCGATGATGAAGGTCCTCGCCCTCCCGAAGACGGGCATGGCCATCACCCTCGATATCGGCGACCCCAAGGACATCCACCCGAAGAACAAGCAGGACGTCGGCCTCCGCCTCTCCTACTGGGCGCTCGCCTCGGTCTACGATCGGAAGGTACCCGCCATCAGCGGACCGCTCCCTGCCGGCCATCAGGTCGAAGGCGGGGCCATCCGTATTTCTTTCCGCCATAGCGAAGGCCTCAAGACCCGCGATGGCGCCGCCCCCCGCGGCCTGATCATCGCCGGTGCCGATCGGGTTTGGAAAGCAGCCTCGGGGCGAATCGACGGCACGGCTTTAGTGGTAAGCAGCCCCGAAGTCCCCTCCCCAGTCGCCGCCCGCTATGCCTGGTCCGAAAATCCTGACTGTAATCTGGTTAACGGCGCCGGTCTGCCGGCCACCAGTTTCCGCACCGACGACTGGGTCGTCCCCGTGGCCGTCCCGCGATAGATCAGCATGTCCGTGGGCGGGACACCCGCTATCCTTACCGCCTAAACCCATGAGACTCTCCTTTCTCGGCCCCCTGCTCCTCGGAGCCCTTGCCACCATTGGCGCTACCGTCGTGAGCCAAGCGGGGTCGCGCCCCAACATCGTCGTCATCCTTGTCGACGACATGGGCTTCTCTGATGTCGGCTGTTACGGCAGCGAAATCCCGACGCCAAACCTCGACGGGCTCGCCCAGAACGGCCTGCGCTTCACCCAGTTCTATAACACCGGCCGTTGCTGCCCGACGCGTGCCGCCCTGCTCACCGGCGTCTACTCCCACCAGGCAGGTATCGGCCACATGACCGAGGACCAGAAACTTCCCGGCTACGTCGGCCGCCTTAATGACAGCTGCGTCACGATGGCCGAAGTGCTTCGTCCTGCAGGCTATCTCACCGCGATGACAGGAAAGTGGCATGTCGGCCAAAACCATGGCGTCACCCCGAAGTCCCGCGGCTTTGATCGGAGCCTCAACGCCGCCGCCGGCGGCTTCTTCTTCTCCGACGGGCCGCGGGCGGAGCTCTTCCTCGACGGAGAAAAACTCGCCAAGGATGACCCCCGCCTACCGAAGGATTGGTACAGCACCGACCTCTGGACGACGTTCGGCCTAAAGTTCATCGACGAAGCGCTCGCCGCCAAGAAACCCTTCTACCTTCACCTCTGCCACAACGCCCCGCACTTCCCGCTTCAGGCGCCTAAGGCCGACATCGAGAAGTTCCTCGGCAAATATCAACTCGGCTGGGAAGAAGTCCGTGCCCGCCGCTACGCACGCCAGCTGGAGATGGGTCTCATCGACAAGCAGTGGGCGAGTTCGCCGATGCCGAACGCGATCAAGGCCTGGAAGGATGTGCCCGCTGAAGAGCAGAAGCGCTTCGATCACCTCATGGCCACCTACGCTGCCGTGATGTCCCGGATGGATAAAGCCATCGGCGACCTCGTGGACGGGCTCCGGAAGCGCGGCGTGCTGGATAATACCCTCATCCTGTTCATGAGCGACAACGGCGGTAATGCCGAGGCCGGCGCCAATGGCCGCACCGAAGGCGACCCGAGCACGGGCAAGTCGAACTGGTTTTCCGGCGAAAGTTGGGCCTATGCGCAAAACACCCCCTTCCGTCTCTACAAGCACTTCAATCACGAAGGCGGCATCAGTACCCCACTGATTGCCCACTGGCCCGCCGGCATCGCGGCGAAGAATGAATTCCGCCGCCAGCCCGGCCACCTGATCGACGTGATGGCCACGGTGGTCGACGTCTCCGGCGCCGCCTATCCGAAGGAATTCAACGGCAAGCCGATTCTGCCGATGGAAGGCCGCAGCCTCGTGCCGGCGTTCGCCGACAAGCCTATCGAGCGCGAGGCGATCTACTGGGAGCACGAAGGCAACGCCGCCGTCCGCCAGGGAGACCTCAAACTCGTCCGCCTAGGCCGCAACGGCGCTTGGGAACTATACGACCTGAAGACCGACCGCACTGAACTGCACGACCTCGCCCCGAGCCAGCCCGCGAAGGCCAAGGAACTCGCCGCCCTGTGGCGCACTTGGGCCGAACGCGCGCATGTACTGCCGGCGCCGGGAGCCCAAGGTGGCAAGAAGAAGGCAAAAAAGAATAAGTAAGCTCATGTTCGGCGGCAAATGTCCCTTCGGCCATAAGCCCTCCGATCCTTTCAAGGAGAAGCGGGAGGCTGGACCGGTCGCGCGTTACGAGTTCCAAGGAGAGCAGATTCCGATGATCCTGCGCCATGCCGAAGTCCGGCAGGCGGCCAAGGATTGGAGGACTTATAGTTCCGACGCGCCCTTCCGTGTGCCGATTCCTTCCGAGGAGGAAGCCCGCTCCATGCGCCAGCTACCGATCGAGACCAATCCACCCGAACACTCGGAATACCGCGCCATCGTCGAACCGTTCTTCAACCGTCCGAAGCTGCCTGAGATGATCGCACAGGTCGAACATCTGATCGATAGCCTCTTACGTGAGGCGATCGCCCGCGACACGGTCGAGGTCGTCCACGGCTTCGCCCTCCCCCTCCAGGCCCGCGCGCTCACCTACCTCCTCAATACTCACGAAAGTGAAGCTGACCTCTGGATCGGCTGGGGCATCCACGTCTTCCGCGTCCGGGGCGGCCTCAAGAAAGGCGTCGAGCTGGAGAACTACCTGCACGCCAAGTTCGATGCGGCTGGCCGCGCACCTGGCGCCGACTTCTTCAGCGCGCTCACGCAAGCGACCTTCCGCGACCGTCCGCTCACGCGCGAAGAGATGATGGGCTTCGCTAACCTGGCCTTCGCCGGCGGCCGCGACACGATCATCCACACCGTCGCCTGTGCGCTCGGCCACCTCGCCGCCAATCCTGAGGCGCTCGCCTTCTTGCGCGAAGACCCCAAGCGGATCACGCATGCGAGCGAGGAGTTCTTCCGGTTCTTCATGCCGCTGACGCACATTGGGCGCGTCTGCCCGGTGGCGACCTCTGTCCACGGCGAGCAAGTCCCCGAGGGCGGGCGCGTCTCGCTCGGCTGGGCTTCCGCCAACCGCGATGAGTCCGTCTTCCCACAGGCCGACGAGTTCAAGATCGACCGCAAGCCGAACCCACACCTGTCGTTCGGCTTCGGCGAACACCTCTGCCTCGGCGCCCCGCACGCCCGACTCATCGTGCGTACCCTACTGCAAAAGTGCGTCGAGCTACTGGACGGTATGGAGATCGTCTCGGCCGAGGAACGTACGGAGACCGAGCATTCCTACGAGCGTAAGCTCGGGTATGAGTCGCTGGTGCTGAAGTTCCACCCGCGGGCCTGAACGGGGTTGCCATGAGGGAGGCGAGGACCTAGCCCTTCTTTGCCCTAACCTTCGCCTCACAGCGGGGTTCCCAACACGTACCCCGCCATGTTCGCCTTCAGCCTGACCATCTTCTGGGGAGCCTGCCTGCTCTTCCTCGTCCAGCCGCTGATTGCGCGCTTCATCCTCCCCTGGTTCGGCGGCGGGCCTGCCGTCTGGACGACCTGCATGCTGTTCTTCCAGGTCCTGCTTCTCGGCGGCTACGCCTACGCCCACCTCAGCATCAGCCGCCTCACCCCTCGCCGTCAGGTCATCACCCACCTCTGCCTGTTGGCGCTCGCGGTGGCCCTGCTCCCGATCACCCCGGGCGACCAATGGAAGCCGACCGACGGTTCCAATGCCGCTGGACACATCCTACTACTACTCTTGGCCTGCCTCGGCCTGCCCTATCTCGTGCTCTCGGCTACCGGGCCGCTCTTGCAGGCTTGGTTTAGCAAGGCGAACCCCGGCGTCTCGCCCTATCGTCTCTACGCCCTCTCAAACATCGGCTCCCTCCTCGCGCTCCTGGCATATCCGTTCGTGCTCGAACCCCAGCTCGCCCGTCAGGCCCAGGCCAACTGGTGGTCCGTCGGACTCGCCCTCTACGCCGGCCTCGCCGGCTGGTGCGGCTACAAGGTCTGGAAGAGCGCCGGCGCCGATACGAAAGCGACCATCGCGGACGACGCGGAAGAAGCTCCGTCGACGAGCCGTAAGCTGCTCTGGTTCGCCCTGCCCGCATGTGGCGTGATGCTGCTCCTCGCGATCACTAACAAAATCTGCCAGGACATCGCCGTCGTGCCCTTCCTCTGGGTGCTGCCGCTCAGCCTCTACCTTCTTTCGTTCATCATCAGCTTCGACAGCCCGCGCTGGTATCACCGCGCCGTCTGGTTGCCCCTCCTCGCCGCGCTACTCGGCATGGTACTGTATAATCTCAATCAGGCGGAATCGCACCCGAACATTACGCCGCTCGCCACGCTTTACCTCGGCACGATGTTTGTCGCGTGCATGGTCTGCCACGGCGAGGTCTTCCGCCTGCGACCAGGGGCCAGCCGCCTGACCAGCTATTACCTTTCTATCTCCGCCGGCGGGGCGGCGGGCGGACTCTTCGTCGCCCTCGTGGCCCCGTTCATCTTCCTGGATTATTTTGAGCTCCACCTCGCTCTCTTCCTCACGGCGGCGCTCGTGCTGGGCGTCCTCCGCCAAGACGCTACGAGCTTCCTGCAGAAGGGCCGCGGCCGCTGGGGCTGGGCCGTCCTGCTCCTGCTGCTCCCGGCCTTCGGTTACGGCCTGTACGACGTCGCCGCGACGTCCTTGCGGGGCGCCCTCTCGGTCACCCGCGGTTTCTACGGCGTGCTCAAGGTCATCGAGAACGATGCCGGTAACCCCGAACTGCATCATCTCACGCTGCAGCACGGCGCCACGATCCACGGACTCCAATACGTCGACCCCGAGAAACGCGCCAACCCCAGCAGTTACTACACCTCGACCAGCGGCGTCGGGCGACTTCTGCGCACCGTCAAGCCTGAAGGCGGACGCCGCGTCGGCGCCGTCGGCCTCGGCTCCGGCACCCTCGCCGCCTGGGGCCGCCAGGGCGACACGTTCCGCTTCTACGAAATCAATGACGACGTGGCGCGGCTCGCAACGAGCACGTTCACCTACCTGAAGGACTCCAAGGCAAAGACCGAACTGGTCATGGGCGATGCTCGCCTCCGCATGGAAGGGGAACCCGATCAGCAATACGACGTGATCATCCTCGACGCCTTCAGCAGCGACGCGATTCCGGTCCACCTGCTCACGCTGGAGGCCTTCGCGACCTACCAGCGCCACCTCAAGCCTGACGGTGCCATCGTGATCCACGTCTCGAACCGCTACCTCGACCTCCACCCCGTGGTCTACCGCATCGCCGAGAAGATCGGCTTCCCGGCCATCACCATCGACGACAACGACACGGCCTACGAGGACGCTGGCTTCTATGGCTCGGACTGGATCATCATGACACGCGACCAAGCCTTGCTGAAGCAGCCGCTCCTGCTCGACGTGACCAAGGAGCACGAGGAGTTCTCGGCCCGCGTCCTCCCCTGGACTGACGAACGGAGCGATTTGCTCCGCATCATGGTCTCCGAGGAAGGCAGCTTCCTCCGCTGGTTGCAGGGACTCTGAGGTTTTCGCTGATCGCGAGCAGGTCTTATTGCCTTTTATCAGGGCGAGGGCTACCCCTTACCCACCCATGATCGTCAGCCGGCTCATCCTCACCCTGCTCCTCGGCGCGCTGAGCTGTCTCGCGGCCGAGCCGGTGAAAAAGACCGCGCCGCGCGAAGGCCGTAAGTCCGCGTCCTACGCCCCGCAGCCTTGGGGCGCATGGGTAGAAGCCGACTTCCCTTTCTTCTCCTCGATCCTCGACGCACGCCGGGACGGACTCGGTAAGAACAACCTTACGCCACGCGGGATCATCATCAAGCTACCCCATGACACCTGGGCCTGCTTTGACACCGACCTACTCCGCGTCTCCGCTGTCTGGCGTGGCAAAGGCGTGAGCGACAAAGCCCTCGCACCCGGCTCCTATCACGACCCCGGCCGCAAGACACTGGGCGGCCAGTTCCCCGCCCCGCAGCCTGAAGGCAAACTCTGGCTCGGCCACGCCGTCATCCCCGGCTGGCAGCTCGGCGCCACGGTCGACCGCACCGACCCGCGCTCTCCCGCCCCTTCGCCGGAGGAAGTCGGCCGCGGTCCTATCCCGACGTCGCTCGGGCGATTCCAATCCGTCGAACTCGTCGGCCAGGACGTCGTCCTGACCTACCGCGTCGCCGACGCCACCGTCCGCGAACTCTGGAAAGCCAGCGAGCACGACGGCCAGATCGTGGTCGAACGCCACCTGTCCGTCTCTGCCCATACGAAGGACCTGCTCCTCGTCGTCGGCGCCCGCCACCAAGGCCCGTCCCAAGAAATCGAGACCGGGGTCACCGTCAGCGGCCCGGCCGAACTCATCCCTGACGACGACTTCTTCGTGGTGAAAGTCCCGGCCGACGCGGCCACTGCCGCGATCTGTGTCTCGCTCTGCGATGAACACCCCGCCCCGAGAATTACCGCTGTCGCCATCCCCGCCGGACCGACTTCACGCCGATGGAAATCCTCGGTCACGACCAAGGTCGCCCTCAGTTCCGCCAAGGAACCCTACGTCATCGATCATATCGGCCTACCCGTCGACAACCCATGGAAACGTGCCGTCCGTACCGGCGATATTCAATTCCTCAAAGATGGCACGGCGGTCGTCGTCACTCTCGACGGCGATGTCTGGCTCGCCTGCGGACTCAAGGAGGGCGCCACCAAGGTGACCTGGCGTCGCTTCGCCTCCGGACTGCACGAGCCGATGACCTGCGCCATCCGTGACGAGCAGATTTATGTCTTCGATCGTAATGGCATCTGGCGACTCCGCGATACGAACAGCGACGGTGAAGCCGACGTCCATGAGCTCTTCTCGAACGCCTTCGCCCAGACCGCCGACATGCGTGAATTCCCCAGCACGATCCGCCTCGCCCCGAAAGGCGAGTTCGTCATCGGCAAGGGCGGCCAGGAAGCGACGACCATCGGCAAGCACAACGGCAGCATCCTCCGTGTCTCCGCCGACGGGCAGACGGCCACCCTGCTCGGCTATGGCTTCCGCCAGCCCAACCTGTCGGTCCATCCGCGCACAGGCCTCGTCATCGCCAGCGACCAGCAGGGTCAGTACATCCCCAGCACGCCGATCCACATCGTCAAGGACGCCCAGTTCTATGGCTTCCTGAGCGATAAACTGCCCAAGCAGAAATATCCCGCCCCCATCGCCGAGCCGCTCACCTGGATCCCCCACGCCGTCAACGCCTCCGCCCTTTCACAGGTCTGGCTCTTCGACGCCAAGATGGGTGCGCTCAATGACGAGATGCTGCAGATCTGCTTCAACCAGCCCGACCTCCTCCGCGTGCTCTGGAATCATCGCGGCTCGCGCCCGCAGGCCAGCGTCGTCAGCATCGCCAGCGACTTCGCCACCCCGCCCCTCAACGGCTCGGTCAATCCGGCCGACGGCCAGCTGTACATCGCCGGCTTCCAGATCGCCGGCTGGGGCAACACGCTGAAGACGCTCACCGGCATCGAACGCGTGCGACACACCGGCGCGCCTTCGCTGACGCCCCGCGAAGTCATCCCGACGGACCGCGGCATCCTGCTCCGCTTCGACGTCGCCCTCGATTCGGCTAAGGCCACGAATCCCGACAACTACTCCTTCGCGACGTGGCGCTACAAGCGGGCCTACACCTACGGTTCGGCGCAATACAAGGCCGATGGCAAGACCGGCAATGATTGGCTCACGGCCAGCAGCGCCTACCTGAGCCAAGACGGTAAGAGCGTCTTCATCGGCGTCCCCGGACTGAAGCCTGTCGAACAATTACGGATCGGTTGGGGCATCGCGTCCGCCACCGGCGCCGAGATGCGTCAGAACGCCTACACGACGCCTTACGAGTTCACGAAATTCGACCCCGTCGCCGAAGGCTTCGGCCCGATCGACATCGACCTCACCCCGCGTGCCGCGGCGGCGAAGAAGGCCGAGATCGTCACTGCCGAAGAAGGTAAACGCCTCGCCACCATGTTCGGCTGCGTCGCCTGCCACTCCGTCACGGATACGACGATGATCAATGTCGGCCCGACTTGGAAAGGCCTCTTTGGCTCCAAGCGCGATTACGTGACCGACAAGGGCAAGAAGGGTTCGCTCACCGCGGACGAGCGTTACCTCCGAGAATCCATCCTCGAGCCTGACGCCAAGAAGCACGCCTCCTTCATGAAATCGGAGTTCGCCATGCCTAGCTTCGCCGGCGTGCTGACCGACGGCCAAGTCGACTCCATCGTCCTTTACATCAAGACCCTCAAGTAACATGCCCGCCCCGCTCGACCTGACCCGCTCGCCCGCCCCGCTCGACCTGACCCGCTCGCCCGCCCACGATCCGCTGGAGATCTATCGCTTCCGCGATGGCCTCTACGCTGTCGACCTGATCGCCGCCGCGATTACGGAATTCGACCTCTTCACGAAGCTCGACGCGAAGCCTTCCGATGTCGCAACGGTATGCCGCGACCTTGGTACCCACCGCCGGCCGACGGACGTGATGCTGACGCTTTTCGTCGCCAATGGCTTCCTGGCCATGAAAGACGGCATCTACTCCACCACCCCGCTCGGCCAAGAACACCTCGTCAGCACCTCACCGGTCTTCTTGGGCGCCTATTACGCCTCGCTCAAGGACCGGCCGGTGGTGAAAGACTTCGTCGTCATCCTCAAGACCGACAAACCGGCCAACTGGGGTAGCTACAAGGATGAGAAGCCGTGGAGCGAAGCCATGCTCACCGACGCGTTCGCGACGAGCTTCACGGCGGCGATGGATTCGCGCGGCTTCACGCTCGGCCCCGCCATGGCGAAGGCTTCGCCGATCGGCGCACGTAGCCGCCTGCTCGACATCGCCGGCGGTTCGGGCATCTATGCCTGTGCCCTCGTCGCCAACCACGCCCAGCTCACCGCCACGGTCTTCGAACGCGCCCCAGTCGACGGCATCACGCGCAAGATGATCGCCAAGCGTGGCTTCCAGGACCGCGTCGACGTCAAGGCCGGCGACATGTTCACCGAAGCCCTACCCTCGGGATATGACGTCCACCTGTTCTCTAACGTCCTCCATGACTGGGACACGGATAAGGTCCGTTTCCTCCTCGCCGCTTCTGCCAAAGCCCTGCCCAAGGGCGGCCTGCTGATCGTCCACGACGCCCACCTGAACGACACCAAGACCGGCCCGGCGCCCGTGGCGGCCTACTCTGCGCTCTTGATGAGCGTCACCGAAGGCCGTTGTTACGGTACCGGCGAGATGCGCGCGCTCCTGACCGAAGCCGGCTTCGGTGACATCCGCCACCAGGACACGGCGTGCGATCGCAGCATTGTCACGGCCGTAAGGCAGTGAAGATGACAGATGACGGATATATTGAGTTACACCCTGTCTCAACGATCATCTGCTTTCCCATCTGTCATCTGCCCTCCGTCATCTGTCATCCATTCTTGTCATGCGCTCCCTCCTCCTCGTCTTCCTCGCCACCCTCACCTGCTCGGCCGCCGACCACCCTGAACTCGCGCGCGTGTCCGCGGCCGACGACGCCCGCGTGGCGGCCATGCTTGCCCCGACCCGCGAAAAGCTCGAAGCCGTGCTCTCAGCCGAACTGCGCTACGCGCACTCCAACGGACAGGTCGACTCGAAGGACGCGCTCATCGCCTCGCTGACGGACGGCTCCGCCACCTATTCGAAATACGCTTATCAAGAGCGGACTTTCACCTTCCCCTCTCCTGGCATCGCCCTCATGGCCGGACGCTTTGATGTGAAGGCCGTCGTAAAGGGTAATGCCGCGGAGAGCACCATCAGCTTCCTGGCGGTCTGGCGCTTCGAAAAGGGCGGATGGAAGTTCCTCGCCTGGCAGTCCTGCAAGATCCCGCCGGCGTCCTCTGCCAAGTAAGGTTATCCTCGCAACCAGAGGGGGTTTGGACTGTCTCAAAGGCAGCATGAACCCCCTGCTCGCTTCCGTCGTCGCCCTGACCTTGGGCGCGGTATCGCTCTTCGCTGCCGATTCGGCGACCAAGACACCGGCGGCGCCCAAAGCCGGCGACCCTGAATTTCGTAAATATCCGCTGCCCGTCGAGCCGGACGAGAACGTCTCCTATGGTCCGCACCGCATGCAGCGGATCTACTTCTGGCGCGCGAAGTCCGATAAGCCCGCGCCCCTGCTCTTCTACATCCACGGCGGCGGCTGGAGCGGCGGCGATCGCTCGGTCGTCCGCAGCCTACTCAAGCCGGCCCTCGAAGCCGGCATCTCCGTCGTGTCCGTGGAGTACCGCACCATCAAGGACTCCACCGCCGACGGACTCGTCCCCCCGGTCAAGGGCCCGATGTTCGACTGCGCCCGCGCCCTGCAGTTCACCCGCAGCAAGGCCAAGGAATGGAATCTCGACAAGGCCAAGGTCGCCCTGGCCGGCGGTTCCGCCGGCGCCTGCACGAGCCTCTGGCTCGCCTTCCATGACGACCTCGCCGACCCGCAGAGCACCGACCCCATCGCCCGCGAATCTACCCGCGTGACCTGCGCGGCGGTCGGCGGCGCCCAGACGACCCTCGACCCGCACCAGATGCGGGCGTGGACGCCTAATAGCAAATACGGCGCCCACGCCTTCGGCATCAGCTGGGACGCGAAAAAGAAGGTTTCGTCCTTCGACATGTTCTACGCCGAGCGCGAACGCATCTTGCCCTGGATCAAGCAGTATTCGCCCTACGAACTCGTCAGCCGCGACGACCCGCCCGTCGGACTCTTCTATTCCACGCCTCCGAATCTCGGCCAGGACGAGAAGGATCCGACGCATACCGCGAACTTCGGCGTGAAGCTCAAGGAACACTGCGACGCGAACGGCGTCCGCTGCGAACTGGTCTACCCTGGCGCCCCGAACGCGGTCCACGCGACCGACATCGATTACGTCAAGGCGCACCTGCGCCCCTGAACTCAAGTGAGGCTCATCGCGCTCCTCCTCTCCGTCGTCGCCTTCGCCGCCGAACCCAAGGTCGTGGCGAAACGTCCGTCCGCCGCCGAGACCCGCGCGGCCGCGCTGAAGCTCGCCATCGACATCCCGAGCTCGAAGGACGGCACGCCGCAGAAAGTCATCTATTGGCGACCGGAGTCCGCGGCGCATGACGCCAGCGGTCCCGCGGTGCCGCTCATCGTCTTCCTGCACTCATGGAGCGGTGGCTTCGAACAAGGCCCGCCGTGGATCGCCCAGGCCAAGAAACTAGGCTGGGTGCTCGTCGCCCCCGACTTCCGCGGCCCCAATAGCCGCCCCGAGGCCTGCGCCTCCGACCTCGCCTCGCAGGATATCCTCGACGCCGTGGCTTACGCCCGCCGCGACGCACGTATCGACCCCGACCGCATCTACCTCATCGGTGGTTCCGGCGGCGGCCACATGTCGCTCGTCATGGCGGCACGCACGCCCGACCTTTGGGCCGGCGTGAGCGCCTGGGTCCCTATCTCTGACCTCGCCGCGTGGCACGCCGAAAGCAAGGCCCGCAAGAACAACTACGCCAAGATGCTCGAGCAGTCCTGCGGCGGTCCGCCCGGCCCCGCTACCGAAGCCGAGTATCGTCATCGCTCCCCGCTCTTCCATCTGGGCACCGCCAAGGGCGTGCCGCTCGACATCAATACCGGCATCCATGACGGCCACACGGGCTCGGTGCCGGTGAGCCACTCGTTGCACGCCTTCAACGTGCTCGCCGCCCCTGACAAGCAGGTCGCAGCTGTCGACATCGGCTTCATGGTCCGCGAACGGAAGATCCCCGCGAGCCTCGCCACCGAGACGCAGATCGACCCCGAGCGACAGAAGGCCGTGCTCTTCCGTCGCTCCTCTGGCAACGCCCGCGTGACGGTCTTCGAAGGCGGCCATGATTCCGAATCTTCGGCCGGCGTGCTATGGCTTTCGCGCCAACGCAAAGGCCAGCCCGCGGACTTCAGCCTCGGCGCGGACCCCGGCCAAGCCGGTGCCGCGACGGAGGTCTCAAAATAACGTCTTATAACCCCTAGGAGGGGTTTGGGCTTCGTTTTCCTCTGGTCGGGCTGGTGAGATTCGAACTCACGACCTCTTGCACCCCATGCAAGCGCGCTACCAGACTACGCTACAGCCCGAGAGAGGAAAGATTGGGTTAAGCCCCAGCCCGAAGGGGATGTCAATCCGACAAACCCACCCCCATGGTTTCTCGACATAATCGAGGTCTAAGCCTAATAAATCCACATGAGCCGCGCCCCCCTGCTTCTGCTATCCCTGTTCTGCGCCAGCCTCTCCGCGGAGTCTCGCCCGAACATCGTCTTCATCCTGGCCGATGACCTCGGCTACGGCGAAGTCGGCTACAACGGCCAGAAGATCATCCGCACGCCGAACGTGGACCGTCTCGCCCGCGAAGGGATGATCCTCACGCGACACTATTGCGGCAACGCCGTCTGCGCGCCTTCGCGCACGGTGCTGATGACCGGACGGAATCCAGGCCACGCCACGGCGCGCGACAACGGCGACGTCGGCGACCGCGAGCAGTTCCCCTTGCCGACCGGCATCACGACGCTGCCCGCCACGCTCAAGTCTGCCGGGTATGCGACCGCGGCGTTCGGCAAATGGGGCATGGGCGGCTTCGATTCCACCGGCAGCCCGCTGAAACAAGGCTTCGACCGCTTCCTCGGCGTCACCAGCCAATGGGTCGCGCACAGCCACTACCCCCCTTTCATCCAGGACAACGGCGTCAAGATTCCGCTCGATAACGGACCCGAAGGCGTACCCGGTCATGGCGTCTTCCCCGCCGACGCCGACCCGCAGGACCCCAAGGCCTACGCACCGTTCATCGGCAAGGATTTCCTGAGCGAACGCACGATTGTCGGAGCTGAAGCCTTCATCGCCGCCCACAAGGGCAAGCCGTTCTTCCTCTACTACGCCTCGCCCCTGCCGCACGTCGCCCTGCAGGTGCCCGCGGAAGAACTGAAGCAGTACGAAGGCGTGATCAAGGAAGACGCGCCCTACGCCCCGCAGAAAGGCGGCTACAGCCCCAACCGTACGCCCCGCACCACCTACGCCGCGATGATCTCACGCCTCGACAAGGAAGTCGGCCGCATCCTCGCCGCCCTCGAGCAGGCCGGGGTGGCCGACAACACGATCATCGTCTTCACCGGCGACAACGGCGCCACGCACGATGCGGGCGGCGCCGACACGAAATACTTCGATTCGGCCGGCGGCCTCCGCGGCGCCAAGGGCTCCCTCCACGAAGGCGGGCTCCGCGAACCGACCGTGGTCCGCTGGCCCGCCGGGATCAAGGCAGGCACGCGGTCACACCGGATCTCCGGCTTCGAAGATTGGTTCCTGACGTTCTCGGAACTGGCCGGCGTGAAATCAGAACGCACGGCCGCCATCGCCAGCGAGAGCCTCGTCCCGGCGTTCAAGGGCACCGATGCCCCGCGCACCGCTCCGCTCTACCGCGAGTTCCCTGGCTACGGTTCACAGCAGGCCATCTGGGACGGCAAGTGGAAGGCGATCCGCACCGACATGAACAAGGCGATCAAGGCCGGCCAGCCGATCGTGACCCAGCTCTACGACCTCGACGCCGACCCCAATGAGACGACCGACCTGGCCGCGAAATTCCCGGACATCGTGAAGGGACTCGAAGCCAAGATGACCGCCGCCCGCGTGCCTAATCCCGACTTCCCGCTTCCCGGCGTCGACCCGATGCCCGCCGGCAAGGGCAAGAAGAAGGCGGCGAAGAAGTAAGGCGCAATCTTCCGAGGTAGGGCGGTCTCTCCGAGCCCGCCGGCGGACGGTTCGGAGAACCGTCCCTACCCTCAGAGCTCCTCAATCCCGGCCCGCAACTCCGCCGCCTTCTTGCGCACGGCGGCTTGCTCAGCAGGCGACATATTCGCGGCCTGACGCACGGCCATGCCGATGCGCGGGTTGTTGAGGAAGCGGTCCTGATGCCGCAGCCAGAAATCCCAGTAGAGCGCGTTCAAAGGGCACGCCAGCGGGCCGGTGCGATCCTTGGGGTCATACGGACAGCCGCCGCAATAATTGGACATCTTGGAGACGTAACTCGCGGCGCAGCAATACGGCTTGCTCGCCAGAAAGCCACCGTCCGCGTGCTGGCTCATGCCGATGACATTCGGTAACTCGACCCATTGGAACGCGTCGATGTACACGCCGAGGTACCAGCGCTCGACCTCCGCGGGATCGACGCCCGCGGTCAGACAGAAGGATCCGATGACCATCAGGCGCTGGATATGATGCGCATAAGCGGTGTCGAGCGACTGGCCCACGGAGTGGCGCATGCAGTTCATCTTCACCTTGCCGGTCCAGAACCAAGACGGCAGCGAGAGCGTGTGGCCGAGTCCGTTAGCGTCGGCATAGCCCGGCATCTTGGCCCAATAGACCCCGCGGATGTATTCACGCCAGCCGATGATCTGCCGGACGAAGCCTTCCGTGGCCGCCAAAGGATACCGCTTCGGATCGCCCGCATGGGCGTCGGCCGCGGCGGCGGCGACTTCCGCCGGCGTCAGCAGCTTTACGTTCAGAGCGAAGGACAGCCGGGAGTGGAAGAGGCGATCCGAGGACGTGTGCATGGCGTCCTCGTAGTCACCGAAATCAGGCAGCCCTCGCTCGATGAAGGCATCCAACTGCTTGAGCGCCTCCTTACGGTCGACGGGCCAGGGGAAGTCCTTCTCTGACGGCTTTCCCATGGTCTTCACCCCGGCGGACTGGATCTCGGCCCAGATGGCTGAGTGGTCGTGTGCGACGTCCCAGGTCTTGGGCGGAGGCGGCGTGCCCTTCCAGGGCTTCCGGTTCTCCTTGTCGTAATTCCATTCTCCCCCGGCCGGCGTGCCGTCTGGCTCCATCAGCAGGCGCGTCCGGACACGCATCTTGCGATAATACGACTCCATCAACCAGCGCTTGGCGTCCTTCTGGAAATGGGCCGCCACGCCGCCGCGACCGTCGAGGAAGTGTTCGGAGCTGACGCACGCCGTGACCAGACCGCAGCGGGCGGCGAAGGCGCGCAGGTCTTGGTCGAGGCGGAATTCGTCGGGCTCCTGGTATTCGAAACGCGCGGCCTTGGTCGCCTTGAAGACCAGCCGCAGATTCTCCGCGAAAGACTGCTGGTTATCCTTGTCGCCTAGCCGGAAATAACGGACCTGATGGCCTTGCTTGGTCAGCAGCTCCGCCAAGCGGCGCATCCCGGCGAAGATCGCGATGACCTTCTGGGCGTGATGCACGACGTAATCCGTCTCGGAGCGGACCTCCATGAAGACATACGTCACGGATGGGTCCTTCTTGCCGAACCAGGAATGCTCCGGGTTCAGCTGGTCGCCGAGGATGAGACGGACAGTAGAGGACACGCCCGCAAGGGAAGGATTAGGAGCCGCTTGGCAAGCGTACCATCTAATCCAATTGCCAAATCGGCTCTCGCCGCCTTCGTTCGGCCTATGGGGAAAATCGCCCGTATCCTAGCTGTCGCCATCGTCCTAATCGCCTCGCTCTTCGGCCCAACATGCGACCCTGGGGTGACGGAACATGGCGACAATCAAGCCAAAGGCGAAAGGGCCATGGCTCTGCTCGGGTCTCTTTTCCTCGGAACCCTGGTCATCATCGGGACCTGCGCTTACCATGAATGGGTCAACCCGCTCGGGAGCGGCCTGTTCGTCACCATGATCATGCTTTCGGTGCCCGTCAGCATCGTGCCCTACGTCCTCTGGGACCGCGGCATCAGCCGCCGCGAACGCGAACGGGCCGAAGCCACCCCGCAGCCGACGCCGGAATCCTGAGGTCAGGTTTGCGCCGACCGATGCGCCCGTCTCATTACTGGGCATGCATGGCGTCAAAAAAGAGAACCTTCCGGCCAAGACCTGCCCGACCTGCCAGCGCCCCTTCCTCTGGCGGAAGAAGTGGGCCCGCTGCTGGGACGAGGTCCGCTTCTGCAGCGACGCCTGCCGCAAGGGCACCCCACGCGGTAAGGCACAAAAAAGCCCGGGGTCTCCGGGCTGATCGAAACCTCGGGCCCACCGGCCCTCAGGTCCTCGTGTCCTCGCTTACTTAGGTCCGCCCTGGCGACGGGTGCCCGGACGACCGAAGGGGCGGTAGTTGCCCTGGGAGGCGCGGTAGCCGCCGTGACGACCCCCCTGAGGGCGGCCTTCGCGTTCGCTGTTGTGCGCGCCGGCGCGGGGATCCTGGTGACGCTGGAAATCTTCCGGGGTGCGGGGCGGAGCCTGCTGGGTGTAGTCGAAGCCCTGCAGTTTACCGCAGTGGAGGTGCTTGCCGACGATGCGCTCGAGGCGACGTAGTTCGCCGAGGTCCTCGCGCGTGACGAAGGTGATGGCGGTGCCGGTCGCGAGCGCGCGGCCGGTACGGCCGATGCGGTGGAC
>SXGQ01646130.1_pt1 | contig 32103 bp, 19 predicted proteins | sample 3178371 | NCBI WGS metagenome assembly SXGQ01 (sample SAMN11356859, study PRJNA531348) | freshwater metagenome | isolation source: freshwater sample F1-20 | place: China: Fuxian Lake, Yuxi | collected 2017-12-25
ACGCTCAGCGGTGCGACCAGCGGCACCGCCCCGGCGGTGAACCCGGGGGCCACGTTCTATATCCCGACGGAAGACCAGTGGTACAAGGCGGCGTACTACGAAGGTGGGAGCACCAGCGCGGACTACTGGGATTACGCCACGCAGAGCGACAACGCCCCGACAGCGGTCACGGCAGACTCGACCGGCATCGGCTCCGCTGGCAGCGCGGGCAACTACGCGAACTACAACCAAGCGGCTGACTGGAACGGCCAGGACGGCAACGTGACGACGGTGGGCACCAACGGCGGCCCGAGTGCGTACGGCGCGTTCGACATGAGCGGCAACGTGTTTGAATGGAACGACCTCACGGGTGCTGCCGGCTCGTCTCGTGGGATCCGCGGCGGCAGCTGGTTCGGCGACGCGTCCGACTTGTCGTCCACCTACAGGAGCACGAGCGACCTGTCGAACGAGCGTTCCAGCCTCGGTTTTCGTCTCGCAAGTCCTGTCAGCGGCCCCTCCGGCGTTCCGGAGATCGACCCCGCTGGCCTGGGCTCGGTGCTCGCGCTGGTGACCGGCGCCCTCGGACTCCTCGAGCGGCGGCGGTCGCGCCGCTGACGGCCGGCGTTGGCGTTGCCCGGCGATTCCTCTGCCACCACAGGCCCTCTGCCACCGCGGTGACAGCGAGCCTGTGGTGCCGCCCCGGCAGGAGGCCTCTTCCTGCCGGGGCGGCACCGTCGCCGCGCACGGCGGCGCTGCGGCCATCGAAGAGCTGGAAAGGTCTTCACGATCTGGCTGGATGGCTTTATTAGGGGAGGACACCGTGCCGCTCCCGGGAGATCATCATGCAGCGCACGAGCATCACCGAGGCGAAGAACAACCTCAGCGCCCTCATCGACCGTGTGCGGCGCGGTGAGACCGTGCTGATCTGCGACCGCAACCGGCCCGTGGCCCGGATGCTCCCCGTCGGGCCCGACGACACGTCCGGAGCCGACGCGGATTGGCTCGCTGGCCTCGTCCGTGACGGGGTGCTCGAACCGGCCCGCAAGCCGCTCTCGCTGCGGAGCCTGCCCAAGCCCGTGAGGCCGGCGCGGCCGACGAGCATCGTCGCCGCCCTGCAGGTCGACCGCGAGGAATAGCCGATGCGCTCTTGGGACGAGCGGCGTGCCGCGCTGATCCCCGGTGACCACGGGCCTTGAATGGGATCGATGGACTGTCGCCAGAGGGCACGTCAGCCCGGAGCGGCGAAGTGATCGACGGGGCCAGAGCCGCCGCCGAGGCCGGGGGCGCCGGCGATCGCCGCGCGGATGAACCGGCAGCCACCCGCCACCGCCGTGGCGACAGGCTCACCGGCCGCCAAGCGCGCCGTGATCGCCGCCGAGAGGGTGCAGCCGGTCCCGTGGGTGTGGCGGGTGTCGATCCGCGCCGCCGAGAAGGTCGTCACGCGCCCCTCCGACCAGAGCAGATCGACCGCCGCGCCGTCGAGGTGGCCACCTTTGACGAGCACGTGGGGGGGGCCGAGGGCGGCGATCGCCCGCGCGGCGCGCTCCATCGCCGCGACGTCGGCGACGGCAAATCCGGCGAGCCGCTCGGCCTCGGCGAGATTCGGGGTGACGAGCGTGGCACGGGGAAGGAGGTCGCTCACGAGCGTGCGTACCGCGTCGTCGGCGATCAACGCCGCGCCGTGCTTGCTGACCATCACCGGATCGACGACGAGCGGAAACGTCGTCCCGCGGAGGCATGCCGCGACGGCGGCGATCACGGCGGCGCTGCCGAGGGCACCGGTCTTGGCGGCGGCCGGGGGGATGTCGTCGAGGACGGCGTCGAGCTGGGCGACGACGAGCCCTGGCGCGAGGATCTCGACGGCCGACACCATGCGCGTGTTCTGCACGGTGACGAGCGTCACCACGCTCATGCCGTAGGCACCGTGCCGGTGAAACGTCTTCAGGTCGGCCTGGAGGCCGGCCCCGCCGGAGGGATCGGAGCCGGCGATCGTGAGGGCGACAGGGGGAGCGGGCATCGGGGATGGAGCAGGGGAACGGGAGGAATCACCATCAACCGTGCGGGCACGGAGCCTCCAGGATACAGGCCGTGACGGGATGGCCCGTTCCGCTCGCGGGCAGGGGCGCGCAGCTGGAGGTGGGTCCGTGGCGGTCGGTTGACCGTGGCGGGAGCGGTTGGGAATTCCCCTCAATCCATTCTGGCCGCTTGGCGGAGTGGCAGCGGGAAACGCTCCCGGTTGAACAAGCTTCCGGCCCCCCGTTTGTGAGGGAAATCATTGCTCTCGCGACGTCGGACCGAGGTTGTCCACCCAATTTGCTCCAATACCCGTCCGGTCCGACGGACCGGTGCTGCTCTTCAGGGCCCTGGGTTGGGTAGCGGCCCGATCGCACGCGACGCTGAATTGAGAAGGATTGTGAGCGTGGCAAAAGGAAAGCCGAGATCCCCGAAGCGGGCGGGCGGTCGCAGATCGAGCGCGACCAAGGCACTGCCATTCGACGACGCCGCCCAGATGGCGCCGCCGGAAGGCCCCGCGGGCACCACGCTCACGCTGGGCGCCCTCGAGTCCCACCTCTGGGAGGCCGCCAACATCCTCCGCGGCAGCCCGCTCGGCCGCACCGACTGGATGAGCTACATCCTGCCGCTCCTTTTGGCTCTTCGGGGATTTCCGTGGCACGCCGCGGCCGATTCATGGAGGGCCGACGATTGGGTAGAGTGCCGAAATGGACACGCTTCAATCGCATTACGCCCGTTTGCTTGGCCTCGATGACTCCTGGCGGGTGGAGTCTGTTGACCTCCAGATCGAGGATCGGCGCGTGACCTCTAGATCGAGGATCGGCGCGTCGAGATCCACCTTTCCCACGTCGGGTCTGGCGTGATCTGCCCCGAATGCGGCGTGGCCTGCGGCCTCGCTGATCACGCGGACGAGCGGCGCTGGCGGCACCTGGACACGATGCAGTTCACGACGGAGCTGGTCGCCCGCCTCCCCCGCAGCCGGTGCGCGGAGCATGGTGTCAAAACCATCGTGCCTCCATGGGCCGGGAAGCACTCTCGCTTCACGCTCCTCTTCGAGGCCTTCGCTGTCGAAGTTCTTCAGGCTTGCCGTACGGTGAAAGCGGCGGCTGTGCTGCTCGGGCTCTCCTGGGATGCCGTGCAGACGATCATGGACCGCGCCGTGGCACGCGGCCTCGAGCGCCGCGAGGCCACGCCCATCAAGCACATCGGCATCGACGAGAAGAGCTTCGGGAGAGGCCAGGACTACATCACCGTTCTCACCGATCTCGACGGCTCCCGTGTCCTCGATGTCGCTCCGGAACGTACGCAGGCGGCCGCCGAAAGCGTCCTCGCGACGCTCACCGTCGAGCAGCGGCAGAAGGTGTGTGCCGTCGCTGCCGACATGCTTCCCGCGTATGCCCAGGCAGTGGCCACGCAGACGCCGAACGCCGAGCTTGTTCACGACAAGTTCCATGTCGCCAAGCATCTCGGGGAAGCCGTCGATCAGCTGCGAAGGGGGGAAAACAAGGCCCTTCAGGCCGATGACGACGACCGGCTCAAGGGCACCCGTCAGCTCTGGCTCTTCAACAAGGCGAACCTCTCTCCCGAGCAGCGTCGCCGCTTCAACGCGATCAAGAAGCACGGCCTGAAGACGGCGAGAGCCTGGGGAATCACCGATCTGTTCCGCTGGTTCTGGCGGCATGTCTATTCGACGAGTGCCAATCGCTTCTTCAAGCGATGGTATGCGTGGGCCGTGAGATGCCAACTGCGGCCGGTGGTCAAGGTGGCGAGGATGCTCAAGCGTCATCTGCCCAACCTCTTGACCTACTTCCTTTACCGGATCACGAATGCCACGACAGAAGGCTTCAACAGCGTCATCCAGGCACTGAAGTACGCGGCACGCGGCTTCCGCTCCTTCGGCAACTACCGGACTCGAATCCTGTTCTTCTGCGGCAAGCTCGATCTCAGGCCGCAGCTACCCTGCCACTGAAATCCCGGAAGAACCTATTTCAGGAACAGGACGAAGAGGACGTAGTCCTTATATTGGCTGGCATCCATGCCGCCTCGCAGCTCGTCGCACGAGGCCCAGAGCGAGGCGTAGAGGTCGGACTTCTTCAGGGGCATCGACGGGGCTCTTCCGAGGGGGCGGCGGTGCCGCAGGGTGAGGGAGGTCTTGGCGGCCGCTCAGCCTATCGGGAGCGTGGTCAACCTAGGTCCGCATTGCCGCCCGTTGGGGCTCGGGGGGCGGGAAAACAGCTTTGCGTGAAAAAACCACAGAACGAAGGCGTTTCTGGGGTGCGGCGGGTGCGTCCCGAGGCTATTCTTGCGGAAAAGGCGTGGTGTGGCGGCGGCTTTCGGCGCCGGTCCCGCTCGACGAAATCGCCTTTCCGCTGCAGAGGCCGTCTCCCATGCTCGTCTCATTTTCGGTCTCGAACTTCCGGTCGTTCGGCGAGGAAGCCACGCTGAACATGGTCGCGAGTAATCGCTACGACGACCACCCGACGCACGTTATGGGGCTGCCCGGTGGCAATCGCTCGGTCGTGCGCACGGCGGTGATCTACGGAGCGAACGCCGCGGGGAAATCGAACCTCGTCAAGGCGATGGAATATGCCCAGAAATGGATTCTCGGGCAGGCGGGCCGCCTTTCGGCGGTCGATGCCTATGCGTTCGAGCCAAATGCCCGAGCCAAGCCATCGAGCTTTGAGTTTCGGTTTGTCGCCGCTGGGCGAGTCTTCGCCTACGGATTCGACGTCATGAAGTCGTCCATTCAAGGTGAATGGCTGGCCCTCGTTAACGCGGAAGACGACGACGTGATCTTCGAGCGGAACGCCGATGGTCGCACAAAGGTCGACGAAGCCGTTTTGAAGAGGCGGTTCGCCGGCGATGACAAGATCGTCACTCTCCTGACGTCGCTGTCCAAGAACGACCTCAACGACACGCAGTTGTTCCTCGAATCGGTGCGGGAAGTCCGACCAGCGAGCCAAGGGGAAACCATAGCGGGGGTGGTACGCTGGCTGACGCGGACGCTCGTCGTGCTACCCATTGAGCAGGCGCACGAACATGTCGTCAGACGGTTGGCCCGCGATCCTGAATACGCAGTGTTCGCTGAGGCCCTTCTCGGTAGTCTCGGGACTGGCGTGCATCGGTTCCAGATCGAGGAGGATGAGCGGCGAATCCCTCGAGGGATGGAGGATTCGTTCGATGATCTCGCGCGGCATGTCTCGGAGAATCCAGACACTGATTCGGTCTTCAGACGACACCCGGATGCCCCCGACCGCTATGTAGCCCTGCAGCTGCAGGCCTACCATTCGCGCGATGGAGCGGAGTTCAAGCTGCCCATGAGGGAGGAGTCTGATGGCACGCGGAGGTTATTGGCGTTGGCGCCTCTTCTGAGGGCCGGAGCGGAGGAGCCCCGTGTGTTCGTGGTCGATGAGCTCGATCGCAGCCTTCATCCCCTTCTTTGCTGGGAGTTCCTCCGGCTCTTCGCCGACACGATGCCGGGAGCACGCCGACAACTCGTCGTCACGACGCACGAGGCCCATCTGCTCAACCAGCAGTTGCTCCGGCGAGACGAGTACTGGTTCATGGAGAAAGACGATACGCAGCAGAGTCGTCTCTATTCGCTCTCCGAATACCAGAATGTCCGCAAGGATCTGCAACTCGAAAGGGGATACCTCAGCGGCCGCTTCGGTGCGATTCCGATCATCGGCTGCATGGACGACCTCGAGCCTCTTCTCGCCGATCCCAGAAAGGAACCGGTGGCTGATGCCGCTGAAGCGACGCCCACTTGATCGCGAGAGTGGCGTCGTTCGCGACGCGTCGCTCGTCGTGATCGCCTCCGAGGACACCTACGCGGTGCGGCAGTACCTCGCCAAGTTCCACGTGACGCGGGTGCAATTCAAGGTGCTGCCCTCCGAAGGGGGGCGGTCATCGCCGGAAGCCGTGCTCGAGCGACTCGACGGTTACCGACGGGAGTACGAGATCAGCGAGGGCGACGAGTTCTGGGTCTGCATCGATCTCGACCATTGGGCGGAGCCCGGCCACATCGCCAATCTGAGGCGGGTGCAGAAAGAAGGCAGCGAAAAGGGGTACGAAATCGCTCTCAGCAGCCCATGCTTCGACTTCTGGGTCCTTCTCCACTTTGAAGACCCGCCATCAGGCGGGATCCGGCGATGTGACGATATCGCCGAGCGGCTGCGGCAGATTCTCGGCGGCTTCACGAAGAAGTCGATCCAGCACCTTCGATTCACTCAGCAGCAGGTCGAGCAGGCGGTCGAGCGTGCCAGACAACTGCCCAATGCGAACAGTCTGGCACCGAGCGGCCCCACGACGCAGATGCATCGCATTCTGGAAAGCCTTCTCGCACGAGAGGCCATCCGACTCAAAGAGCCTCGGTAAGTCGAGCCAACGCTTGGCCGCTCCGCCTCACGCGATCAGCTCGGGGATCACCCGTGCCGGCTCGACTCCGGTGAGCTTGAAGTCGAGGCCGAGGTGGCGGTGGGTGAAGCGCTCGTGGTCGAACCCGAGGAGCTGGAGCACCGTGGCGTGGAAGTCGCGGATGTGGACCGGGTCCTTGACGATCTGATAGGAGAAGTCGTCGGTCTCGCCGTAGATCTGCCCGCCCCGGGCGCCGCCGCCGGCCATCCACATCGTGAAGCAGCGGGGGTGATGGTCGCGGCCGTAGTTCTCCCGGGAGAGGCCCCCCTGTGAGTAGATCGTCCGGCCGAACTCCCCGCCCCAGATGATGAGCGTGCTGTCGAGCAGGCCGCGGCTCTTCAGGTCCTGGACGAGGCCGTGGCAGGCCTGGTCGATGTCCTTGCACTGCATCGGCAGCCGGACGGCGACGTTGGCGTGGGTGTCCCAGTTGTTGAGGTAGACCTGCACGAAGCGCGTGCCGCGCTCCACCATCCGCCGCGCCATCAGCACGGTGTTGGCGAACGTGCCCGGCTTCTTCGCCTCCTCGCCGTAGAGCGCGAAGGTGCTCTCCGGCTCGCTGGCGAGGTCGGTCAGCTCGGGCACGCTGGCCTGCATGCGGAAGGCCATCTCATACTGGGCGATGCGCGTGCGCGTCTCGGGATCGCCGAGCTGCTCGAGCGTGCGCTGGTTGAGGGCGGCGAGGCCGTCGAGCGTGCGCCGCCGCACCTCGGTGGGGACCCCGGCAGGGTTGTTGATGTAGAGGATCGGGTCCCCCGCCGAGCGGAAGCTGACGCCGGAGTATTCGCCGGGGAGATAGCCGCTCGACCAGAGGCGGGCGCCGATCGCCTGCACCTGCTCGGTGTTGGTCGGCTTGGCGACCAGGACGACGAACGTCGGCAGGTTCTGGTTGAGCGAGCCGAGGCCGTAGCTGGCCCAGGCACCGAGGCAGGGGCGGCCGTGGAGCTGGTTGCCGGTCTGCATGTAGGTGATCGCCGGCTCGTGGTTGATCGCCTCGGTGTGCATCGTGCGGATGAAGCACATCTCGTCGACCATCCGCGCCGTGTGGGGGAGCAGCTCCGTGACCCACATGCCGCTCTGACCGTGCTGCGCGAAGGTGAACTTCGACGGGGCGATCGGGAAGCGCTTCTGGCCCGAGGTCATCGTCGTCAGCCGCTGGCCGTTGCGCACGCTCTCCGGCAGGTCCTTGTCGTACCACTCGTTCATCGCCGGCTTGTAGTCGTAGAGATCCATCTGTGGCGGGCCGCCGACCATGTGCAGATAGATGACATGCTTCGCCTGCGGGGCGAAGTGGGGGCCGACCGCCCCGGGCACGCGCTCCACGCCATCAACGCCGGCGACGGCCACCGCATCGGCCCGGGCCGCGCCCGGGGCGCCGAGGCTCGCCAGCGACACCCCGCCGAGGAGGTGGCTGCCGCGCTCGAAGAACCGCCGCCTCGTGAGGGCGAGGCCCAGTTCGGCCAGCGGGGTGGGGAGCGGGTGCATGGCGAACTCCTGCACAGGGGACCGATCCGGGGGGACCGATCCGGGCGGCACCGGGCCGCGCGGATCACTTGCAGAGAACCTCGTCGAGATTCATCAACTCGTTGGTGAGCATCGTCCAGGCGGCCAATTGGGCCGCGTCGGCGTGCCGCGGCTTCGAATCGCCGATGGCGATCACCTGCTTCGCCTCCTCGGCATGGCCGCCGTAAAACGCCTGGAGGTCGGCAAGCGACTGCTTGACGATCGCCAGCTCGTCGGCGGCCAGCGGCCGGGCGAGGAGGCGCCGGGCGATGAAGTCGATCCGCGTGTCGTCGGTGGCACCGCCGATCTCGAACGCCCGGTCGGCCAGCACCCGGGCCGCCTCGACGAACTGCGGATCGTTGAGTGTGACCAGCGCCTGGAGCGGGGTGTTGGTGCGCTCGCGGCGGATCGTGCAGGTCTCGCGCGACGGGGCGTTGAAGATCTCCATCGAGGCCGGCGGGGCGGTGCGCTTCCAGAACCAGTACATGCTCCGCCGGTAGAGGGCGTCGCCGGAGTCACGCTTGTAGACGTTGGTGTTGCCCCCCATCGACACCGCCTCCCAGACGCCGTCGGGCTGGTAGGGCTTCACGCTCGGGCCGCCGATCTGCCGGACGAGCAGGCCGCTGGCCGCCAGGGCATGGTCGCGCACCATCTCGGCGTCCATCCGGAACCGGGGCCCGCGCGAGAGAAGGCGATTGGCGTTGTCGCGGGCGAGCTTCGCGGGGGTCGCCGCCGCCGCCTGCCGGTAGCTGGCGCTGGTGACGATCAACTTGAAGAGCCGCTTCACGTTCCAGCCGCTCTCACGGAATTCCACCGCCAGCCAATCGAGGAGCTCGGGATGGCTCGGCAGCTCCCCCGACACGCCCAGATCGGCGCTGGTGCGCACCAGGCCCGTGCCGAAGACCTCCTGCCAGAAGCGGTTGACGGTCGTGCGCGCGGTGAGCGGGTGGTCGGCGAGGAACAGCCACCGCGCCAGGCCGAGCCGGTTGCGCGGGGCGCCGGCGGGGAAGGCAGGGAGGATGTCGGGGGTGTCGGGCTGGACCTCGTCGGTGCGCTTGTCGTATTCGCCGCGGGCGAGGACGAAGGCCTTGGCCATCTCCGGCTTCTCGTTCATCACGTGGGCGACGGTGCCACGGCGGCGGATCTCCGCCTGCTCGGCATCGAGCCCGGCCAGTCGGGCACTGGCCGTCTTGAAGGGTTCGTCGGCGGTGGCAAGCCACCAGTCGTAGAGCGGCCCGGCGGCGGCGGGACGGGCCGCGGGATCGAGGCGGACGACGTCGGCCAGCGCCTGCCCGCGGGCGATGCCCTCGATCTCACCGGCGGCGAGGGCCCGCCCCCAGATGACCAGGCCCGCCAGGCCGACGGCATGCGCCGGCGAGCCGGGGGACCGGCTGCCGATCGTGAACGGCACGGCGGTACGGATCGTGTTTTTCTTGAAGGTGTTGGTTTCGACGTTCAGCCCCTGCAGCTTGCCGTTGTAGAAGACCTTGATCCCCTCGGGCCGGCCCGAGCCGTCGGAGGTGATCGCGACCTGTGTCCAGGCGTCGGCGGGGAGTTGGTCCTTCGCCGAGACCTTCAGGGCGTCGTCGGGCCAGGCGTGGACCATGTGCATGCCGAGGCGCCGGCTCTGGATCCAGGCGTCCCAGCCGCGGTAGGCCTGGCCGTCGTCCATCCTGGCGACGACGGCGTAGGCGGTGTCATTGGCCGGCGGGCGGATCCAGAAGGTGAGGCTGAAGCCCTGGTCGTGCTCGAAGTCGCCGACGGTCGCCACCTCCGCCGCCTTGCCGGCGAGGAGCAGCCCTGATCCCCCGGAGGGACCTGGCTGCCAGGCGGTGCCGGCCGAGAGTGGGAGGTCGGTCTCCTTGCCGGCGACGCGAACCTTCGTGACCTGCCCCTGCCCCTCGGCGCCGGGCAACTCGGCCAGCGGCGTGTCCTGTGGGAGCAGCTTCTGCACCGTCTCGGCGCTGGCGGCCGTGATCCAGGCGTCGAACTCCGGCCGCGCGGCCCCCTTCCGCGCCTCGACGGCGGCGCGGGCGGCAGGGACGTCCTTCTCGAGCTCGAGGAACCGGGCGAGGTCGTCGGGCTTGGGCACCGGCACGATCGGCGGCGTGTCGTGGACGTTGCCATCCATCGCCGCCTGCGTCGTGTTGTTGAAGAACGCGGAGAGCTCGTAGAACTCCTTCTGCGACAACGGATCGAACTTGTGGTTGTGGCAGACGGCGCAGCCGGTCGTCAGCCCCATCCAGACCGCCGCCGTCGTCTCGGTGCGGTCGCGGCAGTAGATGACGCGGTATTCCTCGTCGATTGCCCCGCCTTCGCTGGTGGTGATGTTGCAGCGGTTGAAGCCGCTGGCGATCTGGTTGTCGAGCTGGGTCTCGCGCGGCAGCGACGGTGTCTCGGCGTTCACCAGGTCGCCGGCGAGCTGGAGGATCGTGAACTCGTCGAACGGCAGGTTGCGGTTGAAGGCACCCACCACCCACTGGCGGTAGGCCCACAGCTCGCGGAAGTTGTCGATGTGGATCCCGTTGGTGTCGCCGTAGCGGGCGTAGTCGAGCCAGTGGCGGCCGCGGTGCTCGCCCCACTCGAGCGTCGCCAGGAGACGGTCGACGAACTGCTCGTAGGCGTCGGCGGAGCGGTCGGCGACGAACGCCTCGACGAGCGCCGGTTCGGGGGGCAGGCCGGTGAGATCGAGGGCGACGCGGCGCGCGATCGTGCGGCGGTCGGCCTCGGGGGCGGGTGAGAGACCCTCCGCCTCGAGCCGCGCGAGGATGAAGCGGTCGATCGGGTTGCGGATCCACGATTCGTTCTTCACCGCCGGCGCCTCGGGGCGCAGCGGCGGGATGTACGACCAGTGGGGCTGGTAGACCGCCCCTTCCTTCACCCAGCGCTCGAGGAGCGCCTTCTGCTCCGCCGAGAGCGGCTTCTTGGCCGCCGGCGGCGGCATCACGAGGTCGGGGTCGTCGGAGCCGATCCGGTCGAGGATCGCCGAGGAGTCGGGATCCCCCGGCACGATCGCCCCCGCTTCGACCGCCGCGTCGCGCTGGTCGAGGCGGAGGTCGGCCTTGCGGGAGGCGCTGTCGGCCCCGTGGCAGGAAAAACAGTGCTCGACGAGGATCGGCCGGATGTCACCGTTGTAGGAGAGGGGCGGGGCGTCGGCGGCAGCCGCCAGCCGCGCCGCGGTGAAAACCGCGGCGGCGAAAACAGTCCTGCCGAGCCGGCCTGAACAGGGGACCGGTGAACAGGGCAGCCGTGACCCGGGGACCAGAGTGGCCCGGGGAAGAGTCGACCGGGAATGGGGCATCGGATGGGCTCCCGCGGTTCGGCCGGTCCGCCCCGACATGCCTGTCGGCGACCCGGCGCAGTCCTCACTATTCTACCACCCCCCGGCACCGGGCTCCCCCCGCGGGAAAAGGGGGAGTCGGCCCGGTTTTGCCCCGTTGACGGCCGGTCTCGTTCCTGGTTCACGCTCAATCGGTTTCCCCACTGATCCGTCGGTGCCGCGTGGGGAGGTCCCATGCCGCACGTCGAGATCGTGCCCCTGTCGGGGTTCCGCGTGCGCGCGGAGGACCTGCTCAGCGTCGGCATGACCCTCCCCGGGTTCGCCGCCTGTTGTCGGGCGCCAAATGCCGCGCCGCTCAGGCGGAAACGGTCGGCTCCTCGATCACCGGATTGGTGAGCCGGCCGATCCCCTCGATCTCGATCGTCACGCTGTCGCCAGCGGCGAGGAACACCGGCGGCGTGCGCGCGAAGCCCACCCCGTGCGGCGTGCCGGTGAGGATCACGGTACCGGGCCGGAGGTGCATGCTCGCCGAGAGGAACTCCACCAGGGTCGGCACGTCGAAGATCATGTCGGACGTGTTCCAGTCCTGCATCACCTGGCCGTTGACCTCGGTGCGGATCGCCAGCCGGCCGGGATCGGGCAACTCGTCTGTGGTGACCAGCGCCGGACCGAGCGGGCAGAAGGTGGCGAACGTCTTGCCGCGCGACCACTGCCCGCCGCCTCCGTTGCGCTGCCAATCGCGGGCGCTGACGTCGTTGGCGCAGGTGTAGCCGAGGACGTGGTCGAGGGCCCGGGCCCGGGGTACGTTGCGGCAGGTCCTGCCGATCACCACCGCCAGTTCGCATTCGTAGTCGACCATGTCGCTGCGGAGTGTCCGCGGCAGATGGATCGGGTCGCCGGGGTTCTGCACGGCGCCGGAGTTCTTGAGGAACAGCACCGGGTGCTCCGGCACCGCTTGCCCCCCCTCGGCGGCATGACGGCGGTAGTTGAGGCCGATGCAGAGGATGTCGCGCGGCTCGAGCGGGGCGAGGAGCTTGTCGACCGTGGCCGGGCGGCCGGTGTCGGTGAGGGTGCCGAACAGTTCGCCCTCGAGGAGGGTGACATGGCCGTCGTCGTGGAGCCGGCCGAGCCGCTCGCTGCCGGCGGAGAGGAAGCGGACGATTTTCACCTGCACGATCCTCCGGGGCCCCGGGGCAGCGACCTGGAAAACGGGCCCATCGTACCGCACCCGGCGCACGGCGGTGCGCCGGTCCGGCGCGGTGCGGCGTAGACTGCCCGTTGCCGGTCGGGCATGCGCCGGCACGGGAATGGCCTCGAGCCGCGGAGGGAACGATGACGCGTGGCGGCCCGGTCTGGGTGGCACTGTCGATCACGATCGGAGGGCTGAGGGTGGCCAGGGGCAGCGCGGCCGACGAGCCGGCAGGGCCGCGCGCCGCGGCGTGGACCGCGGTGCAGCAGGCGCTCGACCAGCAGCGGCCGCAGACGGCCGCGACGGCGCTGGTCGGGATCGAAGCGGCGGCGGTGGCGGCCGGGGCCTGGGACGAGGCGGCGCGGGCGATCGCCACCGGCGTCGTGGTGGAGACGGGGGACCGCCCACCGGACGATCCGGAGCGCCTCGTGCGCCTCGCCCGGCGGATCGGTGAGGCGCCGGAGCCGGTGCGCGGCGTGCTCGAGGCGATCCAGGCCAACTGGACGGTGGGATACTTCCTCGCCAACCGCTGGCGTTTCCAGCAACGCACCTCCGGCGGCGCCGACGGCGGCCTCGACACGATCGGCCAGTGGGACCTGCCGCGCGTCGTCGGCGAGATCCGCGCGCGGTTCGCGGCCGCCCTCGGCGCTCCCGGGAGCGCGGAGCGGCAGCGGCTCATGCGGCAGCGGGTGGCCGACTGGTCGCTGCTCCTGCCGCCGGCCGCGATGCCCGATGCCTACCGGCCGACCCTGTTTGACGTCGTCGCCCAAGACGCCCTCGCGTTCCACGCGCGGGGGGAGCGCGGTCTGGTGGAACCGGAGGATGCCTTCACGATTGCCGCCGACGGCCCGGCCCTCGGCAGCGTCGCCGAGTTCCGCGCCTGGCGGCCCGAGGCCACGGCCACCGATGCCGATTCGCCGGCACTGGCGGCAATGCTGCTGCACCGCGAGCTGCTCGATTTCCACGGCGACGACGCCGACCGCACCGCGTTCCTCGCCGCTGACCTCGAGCGGATCGAGTGGGCGGCGGGGGTCGCGGTCGGGGCTGACGTCCGGGCGCGGCACCGCGCGGCGCTCGAAGGGTTCATCGCCGCCGCCGGCGACCACGAGACCGGGGCCCTGGCCCGGTTCCACCTCGCCGAGCTCCTCCAGGAGGAGGATCCGGCCGCCTCCCGCACGCTGGCCCTGGCCGGCGCCGCGCGGCACCCTGATTCACCGGGGGGGCGCCGCTGCCGGCAGGTGGTGACCGCCATCGAGGCCCCGATCCTCAACCTGGTCGCCGAGCGCACCTGGGCCGAGCCCTGGCCGGCGATCCGGGTGCACTACCGCAACGTCGCCCGGATCCATCTCCGCGTCTGCCGCGCCGATTGGCAGGCGCGGGCGGCGGCCGGCCGGGTCCACTCGAATTGGGTGATGGAGGACGAACGGGGGCGGATCCTCGCCCTCCCGGCCGAGCGGCAGCACGCCGTCGATCTCCCCGCCACGGCCGACTACCGCCAACGCCACGAGGATCTCTCCGTCGCGCCGCTGGCGGCGGGGCTCGCGCCGGGGGCGTGGTGGGTGATCGCCAGCCCGCGCCCGGGCCCGGCCGGCGACGACAACCCGGTGAGCATGACGCTGGTCTGGGTGAGCCGGTTGGCGCTGGTGACCGAGCAGTCGCGGCCGGTGCTCGTGGCGCGCGATGACCAGGCGCCGGCGCTGCCGCTGACCGGCCACGTGATCGACATCGCCAGCGGGGAGCCGGTGGTCGGGGCGGAGGTGATCCCGTTCATCCGCGGCGGCCAGGGTGACCAGCAGGGTTTCCGCGCCGGCGGCGGCACGGTGACCGATGCCGAGGGGCGCTTCTCGCTGCCGGGGCAGACGGGGCGCGAGGCGCTCGTCACGGCGGCGGCGCAGCTCGGCGGCGTGCGCCACGAGATCGTCGGCGACCCGCTCCATGTCTGGCCGGCGGGGCAGCCGCGCGACGTGCACGCGATCGTCCTGGTGACCGACCGGGGGATCCACCGACCGGGGCAGACGGTGTTCTACAAGGGGATCGCCTGCATGGGTGATCACGAGCGCGGCACCTATGCGGCGCTCGTGCGCCGCCCGGTGAGCGTCGTGCTCCGCGACGCCAATGGCCGCGAGATCGCCACTGCCGACACGATGACCAGCGCCAATGGCTCGTTCGACGGCACGTTCGCGCTGCCGCCCGGCGGGCTGCCCGGCCAGTGGGCGATCACGGCATCGGCCGGAGCCGCCCAGGGATCGGTCGTGGTGCGCGTCGAGGAATACAAGCGGCCCAAGTTCCAGGTGGCGCTCTCGCCACCGGACGGGCGCGTCACGCTCGGGGAGGAGGTGCTCATCAGCGGCACCGCGACCACCTACACCGGCCTGCCGGTGGCTGGTGCGAAGGTGGCGTGGCGCGTCGAGCGGCTGGTGCGCTGGCCCGACTGGTGCCGCTGGTTCTTCCCCGGCCTCCCCTTCGGCGGCGAGGCGCGGCGGATTGCCCGGGGCAGCGCCGTCACCGACGAGACGGGACGGTTCACCCTCCGCTTCCCCGCCCTGCCCGACCGGGCGGTGCCGGAGGAGGCGCTGCCGGTGTTCCGCTTCCGTACCGAGGCCGTTGTCACCGATGCCGGCGGCGAGACGCATGCCGACGAGCGCACGGTGTCGGCGGGCTACACCGACCTCGAGGCCACCGTGACGGCCGACGGCTGGCAGCCGGCCGGTGCCGGCGGCACGGCGCGGGTGGCGCTGACCGTGTCGACGGCGTCGCTCGACGGCGACCCGCGTGCCGCCACCGGGCGGCTCACGGTGGTGCGGCTCGTCCAGCCGGCGGCGGTGGTGCGCCCGAGCTTCTTTGCCGAGCCGGGCCCCGGGCGGGATGACGATCTGCGAGCGATCGCCGCCTCCTGGCCCGCCGGCGAGGAGCTGTTCACCGCCGCGGTCACCACCGATGCCGCCGGCAAGGGGGTGGTCGAGGCGGCGCTTCCGCCGGGGATCCACCGGGCGACCTTCGAAATCCCCGCGGTGGGGCAGCGGCCGGCGGTGAAGGGGGTGCATGTCGTCGAGGTCATCGCGCCGGACGCGACGACCTCCGGCACGAAGCTGCCGCTCACGCTCCACTGCGAGAAGCAGGTGGTGGAACCGGGGAACACGTTCCGAGCGGTGCTCGGCACCGGTCACGACGCCGGTCGGGCGTTGGTGGAGATCACGCAGTCGGGGCGGACGCTCGCCCGCTTCTGGACGGAGAGTGGCCGGACGCAGTGGCCGGTGTCGTTCCCCGTCACCGCCACCGAGCGCGGCGGCTTCACCCTGCGCGCGTGGCTGGTGCGCGACGGACGGCTGACGGTGGTGCAGGAGACGATCGACGTGCCCTGGAGCGATCGGAAGCTCACCGTGGCCTGGGAGCGGTTCACGCGCCGGGTCGAGCCGGGGGCGCAGGAGGTCTGGCGGGCCCGGGTGACGGGGCCGGCCGTGGCCGCGGCGGATCCCGCCGGGATGCTCGCGATCCTCTACGACCAGTCGCTCGACGCGCTCGCCCCCCATGCCTGGCCGACCGACGGCCTGCTCGGGATCTTCCGCCGCGAGGCGGGCACGGTCGCGGAGGTGTTCAGCAACGGGCCGCTCGGTCTGGCCGATGTCGGCGGGGAATTCGTCGTGACGGAGGTGGAGATCCCGGCGCTCGAGTACCGCGAGCTCCGCTTCCCGTTCGGCCGGCCGCGCTTCCTGGGGGGCGGCAGTCGCCGTCGAGGCATGGAGAGGGGTGCCAATGCGTTCCTCAACTTCAAATCCGCCGCAGTGATGGCCGACGGAGCGGCCCTCGGCGTGTCGCTCGAGAAGCTCCAGGTGGCCGCGCCCGCTGGTGCCCCGCCGCCAGCGTCGGCCGGCGCCCCCGTGCTCCGCGGTGGCGACGGCACCGGTTCCGCCGTGGGTGGGCCGGCCACCGCGCAGGCGCCGCCGCCGCGGCGCCGGCTCGTGGAGACCGCGTTCTTCCTCCCCCGGCTCGCGGCCGCTCCCGACGGCACGGTGACGATCGAGTTCACCCTCCCCGACACGCTCACGACCTGGCAGTTCAAGGGGCTCGCCCACGACGCGCTGCTGCGCAGCGGCACCCTCCTCGACACCTGCGTGGCCGCCAAGGACCTGATGGTCGAGCCGCTCGTGCCGCGCTTCGTGCGCGAGGGGGACGTGGTCGAGGTGCCGGTGAAGGTGGGCAACCGATCCACCGGCCGCCTTGCCGGCACGGTCCGGTTGGCGCTCGCCGACGCCCGCACCGGCGACGATCGGGGGAGCCTCGTCGACGGCGCGCGCGAGCAGCCGTTCGCCGTCGCCGCCGGGGAGTCGGCGGTGGTGGTGTTCACCCTCCGCGTCGCCGAGGGGACCGACCTCCTCGAATACACCGCCACCGCCACGGCGGGGCGGGCCGCCGACGGCGAACAGGCGCTGCTGCCGGTGCTGCCGCGCCGGGTGCCGGTCACCGAGACGATCCCGGTCACGCTCCGCGGCCCGACCGAGCGGACGGTGACGCTCGACCGGCTCGCGGCCGGCGGCGCTGGCATCGCGAGCGAGTCGCTCGTCGTGCAGGCGGCCGCCAATCCGGCCTGGTATGCGGTCCTCGCCCTGCCGGTCCTCATCGAGGAGCCCGACGAGAGCACCGAGGGGCTCTTCGCCCGGCTCTCCGCCAACAGCCTCGCCGCCCACCTCGCGACCGCCGACCCGCGGATCGGGAAGGTGTTCGAGCAGTGGCGTGCCGCCGGCGCCCTCGACAGCCCGCTTGAGCGCTCGGCCGAGTTGACCCGCACGCTCCTCGAGGAGACCCCGTGGGTCCGTGACGCGGCCGATGAGCGCGAGGCACGGGCCCGGATCGGCCTCCTCTTCGACCGCACCCGGACGGCGGCGGAGACGGCGGCGGCCCTGGATCGGCTCGCGGCGCTGCGCAACCCCGACGGCGGCTGGCCCTGGTTTCCCGGCGGCGGCACGAGCGACCCGGTGACGCTGGCGATCATCGCCGGCTTCGGCCGGCTTCGTGCCGCGGGCGTGCCGATCGGCGTCCAGCCGGCGCTGGCCGCCCTCCCCTGGCTCGACGGCCGGCTGCTCGAGGAGCAGCGCCGCGCCGCGGCGCCGGACCGTCCGCGCGGTGCCGACCCGGTGATCACACCGATCGGCGCTTACGCCCTCTACGCGCGGAGCTTCTTCGCCGCCGATGCGCCGCCGGCAGGGGAGGCTGCCGCGGCGGTGGAGTGGGGGCTCGACGCCGCGGCGCGCAGCTGGTCGAAGCTCGACACCCGGCTGCCGCAGGGGCAGCTGGCGATCGCCCTGTTTCGTGCGGGCCGCAGGGACGTGGCCCGGACGATCGTCGACAGCCTCCGGCAGCGGGCGGTCGACGCCGACGTGCCCGCCGGGCGCGAAGGGGAACAGTGGCAGGGGATGTGGTGGCGCGATCCGCATCCGGGCTGGTGGGGCTGGGCCCACGCGCCGATCGCCACGCAGGCGGTGATGATCGAGGCCTTCGACGAGGTCGCCGGCGACGCCGCCGCGGTCGAGGCGCTGAAGGTCTGGCTCCTCTGCCAGAAGCGCACCAGCCGCTGGGGGGCGAGTCGGGCCACGGCCGACGCCGTCGGGGCGCTGCTCGGCCGCGGTGCCGATCTCCTCGGAGCGGCCCGGCCGGTGGAGGTGACCATCGGCGGGGCGCTGCAGGCCCCCGGCGCCACCCGTGCCGGCACCGGCTTCTTCGAGACGCGCCTCGTCGGCGGGGCCGTCACCCCGGCGGCGGCGACGATCACGTTCACGGCGCCCGGAGCGGGGCTCGCCTTCGGCGGGGTCCATTGGCAGTACCGGGCGCCGATCGACGACGTCGGCGCCGCAGGGCGCGCCGAACTGGCGATCGACAAGCGGTTGTTCGTCAAGCGGTTCACAAAGGCGGGGCCAGTCCTCGAACCGCTCGCCGCCGATGTGGCGGTGGAACCGGGGGACGAACTGGTGGTCCGTCTCGTGGTGACCAGCGACCGCGACTACGAGTTCCTCGAGATTGCCGACCACCGCCCGTGCCTCACCGAGCCGGTGGACGGGCTCTCCGGCTGGCGGGCCGCCGATGGGGCGGCCTGGTACCTGGCCGTCCGTGATGCCTCGACGAGGATGTTCTTCGAGCGGCTGCCGCGGGGCACGCATGTCTTCGAATACGGCCTCCGGGCGGTGCACCGCGGCCGGGCGGCGGGGGGCTTTGCCACGATCCAGAGCCGCTACGCCCCCGAGTTCTCGGCGCGCTCGCCGAGCCTGCCGCTCGAGGTGCGGTAGCGGCATGCGGACGGATGCCTGTCACGGCCGGGGTCCACGGCGTGTTTCCCTCCCGGTGCCACCGGCCTGCTATTCTCGTGGCGGTCCGGGGGTCCGGCGAATCCGAGGAGGGGGAGGGATGACACGGCTGTTCGGCATGGTGCTCTTGGCCTGCGCGCTGGGGATGGTGGGAGCGGGGCCCGCGGTCGCGGCCGACGGCCGGCTCTACGAGATGCGGGTTTACTACGCGGCCGAGGGGAAGCTCGATGCCCTCCACGCCCGGTTCCGTGACCACACCGTCGGCCTGTTCGCCAAGCACGGGATGACCAACGTCGGCTATTTCGTGCCGGCGGGCGACAACCCCGAGCGCATGCTCGTCTATTTCCTCTCCTTCCCGGACCGTGCCGCCCGCGACGCCTCCTTCAAGGCGTTCGTCGCCGATCCCGCCTGGGAGGCGGCGCGGAGTGCATCGGAGAAGGACGGCAAGATCGTCGAGCGGATCGAGTCGAAATTCCTCGCCACCACCGACTATTCGCCGCCGCTGGTCGTGCCCGAGGCGCAGGGGCCGCGGGTCTTCGAGCTGCGCACCTACCGCGCCACCCCCGGCAATCTCCCCGCCCTCAACGCCCGTTTCCGCGACCACACGATGAAGCTGTTCGCGAAGCACGGGATGACGAACCTCGTCTACTGGAACATCGCCCCGGGCAATCCCCACGCCGACACGTTCCTGATCTATCTGCTCGCCCACCAGAGCACCGATGCCGCGAAGGAGTCGTTCGGCGCTTTCCGCCAGGATCCCGACTGGATCGCCGCGCGCACCGCGTCGGAGGAGAAGGCAGGGGGGTCGCTGACCCAGGCCAAGGACGGCGTCGTTTCGCAGTTCCTCGTGCCGACCGACTATTCCCCGCTCAAGTGAACGGATCGGCGCAGGGCCGATCGATGGGCTTTTCCGGGGACGGACCCTCCAGGAACAGCGCTGATGGACGAGGCCGCGCGGCCGGTGTCGTTGGTCGATGAACTGGCGCGGGAGCGGAATCGCGAGGCGGCCGACCGGACGCTGCTGGCCTGGATCCGCACGAGCCTGGCGATGATCAGCCTCGGCTTCGGCATCGAGCGGCTCGGGCAGGCGGCGGTCGCGTTCGATCAGCGCTTCGATGGCGCTGCCCAGACGAAGACCCGCTTCTTCGGCGCCGCGCTGATCGCCCTCGGCGTGGCGGCCACGCTCGCGGGGATGTGGGAGCACAGGCGGATCCTCGTCGCGATCGCCACCGACGACTACCGCTACGCCGACCGGTTGCCGATCGCCCGGTATATGGGCGGCGCCCTGGTGGCCGTCGGGGTCGCGGCGCTCACGCTCATCCTCTGGGGGTTGTGACCCGATGCCCTGGCTGCACGACTACGACCCGCTCGGCTCGCCGTGGCTCTCGACGCCCGTCGCCCTGCTGCCGCTGGCGGTGCTCCTTGGGTTGCTGGCGGTGGCCGGCCAGTCGGCGGCCCGCGCGGCGGTGGCCGGCCTGCTGACGGCGCTGGCGGTGGCGGTCGGCATCGTGGGGATGCCGGCCGACGCCGCCGTCGCGGCCGCGCTCCACGGCGCCGCCTTCGGGCTGTGTCCGATCGGCTGGATCGTCGTCGGCGCGATGTTCATGTACCGCCTCACCGTGGCGGCCGGGGCGCTGGAGGTGATGAAGCGGTCGGTGACGAGCCTCTCGGCCGACCACCGCCTGCAGGCGCTGCTCATCGCCTTCTCGTTCGGGGCGTTTCTCGAGGGGGCGGCCGGGTTCGGTGCCCCGGTGGCGATCTCGGCGGCGCTGCTGGCCGGCAGCGGGTTTCCCGCGCTCGAGGCCTCGTGCATCGCGCTCTTGGCCAACACCGCGCCGGTCGCCGTCGGTGCCCTCGGCACGCCGATCGTCACCCTTGCCCGGGTCACCGGCCTCGACGAGCAGGCGATCTCGGCGATGGCGGGGCGGCAGTTGCCCTTCTTCTCGTTGATCGTCCCGGCGTGGATGGTGGTCGCGATGGCCGGCTGGCGCGGGCTCGCGGGGGTCTGGCCGGCGGTGCTCGTGTGCGGCGTGACGTTTGCCGCCGTGCAGTGGGGGGTGAGCAACGCCGTCGGGCCGGCACTGGTGGACGTCGTCGGCGGCATCGTCAGCCTCGCGGCGCTGGCGGGGTTCCTCCGGGTGTGGCGACCGGCCACCATCTGGCGGCACGGCGCGGCGGAGGTGGCCGGCGGGGCCGATGGCGCTTCGGCGCGGCGCCGGCCGCTCTCCCCGCGGGTCGTCATCTGGGCCTGGACACCATGGCTTCTGCTCTCGGCGGCCGTCTTCGTCTGGGGGCTGTCGCCGGTGAAGGCAGTGCTCGAAGGGCGGCCGACGGTCGCCGGGGTGGTGCTCGTGCCGCAGTGGCTGGTGGCCCCGCAGTGGCCCGTTCCGCGGCTCCACCAGCGGGTCGCGAAGGTGCCACCCGCCACCCGGCTCGTGACGGAACCCGAGCCAGCGGTCTACCGGCTCAACTGGCTCTCCGCCGCGGGCACGGCGCTGTTCGTGGCGGCGCTGGCGAGCGTGCCGTGGCTGCGCCTCTCCTGGCGGCAGGCGGCCAGGATCCTCGGCGACACCGTCGCCCAACTGGCCCCGTCGCTCGCCACGATCGCGGCGATGCTGGCGCTGGCGTTCGTGACGCGCTACTCGGGCACCGACGTCACACTCGGGCTGGCACTCACCGGCACCGGGGTGGCGTATCCGTTCTTCGCGGCGCTGCTGGGTTGGCTCGGGGTCGCCCTCACCGGCTCCGATACGTCGAGCAACGCGATGTTCGGCAGCCTGCAGCGTGTGACGGCGGAGCAGCTCGGGCTCGATCCGCTCCTCATCTGCACCGCCAACAGCACCGGCGGCGTGATGGGGAAGATGATCGACGCGCAGAGCATCGTCGTCAGTGCCACCGCCACCGGACTCGAGCGCGCGGAGGGAACGATCCTCCGCCGGGTGCTGCCCCACAGCCTGGCGCTGGCGGCCCTGGTGGGGGCGCTGGTGTGGCTGCAGGCCGGTCCGCTCGCCTGGATGGTGCCTGTCGCGCCGCCGGTCGCGCACGGCGACGGAAAATGAAAACCACCGCCGCGGGGCCGGGCCCGCGGCGGTGGTCATGATGTTCCCGGCAAGCCCCGTTACCGGGCAGACCCGGTACCAGGAAGCCCGCCACGCGATCAGTCGAGCGACAGGCTCTCGCCCAGCTCCGTCGTCGCGGCGGCCCGCCAGACGGCGATGTCGATGTCGTTGCTGACGAAGCGGGTCGAGCCGTCGCAATTGCAGGCATTGACACCCCCCGGGTGCCGGCTGCGGGCCGCCAACTGGACCTCGGAAGCCTGGATGCAGGGGAGGTTCTTCTGCGGCTGGTTGTTGCAGTAGGAGGCGAACTGGAACTGGTCGGGGGTCGGGGAGTTGGGGCCGTTGAAGGCGTGGAACACCGCGCCCGGACCCCACCAGGTGAAGCCGCGGAGGTCGGAGGTGGTGAGGCTGGGGTTGATCCCCAGGCAGGTCTCGGAGGCCATCAGCGTCTTCGAGAGTCCGTCAGGGATGTTGGAGAACTTCACCACGCGGCCGTTGACGTTGTTGACGGGGTTCCTGCCGTTGCGGACGAACGGGGCGCCGCCGTAGATCACGCCGTTGAGGGGCGTGCCGCGGACAGGGAAGTTCTGCATCCGATTCGTGTTGCCGGCATTCACCACGTAGTTGTGCTTGGTGATGTTGGAGAAATTCGGGCTCCGGGCATTCTCGTCGCTGGCGTCGCTCGGGCAGAGGAGCTGGGGGACGGTGGTCCGGGTGACGGGCAGGTTGGCGGCGTTGCTGTAGTTGGTGGCGGTCGTCGACCCGGGCGCGGTGCCGCGCATGAATCCCTTGTAGGCATCGAACAGTTGCTGCTGTTCCATGTAGGGGAACACGGCGAGCTGCCACGTGCCCCAGTCGCCGCCGGCGTTGTAATCGCTCGCCGGAAGGCTCTGCTGGGACGAGGCGTAGTTTTGGAAGGCGAGACCGATCTGCTTGAGCTTGTTGGTGCAGCTCGCGCGGTTGGCCGACTCGCGCGCCGCCTGGACGGCGGGCAGGAGGAGGCCGACGAGGGTGCCGATGATGGCGATGACGACGAGCAACTCGACGAGCGTGAATGCCCGCCGCGTGGTCGACCGCGTGGAAATCGAACGTCGCATGACTGACTCCTTCCAGGAATCGGAAATAAGAATGAAACGACTCACGATGCCTTCCAGCCGGGTGAACAATCGATGACGATCGACAGGAAGGTGGACGGTGGGTGGGCCAGTGTGTGCAGGCCAGTGGGAGAAGGGGTGCCCGCGGCGCCGGTGATTCGCCGCTGCCGGGGAACGATCAGGGCAAGTCGAGTGTCACTTCATTCGGTGCCTCGTCCTTGACCTGTTTGACCTCGAACTGACCGGCGGCGTTCTTCCGGTAATTCTCCGGGAGGATCTCCTGCGGCGGCGGGCCTTCACTGCCCGGGGCGGTGCCCGGGGGCGGCTCCGCGCCGCGGTCGAAGGCATGGACCCAGACTGCGTAGGTGCCGGGGCTGGGGCCCGCATCGCGCGGAATCGAAAACGCGCCATCGGCGATCGAGGCCGTTGCCCCGGTCTTCTGGCCACCGGCCGGCTCGAAGGTGACGGTGCCGAATTGGATCGGCTTTCCCTGCCAGGTGATCACTCCCTTGACCGGCTGACGGGCGAAGGGATCGGGCTTGCTGCAGCCGCCAGCGACGCCCACGAGCGATGCAAAGCAAGTGACCCAGGCGAGACCCATGCGTGGGAGACCCATGCGTGGGAGACCCATGCGTGGGAGCCCCCTGCGCGGCCGATCCATGCGCGGCTGTTCCGGGCGTGCCAACTCCATCGAATCACCTGTTTCCGCGTTGTGGGACAAGGCTCCTCCGCCGGCCAGCACCGATCGGCTCACGAAGAGTCAAAATTTCAAGAATACAAGCGATCCCACGCCCCAAGCATTCCCCGAGGATTTTTATAGTTGTGGCTTCCGAAAAGGCGAGAGGGGGGCCGGGCTCCCTGTTGCAAGCGAAAGAAACGGGTTTTTCCCCATGGTGCGGGGGGGTAAGGTGGAGTCGTCACTCGGGGGAAGCCCCGTGCCGGCTCGATCCCCGCGGGGCGGGAACGGGGGCGCGACGGCCCGCCGCCGGCGAAGCTGCTGCCGGGCGGACGGCGGGTTGCCGTATCGGGGGAACGGTTCTTGAATGACACTTCCGGCGTGGGAACACGGGGGGCGGTGGATCGGACCGACGCAGGAGAGCGAGCGATGGCAACGCAGCAACGTGGCGGTCGGGGCGGCTGGCTGGCTTGGTGCGCCGGGTTTTTCCTCGCGGCGGCCCCGTCGATGGCGCCGGCTGCCATGCCTGCCGAGACCCTCGACCGGTTCGATGTCGTCATCGCCGGCGGGAGCACCGCGGCCTTCGCGGCGGCCCTTGCTGCCGCCGAGGCGGGGGCGGTGACGGCACTCATCGAGCCGACCGACTGGGTCGGTGGCCAGCTCACCAGCAGCGGCGTGCCGGCGATCGACGAGGCGTGGCACTCGATCAAGCCCGCCGACGGAGGCGCGCCCTACTCCGTGTCGAAGGTGGCCCGGTTGCCGGCGAACATGACGCCGCGCTTCCTCCAACTGGTCCAGGCGATCGAGAACCGTGGCGACTGCTGGGTGAGCCGGTTCTGCTTCTGCCCCGACGCGTTCGTGACGAAGCATCTCGATCCGCTCGCCCGCGCCTGCGGCGACCGGCTCACCGTGTTCCGCGACACGGTGGTGAAGCGTGTCGTGCTCACCGCCGACGGCACCCGGGTCGAGACGCTCGAATGCATCCGCCGCACACCCCGCCCCGGCGTGCCGGCCGCCGGCTACGACCGACTGCCGTCGGCCGACTTGAACGACTGGTATTCCCCTGCCGACTCCGACCGGTTCACGAAGCAGACGCTCCGCTTCGGGCCGCGTGCCGGCAAGGGCACGGTGTTCGTCGATGCCACCGAGTGGGGCGAGGTGCTGGCGCTTTCCGGCAAGGACTATCTCCAGGGGGTGGAGGAGGCCGATGGCGCGCTGACCGCGGCTCCCGGCGCCGACACCTGCGGCCAGGCGACGGTGTTCTGCTTCGCCCAGGAAATCCACCCCGAGCCGGTCGGCGAGCCCGATCGGCCGGTGTGTGCCACCGACATGGGCTACGGCGCCTACGGCGACAAGCCCGACGCATGGACGAAGATCTGGACCTACCGCCGCCTCCGCGGCAAGGGGGCGCCGGCGACCGGCGACGTCTGTCTGCAGAATTGGGGCTACTCGCAGAAACACGGTGAGGGGGGCAACGACTACCCCCACGCCTTCCTCTTCACCTCGAAGGCGGAGACCGCCGCCCAGGTGCCCGACTGGCGCGGCGGGATCGACCTCGAGGCGCTCGCCGGCGCCGAGGACCGGGCCTTCGCCTGGCACCAGTGGTTCCGCCGCCATGCCCCCGAGGGCATCGATCCCGGCCGGATCGCGCTGGCCCCCGCGGTGCTCGGCACCGGGCACGGCCTCGCCAAGCTCCCCTACATCCGCGACACGCGCCGGGCGATCGGCCTCGACGGCTTCGTGCTCCGCTTCGCCGACCTCTCCGGTCCGGCGGCGCAGCGCACCGGCACCGTCTTCCCCGACCGGATCGCGCTCGGGGCCTACCCCGCCGACATCCATCCGGTCTCGACCTGCTCGATGCCGGACTACGCCGTGGCCGCCCACGACACGCTGCCGTTCTCGATCCCCTTCCGGGCGCTGACCCACCGCGATCTGTCGAACCTCCTCGTGGCGGGGAAGACGATGGCCCAGTCGTTCCTCGCCAACTCGGCGACGCGGCTCCATCCGATCGAGTGGTCGAGTGGCACCGCCTGCGGGATCGCGGCGGCGGAGATGGCGAGGACCGGCCGCACGAGCGCGCAGCTGCTGGCCGACATCGCGGCCCTGCAGGCGCTCGTCAAAGAGAAGACACCGATCGACTGGACGCTGCCGGAGTGAACGGCCGACCCTGGTGGATCACGCGAAGAGCTTCTCGACCACCCGGCCGGCGACGTCGGTGAGGCGGAAGTCGCGGCCCTGGTGGCGATACGTCAGCCGCCGGTGGTCGAGGCCGAGCGCCGCCAGGAGCGTGGCGTGGAGGTCGTGCATGTGGACGCGGTCCTCCACCGCATGGTGGCCGAACTCGTCAGTCGCGCCGTGGGCATGGCCCGCGCGGAACCCGCCGCCGGCCAGCCAGACGGTGAACCCGGCGGGGTTGTGGTCGCGGCCGGTGCCGTTGTCCTGGGCGTAGGGGGTGCGGCCGAATTCGCCCCCCCACCAGACGATCGTGTCGTCGAGCAGGCCGCGCCGCTTGAGATCGGCGACCAGCGCCGCCACCGGGCGATCGACCGCGCGGGCATGGTCGAGGTGCTTGGGCATGTTGGCATGCTGGTCCCAGGCGGGTGTGTTGGAGTTGTCGGTGTAGTTGACCTGCACGAACCGCACGCCGCTCTCCACCAGGCGCCGCGCCAGCAGGCACTGCCGCCCGAAGGCATCGGTCGCCTTGGTGCCGATGCCGTAGAGGGCGAGCGTCTCTGGCGTCTCGCCGGCGATGTCGAACACCGCCGGCGCCGCCACCTGCATCCGCGCCGCCAGTTCCTGCGCCGCGATCACCGCCTCGAGCTCGTCGTCGGCGGGATGGGCACGGAGCTGCTCGCGGTTGAGCGCCACGGCCAGATCGTGGGCACGCCGACCCGCGGCGCCCGTCCGCGCCGGGACGAGGTTCTTGATCGTCGCGTCGGCCGGCGGCTGCCCGGCCCGGCCGACCGCGGCCCCCTGATGGATCGCAGGGAGGAAGGCGCTGCCGTAATTGCGCGGACCGCCGTTGGCCAGTGCCGGCGACAGGCTGACGAACCCCGGCAGATCGGCGTTCTCCGTGCCGAGGCCGTAGTGGACCCACGAGCCCATGCTCGGGCGGACCGCCGTCGTGCTGCCGGTGTGGAGGAAGAGCGTGGCCGGGCCGTGGGCGATCCCCTCGGTGTGCATGCTCTTGACGAGGCACAGGTCATCGACGATCCGCCCCATCTCCGGAAACAAGTCCGACACGAAGTGACCGCTCCGCCCCCGGCGCGCGAACGACCAGAGCGGCTTCATCACCCGCTGCGGCGGGCTGGCGCCGGTCTTGGCGATGCTGCGGAGGTCGCCGAAGGGGAGCTGTTTGCCGTCGTCGGCGTAGAGGCGCGGCTTGTGGTCGAAGCTGTCGACATGGCTCACGCCGCCGGCCATGAAGAGGAAGATGATCCGCTTGGCGCGCGGCGCGAGGTGCGGACCGACGGTGCCGGCGGCGGCGGCTCCGCCGGCCAGGCCGGCCAGTGCCAACGAGCCGAAGCCGCAGGCGCCGCGCGCCAGCGCCGCCCGGCGCGACGGCAGGAGGGAGTGGTGGCAGCCGGGCATCGTGGTTCCTACCAGAGGTTGCGGAAGTCGATCGAGGCGAAGAGTGCCTGGGCGAGGGGGGCGAAGGCTTCGCTGCCGCCGCCGGAGTCGCGGAGGAATTCCAGCGCCAGCGCCCGCTCGCTCGAGGACGGCGGCCGGGAAAGGACGAGCCGATAGAGGCGCTCGACGCGCTGCTCGTCGGCCCCCTCCCCTTCCCCGTCTGGGATCTCGGCGAGGACCCGTTCCCCCGCCGCCCGCGCCTGGGCGACCACGAACGGATCATTGGCCAGCGCCAGCGCCTGCGCCGCGACCGTGCTCACCGGCCGGGCGCCGGTGGCGACGTTGACGTCGGCGAAATCGAAGACCTCGAAGAGCGGATGGCGGCGGTTGCGGAACGCGGGCACGTAGAGGCTGCGGCGCGTGTCGTCGAACACGTAGCCGTATTCGATCGTCTGCGCCGCGGTGTCGTTGGCGTCGATCTCGCGGGCACCGCGGATCGTGAGCCCGCCGCTGGTGCGGTCGAGCGTGCCGGCGGCGACGAGGATCGCGTCGCGGATCTGCTCGGCATCGAGCCGGCGGCGCCGCGCCCGGGTGAAGAGCCGGTTGTCGGGGTCGGCCGGATCAGGGGGTGCGACGGCGCCGGCGTAGGTGCGCGAGAGGACGATCGCCCGGACGAGCGGCTTGAGGCGCTCACCGCCGGCGAGGAACCGCGCCGCGAGATGATCGAGCAGGGGGGGGTTCGTCGGCGTGTCGCCAGTGGCCCCGAAGGCATCGACGCTGGCGACGATCCCGCGGCCGGTGAGCCAGTGCCAGACGCGGTTGGCAGTCACCCGGGGCACGAGGGGATGGCCGGGGTCGCCGAGCCAAGCGGCCAGTTCGCGGCGGCCACTGGCGCCAGTGGGAATCACGAGCGCGTTGCCGAACACGGCCGGCACCCCCCGGGGCACGAGCGGCCCGCGGTTCTTCTCCACGCCGCGCACGCGCAGGGCCGTGTCGGCCGGTTCGGCCCGGTCGCGGACGGTCATCACCGTGGGTCGCGGCGGCAGTTCGTCGCGGAGGGCCTTCTGCCGCGCCTCGAGCGCCTTGATCCTGGCCGGCGCGTCGTCGGCGGCCGCTCCCTTTGCCTCCTTGATCTGCCGGGTGAGGTCGCCCAGCTCCGTATCGATCGCGGTGCGGCGCGCGGCGACCGCCTCGGGCTCCGCCAGGGGCACGGCGATCCAGCGGGCGACGTTGTCGGTCTCGTTGAACAGGGTCTGCGTCGAGGCGAGGATCCCGGCCAGGGCGTGGTAGTCGGCCTGCGTGATCGGCTCGAACGCATGATCGTGGCAGCGGGCGCAGCCGAACGATTGGCCGAGAAACACCTTGCCCATCGTGTCGAGCTGCTCGTCGACGATGTCCATCCGCAGCTGCTGCTTGTCCTGCTCCTCGTAGTTGGTCGGGCCGAGGACGAGGAAGCCGGTGGCGGCGAGCAGGTCCTCGCGCGCCTGCGGCGAGTCGGCGGGGAGCAGGTCGCCGGCGAGCTGGGCGGCGAGGAAGCGGTCGAAGGGCATGTCGGCGTTGATCGCCTCGATCACCCAGTCGCGGTAGCGCCACGCGTCTTTGAAGAGGAGTGTGCGGCCGCCGCCGCTGCTCTCGGCGAACCGGGCCAGGTCGAGCCAGTGGCGGCCGAACCGTTCGCCGAAGGCGGGATCGGCGAGGAGACGGTCGACGAGCCGCTCGACCGCACCGCGTGGATCACCCGCGGCATCGGCGAGGAAGGCGTCGATCTCCTCGGGCGCCGGTGGCAGGCCGGTGAGATCCTGGCGGATGCGCCGGATGAGGACCGCGGGCCCGGCAGCCGGGGCCGGGACGACGCCGGCCGCCGTGGCCGCGGCGTGGACGAAACGGTCGATCGGGTCGTGGCTCCACTCGGGGTCGGTGACCTCCGGCGGCGCCCCGGCCACGAGTGGCTGGAGGCACCACAGGCCCTTCCCTTCCTCGACCGTCATCCCGGTCGTGCCGCGCGGGCGGTTGCCCCGGTCGCGGGGCAACGGGTCGCCGTCGCGTGGATCGAACGCTCCATGGCGGATCCAGGTTTCGAGGATCGCCACCTCGTCGGCAGCGAGGCGGCCGTCGGGGGGCATTTCGGGGGCGTTCTGCTCCCAGCGCACGGCGCGGACAAGGAGACTCTCCCCCGGTTTCCCCGGCACGATCGCCGGACCGGAATCACCCCCCTGCTGCCAGCCGGCGCGGAGGTCGAGTTGGAGGCCGCCGTTGATCTCACCGGTGGCGGAGTGGCAGTCGAGGCAGTGGCGCTCGAGGAGCGGCGCCACCGCGGTGGTGAAGAAGGTCTCCCGATCGGCCGTCGTGCCGTCGTCCCCCGGCGGTTCGGCGGCAGCGGCCCGGGCGCCCCACGCGCAGCCGATCACTGCCACGCCGAGCGCGAGCAGTCGAGCGACATGGTTGGCCGGCCTGTGCATGACGACACCTCCCCGACGCAGAGCCTACCGCGGCGCCGGAGGGCCACCAATGCGTTCCAGGGTGGAGCCGGGGGGCAATTGCCCGGTCTGGCGGCCCGGCCAGCCCGGATCTGCCGATTGGACGAGAAGGGCCACCGCCCAGGCGTCGGCCAGGGCGCAGGACGACCCGCGGATCGTCACTCCGGTCGCGGCACCGGCAACGACCAGGCCCGTCCGCGGATCGATCGGCGACCTGCCGGGGCGACTCGTGCTGGTGGCAAGCGCCATGCCGGCGGGGAGGTCGACCGACCGCGCCGGCGCGCCGGGCCCGGCCGGATCGAGATGCACCTGCCAGGGGCGGCCCGGTGCCCGCTCGCCCCACGCCCGGCACTCGCCGCCGAGGCAGACGAGGTGGTTCCCGGAGCCGAGTTCGACCAGCCGGTCGCCGAGCGCGTCGACGGCCCAGCCGGGGCCGATGCCGCCGAGGTCGAGGCGCACCCCGGCGCGGCGCTTGCGGAGCACCGCCGTGCCGGCTGCCTCCCGGGACTCGACGAGATCGAAACCCACCGCCATCCGCGCCGCCGCGAGCGCGGTGGGAGCGGGGGTGCCGCTTTGCCAGGCCTCGACCAGCGGCAGGACGGTGGGATCGAACGCGCCCCCCGAGGCGGCGTGCACGCTCCGGCAGGCGGCGACCACCGCGGCGAGATCGGGGTCGATCGCGATCCACTCGTCGGCCGCGGCGGCGTTGAAGCGGCTCACCGTCGAGTCGTCGCGCCAGGTGCTCAGCGCCCGGTCGAGCCGCGCGAGCACCATCTCGATCTCGCGGTGGATCGCCCCCGACGACCGGTCCGCGATCGGCGCCGCGAGTGTCACCCTCCAGACCGTGCCCATCGCCGGGCCGCCGAGGGCAATCGGTTCGGCGCCACGGGCGCACAGCGCTGCCGGCAGCGCCGCCACGATGCCGATCGCTGCCAGGAGCGCGTGCCGACGGATGCTCATGCCGTCCACCAGCCGATGGCGGCCAGCACCACACAGCCGAGGAGCACGCCGTCGCGCCAGGTGATCCGGTCGCTGCGCCGGTGGAAGCGGAGCTGATCGAGGAGGGCGCCGGTGGGGCAGCCGTGGCGGCAGTGTGCCATCGGCACCCGGCTGCTCGCCGCCAGGCCGACGACGAAGATCGCCAGGCTCGCCACCCCCGCCACCGTCGGCAGGTAGGCGTCGAACGGTTCGAGATCGACGAGACTCACCGGCAGCCGCAGCGCGGCCGCCGCCACCGCCACCAGCAGCAACGCCCAGGGGAGCGCCGCCAGCCAGGGCCGCACCGGCCGCGGCAGCGACGACCGTGGCCGGACGGTGCGGAGGATCAGTTGCTGCGCCGCACCATGCGCGCAGAGGTGCGAGCAGAAGACGTTGCGGCCGGTCAGCGCCGGGGCGAGGAGCGCCACCGCCGTGAGGGCCACGAGCACCGGCGCCCCGCGCGGCACGCCATACCGCGCCCAGCCGGCCAGATGGGCAAGTGACACCAGCGCCCCCGCACCGAAGCCGAGGTAGGCGAGGACCACGACCGGCAGCACGATCCGGCCGAACCGGCCACCGCGCAGCGGCGTCAGCGCCGTCGCCAGCCCGATCGCGATCACCGCCAGCGCCCCCCACTGGGGCCCTTCGATGCGGGTCCACCAGCGACTCCGTTGCCGCTCCTCCGACCGCGCCGCCCGGGCGCGGATGGCGCGGAGGATCCCCTCGGCGATCGCCTGACTGGTCATCGTCGCCCCGCTCACTCCTTCGACACCGTGCTGCTGCGGATCGCGCGTGGCGAGAAGCTCGATCGGCATCCCGTGCCACAACCCGGGAAACCGGCCGTCGCTGCGCACGTAGCCGACGTAGGGCTCGTTGTCGAAGCTGGCGAGCACCGCCACCCCACAGACCCGGTTCTGGGTGTCGAACCCCACCAGGGCGTCGGTCGGTCCCTGGTAGCCGATCGTCCGGTCGGCGGTCGGGCTGGTGCGGAGGAGGAAACCGAGCGGCAGCCGCTCCGGGCCATGGATGCGGATCACGTGCGGATCGCCGGGATCCTCCTCGAAGCTGACCAGGTCGGGAAAGATCCGCCGCAGGTCGTCGGCGCCGGGAGGCTGTGGAAAGAGGCCGCGAGGGGCGGTTGCCCCGAGCCGCAGCGCCACCGCGGCGGCGACCGCGTGGCTGGTGAGCGTGGCGCCGGCGACGTGCCGGTGCGGTCCCGCGGCGATCTCGGCAAGCGAGCTGCCGCGGAACGACTCCCAGAACCGCGCATCGGCGGCCACCGCGCCGACGTGCTCGCGCGTGTCGCGGCTGGAGAGGATCTCCATGCCGACGACCATCTGGTCACGGTCGCAGACGACCAGCACGTCGGTGGGGCCGGAGAAGCCGATCGCCGTGTCGCCGGCGGGGCTCGTGCACAGTGCCATGCCGACCGCCGCGCCGGCCGCATCGACGAGGGTCACCGCGCCACCGACTTCCGTCGCGGGGGGGCCGATCGCCGCGGCGGCGGGGAGGTGGGCGCGGATCCGCTCGAGCGGCAGCCGTGCCGGCCCGGTGGCGGCCTGCCGGGCGGCGCCGC
>SXGQ01897378.1_pt1 | contig 32087 bp, 32 predicted proteins | sample 3178371 | NCBI WGS metagenome assembly SXGQ01 (sample SAMN11356859, study PRJNA531348) | freshwater metagenome | isolation source: freshwater sample F1-20 | place: China: Fuxian Lake, Yuxi | collected 2017-12-25
CACCACCAAGACCTGCACCACGCTGCCTACCCACGGCAACAATATCGTCTATAAAGATGATTGCAGGAGCATTAGTTTTTGCTTGTTCAAACAAATCACGAACACGGCTTGCACCAACTCCAACAAACATTTCTACGAAATCTGATCCTGAGATAGAAAAGAAAGGTACTCCTGCTTCACCAGCAACTGCACGAGCTAATAAAGTCTTACCAGTTCCGGGTGGACCATAAAGCAAAACACCTTTAGGTATTTTTGCCCCAACTTTTTCAAACTTTGCAGGTGCTGCTAGAAAATCTTTGATCTCTTGCAATTCTTCGAGTGCTTCATCAACTCCAGCTACATCCGTAAACTTAGTTTGAGGCATGTCCTTGGTAATTTGACGTGCTCGACTCTTTCCAAAACTCATCAATCTGCCGCCACCCTGCATTTGATTCATAAAGAAGAAGAGCAACAAAATAATTAAAGCAATTGGAATTAGAGAAACTAGTAGGGAAACTAAGAAGTTTTGTTTTGGAACTTTAACCGTGTATCCGTCAGAGAGTCTGCCAGTATCCACTTGTTCTTGCAGTTCTTTTTGTAGTTCTAAGCCTTGCCCAGTTACAAAATCAGTCACTGCTTTTTTGCCATCTTTTAATGTGAGCTCTAAACGTTGCTCAACATCAACAATTACTGCACTAGTTACCTGACTACTGCGAATTAATGAAATTGCCTCTGCTGTATCTATTCGAGTTGGGCCAGTAGCACTAGCAACCAAATTACTACCAACTAACAAAACCATGGTGCCTATGAGTATCCATAACAAGGGACCACGAAGGGAGCGCTTCTTTTTCTCCATCTGGGCTTCCTGAATACCTCTCAAGCTATTTGGGTCTCTAGACCGATTTAGCCTCTAAGCGTAAGCCAAAGCGTAAATACGGGCACCTTAGGAGTACATTTTTGGAGATAAAACCGCTACATCTCGTAAGTTGCGATACTTCTCAGCAAAATCAAGTCCGTAACCCACAACAAAGTCATTTGGTATGTCAAAACCTACAAACTTCACATTAACGGCAACTTTGGCAGCATCAGGTTTGCGAAGAAGTGTCAATACTTCAACATTTCGTGCTCCACGTGAACGTAAATTTGAAACCAGCCAAGATAAAGTCAAACCACTGTCAATAATGTCTTCAATAACCAGAACATTTCGATTAACAACGTCTTGATCTAGGTCTTTAATGATTCGAACAACACCACTGGATTTTGTTCCTGAACCATAGGAAGAAACAGCCATCCAATCCATTTCAGCGTGACGTTTGAGATGCCGTATGAAATCAGCCATTACAACAACCGCACCCTTTAAAACACCAACCAGAAGTAAATCCTGCCCTTGATAGTGATCTTCTACTTCCTGGGCTAGTTCTTGAAGTCGTTTTTGAATCTGCGCTTCAGTAAATAGTACGTTTGTAATTTCATCTTTTACTTCTTCAGATTTCATTTGGCTCCCAGAGTTGATTTGCTGATGATAAGTCTTCCAGAATCTCTTCTTACTTCAAACCCGCCAGGCAAATCAACTTCTTTTTGACCATGCCATTTGGATACCAATTCATCCACAGCCCAAATGTGCACACTTTGCAAGCTACTGCTTGGGACATGATTATCTAGGAGCCACATCTGAATGACTCTTGTACGAATTGCTGGATCTTCATCTTGAAGTAACTTGATGTCGAGCTGTCCTGCCTGAATCACCTCGGAAAGGGCTTTTTCTGCCAGTTTGTCTAGGTAGTCAGCATCAACTCTTAACAGTTCTGCAGTTCGGTATAGACCGTCAATAACATCTGCACCCAGCTCAGTCTTTAAAGTTGGGATTACTTTGTTTCTAACTCTCACCCGCAAAAAATTCTCATCACTGTTTGCTGGATCACTAATTGTTGGAACAGAGTCTGATAGTGCCACATGCACAACTTCCTTAGATAAGTGCATGAGTGGTCTCAAGTAAACATCTCTCTTAGTTGGGATGCCCGCCAAACTGCGAGCACCAGAACCTCTGACCAAACGCATTAAGACAGTTTCCACTTGATCTTCTTTGGTATGCCCTAAGAGAACTGGTGCATTATTGAGCTTGTTAGAAAATTCCAGAAGTGCGGAATACCTTAAATCTCGAGCGACTGACTCTTTGTTTGATTGAGCGCTAATACCTACCTGTTCCACTTCAACTTGTTCAATACCCAAACGCAACAGAGTGTTTTTCACTTGCTTAGTATTCTCTCCAGAATTGGAATGCCACTGATGATCAACAACCACACAAGTTACTGACCAATCTCGACGTCGGGATAACTCAAAAGCATTAACAGCCAAAGACATAGAGTCAGGGCCACCGCTACAAGCCACAATTACGTCGCGGCCAACATAGTCCGTTAGGGCTTGATCGATTGCCTGTTGAACCACAAAAACTGGGTTAGTCATCGCTTTTTACCTCAACTACTGCTTGGTATCCCCTGCTGAAGATACGACATCGGTTACTGCTCCCATATCCCAAGCCCAGAACTGGGCCACAGATAGACTCCCACCCCTACGAAACCCTCGCTTTACAAGGAGTTCGTGCGGTTTATGAACTTTCTCATAAGCCTTTTCTAGGAGGAATATGTTCGGCTCAACTTTGGCTGCCGCAAGCACAGATTCGATTGTGTTAGCTGGCACTAACCAGACTCTTGTTCTGGTGGTCGCAGCAATATCAATACTTGCTTTGGTAATGGCGGTGATTTTTAGACGTGAGGTTCTAGCTTTCGATCAAGGAACTGCCAAGATGCAAGAAATTGCAAAAGCAGTTCAAGAAGGTGCGTATGCGTACTTAACGCGACAGTTCAAAACTTTAGCCATATTTGTGGTCTTAGTTTTTGCACTTCTTTACATATTGCCAGGAACTACTGACGTAAAAATTGGCCGATCAATATTCTTCGTTTTTGGAGCAGTTTTCTCAGCAGCAATTGGTTACTTCGGTATGTCACTTGCAGTTAAAGCAAATGTTCGTGTTGCTGCAGCTGCCCGTGATAGTGGAATTGATCGTGCCACCCGCGTTGCGTTCCGCACTGGTGGTGCAGTTGGTATGGCAACAGTAGGTCTGGGTCTTTTGGGTGCATCAGTTGTTGTGTTGATGTATCAAGGTGATGCAGCCAAGGTGCTTGAAGGATTTGGCTTTGGTGCAGCAATGGTTGCGATGTTTATGCGTGTTGGTGGAGGTATCTTTACCAAAGCAGCCGACGTCGGTGCAGACCTTGTTGGAAAAGTTGAAAAGAATATTCCAGAAGATGATCCGAGAAATGCTGCCACAATTGCAGACAACGTTGGAGACAACGTTGGTGACTGTGCTGGTATGGCCGCAGATCTATTTGAGTCTTATGCCGTAACACTTGTTGCAGCATTAATTCTTGGTAAGGCAGCCTTCGGTGTAGAAGGCTTGGTCTTCCCGCTCATAATTCCAGCAATTGGCGCACTAACTGCCGTTATTGGTGTGTTTATCACCAAGCCTCGTAAGGGCGAAAACGGATTAAAGGCAATTAATCGCGGTTTCGTAATTTCTGCGCTAATTTCAGCAACATTGTCAACAGTCGCTTCTTATGTCTACTTGCCTGCAACTTTTGCTGAATTTGTGGGAGTTGCAACTGAAATTAGCTCTCTTGATGGAGATCCTCGTTTAATTGCTACTGTTTCAGTGCTGCTTGGAATCGTGTTGGCAGCAATAATTCTTCGAGTTACCGGTTACTACACCGGCACTGATAAAAAACCTGTTATGGATATTGGTAAGACATCACTAACTGGCGCAGCCACAGTAGTGCTTTCTGGTATGGCAATTGGTTTGGAATCTGCAGTCGTAACAGCTCTCATTATTGGTGCTGCTGTTTATGGTGCATTCCTACTAGGTGGAGCTTCCATTGCGCTTTCTTTGTTTGCAATTGCACTTGCAGGTTGTGGTCTGTTAACAACGGTAGGTGTAATTGTGGCTATGGACACATTTGGTCCAGTTAGCGATAACGCTCAAGGTATCGCTGAAATGTCTGGCGATGTTCATGGAGAAGGCGCAAAAATCTTGACTGAACTTGATGCTGTTGGTAATACCACTAAGGCGATTACTAAGGGTATTGCAATTGCAACTGCTGTACTTGCAGCCACTGCACTCTTTGGTGCTTACCGTGATGCAATCCAAACTGCAATTGCAGAGGCTGGTGCCAACCTAGATCTGCTAGATGCGTTCAACGTAACTAAGCCAAACTCTTTGTTTGGATTGTTGATTGGTGTGTCAGTAGTGTTCTTGTTCTCAGCGCTGGCAATCAATGCAGTATCGCGCGCAGCTGGTGCAGTCGTTTATGAAGTTCGTCGTCAATTTAAAGAGCATCCTGGAATTATGGATGGCACTGAGCGTCCAGAATACGGAAAAGTTGTAGATATCTGCACTAAAGATTCATTGCGTGAATTAGTAACGCCTGGACTTCTTGCAGTATTAGCTCCAATTGCAGTTGGTTTCGGCTTGGGTGTAGGCCCACTAGCCGCTTACCTTGCTGGTGCTATTGGTGCTGGAACCTTGATGGCAGTGTTTCTATCAAATGCTGGTGGAGCGTGGGATAACGCTAAGAAACTAGTTGAAGATGGAGTACATGGTGGCAAGGGTTCAGAAGCACATGCAGCAACTGTTATCGGTGACACCATTGGTGATCCGTTCAAGGACACTGCCGGACCTGCAATCAACCCTTTAATCAAGGTTATGAACCTTGTTTCAGTGTTGATTGCTCCATTGGTAATTAGCATGACTGTTGGTATGGATCCAAATCCTGCCTTACGTTATTCAATTGCAATTGGTGCGGTATTAATCATTCTTGCTTCTATTTGGAATTCAAAGAGAAAAGAAGTAAGCATCACTGCTTAATAAGTTACTGAATAAGCGGCCAAAACTAGATTTAGTTTTGGCCGCTTTTCTTTTGCAGATTATTTAACATTTTATTGTATTCATCAAGTTCCATATCGCCATAAATTTCAACTTGCCTATCTCGACGTGCAGCAACTTTCTGATCAGATTTAGCCCACTGAATACCAAGTGCTATGAATACTAATAGCATCGGCAGTTCACCAAAACTCCATGCTATTGAACCTGCGAGAACCTGATCGGCCATGACATCTGGCAACCAAGAAGGAGCAACCTTTTGGAACCAGCCCCCACCTAAAACTGAATTACTCTGCATCATTACCACACCAAAGAATGCGTGAAACACCATAGACATTAGTACCAGAATCAACCTAAGTGGATGAGCTAACTTTCGTGGCTGAAAATCCGTTCCAATAACTAGCCAAAAGAATAAGTATCCAGACAATACGAAGTGAATATGCATGAAGATATGCCCAAGATGACTTCCCATCAAAATAGACATAAGTGAACTAAAGTAAATTGCATAAATTGAGCCGATATAAACTGGTAAAGCTACAAGTGGATGAGTGATTAACTTGCTCCATTTACTATCAAGAGTTGCTGTTATCCACTCCCGCGGACCAAGATAGTTTCCGGTGGTTGGCTTTAGTGCTCTAAGCGCTAACGTAATTGGAGAGCCAAGTACTAAAAGTATTGGGGCCAACATCCCAAGGGTCATGTGTTGAATCATGTGTGCACTCATCATTACTAATGCATATCTACCCAACTCGATATTCGTTACATAAATAATGGAAGTAACTCCTAGAACCCAAGTTGTTGTCGCAAAAAAAGACCACTGATCACCACGTCTTCGCAATCGCACAACTCCTACAAGATAGAGTCCAATTGCAAAAGTGCCAGCTAGTAAAGTGAAGGGGTCCACTGCAATTTTGGTGAATGCAATCCACCAATCGATTGGGGCTGGTTCGATATACCCTGTTATTTGCTCTATTAAAGTTTGAGGAGCAGTTGCTTCTTTTGGAAAAGCGGTATTTGCTGCTGCTGTAGCGAGACCCAGTACGACAAATAAAGTTGCTACTTCTAAAAGGATAATACTTAAATACTTAGACATATTTTCTTTTAGGCGTTTTCTTACGTAACCAGCAATTCCCAAAGCAATAATCGTTCCAGCAACCTTTAGTGTGATTATGAACCCATAGCCACTTGTCCACAATTGACTGAACTGATCAATTCGGGTCAGAGAGTTAGCAATTCCACTCAAGACCACCATTACTACAGATACAACTGCAATTTTTGAAAATCGTGAAACTGCAGCGAGTGGTTGGAGAGCTTTTGGCTCACGGAGATATCTGACAAGCCCAACTAATCCTGCTACCCAGCAGCTCATCCCAATTACATGAATAAACCCGCTAGTGACAGCGAGTGCGTGACCACCAATACCGGTGGCATGTGCTGAAATTGCAGAAAAGGTTGCAAAGAACATTACAGCCGCTGCACTAAATCCGGACACAGCCACAGATTTTGTCTTACTGGCTAGAAGTGAAATCATCAACGCACCTGTGGCAGTTATTAGTAATGCTCGAACAGTTTCAATCTCCCAGGCGTAGGTGATAATCAGATTTAGATTTAATGTTTGATTTACTGATAACCCAAGGATCCAAACCAATAAGAAATTAGCTGCAGCAAAAGCCACTCCACTCCAGACAAATCCTGACCTAACCGCAGTTCTATTCCAGCGAATTCCCACTGGAGATAGTTCTTTCTTGTTTGCGGTGGGTGCAAATAGGGCTGCAATCAAAAATCCAGACAAAGTCCACACTCCAGCAAAAGCTGACATATATTCCAGTATTGGAACTGCCCAACCCACTAGTGGCCCAGAGTCTGGAATTCCAACCGCAGGTTCGCTCCAGCTGCTGCCAGCAATAGTCATGACGGCCACAATCACAGTGATCGCAATCATCAGAATTAGGGCAACCACATTGTTCCTTTATTTGTGACCTCAGGGTCAATTATCTAATGAATAGCTTTAAGAGCACAGCGACTGGAAGAAGTTTTAGGAATTGCTTTGTGAAGTTGATAACTGACTTAATAGGCCTGTTATTGATTTCTCTACCATCTGTAGGACTTGGGCATACGCGGGTAGCTCTTTGTAATAAGGATCTGGAACAGCCAAGCTATCTAACGAGGAATTTGGATCACGTGATTCAAATTCTCTTAGGAGCATAACTTTCTTTAGTAAGTTCTTTGAAGGGGCCAATTTGAGGACGTCTTCATAATTTGTTTCATCCATAACTAATAACAAGTCTTGATTTAAGAACATATTGCTTTGAAATTGCTTGGCAACATGTTCATATTTGTATCCAGCAGATTCCCAAGTGATTATTGACTTTGGGTTTGCTCCTTCACCAACATGCCAAGGTCCAGTCCCAGAACTGTCAACTAGAACGCGAGGTTTAGAAATTGCTTGAGCACGGTTGTGTAAAACTGCAGCTGCCATTGGAGATCTGCAAATGTTGCCTAAACAAACCATCATCACTTTGACTTCAGACTGGCTTGCTAACTCATTTATATAGTCTCGATCTATTGGCACATTCTCCCCAGTGATTAAGTGTTGGGTCTTTCCACACTTAGTTTACTGATCCTTTACCATAAAGGATCATTTGTCAGGTAATCTAATATCAGGAATTAAACGTGAGGACTGTTAGTGGAAGCACTTAAATACATTGGAATACTAAGGCAAATTCTCAAGGCAGGCTCAATTGTTTTTGGGTTGAGTGCAATCTTCTTGCTGGCTCTACCAAGTCTGTTTTTAGAATTACTTGAATTGGAAGTATCCGACACCTTGAGTTGGTCCATGCGCATGATTGGAATTACCTTGGTTGCACTATCTGGGAATATGTATGTTGGATCTAAGTTTGCTCCAGATAATGCGTTAATAATGGTCGCCAAAGTAATGGCTATCTCTGCATTTGGACTTGGTTTTCTAACACTGTTAATTCCTGCAAAGTTAAGCCTTTTTAGCTTGGCATATGCCTTGATTGGCTTCATCTTCTCTAGCGCTTATGCCTTATTTCTCTGGAAATTGAGCCGAATCAAATAAATATTTCCAACCCCTACACTTAAGCCTCTTCAATCAAACACAGATTTTTCGGAAAGGTTTCACCATGACTAACTCAGCAAGTGTGTGGGGGTTCTGACATGGATAAACACCTAGCTCACCTACCGATAAAACACCGTGATGAACTTAGAAATATTGCAATCATCGCTCACGTAGACCATGGCAAAACCACTTTGGTGGATGCGATGCTCTGGCAGTCTGGTGCTTTTGCTGCTTATAAAGAGCAGTCTGAGGGTAAAGATCGTTTGATGGATTCGATGGATTTGGAGCGCGAAAAAGGAATCACCATCCTTGCCAAAAACACTGCTGTTAAGCGCGGGGACACTATTGTCAACATTATTGATACTCCAGGACACGCTGACTTTGGAGGCGAAGTTGAGCGTGGCCTCGAAATGGTTGATGGAGTGCTACTGCTTGTTGATGCATCTGAAGGTCCACTTCCACAAACAAGATTTGTGTTGAGAAAGGCACTACAAAAGAATTTGCCTGTAATTTTGGTAATTAACAAAGTAGATCGACCAGACTCAAGAATAAAAGAAGTTGTTGACGAGGCCTATGAGCTTTTCCTTGATCTAGACGCTAATGAAAGCCAAATTGAATTCCCAATTATTTACTGTTCAGCAAAAGCAGGTCGGGCTTCATTGAATAGGCCTGAAAATGGTGAAATGCCAGATACCGAGAATCTGGATATCTTGTTTGAAACTATTTTCTCTGCAATACCAGCTCCGACTTATCATGAAGGTGCACCTCTACAGGCTCACGTAACAAACTTAGATTCATCTCCTTACTTAGGACGTCTAGCACTTTGCCGAGTGCGAGAAGGTGTAATTAAAAAAGGACAGTCTGTTGTTTGGATGAAAACCGATGGCACCACAGAGCGGGTAAAGATTGCAGAATTACTAATTACTGAAGCACTGGAAAGAGTTCCAGCTCTAGAAGCTGGACCAGGTGACATTATTGCTGTTGCTGGAATTGAGACAATTACCCTGGGTGAAACCCTTGCTGACATTGATAATCCAGTTGCACTTCCACTTATTACTGTTGATGAACCAAGTATCTCAATGACAGTTGGTGTCAACTCTTCACCACTTGCAGGTCAAAGTGGTACCAAACTAACTGCTCGTTTAGTAAAAAACCGTTTAGATAATGAATTGATTGGTAACGTATCGTTAAGAATTCTGAACACTGATCGCTCTGATACCTGGGAGGTTCAAGGTAGAGGTGAATTGCAATTAGCAGTCCTAGTTGAAATCATGAAAAGAGAAGGTTTTGAACTAACTGTAGGCAAACCACAGGTTGTTACCAAAATTGTTGATGGCAAACTTCATGAACCAATGGAGCATTTAACAATTGATGCTCCTGAGGATTATTTAGGGGTCATCACTCAGTTGATGGCACTTCGTAAAGGCCAGATGGAACAGATGGTTAACCATGGAACCGGTTGGATTCGCATGGATTACCGAGTTCCAAGCCGTGGACTAATTGGTTTTAGAACTGAGTTCTTAACTGAAACCCGAGGAACCGGATTGCTCCATCACGTGTTTGATGGATATGAAGCTTGGCATGGTGAGATGCGCTTTAGACCAACAGGTTCTTTAGTTTCAGACCGTCGTGGTCAGGCAACCTCTTATGCCATCTTCTCACTACAAGAGCGTGGATCCATCTTTGTCGAACCAGGCTCGGATGTTTATGAAGGAATGGTTGTTGGCGAAAATGCTAGAGCAGATGACATGGACGTAAACGCAGTCCGTGAAAAGAAATTAACCAATATCCGATCTGCTGGCGCTGATGAATTAGAGCGTTTAATTCCACCAAAGAAGATGAACATGGAACAAGCACTTGAGTTTTGTTCCGAAGATGAATGTGTCGAAGTAACCCCTGCAGTAGTCCGAATTCGTAAGGTTGTTTTGAGTCAAACTGAACGTGGACGTGCAGCATCAAAAGCAAAAAAGGGAACTGTTAGTAGCTAACTAGCCACAGGCTAGTTAGATTTGTATCTTTGGTAAGAGTCGTGTATTTCTGATTCGGCTGCTTGCTTACCAACCCAAGTTGCTCCTTCAACACTTTTCCCAGGTTCCAAATCTTTGTATACCTCAAAAAAGTGTTTGATTTCTAATCGGTCAAATTCTGGAACATCCTCAATATCTTGAAGGTGGGATTTGCGAATATCGTGAGCTGGCACGCAAAGTAATTTGTCGTCACCACCTGCTTCATCCTTCATTCTAAACATTCCAATAACTCGACATTTAACAAGGCAACCTGGAAATGTTGGTTCATCCAACATGACTAACGCATCTAATGGGTCGCCGTCTTGACCTAAAGTGTGTTCAACAAATCCATAATCCCATGGATACCGAGTGGAGGTAAATAGCATTCGATCTAATCGGATTCGGCCAGTTTCATGGTCTATCTCATACTTATTGCGACTACCAGCTGGAATTTCAATTACGACATCGAAAGTTAGATTATCCATGCAACAAGCGTACTGCCTTTTGTAATAAATGTTTAGAGCCGCCTTCGGGAATTGAACCCGAGACCTACGCATTACGAGTGCGTTGCTCTACCCCTGAGCTAAGGCGGCGGCGTTATGGTTATTTACCTTTTTATCTCAGGACAAACTTTATTATTTGGTGGCAACTTACCCGATAGAAGGTAGTCGTCGACAATATCATCCACGCACTTTGAACCTCGTTTGTATGCGGTGTGGCCATCACCATTCCATTCAATGTAAACAGAGTTGCTTATCTGCTTTTGTAGACCTTTACCCCAAACTGGTGGTGTTGCTGGATCATAAGTTGTTGCAATAATCAAAACTTTAGACTCAGGCTTAGCATCTAGCTTGGTTAATTCTTCTACATCTTTTCCAACCCAACCCGAACAAGAAGTAGAACCTAAACCAAAGAGTTCACCAAAGAATTTCGATTCCTTGGTGAGTCTGGCAGCTTCAGCTATTAGCTCTGATTCAGCAAGTGCGTCTGGATAATCGACACAATTTACGGCGTATAAGGCTGCTAGTGAATTGTCTTCATAGATGCCATCTTCGCTTCGGCTATTTATTAGGTCAGAAAGTAAAAGTAGCCAGGTGCCATCACCTGCAAACGCTTCACTTAAAGCGTCCCGTAAAAATGGCCATAGATCTTTATCGTCGTATAGCCCAAGAATTATTGCTGAATATGCGCTGGCCTGATACAAATCTCGATCACTATCAGTGTTAAGTGGGCTCAAATCTAAGCGCTCTACAAAATCTATCAAGTCTTGGTAAGCCTGATCGGCATCTTTTGTTAATGGGCAATCTGGCTTGCTAATACAGTCAGCGATAAACCTTTTTAGAGCAGATTCAAATGCGCGGATTTGAATTATGGAGTGATCAAGATCTGGGTTCGGATCAACTGGGCCATCTAGAACAAAAAGTCCGACTTGTTCTGGAAATAACTGAGCATATAGTGCCCCAAGTAAAGTTCCATAAGATTTGCCCAACCAATTCAATTTCTGTTCACCAAGAGCAGCTCGTAGAATGTCCATATCTCGTGCAACATTCCAACTTCCGATATTCGCCCACAAATCTGGATTTTTGATCTGGCAAGCAGTAGCCATGTCTTTTTGAGCTTGAATTAGTAATTGAAGTTCTTTAGGTGAATCCGGCGTGCCATCAACTTGTACAAATTCATCTATCTGGCTATCGGTTAAGCATTGAATAGGATCCGAGTTAGCAACTCCCCTTGGATCAAAACCCACAATATCGAACCGATCTAACACCTGTTGACTCGCTAAATCTGCACCACTTTTTGCATAATCGACCCCTGACCCTCCAGGTCCCCCCGGGTTCACAACCAAGCTACCGATTCGTTCTGACTTCTTTTGGGCTGGCACTTTCGTTAATGCAAGTTGAAGTAATTCACCTTGTGGGTCTTGATAATTCAACGGAACCATTAAAGATGCGCATTCAGCACGGCCACATTCTTCCCAATTGATTTCTTGAGAGTAAAACTCTTCTAAGTTCTGGGGGCGATCATCTTTTGCTGCAGGAGTTTCTTGAATTTGGGAACACCCAGTAAGAATAAATAGTAGAACAATTAATAAAGGTTTGATCTTCACTTAGGCTGCTCTCGCTAAGTCAATTAACAAACTTTCTAGAACAAGCAGTGGGTTTGCTGACGCTTGAACTGCTGAGCGGCTTTCTTGAATTGCATCTAATGCTTTGCGGGTCGCAGTTGGCGTTGCCTTCTTAGCTAATTTTTCAATTGGAACCCTTAACTCCTCGTTGATCAAATCAACTGGAACGCCTAATTGCACAAATAAGATATCCCGATAAAAGCCAAGTAGATCTTGTAGGGAACGATCCAAGAAATCTCTGGTAGTCCTAGTTCTGCGTGATTTCTGATCATCCTTCAAGTCACCCATAGCCCCACGTGCTAGAAAATCAACTCTCCCTTTTTTGACACCTTCCGTTCCTGCGCCAAAACTATTGAGAAGTTGAGACTGTTCAACTTCGTCAAGATCATCTTGTTGTTCTTCTACATAAGCATTGATTGAATCTAATAGTTCTTGGGCTTGCACAAAACAAGCAGGAAGACTGTCAAGGTTTAGTGGGATTTGAAGTGTGAGTTGTCTTCGTTGACGAGCAATTGGATCCTGCGCTAATGCCTTAGCGACTCCAACATGACCCAAAGCCGCTCGAGAAACAAATGTCGCAAGTTGTGGCTCAACACCGTCTCGCTCCATTAATAGGCGTGCAACTTCAGCAGCACGAGGTAGTCGTAAATTAACTTGCCGGCACCTGCTCTTGATGGTGGCCAACACATCTTCGCTGGAAGGAGCACATAGCATAAAAAATGTGTGCGATGGTGGCTCCTCCAATACTTTTAATAGTGCATTCGCTGCTGGAACTGTCAAGCGATCGGCATCTTCAATAATAAATATTTGCCAAGCACCAATACTTGGTTCCAAATATGCTTTTTCAATAACATCTCGAGATTCTTCAACTGAAATCGTCAACCCTGATGGCCTAATCACCACTACGTCTTGATGTTTGTTTGCTAATACTTGTTTGCAAGTTAAGCAAGTGCCGCAGCCCAGATCTGGACATTGAATAGCTGCTGCAAATGCGCGTGCAGCAGTAGACCTACCAGATCCAGGTGGTCCAGTGATTAACCAAGTTTGGGTAAACGCAGCTGAAGATTGATTTCTGCGAGCCAATGCAACATCTTCTGCTGCCAGAATCAACTGGCCGACAACCTCTTCTTGATCAACAACTTGATCCCAGACACTCATGCTTGAAGTCTTTTGATTACTTCAGAAATTATCTGCTGGCTAATCGAGTTCACATTTTGAGTTGCATCAATTACCAAAAACCTTGCTGGTTCTAATTTTGCTAGTTCTAGAAAGGCATTGCGCACTTTATGGTGAAAGGAGATTTCTTCAGACTCTAACCTGTCTGGTTTACCTGCTCGACTCAAACCTAGTGTGGGATCAAGGTCCAACACGATGGTTATATCAGGAATTAGTCCTCGAGTTGCCCAAAGTGATAGTGACTTAACTTCTACTGCTCCAAGTCCACGAGCCAGCCCTTGATATGCAACAGATGAATCAAGATAGCGATCGGCGAGCACAACTGCCCCTCTGCTTAGCGCAGGGTCAACAACATTTGCAACTACATCAGCTCGTGAACCTGCAAATAACAAAGCTTCGGAACGAGGCGATAAGTTTGTAAATTCATTTCCAAGCAATACTTTACGCACTGCTTCAGCAGCAGGCGTTCCACCTGGTTCCCGAGTAGTAACTACCTCTTTACCTAATTCAGTTAGTTTCTCGGCCAACAATTTAATCTGCGTGCTCTTACCAACTCCTTCGCCACCTTCAAAGGAAACAAAGAATCCAGGTTTGGCATTGCGATAGGCAATTTCAGGCAAGGAGAAACTCACGGACAAACTCTAGGGGTTAACACCAACTTTTAGTTTGAGATCTCTACTGGCTCTAAATCAGGCAGGTTAACACTGGCAGCTTTCTTAGCCGCAGCCTTTTTGGCTGGCTTCTTAGTTGCTTTCTTGGTGGCTTTCTTAGCGGCTTTCTTCACCGGCTTTTTGGTTGCCTTCTTGGCACGTTTCTTAGAAGGACCCGCTGCTCTTCTTACTGAAAGTAGTTCAACCGCCCGTTCGTGATCAATAGTGCTTGGGTCGTCTCCGCTTCGAAGGGAAGCGTTGGTAATGCCGTCGGTGACATATAGACCAAACCGACCTTCACGCAAAGTGATTAGGGCTTCTGAGTTTGGATCGATACCTAGTTCTTTGATCGGTAATTTTGGTTGAGCCCCACGTCTAACTTTTGGTTGTGCTAAAACTTCGAGTGCTTGCTCCAAAGTAATAGTGAATATCTCTTCTTCAGTTGGCAGAGATCTGGAGTCTTTCTCTTTTGTGATGTATGGACCATAGCGACCATTTCTTGCTTCAATTGGAATTTGATCTGCTGGGTCTAATCCAATTAGTCTTGGCAACGAAAGTAATTTAACGGCTTCATCAAATGAAATGGTGGAGAGGTCCATGGTTTTAAACAGTGAAGCAGTTGGTGCTTTTTCATCTGCGTCTTCTGGCATAACTTCTGTGACATATGGGCCAAAGCGACCAGACTTAGCAACAATGGTTCTTCCACTGTTTGGATTAGTACCCAATTCGCGCTCATCAGATTTTTGTTGTAATAATTTCTCAGCAACTTCAGCTGTTAATTCATCTGGTGCCATCTCAGGTGGAACTGAGCCTCGTTCTTCACCACGTTCAACATAGGGTCCATAGCGACCAACACGAAGCACGATATCTGTGTCTGCAATCTCAATTGTTGAGTTAGCCCGAGCGTCAATGTCACCAAAGTTTTCGAGTAGTGGGTGCAAACCTGCAAACTTTAAATTGTTGTCACCAAAATAGAAACCTCTAAGCAGACTGTTTTTATCCATCTCGCCATTAGCCACCATATCGAGCTCTTCTTCCATATGGGCTGTGAAGTCATAATCAACAAGTCGTGTGAAGTGGCCTTCTAATAATCGAGTAACAGCAAAAGCTAGCCAGGTCGCAACGAGTGCCTTACCAGATCGGCGCACATAATCTCTAGCAATGATTGTGTCGATGATTGATGCATAAGTTGAAGGTCGGCCAATCCCTCGCTCTTCAAGTTCTTTAACTAGAGAGGCTTCTGTATACCGAGATGGTGGTTTAGTTGTGTGGCCATCTGTTGATAACGACTCAGCGGTTAACTTTTCGCCTTCTTTAAGCGGTGGTAACACTGAGACATCGTCTTCTTCATTAACAACCTCATCTTTAACTTCATCCAATGCTGCTTTAAAGCCTGGGCGTGTAATAACAGTTCCACTAGCAGAAAAAGATAGATGCTTGCCATCTTTTGTATCAGTACTCAACTTAACTGAAGTGTTAAACCCGAGTGCATCAGCCATTTGAGATGCCAAAGTTCTGCGCCAGATCAGGTCATAAAGAGCAAATTCATCTCCACGAATTTCACCTTGAAGTTCCGCTGGTGTGCGGAAAGTGGCCCCTGCAGGACGAATTGCTTCGTGTGCTTCTTGAGCGTTCTTAACTTTATTTGCATAAATTCTTGGTTTATCTGCAACATTCTCTGCGCCAAATATCTCTCGCGCTTGTATTTGAGCAGCTGAAGTTGCTTGCTCAGATAAGTTAGTAGAGTCAGTTCGCATGTAAGTGATGTAACCACGCTCATATAGGCCTTGCGCAATTTGCATAGTTCTTCTTGAACCCCAACCCATTTTGCTGCTTGCAGCACGTTGCAAAGTTGAGGTCATAAATGGGGCAGGGGGTTTAAAGGTTCTAGGCTCTTCAGTTACTGAGGTAACTAGGAACTGAGCACCTACTAAATTGTCTGTAAGTGACTGTGCATCCGTTCCGCTTAATACTGAGCGATCTGTTCTGGTTAAGTTCCCAGCCTGATCAAAGTCACCACCACTTGCAATTCGAACACCATCTACTTCTAATAACTTGGCTTTGAAGTTTCCTGGTGTCATGATTGCAGTGATGTCCCAATACTCTGCGGCCTTGAATGCAATACGCTCGCGTTCACGGTCAACAATCAACTTGGTAGCAACAGACTGAACTCGGCCAGCACTTAGACCAGGTTGCACTTTCTTCCAAAGTACCGGTGAAACTTCATAGCCATATAACCGGTCAACAATTCGTCGTGCTTCTTGGGCGTCAATTAATTTCTGATCTAGATCTCTTGTTTGGGTCAAGGCCAATTGAATTGCGTCTTTAGTGATTTCGTTGAATACCATTCGACTAAATGGGATCTTTGGTTCTAACGCTTCAACTAGGTGCCATGCAATTGCTTCGCCTTCGCGATCCTCGTCAGTTGCCAACAGTAATTCGTCTGCTTCTTTCATGGCCCGCTTTAGCTCTGCAACTTTTGCTTTTTTGCTGGCATCCACTTCATAGGTGGGAGCAAAATTATTATTCACATCAACTGCCAGCCCAGAGCCTCGAAGATCTCGAATGTGTCCTACCGAAGCCTCGACGGTATAGCCCTTACCTAAATAGCCCTCAATGGTTTTGGCTTTCGCTGGGGATTCCACAATCACCAAGCGGCGCAAACCGTCAGCTGAGACAGCCAAGGTGACTCCTTAAATAGAGGTAGCGGCCACGAATTGTGGTGGTAAGGCAGTGGGCGCCGTCAAACCGCCCTCATGCTTTGCGGCGTGTTCCCCCTAAATAGAAGGTATGAGTTGCTGCTACCACCCGGCTGCAGCTTGGGCTGTGAGATTTATGGGAATGGACAAAATGGACATCTGCGTTGTGCCTGAGATGGTCACTTGAGCCGTGGTGGGCAGACACTCTTGCAGCACAAACTGGAGATTCCTTAATTGTTGGGCTGCAGTCTCACAAGCCAAAGCCCCGTCTGGGAGCTTGACCGCCGCTGACAGCGCTGCTAGGTCTACTGCTGAAGAAAGCTTCACCTTATTGATCAAGATCGCCGTGGCAGCAAACATTAGGAATATGACAAATGCGATCGAGATAAAAGTTCCAGCAACTGCAACAGTTGCTGAGCCCCGGTCATTAAGTAGTAGTTTTTTCATTCGACAACTACAGATGCGGTTGCTTGTAGTTGCATTGACTTACTCAGAAATGAAATATCTCTTGCCACATTTACATATAAAACTCCATCAACAAATGATTGTTGCATGCGCACACCAGTAGGAATTCGCATAACCTCGCCACGGGCAGCCATACGAGCTGCAGTGTGTGCTGTGTCAACTAGATTTAATTGAGATAAATACAGGGATAAGCCAGCAACTATGGTACTAACCGCCAGGGCCAAAGTCGCAATAGCAATTGCTAACTCAACAGTCACAAAACCTGCACTAGAGCGAATTGGCTGCTTAATTCGCTCTAGTGCAGACTGGCATGATGCCTTTACCAAGGGAGGAATAACTCCATAGCTCTTTTGATAATGGACCAAAGCACATCTTGCGCAGCAGCGCCTGTAAGCAATTTAAATAATCCACCAGCAAAACCGCATGCAGCAACAGTTCCCATTGCATACTCTGCGCTAACCATTCCTAAGTCATTACCAACATGTGCACGCACAAATACCACAAAATTCTTAGTCGCTGAAATAAACCTCATCTTTACCCCATTCTCTAAAATTGCAATTTGCAATTGGAGTAATCTTGAATTGATTTAGCGTCAGTGGAGAAATTATCTCTTTCTCTGTGGAAAGAGACTTTCTGTGGATTACCACAGAGCCGAGATGGCAGGTGCTACTAATGGTAAAACTCCAACCAGAATAAAACCAGGCAGCATCAATAGTGCAACCGGAATAGCCAAAGTAACTGAGAGTCTTTTGGCTCGCACAACTAGTTCTTGTTTGTGCTTAAGTCGAGTTCGGTGTGCAATTTCAGTTAGGGCGCGACCGGCGGCAACACCATGATCAGATGCTCTAGCCAATGCTTGGCCAACGGCTGAAATGGAGGAACTGGACTTATCAGAACTAAAGGCTTCCAAAATCGGGACTCCCCATTCAATGCGATTCGCAACTCGATTAAATGCTGCTGCTAGTTCTCCGCTAATGCTAGAAGTTAATGACTTAAGGCTTTGAGAGATAGTCAATCCAGCCGACAAGGCTGCTGCAATTAAATCAATAGATAGATCTAAGTCGCGTTGCAGTTCGCGAACTTGGGCTAACTCCTGCAAATTAGGTAGTTTTTTGAAAATCTGTTGAGCAAAAAATGCTAAACAGATTGCCAGTGCTGCCCCCAAAATTGTCGGCTTAAACAAAAAGACCGTAATCCCAAGGACTAGAGCCATTAATTCTGGATTAAGTCTTTTAGTTGTTGGCTTCTTAATGATTTTAATTTTAGAAGTTGGCATTAACAGCCATACAGCTAAAAATATGAGCACCGCCGAAGATAAGATCATCCAAGATCCTTCTCAATTGTTTTGGTTAGTTGCAACATTAAGAAAGTGCCTGCTGTTAGCAGTGATACTCCAATCATCAAAATTGCCAAAGTTAGCCAACTAGAGAAAACCCAGCTAAAAGTGTCTATCCCAAGTGTTTGACCTAAAAACAAAGTGAGTATGGGCAAGATCGCTAAGGTGACAGCGGCAGTCTTTGGCCCAGCTAACTGATTGGCGATCTCAAACCTGATTTGTTCTCGATCTGTGTGCGCTTCTAAGGCAGCCTCCAGTGCTGGAATTAGTGATGAACCATGATCTTCGGATACCTGCCAACAAATTGCTAGAGTTCTTAGCAACAAACTGTCTTGTGTCAAAGCGTCTTGGTGTAAAGCTGGTTGAATTAAGCCATAACTTCGAAGTTGCCTCAAGGTATTTGGAATTAGCGCAGGATTTGAATATTGAAGCGCTTCCCTTGGAGTGGCCCCAGATCGCAAACTATCTATATAGCCTCGCATCCAATCTGCTTCTACTAATTCTTTTTTTGTCCGGGTTTCAAAAGTTAAGACTGGTAGGCGTATTTTGGTTTTTGGATACAAGAGCCAAGTAGCCAGAAATATCAGTGAACTAGTAACTAACATGCAATTGCTAATCTATTTTCATTGTTACTAAAATCAACAGAGAGTTTGTATTGTAGATTTTCAAGATCTGCACGCCAGATACCCTTAATTACTCTTTTGGTTTGAATTTTTTCAACCAAGATCACAGCATTAACACCATGCAATAACCATTTTGCACTTAACTCAGGCGCTAAACCAGCCAGCAGACCCAAGGCCGAAATTCGCTGCGGAACTTCTAGGGCAGAGTTTGCATGCAAAGTTGCTGCTGAGCCTTGATGGCCAGTATTTAAGGCAGTCAAGAGATCCAGTACTTCGGCGCCTCTGACTTCGCCAACAACTACTCGGTCTGGCCGCATCCGAAGGGTTTGCCGCAACAACTCTTGCATATTCACTTTGCCAACACCTTCACTTGTGGCGGGTCTTGATTCCAAACTAACTACATGAGGGTGACTAATTCTTAATTCTGCGTTCTCTTCAACGGTAATGATTCGCTCTACTGGATCAACAAGTGATAACAGGGCCGACAAAATTGTGGTCTTGCCAGCACCAGTTCCACCAATAACTAGAAAGGATTCACGGTTAATAACTAAATCAACAAGATGCTTTTGAGCCCAGCCTGGAATTGATCCAACCTGAACTAGATGTTCAAGGGTTAGCGTTTCTTTAGCTGGAATTCGAAGAGAGACTTGAGGTCCATTCACTGCAATTGGGGCTAAAAGTGCATGTAGTCGAACGCCGTCTCTTAGTTGTGCGTCAACCCATGGCTGCGAATCATCTAATCGGCGCTTAGCTTGTAAAGCCAAGCGCTGTGCGAACAATCTAACTAACTGCGCTGATTCGAACAATTTTCCAGTGAACTCCAAGCCGTTACCAAATTCGATAAATACTCGACCATCACCGTGAACAAGGACGTCTGTAAGTCCTGGGAGCTGCATAACTTCTTCAAGGGGACCGTAACCAATTAACTGGCTTTTGATCTTATTTGCGATTTGCAATAGCTCTGATCCAGACTCGAGTGATCCAACAGATCTCAGCGCTTTAGTGATTTCAACATCTGAAATATCAGCCGAATGTGCAATTAGATGTTCTCTGACTTTTTCAATTAATCCAGTTGGTATCACTGCACTCCTAACAAATCTAGAATTGATCTGGAAACTTTGGCCAACTGAGAATGTTTACGCTCTCCAGGTAGAACTCCATCTGCAATATCTCGAATCAATTTTTCATCTGATTGTAAGCTGACGAAATTGTTGAGATTCAAGAAATCAACTGCATCTCTCACTTTGAGATCAGACCTAGAAACTTGTCGAAGAATCACTAATTGCTTTCCCCTGGTCTCTGCCAATTCCCTCTTTAGCGCATCAACTCCAAGCAAAGTACAGGGGCTTACTAGTATTTCAAGATCTGCTTTGCGTGAAATCTGATTTGTTAATTCATTTCGCAATGTACCCTGGTCAACTATTACTAGTGATGATTTCTCTCTCAACAAATTTATTGCAGTTAAAATGGTGTCATTGCTTGGAATGGTGAAACTTGTGCGTGATTGGGTCAGCAGTTTAAAGATTCCTTGACTGGGCAACCCTTCATAGAGCGCAGAAGCTGATGGCGCGCTATTCATTAGTTCTAATTGATGCCAACTAACTGCTTTTGTTTGTTCTAAGCCTGTTAGTAACAATAAGTTGCTGCGCCAAAAATCTAGATCAATCAAAACTGAATTTTGTTGAGCAGTATCTGCCTGTGCTAAGGCACAACTCAAGATCGATGCACCACCCGAACTCGTTACTGAGCGAATTGTCACTAGCAGTGACAAGTTGGTTTGGTGACTTCTAAGCCATGACTCCAACCAATTACTAGCAGCTGGCAACTCAATTACTTGTTTCGCTACTAATCGATTCGCTTCTTGCCACACCTGCTCTGTGAGGTTGCTGGTGATGAGTGCCTGCACACTGCCTGGCTTTAAGTCAGCTGTCAGTTCAGGTTGAGCCATGATGATTAAGTCAGGATTCAAAGTGAGGTTCTTGGAATCTAGTATCGCGAGTTCAACTCCAGCATCCGCAGCAACTTGTAATACCAGCCTTGATAACTGTGCGTCATCACACAACAACCCAAATTCTGGTTTCATGTCCATAGGCTCCAGCACCAGTACTGAAATTGGTAGGGGAATTTCAAACTGGGGATAACTTAATAAGCAGCCCCGTAGGCTTACTTGAAATTAGACTTGTGCTGGTTGAATGAAATAAGGCACGATCTCTTCCTAAATAGACTGAGGTGCAAATTGACGCAAGATGCTGTGGAGAACCTTCTGCATGAGGAGCGACATTTTGCGCCCTCAGCTGCTTTTAAAGCACAAGCCAATGCCACCGAGAGTTTGTATCAGTTAGCTGAAGCAGATCGACTGCAGTTTTGGGAAAAGCAAGCTGACCGATTAAGTTGGAAAACTAAATGGAATCAAGTTTTAGATTGGTCAGATGCTCCTTTTGCTAAATGGTTTGTTGGTGGTGAACTCAATATTGCCTACAACTGTGTTGATAGACACGTTGAAGCCGGAAATGGTAATCGCGTAGCTTTGTATTTTGAAGGTGAACCAGGTGACACCCGAACAATCACTTACCAAGAACTTAAAGATTTAGTGTGTCAAGCTGCAAATGCATTGACCCAACTTGGGATTAGTTCAGGGGATCGAGTGGCGATTTATTTACCGATGATCCCAGAAGCCATGATCTCAATGTTGGCCTGTGCACGCATCGGTGCCGTGCATTCAGTGGTCTTTGGTGGGTTTTCCAGCGAGGCGCTTCGAAGTCGAATTGAAGACGCTAGTGCCAAGTTAGTAATTACTAGTGACGGTGGCTATCGCCGAGGAACTGCCACAGCACTAAAGCCCGCAGTTGATGAGGCAGTGGCAGTTTCGCCAACTATTGAAAAAGTACTTGTAGTGCGCCGAACGGGCCAGGAAATTAGTTGGAATGCAGATTATGACGTTTGGTGGCATGAATTAGTTGATTCGCAGAGCAAGGAACACAACTACCAGGCCTTTGATAGTGAGCACCCATTATTCATTCTGTACACATCAGGTACTACCGGTAAGCCAAAAGGTATTTTGCACACTAGCGGTGGTTACTTAACACAAGCTTCATACACTCACTACAACGTCTTTGATCTAAAACCTGAGTCTGACATCTATTGGTGCACTGCTGATGTTGGTTGGATAACTGGGCATTCATACATTGTTTATGGTCCACTAAGTAATGGCACTAGTCAGTTGATGTATGAAGGAACTCCAGATACACCAACTAAATCTCGATGGTGGCAACTCATTGAAAAATACAAAGTCACCCAGCTTTACACCGCACCAACGGCAATTCGAACATTTATGAAGTGGGGAGATGAGTTCATTAATAGCAGTGATCTTTCTTCATTAAGACTTCTAGGCTCGGTTGGTGAACCCATCAACCCAGAGGCATGGATTTGGTATCAAAGAGTTATTGGAAGAAATAACTGCCCAATTGTGGATACCTGGTGGCAAACTGAGACTGGTTCAATCATGATCTCGCCTCTGCCAGGTGTCACTAACACCAAACCAGGTTCTGCAATGACTGCTCTTCCAGGGATTTCAACAGCAATCGTTGATGAGTCCGGTAATAAAGTCGGGTTTGGTCATGGTGGTTATTTGATTTTGGATAAGCCATGGCCATCCATGCTTCGTGGTATTTGGGGTGATAACCAAAGGTATGTCGACAATTACTGGTCAAGATTTGACCAAGTTTATTTCGCAGGCGATGGTGCCAAATTTGATGATGAAGGTGCCATTTGGTTGTTAGGGCGAGTTGATGATGTGATGAATGTTTCCGGGCATCGCATCTCCACAACTGAAGTTGAATCTGCTCTGGTCTCACATGCATCGGTTGCGGAGGCTGCTGTTGTTGGGGCCAAAGATGACACCACAGGACAAGGCATCGTGGCATTCGTAATTCTTAGGGCAGGTCATGAGCATGAAGATGTGATTCAAGAATTACGAAATCATGTTTCTAAGGAAATTGGCCCTATTGCTAAGCCAAAGAAAATATTGATTGTGGCTGAACTGCCAAAAACTCGATCCGGCAAAATCATGCGCAGGTTGTTAAAAGATGTGGCAGAGCATCGTGAATTAGGTGATATGACTACCTTGGCTGACCAAAATATTATGAAATTGATTAAGGAAGGCCTAGACCTCGGAGCCAACGACTAAGGCACCTGCCTACCCTTTAGCAATCTTGCTGAGGGTACTCTTTCCCTGATCAAGGAGAGATATGAGCCAGGATTCATCAACCACTAATCATCGCACCCTTCGGCGCAAGATTGTTGATGCGATTAATTCTGTTGAGCAAGTAGCAACTGTCCAGGCTCGACTATTCGGATCTGAACTTAAGACTTCAAGTAAGCGAGCTCTTTTTGCAGTTGGGTTTGTAATAGTTGGCTCAGCCACTCTAATTTTTGTGTTGATATTTGGTGCAATCACAGCAGCTCTGGCCCTGGCCGCAGTTGGTTTATCTTTGTGGTTGGCGTTTTTGCTAATGACTGGCGCTCTCCTGCTAGTTTCACTAGTGCTCTTGGGCCTTGGAGTTAAAGCTTTTTCAAAAATCAAACCACCCACACGAGCCCTTAAATCTTGGCAAGAGACGAAAGACATTCTTGCCGGCGAATAGCCATATGGTCACCTCAGCACACGAACTCTTTCATCAAGAAGGACCGTGGCGTCACTTTCAAGTTGTTGGATCTACAAACTCTTTCCATGTAGTTGAAGCTGGATCCAAAACTGATCCGCTGGTTCTATTCCTCCATGGCTTTCCACAATTTTGGTACACCTGGCGTGCTTATTTGACTGCATTGCCTACACATGGTTTTAGAGTGGTTGCAGTAGATATGCGCGGTTATGGTGGATCTGATCAACCACCAAGAGGTTATGATCCAAAATCATTGGCTCATGATGTGCAATCAATTATTCGCTGTTTAGGCAGTAGCAGCGCAATCGTTGTAGGACATGACTGGGGTGGGTTTGCTGCCTGGGCTGCAGCCAAGAGGCATCCAGAGTTAATCAAAGCGATTGCTGTTATTAACTCTCCCCATCCAGATGTTTTGTTGAGCAAGTTCTTAAAGAATAAAAAAGGCAGAAAACTATTCTGGTTTTTAATGCAAATGCAATTTTCTAGAATTGCTCGCTTTCGATTAAGTTCTGATGATGCAGCTGACTTAGAAAAATTACTTCTAGAATGGAATAACCAAGAATGGCCAGATGCCACATTAAGCGCTATCTATCGTCAAGCATTTTTAAATAGAAACACAGCCAGTCGATCAATTGAGTACCATCGTTGGGTAGCGAAATCCCTGCTTAGAGCAGAAGGTCGAGCGTTTTTTAGACAGATGAGCAAGCCAATCAATCAAGATGTACTAGCTATTGGAGTTGATGATAATCCGCTCGTAGATGCAGCCATGATGGCTACATCAGCCAAATTTGTTTTAGGAGAATTTGAGTTTAAATCCTTTGCCACAGGCGGGCATCACATTCATGAACGCAGATCAGAATCAGTTATTCCCGTCTTAACCAGTTGGTTAATTAAGGCCCTCAACCGCTGACTTCAGCCTTAACCAAGGTGCAACGGCATCACCAACTTGGTTCGAGATGCTTCGAGCAGCCGAAGTCACAAAATCTGGTGAAAATCTATTAACAGTTTCAAGCAAAATAGAGTCATTTAAGGATTGACTCCATGGCATACCTTCAATTGCAATTAATCCTGCTGCTAAGAAATAGCAGACAACTGACGTTGCAACAGTCATAAGAACTAATCCAAGAGCCTTATCTAGAAGTCTTAATGGCCCAAGGGGTGCCACAAAGGGTCTAACAACTTTACCTGCAAGCGATGCAACTGATTTACCAATTAAAGCACCTAACAAAATACCAACTGCAGTGATTTTGGCAGCAGTCCCAGCAGAGGTTCGCTCAGCTAATAAATCGGGCAGATATAACGCAGTGAATAGTGCGCCACCAGTTAGTCCAGCCAAACTAAAGGCGGACTTAATTACACCGTTTCTAAAACCAGACAAGGTGCCCAACCCAATTACTACTAAGAAAACTAAATCAGCGGTGCTCATTTAATCAACCTCTACTTCTTTGCGATTTACTAAATCAGACACTAGTCCTGCTTCTTCCAAGATCACGGACAATAACGTACCCGTAAAACCCCAGATAAGTCTTTGATTAATCAAAAAGCCTGGCCCTTTGTATTTATCTCCCCTACGCACCCAAACCCGATTTGAATCTGCAACAAGTTGTTCAATTGGGACCGTAAACACATCAAATACTTCATCAACATTTGCAGCAAATACTTGATGTGGCTGCTCCCAATAGGCCAAGACTGGGACAACCTGATAACCACTTACTGCAACTTCAACCTTTGGTAATTCGCCAATCACATACACGCTTTCTGGATTGAGATTAACTTCTTCAAGGCCCTCTCTTAAAGCCGCGTCACTGGCTGTTAGGTCTGTTACATCTATTTCTCCGCCAGGAAATGCAATCTGAGACGGGTGGTGAACTAGATTTGAACTTCGTTGTGTAAACAGCAGAGATGCACTGCCTTCTAATTCAGCAAACAAAATCAAGACTGCAGCCTGCTTAGCGTCTGGCCTGGACTTAGCTGCAAATTCACCTAGATCAGTTGCAGTTAAGTTGTTAGTTAGCTCGCCAATCGGCTGTAGCCAGGATGGCAGATTACTCAAAACTCTTTCACCAACTTAGCTGCAAGTTCTGGTTCAGTTGGGCCAGTGCCAAACGCTGGACAGTGCTTTGCAATCGGGCATGCACCACAGGCTGGTTTTCGGGCATGACAGCGTCTGCGGCCATGCCATATCAAAATCTGTGACAAATCTGTCCAGCTTGATTCAGGAAACAATTTTGCAATCGCGAATTCGACTTTTACTGGATCTGTTTCCTTAGTCCAACCAAATCTGCGCACCAGTCTGCCAAAGTGTGTGTCAACAGTAATTCCGGGCAGGTCAAAAGCTTCACCTCTAACCACATTTGCCGTCTTTCTGCCAACACCAGGTAATTTGATTAAATCCTCTAACTCACTGGGCACAACTGCATCATGATCCTTAATGAGAGCAGCCGCTAGACCCAGAAGTGAGTTTGCTTTGGCTCTATAAAATCCAGTGGACTTAATAGTTTCTTCTAGCTCAGTTCGATTAGCGCTGGCTAATTTATAAGGGTCTGGGTATTTTTCAAACAAAACTTTGGTCACCATGTTCACTCGCAGGTCAGTGCACTGTGCTGATAAAACGGTTGCAACCAGCAATTCAAATGGATTCTGGAAATTGAGTTCACAATCAGCATTTGGATAGGTTTTACGCAAGAGTTCTAATACAAGTTGCGGTGGAGCAGCCTTCCCCACTGATGATTTTGGGCTTTTTGATGACACCCCAGGAGGGTACGCGTAAGTAGCCCATTGGGATAGGCGACACTATTCCCATGGAAGATGCACTGCGTGGGGCACTGCTTTTCTCATCACTAGACGATGAAGCTGCCCAAGCCTTAAAAGCCTCAATGTCTGAGCACGTTGTGGCTAAAGGAACTGTAATTTTTGCTGAGGGCGACCAGGGTGATCGTTTGTATGTAATAACAAAAGGCAAAGTTAAATTAGGAACCCACGCAACCGATGGTCGAGAAAACTTGTTGGCTGTATTGGGTCCAGGTGAGATGTTTGGTGAACTTAGTTTGTTTGATCCAAGCCCAAGACAGGCAACTGCTGTTGCTTTAACTGACTCAGTGTTGCTGGGATTAGCAAACGATGCATTACAGCCATGGCTAACTGGACGCCCTGAAGTTTCGATAACTTTATTAAAGGCACTCGCTCGACGCATGCGCAAGGGCCATGGCGCATTAAGCGACTTAGTGTTCACTGATGTGCCAGGTCGAGTTGCCAAAGCATTGCTAGATTTATCAAAGAAGTTTGGGGTTGCCACCCCTGAAGGTTTAAGAGTTGAGCATGATTTAACTCAAGAAGAACTAGCTCAGCTGGTTGGTGCGTCCAGAGAAACTGTGAATAAAGCACTTGCAGATTTTGCCCATCGAAATTGGATAGTTTTAGAGCAGAAGTCTGTGACACTTATTGAAGTTGAAAGATTAGAACGTAGAGCTCACTAGCCCTTTAGTCGAACTACTAACTCGACTTCAACAGGTGCACCTAGTGGCAAGCTAGAAACTCCAATTGATGTTCGAGGATGTTTACCGGCATCGCCAAATATTTCTAACAACAAATCACTAGCACCATTCATAACAGCGCTATGGGTTACGAAATCTGGCGCAACTGAAACAAACCCAGTTACTTTAACAATTTGCTCGATTTGATCTAAGTCAACAACACTATTTATAGCAGCTAGTGCATTTAAAGCACATTGGCGAGCACAAGCATTAGCGGTTTCTGGGGTCACTTCTTGGCCCACATGACCCTTTGCAATCAATTCGCCATTAACAGTTGGCAGTTGGCCTGAAGTAAAAACCATCTTGCCGCTCTTTACTGCTGGTACGTACGCCGCAACTGGCTTAGCAACTTCAGGTAATTCAATACCTAATTCAACTAGTTTTTTAGACCACTTACTCATGCCTTAGCCCTCTTTAGGTATGCGACCATATTCTCGGCATTTGGTCCAGGAACTACCTGAACTAACTCCCAACCATCATCCCCCCAGGTATCGAGGATTTGTTTGGTGGCATGGATTAGTAGTGGCACTGTGGCGTATTCATATTTCTGCATGACCTAAATCTAATCTTTCCGAAGGTGAGTGCCCATAGTGGGGTTAAGCAGACTTAGCACTTGTGTTCACTTTTATCAGATCAGACCAAGAATGAACGTCTGGGCGCTTGCGCAACAAGACTCTTCGTTCGCGCTCAGTCATACCACCCCAAACACCAAACTCAATTCGATTATCGAGTGCTTCGACTAAGCATTCCTGGATGGCTGGGCAGCGCCGACACACTTGTTTAGCTAGACGCTGATCTTCAGCTGTTGAAAACAGCAGTTCAGCGTCTATCTCTAAGCATGCCGCGTCGGCACGCCAGTCCCTACCAAGGAATCCCACGGGCATATCCATCCACCCGATAGTTACCAACTGGTGTCTGGAACTGAAAAGTTGAGTGAACAGCCCCTAAAGATCGTAAGCATTCCCAGACTCGCTTACGCTTGGGCCATCATGCAGCCTAGTTTTAGAGACAAGTTCATAAAGTTTGTAGCCATCGCTGCCCTTATTGGTGCAGTAATTGCAACTGTCACCGCACCAGCAATTGCTGTTGGAAGCAGGTATTTAAAGAATGCCATTGATGATTTTCAAAACTTGCCAGCTGCTTTAACTCAACCCACACTGCCAGAAAGAACTCGAATCACCGCGTCTGATGGCACCTTGGTTGCATCCATCTTTGATGAAAACCGAGTTGAAATTCCGCTGCAGGCAGTGTCAACTGCTATGCAGCAAGCAATGGTTGCCATCGAAGATGCCCGATTCTTTGAACACAATGGTTTTGATCTACGAGGTGTAGTTAGAGCGTTTGTTTCTAATGCTGCAGCTGGAGAAGTAGTTCAAGGTGGTTCAACTTTGACTCAGCAATTAGTTGAGAACACATTATTACAAACTGCAACAACCCCAGAAGAATTAAGTGATGCTAGAGCCCAATCTATTTTAGGTAAAATACGAGAGATTCAATATGCATTACAACTGGAGCGTGAATTAAGTAAGCAACAGATTCTAGAACGCTATCTAAATGTTTCTTATTTTGGTGCAGGTGCTTATGGTGTTGAGGCGGCAGCAAAAAGGTACTTTTCTAGATCTGCAGATGAATTAACAGTTATTCAAGCAGCCACAATTGCAGGTATTGTGCAATCACCATCAGCCAATGACCCGTTGCAAAATCCAGCGAAGAGTGAGTCGAGAAGAGACTTAGTCTTAGATCGTATGGCAGATTTGAAATTCATTCCTAGAAGTGAATCAGATCGCTTGAAACAAATTCCTATCCAAACCATTTTGCAACCAGGTCAATTATCAAATGGGTGTGTTTCTAGTTATGCCCCATTCTTTTGTGATTATGTCTTAACTGAAATTAGAAATAATCCTGCCTATGGAGCAACTCTGGAAGATCGTGAAGCCTTTTTGCGCCAAACTGGATTGAGGATCTCAACCACACTTAGACCAGAAACTCAGTTATCAGCCCAACGTGCGGTTAATTCCACTATCCCACCTGCAGACGCTTCTAAAAAGGCTGCCGCCATTGTGATGGTAGAGCCTGCAACTGGTGGCATCATCGCAATGGCTCAAAACAGATATTGGGGTATTGAGGGAGATGGTTACACCACCTATAACTATTCAGTTGGTAGGGCAAATAACGGAACCGTTGGAATGCAGGCTGGATCAACTTTTAAGGCATTTACTCTGGCTGCTGCAATGCAGCAGCGCATCTCGCCAAGTTTGACTATTAATGCTCGAACACCTAAGACATTTAACTTTATTGATTGTCTAAGTGGTGAACCGATGGAGCCTTACATCGTAAATAACAGCACTCGAAGTGGCAGATTTACAATGGCCCAAGCAACTGCTTATTCAGTTAATACCTATTTCGTGGCACTTGCTCAAAAAGTGACACCGTGTGCAGTTGCCAGTGTGGCGCAAGCAGTGGGCATGCGAACTGGAACAGATGGTCCAATTGAGGCAATTCCTTCATTAACTTTGGGAACTGTGCCTGTAACCCCACTAGGAATGGCTAGCTCCTATGGCACATTTGCTAATCGTGGAATTTACTGCCCGCCAACAGCAATCACCAAAATTGAAGATCGAAACGGAAAAGTGTTAAGTGTGCCAACTGCTAGATGTAATCAGGCAATTGATAAAGGAACGGCAGATGGCGTAACTGATTTGTTAACTCGCGTGGTAGACGGCACAATCCCAGGTAGAACTGGCGCTCGTATGTCTTTAGGTAGACCTGCTGCTGGTAAGACTGGAACTACAAACGAAAACAGTTCTGTGTGGTTTGTTGGCTACACCCCAGATGTGGCAGCTGCTGTTTGGGTAGGTGATCCTCGAGGAGGATTTAAGTACCCTCTGCAAGACATAACCATTAACGGCAAGTATTACGAGCAGGTTTATGGCTCAACTATGGCTGGTCCAATTTGGAAAACAGCGATGCTAACTGCGCATGAGAATTTACCAATTAGACGCTTTGGTTTACAGCCTTGGTATGACCGCTCAGAAGTTACCTTGACACCTGATGGGTTATTAGATGACAGCGAATTACTTCTTGAAGAAGAACTACTACCTTAAACTCTTAACTAAGTGCGTTCTTAACTGCATTGGCAACCTCTTGACCATCGGCTCTGCCCACAGTTTTAGGTTGAACAATCTTCATAACTAAGCCCATGGCCTTCATACCCGTAGTTCCAGAGCTAGTAACTTCTTTAACAGCATCTGCAATTATTTGACTTAGCTCTGATTCAGATAGTGCTGCTGGCAGATAACTTGCAAGCACCGCTAACTCAGCCTCTTCAGCATCGGCTCGATCCAGAGCACCCGCACCTCGGTAGACATCGGCTGCTTCCTTGCGTTTCTTAGCTTCCTTCGATAAAACTTGAATGATCTCTTCTGGAGCTAATACTCGAGCCTCTTTCCCTGCCACCTCTTCATTCTTGATGGCAGCCAAGGCCAGCCGAATGGTTGCGGATTTCACTTCATCCCGATTGCGGATGGCTTCGGTTAGGTCTAACTGGAGACGCTCTTTCATAGGTGAATCATGCCGTGCGACGATTGGCTTATGGGAGTGACTCGCACAATCAGTCGGCTAGGCCTTGGTGCCGGGGTGCTCGCTGCTGCCTGGTCTGTGGCAATTGAGCCTTACTGGTTTCAAATAAGAAGAGAAGTTGTTGCGCGTCCTGGTCAAAAATTATTTCGCATTCTGCACTTATCAGATCTGCACTTAACGAAAAAAACTAAGTCACTCCAAGCGTGGCTACAAACCTTAGATAGTGAAGACCCAGATCTAATCATTGTTACTGGTGACTTAATTGCCGATCCACTGGCTATTGACCCACTACTAGATTCGCTGGACACACTCCTAGATCGTCCAGGAGTATTCGTTTTAGGCAGCAATGATTACTTTGCACCAGTTCTAAAGAACCCTGCAAAATACTTAATGCCAGATAATGGCGAACGTGATCATGGTGCAGACATGCCATGGCAAGACATGGTTAGCACATTGACAAATCGTGGCTGGATAGATTTAAGTAACCAAGAAACTACTCTTGATATTAATGGTGCAAAGATTCAGATTAAAGGTGTTGATGACCCACACATCAATAAGGATGACTTAAGTAAAGTAAGTAATCCATATGGATCAGTAGATTTAAAACTAGCAATTGCTCATGCCCCTTACTTAAGAGTGTTAGATGCTTTTGCTGATCTTGGAGCGGATTTAATACTTGCAGGTCACACTCATGGTGGACAACTAAGAATTCCAGGTGTTGGTGCGTTAGTTGCTAACTGCGACATCGATCTAAAGCGCACTAAAGGATTACACCCGCATATCTCTGCAAACGGAAACACTTCAGTTATCAACGTTTCCGCAGGACTTGGGCACAGCCCCTTTACGCCATTTAGATTTGCATGTCGTCCTGAAGCTGTCATGATCACAGTTGGAATTGACCAGTAATTAACGTTTTAGCACCTAACTACTAGGGCGAATGCATCAAATAAATAGCAGATGGCAGGATTGCCTCTCGATACTCATGACCTGAGTATTTGGAGGGCTCGCATAGTGGACTAGTGCAGCGGTCTTGAAAACCGCCAGGCCGGCGACCCCGGCCTCGTGGGTTCAAATCCCACGCCCTCCGCCACAAGATTGTTCTCTGATTCACTCAGATAACCTTCGCTCGCTGAACCTAAAGAATTCAGCAATAGATGGAGACGTCGCCTGGTCCGGTCTAGGGCGCCCGCCTGCTCCGTGGGAGGGGACCAAAGTCCCCACGGGGGTTCAAATCCCACCG
>SXGQ01770532.1_pt1 | contig 32071 bp, 44 predicted proteins | sample 3178371 | NCBI WGS metagenome assembly SXGQ01 (sample SAMN11356859, study PRJNA531348) | freshwater metagenome | isolation source: freshwater sample F1-20 | place: China: Fuxian Lake, Yuxi | collected 2017-12-25
ACCACCGCGTATCGGTATAGAGCGCGGTGGTTTGTTTATAACTGATTAGCATAATATAACATAAAATTTGAACAATGAAATGTGGTCTATATAAACATAAAAAAGAAATAGCAACTCATTACGTCGGTTGCACAGGTAACGAATACCCAAAAGATGAATATTGCAATCATGGTAAAGGCGGTATTTACAGAGGATTTAAAGATTTACCAAAGGATGAATATCCATACACGATTAAATATAAAACAGAGCTGATGTATGAGTGTTGTAAATTGTGTTCGTGTGAGGAGAAAGAAAAATTTAATTAATTGGCAAAACTTGCACAAATATCATGTTATAGCCAGTCGCAGATTATTACAGTAACTAATTAAACACTATATGCAAATCACAGGAACAATCGTGCGCTTATTCCAAGCGCAGCAAATCTCAGAAAAATTCAAATCGCAAAAGGTTTGGATTAAGGAAACAACAGGGGACTACCCTAACACCTTCGAGGTGGAGTTTACTAACAACAACTGCGCTAAACTTGACGCATTCGCAGAAGGTCAGGAAGTCTTAATCGACATCAACCTGCGTGGTCGCTACTGGCAGAAAGATACCCGCGAAGGAGTTGTAACATCACTTAACGGATGGAAGATTGCGCTGGTGGAAGCGGGAGAGGTATCACCGCTGGACGATGATTTAGCGTTCTAAACTCAGGGAGGTACTAATGCCATTCGCTCCAAAAACCGACGGGACATCGCAACTGTTCAAAGACATCGTAAAGCTATGCGATAAGAAAGGCGTATCAATCTCACAACTATGCCGTGACCTTGATATACCATATCACAAAATCGCGAAGTTTAAGAAGGGTTCTAAAGACCTTGAACTGATTAGTATTATTCACTCGTATCTTAAATGACCATCCGCGAATTCAACAACCTATGCACGGCTAAAAAGGTGGCTAGTTCTTCTATGCCACCTCATACCGTGCCGCCATGCAAGTACAAGGAATCATCAGCTAACGAACTAACCAAAGCCGTTATCGCTTACCTTAAGCATCATGGCGCACAAGCCGAACGTATATCCATTGAAGGGCGCGTCATCGACAAGCGCAAGACCTACACAGACGTGCTTGGTGTTACCCGTACCATCGGATCGGTTGACCGCATCAAGTCATCGGGAAAGACTGGAAGCGCAGATGTGTCGGCAACATTTCCAGTAATGATTGCAGGGCATCGCGTCGGTCTATCACTTAAGATTGAGATAAAGTTCAGAAAGGACACGCAATCGGACAAACAAAAGGAATACCAGTACACCATCGAAGATTCAGGAGGCAGATATTACATCGTTAAATGCTTCGCTGACATTGTTCAAATTGTTAAATCAATTCAAGATGAATATGACCAACCCGCTTTACCTCCACTTCGGTAAATACACAGGAGTGCATCTGTCAATGATACCTATTGACTACCTACGATATATCAGTAAATCCAAAGCACTTAAGAAAGAGCAGAGGGAATTTATTAATAAAATCTTATTAATATGACACCTAGTGAAAAAAAAGAGTTAGAAATAGCATTGACTAGCTATATTGCGTTAAAACACACCCAAGAGGAATGTATTGGATTCATTGATGGGTTTAAAGAAGCTGTAAAACTATTCAGTCAAGAAAAAAACTTTGTATGTGGAAGAAACATAACATCTTGTGTTTTTTACAAAGAAGGCGGTAAATGCGGTAACCTTGAGTATTGCAGAGACCAAAAACCCGATTGAATACAAGCAAATAAATTTATCCGAAGAGGACTATAATAGGATATTTAATTAACCATTATTCTGCTGGGCGGAGTGTCAGCAGGGAATTAAAATCAAAACTATGGATTACAAAAAGTACATTGATTTAGGATTTGAAAGAATCGACCTTAACTGCAAAGTTGAATTTAACCAAACAGGTTATTCAGGATTTGCCTTAGAAAAAAAGATAAATGACAGACAAATGATTTGTGTTAATAGCAGTGAACTGGACAAACCTAAGCTATACATTAAAAAAACACATAGCGACACATACCACATCATTCCAATACCTACCGAAGCAGTTGTTGATTTAATGGGTAAACCAACTGTTAAACCCGATGATTATTTAGCCTGTTAAAACTATCAAAACTTGCAAAAAAAACATCTTTTGATATTGCACGGGTGAAATCTATTCACTACATTAGCAGCCGAAAGAAAACTGGACTGCAATCTTTTTTACTTTCACCGACCGAAGCACTAACCCGCTTCGGTTAACCTTGTAACTAACAGCACGTAGCAGGTGCTAGAAAATAATACTTAAAGCCTCAACAGGCGAACGTACACTGCTACTGTACGCTCAAATGTTGGGGCTTGATTGTTTATACCCATGCTGAAGATAGGTGATTTAGTTTATATTAAAACAGACCCCGAGCAAAGAGAACGCATGGTCACTGGTATAACCATACGGCAAAACTCTATACAATACGCCTTATCCTATGGTACTACTGAATCATGGCACTACCCCATAGAACTATCTAAAGACAAAAACATTATTAAAGCATTAACAGATAACTAAAACAATAATGAACTTCCAGTACTATTCAAACAAAATCAAAACAGTTACGCCTATTGGATTTGTAACGATTGAGCAGTTCATTCGTTCGGTTCAAGACCCTAAAGAACATACCAAAGATATTTTCAGGCGTATTCAACAGGCTTCTATCGACAACAACGAAACGCTTAGAGCTGAACTTAAAACGCAACTATATTCCTTTACTCCCGCGGTCCACGTATCAGAGCGAAGAGCATACAAATACATCACGTCGTTCACTGGAATCATGCCGCTTGACTTTGATAAGCTACCATCGCATCAATACGCCGAAGAACTTAAACAGCATCTTTTTGATGAATACAAATTCATAATTGCTGCATGGTTATCACCATCAAAAAAAGGTGTCAGAGCGTTTGTAAAAATACCACAGGCCGTATCTATCGACCACTACAAACAACTATTCAATGCGCTAGAATTTTATCACCTAGCGCAATACAACGGGTTCGATTCCATTACAAAAAATTGTGTGCTGCCTATGTTTCAATCATGGGATAAACACATACTGCATCGCGATAACTATGAACAATGGAATCTTTGCTACTCACCTCCTGAAAAAATACGTCAGGAGAAATACAAATTCTCTGATTACGACGTAAACATCTCCGATAGTATAGCTAAGGCCATAAATAAAATCACAAGTAATGGTCACCCACAACTTAGGGCAGCAGCCTATACACTTGGAGGATATGTCGGTAGCGGGAAAATATCTCAATCGGATGCCGAAAACATTATAGTTAATCTAATCTATACAAACAATTACCTAAATAAAAAACCTTCTGTGTATATTCGCACGGCTAAGGAAATGATTCAACGCGGTTCACATCAACCTATCTGACATGGAAAAGAACAAATTCACTAAGCCTGAGTACGACATTGACATGAATCCTGTTGACTACTGGAACTTCCATGCCACATGGAAAGAAACACTAGACGATTCATGCCTGCTCAAAACAGATACCAACGTACACGCATTTAAAGAAGATCATGCTGTACTATCATTTATATTGCATGACACATTCCTTGAAGTTGTTGGCCTTAACTCTTTTGGGTTTATCAAAGGAAAAACCTATTCAAAGTTCATGGCATTTTCAAAAATGCACTTTCAAAACCACTACCGAGCAGCTATTTCATTTATTGAGTTTTCAAAAATGAACGCGCACATACCTTATGTTAGAATAGGCACTGACTACTTCAAAGTTATCACAAAGATTGACCGATTCAATATCGAAAGAAAAACGCTTAAGGCTTGGAAAAAGGAAGAGATTAAACAGGACCACGGGGCAGGTCTTTTGAAAATGGTCCATCACTTCGATGATTTTTGCATCAACCCTGACAATACAAAACATCAAATATCAATCAACGGATGCTACAATATGTACGCGCCATTCTCACATACTCCATACTCAGGTGATGTAGTTGAAAATGATATACCTGTTTCATTCGGATTGATGAAACATATTTTTGCCGACCAACTAGAGTTAGGTCTTAAGTACATGAAGGTGCTATTCGAGATGCCACGACAAGCACTACCAATCCTTTGCCTTGTATCGACCGAACGCCAAACGGGTAAGACAACTTTCCTTAACTGGCTATCAATGATATTTGGTGACAACTACACGATGATTAATCCACAAGACTTAGATTCGTCATTTAACTCAATGTATGCAAATAAGAACATTATTGCTATTGACGAAACGGTTATCGACAAATCACACGCTACCGAAAAACTAAAAGCTATCGCAACTCAGAAAATGATTTCAGTGAATCAAAAACACGTTGCAAACTTTATGCTGCCTTTTTTTGGTAAAATCGTTATTTGTACCAATAAAGAAAGTGATTTCGCTAAAATCGATGAAGACGAAATTCGCTTTTGGATTCGTAAGATTAAAACTATCAATGAAATAAATACCAAAATCGAAGAACAACTAGCCGACGAAATACCTAAATTCCTTAAGTACCTGCAACAGTTACCAAAAGTGGACACCACTAAATCTAGGATGGTATTCACCGCTGAGGAAATTGAAAATGAAAATCTTGACAAAGTTAAGCGAGAATCATGGTCATGGGTTAGAAAGGAAATAAATATCCTAGTAGGTGACTATTTCGCGTCACATGAGGCCTTAGACTATTTTGAGGCCGCTGCTGTTGACATCAAGCAAAAGTTCTTTTCATCCAACAACAACGTAACCAGTTCATACATCCACAAGGTACTTAAAGAAGAAATGCAAATGACGCCTTCCGATAAGATTATGCGATACGTAAGTATATCACCCATTACTTCGATCGACGGAACAAAAACAGGCAAGCCATTTAGGTTTAATCGGGAGGACTTCGGGTACATTAACGCCCATCAAAGGGAAATTTGGGAGAAAATTGACGACCCATTTTAACATCATTAACAGATAAAAAAGATTAAGCCGTTGAAAATCAGCGGCTTTTTTGTTTTTGTTAATCTGTTAACGGGTTAACGGGAAAAAAACTTTCTCAAAAACATCAAAAATCTATCTATTTTCTATGTTTTTCATTAACATCATTAACATTTTAAAAAAAAATAAAAAAAATATATAGTAATCAATGAGTTACGCTGTTAATGGATTTGTTAACGGAACAAAAAAGCCATTAACATCCATTAACATTCACTGACCACTTGCACATTCAAAACAGATAACATATCTTTGACCGCATGGTAGAAAACAGTATTCACCCAACGGCCATAGTGAACCGCGATGCAATAATCGGTCGGAATGTCACGATTGGCGCGTTCTCTGTGATACATGAAGGAGTTCAAATCGGTGATGATGTTTACATTGGCGAACACTGCAACATCGGTAGCCCTGCTGAGTTCCGAAGCACATACCCGCAAAAAATTCACGGGGTCATCATCGGGGACAGAACCAACATGACAGGCCACGTAACGATCGACGCAGGAGTATATCAACCGACCTACATCGGTTTAGATTGCTTTCTAATGAAACATAGCCACGTTGGGCATGATGCGCACGTATCGAATGGAGTTACACTGTCTTGCGGTGTTAAAATAGGAGGCCACTCTGTTATCATGAGAAATGCTAACATTGGGCTTAATGCTGTTATCCATCAAAAAACAGTTATCGGTAGCTTCTGCATGATTGGTATGGGCGCGGTAGTACCTAGGAAGTTATGTATCTATCCATTCAGTAAATGGGCTGGTAACCCAGCGAGGCATTTAGGCGATAACGAGCATCCGTCAATCAAGGGATTGTCCATCGTAGAATCAATACACGAGCATAACAACTTTAACGCTTTATTCGAGGAATCACGTAAATGGTAACAATCTGCTTCTTAACCCTGAACCGATACGACATCCTTCGTGATGCTGTGGACCATAACCTTGCTGTTGCTGGTTATCCTTTTGAACTATCAATCGTAGATAACGGCAGTACCGATGAACGAGTGCATGAGTATATTAAGAGCCTACCCAATACTAGATTCATCCGCATTAACGCAACAAACGAAGGTGTAGCACCGATGTTCAACGAGTGTTTCCATCATGCCTTAGGTGAATACATCTGTATCATGGGTAACGATATTAAGATGTCGGAGAACTGGCTGCGTGACTTAGTGAACGCGCACAATGTACTTCCCGACGCTGGATGGGTTGCCTCGCATTGTGCTGGGGATAAGGGTGAACCATTCGAGCGTAATGGTGTTAAGGCTACCGTTCAATGGAACGCCTTTGGTACAGCACTCATGAGCCGCGAGGTATTCGAAAAGGTTGGCTACTTCTGCAATAGGTACGCGCCCTATGGTCTTGAAGATTCAGACTATCACCACCGTCTTAACCGACTAGGCTACAAGCAATACTACGTTGATAGCGTGAAGTCTAACCATTTGGGTGATGATGTTCACCAAAAGACCGAGTACCGCGAAATGAAATGGAAATCGCTGGAAAAGAACGCTGCTATTTTCGGTGAGCAGACTAAGCTATACGACGAAACGCAAAACTATTATATCCCATACAAACAATGAACGTTCTAACGCTGCTCAAACAACAAGCCAAAGGGGTTATCGACGGTTGCGGGTACTATCGCCAACACTTGCCACACAGGGCATTGAGTGTTGATTATGGCGATAAGTTCTACAATATCAACACAATCAATGAACTACCCGACGATAAGTTCAATGAGTTTGACTTGTTCCATTTGAGCCGCAACGACATGAACGGTTATATCGACAAGGCGCATAAGCATGGCCTTGCGGTAGTGTTTGACATCGACGACTATTGGCAGCTAGACCAAACACATCAACTTTATCAATACTATAAAGAGTATAAAATTCCACAAGATACTCAGGAGTGTTTGCGCAAAGCAGACCTTGTTACGACTACCAACGAGTTTTTGGGTTCTCGCATCATGCCGTTTAACAGCAACGTGAAGATTCTTCCAAACGCTATTTCGGTACGTGAGCCACAGTTTAACCTAGTGGATAAGCCGCTTGGCGATAAGGTAGTGTTCGGATGGATTGGCGGGGTGCATCACTTGGAAGACATCGCATTGTTGAGGGATTCAATGGGTAAGTTATGGAGCGACAAGGAACTAGAGGGAAAGTTTCAAGTTGTTTATGCTGGATTCGCTGGACAACCTCAACACAACTACATAGCATCGGTGCTATCGGGAGGTAAGGCAAAGAAGTTAGACAACGGCAAGGTTGCACCACAAGACGACTTTATCATACTTCCCGCAGCCGATGTTACTAAGTTCGCGTATTACTACGACCTTTGCGACATCATGTTAGCCCCGTTAAAGAATACTGGGTTCAATGTGTGTAAGTCTAACCTTAAGATTGTCGAGGCAGGATTCAAAGGTAAGTTTGTCATCGGATCATCGACCATGAACTATGAATACGACCTGAGAAAATCAATGGGTGTAGCTATTCAGGAGCGAAAGGCGCACAAGGACTTCTACGAATGGATGAGGTACTTTATCCTAGAGGGCAAGTCAGAGATTAAGCGCAGACAACTATTAGCGTATGATTACGTCACAAAGGAATACTCCTTGGAAGTTCATAACGAAAAACGCAGGGAACTTTATTTGAAGTATGCACGTAATTTGGGATAAATATGACAAGTTGCGCAAAGCTGCGTTAAGCATCACCAAGAACAAGGACGATGCGCATGACTTGGCTATGGAGGTCTGCATGATGATGATGGATAAGCCTTATGCGCCCGACTGGTATATGTACACCGTTATGAGGAATGAATGGTTTAACAAGTATTCGACGTTCAATAAGAAGTACGGCCGCAGAGCCATTGACGCGATAGCCTTTGAACTAGCCGTGCAAGAAGCGGAGCATGATAACACTCAGCTTGAAGCGTTACGTGTTGCGCCATTGACCGACTTGGAGTTAAAGATGTTGTCATGTTATGTTGAGTGCAAGTACAACGCCTCAGCGGTAAGCAGGAAGTATAACATTAGCAGAGAGGTCGTAAATAGAACAATTCACGAAGTAAAATATAAACTAAAAAATGAATACAACCGCATTATTAATAATCCTGATTAGTGTGCTAGGTTCATACTTATGGGTTAACGTATTACCATTCATTTGGTATATCAAGCAGGTGATTGGCCGACCAAACCTTAAGCCATTCGATTGCTGTCTATGCTTAGCCACATGGACGGCAACGGCATTAGTCATTGTCTATTGGCAAGGCTTTCTATTATCGCTTGGTATTGTGGTAACCACTAGCTTTACTGCCTATTTCGTTGAACGTTTATCGCTTAGATACTTATGACGCATTTAGAGATTTACAACGACCTGAAAAACCATGAGGTGCTGTTCCATCAGTACCGAATGGATAACACCGTGCGCTTTGCTAACCCAGCGCACCTTGTGCAGTTTAATCACTACGCTATGGTCCTGAACCTAGGAGTGGAAAACCTTGGATGCCGCGAGTGTGTGATGACCTTACTCACTAAACTATCTAAGTGGTATTTTACCATGAAGGAAGAGCAGGAGCGAGTTGTTGAGGTTGTCACCGTATCACCCGAAGAAGTTAAGCCAGTACAACAACAGTTATTTACCAAGAAAAAACGTAGAAGAAGATGAGAAAACTAATCATCGCAGCGGTAGTGCTTGTATCATGCAGCACACCTAAGCAACCTGGGTACACTCCAGAAGAGTTGCAGAACATTAAGGAATTGGATTCCATAAAAAGACAGTTGGATTCTATCGAACACGTTAAAGATTCATTAGGAATATGAGCGAAGAAAAACAACCACAGGAAGGCCGTGACGCTAACGGACGGTTCAACTCAAAGAACTTGTTCTATCTGCTTAGTCCGCAGACAGGTAAAGGTCCGACGCCAATGTATAAGACCCCCGAAGAATTAGCGGCCAAAGCCGTTGAGTATTTCGAATGGGCAGATAGGCAGGACAAGGGTAAATACACCTTGGCTGGTATTCGTTTGTTCCTTGGCATGAGTTCAAAAGCCACATGGAGCAATTATAAGAACCGTGAAGGATTTACCGACCTGATTGAGAAAATCGAAACGGTAATGGAAGACTACTACGAAAAGAAACTTCAATGGGCTGGGTCAACACAGGGTGCAATCTTTTGGCTTAAGAATAAAGCAGGATGGCGCGATGAGGTTACACAGAATCAGAACGTCACTAACATAGTAGCCAACTTCGGTAACACCGTGAAGAAAGAGGGTGAATGAACGTAACACTATACAGCCCCCACGAAGAACAGGCAAGGATTCATGAGGCCATAAATAACGGCACACAAAAATACTATGTGCTGAACATTGGCCGTCAGTTTGGTAAGACCATGCTGGCTATGAATCAACTGTTCTATTGGATGTTTAACGACAAGGGTTGTAAGTGTGCATGGGTAAGCCCTATTTACAAGCAGAGCAAGAAGGTGTTTGATGACATGGTCAATGCCTTTGCGGATAGCGACTTGATGCACAAGAACGCTTCGGAGTTGACGATTACAATCGGTAAATCTACTTTGCAGTTCTTTAGCGCGGAGCGTTACGACAACATCAGGGGTTTTACCTTTGATTACTTGGTGTGTGATGAGTTCGCGTTTATGGATGAACAGGCGTGGACTGAGGTACTACGCGCGACGGTATTAGTAAAGGGTAAGAAGGTGTTATTGATTAGCACACCAAAGGGGAAGAATCACTTCTATCAGGTATTTAACCTACAAGAAGAAAACCCGCAGTACAGGTCTTTCACCATGACATCTTACCATAACCCGTTGATTAATCCATCGGAGATTGACGACGCTAGGAAGACCCTGCCCGATCATGTGTTCAGGCAGGAGTATATGGCTGAGTTCTTGGATGGTGGAGCATCGGTATTCGGTGAACTGAATATCAACGACGCACCTGACAACCTATACAAGCACTACGCAGGGCTTGATGTTGGAAGGGCAGACGACTATACTGTTCTGAGCATTTACAACGAACGCGGTCAAATGGTGTTTATTGAGCGATGGAGGCAAATGGAGTGGACTAACATCGTTAACCATGTGGTAAAGCATCTAAACCGATTTAAGTCACAACTGTTGGTTGAGGTTAACGGAGTGGGTGACCCTATTCTCGATTTGGTTAGACGGCAGTACAAGGCAGGGCGTGTTGAACCGTTTGTTACCACTAGTAAATCTAAGCAGGACATCATCGAAGAGTTGATAGTAGCCAATAGTAACGCGGAGGTATCATTCCTGAATGAAGCGTGGTTGATTAACGAACTTAAGATGTTGACATGGGAGTATAACCCGAAGACACGCTCGGTAAGGTACGCAGCACCCGCAGGATTCCATGATGATGGAGTGATGGGGTCAGCTATCGGTTACCATGCTTACAAAACAATGAAACAAGCAGCAGCAGTAAAATTCACCTGATATGAAATACCCGAAAAACTGGATGCAGGTTAGCATCGGACAATACGCACAATTATTCGACCTTGAACAGAACAAGGGAGGCTTGGATGTTTACGACTACTACGGTAGGAAGGTGTCAATCCTTTGCGGTATATCCGAGGATGATGCGTTTAACATTCCTATGCCTGAGATTAAGAAAATACTAGAGGCAACATCGTTTCTAGCTACACCACCAAAGACTCAGTTCATCAATGAGTTTGTTGTCGGTGGCAAGTGGTTCGACGTTAGCCCTGATATGTCGGCCGTAAGTCCAGCACAGTTTATCAGCCATTCGACCTACACCAAGGACAGTCTTAACTTTTGGGAGAACATCCACCGCGTGATGAGCGTGTGGTGTATTGAACGAGGCAAGACATTCAGAACGCAGGACAATGAAGCTGTTGCGAAACTGTTTTGGGATGAGCTGCCGATGTCTGTAGTATTTCCGTTAGCCACTTTTTTTTTGACCGTGTGGCAGGAATTACCCGAAGCTATCCGAACCTCTTCAATCAAGACGCAGACCAAGATGACGAAGGAACTGACAGAATATCTGCGGAACGCAAATTCATGAACCGTTGGGGCTGGTATTCGCTGCTGGATGAATTATCGGGCGGAGATTACTGCAAATGGGACACAATACTTTACGACTGGGAGATAACTAAGTTTTTCAATACAATGGCATACATCAAAGACCGTAACAGGGTGAAGCGGTTAATCGAACAAGCGAATCAACCAAGAAAAATTTAACATGGCAACACTAGACCAAATCATAGATACGCTTGAACTGTTCGGTAAGGGCTTGGCCGCCGACAGCATCACATCGCTTAAGGCTAAAGGTCATTCACCGATGGGACAGTCAGGTTTAGCGGGGTCTATCAGATATAAAGTTTCCATTCGTGGAAACTCTGTGGACATGACGCTGACAATGGATGACTATTGGAAGTATATCGACCAAGGCACTAAGGCGGCAAAACGTAAGGGAACAGCAGCGGACAGGCAGCGGATGATTAATTCATTAGAGAACTGGATAAGTACGCATAATATTAACCCGTTAGCTATCTACAAGTCAAAACTTAAGAACCCTAATAAGTCTAAAGTAAAATTTGCGGATGCCAAGAAATCATTGGCATGGGCTATAAAGAAATCCATCCACAAAAAAGGTATCATCAAAAGATTTGGATATAAAGGCTCAGGATTCTTTACCGACCTATTGCAGGATGGCAGGGTTAGTCAATTAGAGGAACAATTAACTCTATTATTAGGGGAGAGCGTGAAGATTGACATTGAACAAATTTTAAGGCAGTAATGGCATACACAATAGTACAAGAACCTACATGGGCTAACGCTTACAACCTCGTTTCGGGGTATAACGAGCAGAACTATGTTGTGTCCTCAACGCAGAACACGCAGCCGAACTACCAGTATTGCATGGATGTGTATGTTAACGGCACAAAGATTAAGCGATTGAAGAAAGCACCGCATCCGACGTACGGTGTAGGTGTGTTCGACATCAAAGGAATCGTTGAGCCTTACTTGAACTACGACATCAACCTGACTGGTACTGGTGGATTCACTAAGAACTCAGAATCATACGCAACGGTGTATGTTATCGCTGGTGAAGAATACGGTTTGCCTTCCACAGGGGCGACATATTACGCTGGAGCAACAGGGACAACTTACTACGCCATTAACAGTTCTATTGAGCAACTAGACTTCATCAACGCGCTAGTGTGGAACGCTCAGGAGTATCAGATGGCCACGTCGGCAAGTAAGTTCCTGACCAATATGCCGCGAACAAGCACTTTGTTTGACAATCAATACTTATGGTTGTACTTCACGCACTTTCAGAACTACGTGTACAAATGCAGAGTTAAGACATACGACATAGACGACAATGTTATAGGCACTTACATTTTCGACAATTCATTCAACACCCCAGCCTCGGATGTAACCCATAGATTCCTTCGCGTTGCGGCAGGATGGAATCTTAATGATGTTACACTATCAAGCGGAACTCAACCCGTGCTTACTGATAACGTTTACTACTACATCGTAACGCTCGTGGACAACTCAAACAATCCGCGCTCAGAGGGTATGACGTTTTATTTGGATGAAGACTGCACTATCTACGATATTTACGAATTGCATTTTCAAAACGCTCTAGGCGGATTCGATTCATTCCAATTCCGTCGGCAGAATACCACTACGTCCAACATCACACGCAAGGAATATAAGAAAAACACAGGATCAACATCAGGCGGTGGTTATTCAGTAACCGCAGACCAACGCGGCTACCTGTCATACTACACCGCGTCAGATGATGTTATCACGTTACGCTCAGGATGGCTTAAGGAAGAACAATTTGAGTGGCTTAAGGAGTTGGTGGAATCACCGCAGGTATTTTGGTTTAAGGACTGGACAACTACCGTAGCTGTTAACGTCACAAACACTTCATACACCGTTCAGCGTGACACGGACTTGCAACTGTATAACCTAGAGGTGCAGATTAAACTTAGTGTTTCAAACTATCGTCAGCGTTACTAATGGGTAAAATAGAACTATACGTTAATGATACCTTGGTAGATGTAATGCCTGATTTTAGCTGGGCGTTGAACTATCAAGTTAGCGATATTTCGCAGCCTGAGAAACGTCAAGCGAACTATTCAAAGACCGTCACGCTTCCATCAAGCAAGACAAACAACGCTTTGTTTGGTCACTTGTATAACCTTGACAGTTACATCGAGAACGCGACGACTACAAACTTTACACCCGATTACAACCCAAACCTAAAGGCATCAGCGGTACTTTACATTGACGGTATTGAACAGTTCAGGGGAATCATTCAGTTAATGAATGTTGTCCGAACAGACAACCTTGATATTGTTTACAACTGCCAGTTAATCGGTGAACTTATTGACTTGTTCCAACGCATCGGGGATGAATACCTGACAGACTTGGATTTTTCAGAGTTCAACCACGCGTGGACACAGACCAACATCGAAAACTCATGGGACACATCCATCGTTGAGAATGGAGGTTCTACAGCGTTTGCACTTGGCAATGGGTATGTTTACCCACACATTGACTACGGTTTCAGTTCGTCAGTTACGAACTTTTCCTACCTTAATTACCGACCTGCTATATACGTCAAGGAATACGTGGATAAAATCTTTGAATCGGCAGGGTTTACATACGAATCTGATTTCATCACATCGACCGACTTTGAATCGTTAATCGTTCCGTTTAGCGGTGGGGCTTTTCAGTTATCATCAGACGATATAGCCGATAGGTTATTCGCTGCTGAACGTACAGGTAGTGCGCAGTCGTTCACCACGTCGGCAACTATCGTGTTTAATACAGAAACGAGCGACCCATCATCACAATACAACACGGGTACTGGTGTGTTCACCGTCGGCGCAGGGCTTGACGCGAACTACAATTTCTTTGTTGAGGTTAACCCGCGTATTGTTCTAACACCTGCAACATCAGGAGTGGCTATGTACGCGCTGCATGACTATCGAGTGGTAGTCATATTGCAAGTGGACACGGGTAGCGGATATTCTACTGTTAACTCAGGATTCAGTACATGGAGAGTATCTCAGTTTACTACGTCAACAGATTCAGACACCGACGGCACATGGATTAATCAGATTAACAGCGTAGGTGATGGAGTTGTTAGGATGAACTCAGGCAACTTGTCGTTGTTCGCTGGTGCTAAGGTGCGCGTAAGGGTTTCAGTGAACAAGTTACCATCGAGCAACCCAGCGATAACTATTCCGATTTACAACGCCAAGGGAGCGACGGATTACTTCTACGTTTCGGGCAACTACTACACAGGAACCGAGGCTTACACAGTTAAGACTGGTAGCGCATTTCAAAACAACATCAACTCTGCTGAATACGTGTATGGGAACACCATCAACATGAACTCAGTAGTGCCACAGAATGTTAAGCAAAAGGATTTTCTTCTTTGGCTTATCAGAATGTTCAATCTATACATTAAGCAAGACGATGAAACACCGAACAGACTTATCATCGAACCCCGCGATGACTTCTACACATCAGAAGTTGCCGACTGGTCAGACAAACTTGATATATCCAATCCAATGGACATCAAGCCGATGGGGGAACTGGAAGGTAAACGTTATATTTTTAGATACAAAGAAGACAAAGACTATTTTAACAGTTTGTACCAAGATGAATGGCGAGAGAGTTACGGACAACGAACCATTGACATCACCAATGATTTTTTAAGAGACGATAAAGTAATCGAGGTAGGATTCAGTGCAACACCATCGGTAGGTAACACGGTAAACTCTATGGTGTACCCGCGCATCTTATCTATCGACGATAACGGCGTGGTTAAGACGACATCGGCAAATATTAGAATACTTTACTACGCAGGGCTTAAGAGTGTAACAGGCTCTTACGCTATTGATTATCCGTCGGCTTCTACAAGTTATACAGATTATGCGTTTGCGGGACACATCGACAATGCTAATGCGCCAAACATCGACTTGTCCTTTGGCGTTCCTGCTGAGATTTACTGGACATCCGCATGGGGTGCTATCGCGTACACCAATGCGAACCTAGTCAATAAGTATTGGAAGAAACAAATCGACGAAACAACTGACAGGAACAGTAAGTTGGTGACAGCGTATTTCAACCTGCATCCGCTTGATATTTTATCGCTTGACTTTTCTAAGCTATACTACTTTGATAAGCAGTATTTCAGGCTTAACAGAGTTATTGATTACAACCCAACGCAGCCGCAGTTAACCAAGTGTGAGTTTTTGAAGTTGATAGGTGGTGTTCCATTTTCGGGAACTAGCACTAATGTTGACGGAGAGAAAGGCGACAATAAGCCGCAGTTTGCAAAACCTTATCGAGGCAACGGCAACAACGGTAAACGCGCAGACCTGAATATTTCAGGTAACGGTAACAAGGTAGCAGAATCAGCACAAGGTATTACTATCAATGGTGATGAAAACTTCATAGGCGAGGGTGTGCAGTCTGTTTTCGTTACAGGTACAGGAAACAACATCGGAGCATCATCAGGCGTGAGTGTTACGGGTGATGGCAACGCTGTAATATCGTGTAGCAACGTCACGTTGATTAACACGAATAATAAAATCGTAACAGGGGTAAAAAACACTGTATTCGTTGATGGAATCGCTATGTATGGTGAGTTCAGTCACGAGCATATCACATCAGCTAAGTCTAGCGACTTCGAGCATCGTATTTTATTGTGCGACGCGACAAGTTCAAACCTTACTATCGAACTACCTGCGCCCGAAGATTACACGGGGTATTCTGTTATTGTGAAGAAGGTAGATTCATCGGGTAACTATGTACGTATTGACGCATCTATAAACGGCAGCACTTTGGACGGAGCGAACTACATCGACATCACCGATCAATACACTTCATACGAAGTTTATTCCGACGGTGAAGAGTGGCACGTGTTGCTTGATTACGATACTAGCGCGGGAGGTGGTGGTGGCGGCGGTGGAAACACGTATTTCCCATCAGGATGGTAAACAATAAAAACTAACATAAATGAGTAAATCGAACACATTTGAAAACGAACTACTGCTGCACATATTCAACAATGCGGATATTGCGAATATTGGCGACGCAGCAGGACTGCAAAATTCAGCAACAGCAGGGAGTTTGTATGTAGCACTTCACACAGCGGACGCTGGTGAGGCTGGGACGGCATCAACATCAGAAGCAGCATATACAGGGTATTCCCGTGTAGCAGTTGCGCGTAGTGGTGCTGGATGGACTGTAACGGGTAACAACGTAACCAACGCGGCTGATATTGTTTTCGGCACGGCATCGGGTGGAACGCCTGAAACATTAACGCATTGGAGTATTTGTAAGGAATCGGCAGGAGCATCTGTAATACTTTACAAAGGCTCGTTATCATCATCACTTGTAGTAAATAACAACATCGCGCCTAGAATTATCGCTGGTGCATTAAACGTAAACGAAGACTAACATGGCTATTAACGGATTAGACAGTATGATTACTGCGTTCACCGCAGGACAATCAAATAAAGGGGTATTTCAAAAAGCAACTTCCAACGGGGCAGCATCAGCGGCAGGTCGTTGGCATGAGTTCTTCACCGCAACAGGTATTCCAACCGCTGGTTCATTTTCAGGTACAGCAGGTGTTGCAACACAAATGACAGCAGCAACCACAGGAGCGTTTAACATCGGTACTGCGTCTGTATCACCCGATACAAAAAACCTTGTATCGCTTAAGATTCAGTCACCAACATCTACGCTTGTTCCTGCTACGTTCTACCTAGTTGACTATTTGCTTTACTACCCTTCATGTGTAGTTACGGGTACTGCAACAACCCTGAACAATACAGCAACAATTCCACGTTATACAACAGGCGAAGGCGTTCAATGTATTGTAGCTGTTCAAACCGCTTTAGGTGCAGCATCACCAGCGTTGACGTTAACATACACAGACCAAGCAGGAAATACAGGAAACACAGGTCTTGCATTGACATCACCTACCAACTCAGCACCTATTTCTACTTTGTTCTTGAACAGTGGTTCGCCTTTCTTACCATTGGCAGGAGCAGATACAGGTATCAGAAAAATTGATTCGTACACATTAGCATCAGGTACAACTGGAACTGTTGCGTTCATTCTTGTTAAGGTACTTGCCGAAATTGACTTGTATGCTATCAACACGGGTACAATGGTAGACTATGTGTCACAGATGCCATCATTCCCTAAGATTGAAGATAATGCTTGTCTAGGTCTTATCGGTGTTACTGGTGGTGCTATGGCTTCTGCCTCAGTTTTCTCAGGCACATTGACAACTGTATGGGACTAATTGTTAATGATAGCGAAAGCTTGGACGTGTCGGGGTTAAACTCAGGCACGTCTATTCGCTTTGAAGATGGTAGGGAGTTAAAGCTATTTACCATCAACGAAGTGCAGGAACTTATTGAAGTTTTACAAACAATCATTGACAATGGCCATTTACTCTAATTCGTTACACTACACACGGTCATTTGCTGGTGCTGGATTGACAAATACCTGTGGCAATAACCCGTACTTTAGAAATCATTCTAAGTACATTCAGGTACACGCTAATAACCAAGTACACGCAACAACATCATGGGCTGCTGGGTATCGTGCAGGAACAGCCGTACTTATTCCGCTTATTGACGGTGGAATTTCAGGACGTGTTCAGACTTCTATTACAACCACAGCCGACATAACAGGTATTGGTTACATGGAAGGAACGGTGACTATTTCCATCACAACCACAGCATCGGGTGACCTGTTAGCAAACATTGCAGGAACAACAACTATCAGCATCACGACAAGCGGTGCGGTTACGGCAACTGGATATATCTCAGGAACGTGCAACATCGGAGCAGACCCATCAGCCGACGATATCGCACAAGCGGTGGCGGGGTTGAAAATCGAAGGTGACTACACTATGCGTGATTTGCTCCGCATTATGTCCGCAGTGTTAGCAGGTAAGACAAATATCACGGGTTCTACCGCAACATTCAGAAACTTACAAGACACAAAAGACCGCGTTGAAGCTACCATGACAGGAAGTGAGCGCACAACTATCAACTACGATATTTCATAACAATGGCCGAAGAAATAGTATATAAAGTAGAAGTTGACGCCTCGGGCGCAGATGAATCGCTTGGCTCACTTAAGAAGAAAGCACAAGCGGCAAGGGAAGAAATCGAGAAAGTCCCGACATCATCGCCTCGCTTCAAGGAATTACAAGCTGAAATTAAAGCAACCGAAGGACGTGTAGGAGAACTTGAAGAAGGTCTGAAAGCACTTAATCCCGAACAGACGGCAGATGCTTTCTTGAAGTCTGCCGAAGGTATCGCTGGAGCGTTCGCTGTTGCCACAGGTGCTATGGCATTGTTCGGCGTGGAATCCGAAGAAGTTGAACAAGCACTTCTGAAAGTTCAGGCGGCCACCGCTATAGCACAAGGCGTGAAGATGCTTACCGAGGGTATTCAAGGTATGACAGTAGCGTTTAAGGCTCTGTCGGCAGCTATCATGGCTAACCCGATTGTTCTTGTTATTGCAGGTATCATCGCTGGACTTACTGCTATTGTTGCGTTCAGAGAAAAAATCATAGGCTTCTTTGAGAACATGGGTGTAGCTGGTAGGATAGCTTTAGCAAGTATAACACTAGGTTTATCAGAGCTTGTTTTAGGCTTATCAAAGATTGCTTCATATTTCATGGATGCGAAAGACGCGGCCACAGATTTAGAAAAGCAACAACAGGCAGCGCGTGAAGCAACACGCAAAGCCAATATCGAAGCTATCAAAGGTTATCAGGAACAGATTAAAGCTGTTCAAGAATTACGTGCAGAGGTCGAGAAACGATACGACAGAGAACTGCAACTTGCAGAGGCATCAGGCCGCGACACGGTAGCTATTGAACGTAAGAAGTTAGACGCTATCCGTCAGCTTTTGCAGGAAGAGCTACGCCTAAGACAAGCTACGGCACAGAAAGCGCGTGAAATTCTTACCTCTGAGTTCACCAAGGGATTCGCACAGGTTTACGAGAAACAAGCCGAGCAGACCAAGGCCGCACTTGAAGAGCAGGAGTTTCAGATTGAACTGTTCGAGACTAAGCAACGCACAAAGGCAGCCGAGGCAGCTAAGAAACAAGCAGAAGAAAACGCTAAGGCGCTTGAAGAAGACAGAAAGCGTAATCAGGAGTTCTTGGATGCAGAACTTGAACGGCAGAAAGCAAATAACCAAGCTAAGCTAGATGCCAATGCCAAGTTCGCGCAGGATAACATCGCTATATCAACGGCCGAGGCCGACGCATTACTTGCAGCACAAGCAGAACGAGATGCGCAGGAACTTGCTGCGCTTGAAGCTAAGAACGCGCTTAAGGAGCAGTTGGAAACTACTTCATTCGATATGCTGCGCAACATCGGTGAGTTATTCATAAAAGACCAAGACAAACTAGACAAGTTCAACAAGGCTATTGCTATATCTCAACTAGCTGTTGACACAGCCAAAGCTATTTCAGCGACTATCGCAGGAGCAGCACAGGCAGCCGCAGCAGGTGGCCCAGCAGCACCATTCTTGTTAGCGTCATACATCACATCAGGTATTGCCACAGTCCTAGCAGCAGCAGTTTCAGCCAAGAAAATCCTAGGAGAAGCAGGAGGCGTTACACCTCCATCGCTAGGTGGTGCAGGAGCAGCAGCGGCAGCACCGTCACTTGGAACGCAGAACCAAATAGGTAGTACTACGCTTAACCGTCAAGCTATCGAGAACGGCACGGCCAATCCTATCAAGGTTTACGTCACCGAAACAGACATCAGTGATAAGCAGAGAGGCGTGGCATCAATGGTCGCTAAGGCAACAGTACAATAGTCAATTATTAACCCTATTAACTCTTTACTATAATGGAACTACCTATCTATAAAATGGTCGTGGACGATTCAAAGGAATCAGGCTTCGACTTTGTAGCATTAGTTGACGAACCAGCCATAATGGTTGACTGGATGGCGTTTTCTTCTGAGGAAAAAAAATACGTCTTCAAAGCCGATCAAGCGCGTAAGATTCTGACTGGTCCATTAATGATTCCTGACCTTCCTATCTATCGTAGGGACGAGCAAGGTAGGGAATTCTACGTAACGTTCGACGGCGACACCACCGAGAAAATGCTTAAAAAATTCATGCAGCAAGGATTGACCAAGAACATCAACCTTATGCACGATAAGAAAATGATTGTTGACGGTGCGTACTTGTTCGAGGCATGGATGGCCGACGAATCGCGTGGCGTTAAAGCCCCTGAAAGTTTCAGCAACCTTCCCGATAGAACTATCTACGGCAGTGTGTACATCTCAGACCAACAACTGTTCGATGAATACATCGCAACAGGTAAGCTGCGTGGATTCTCAATCGAGGGCTTATTCCAGCAAATGTTGGTAGCCGAAGAAAGCGAAAAGGACATCATCTCGCAAATCAAAAACATTCTAAAATAGTCAATTCACTAACCAATTAACTCTTATTAAAAATTAATCACATGAAAAATCTGTTTTCACGAATGTTCCAAAAGCATGGAAGCCAAAAAGCCGCAGAGGTGGTCAAGGTTGCCTTGAATGAGGAAGTAAAGTTCGGACAGGCCACACTTGCTGACGGTGTTACGGTTGTTACGTTTCCCGAAGACGCTCCAATGGTGGGAGAACCTATCAATGTTGTTGTTGACGGTAACGAGATGCCAGCACCCGACGGTGAACACGCTTTGGCAGATGGCACTATCATCGTTGTCGTTGGTGGTGTTGTTACCGAAGTTCGTCCCGTTGCCCCAGCAGAGGAAGCACCTGCCGCACCAGCCCCAGCCGAAGAAATGGCCGAAGAAACTGAGGTTAGCGCACCTGTTAAGCGACTGATTGAATCGACAATCAAAGAAAGCATTTTCGCTATCGAAGAAAGCTACAAAGCGCAGGTAGAAGAACTGAAAGCACAGTTAGCTGAGAAAGATGTTATCATCGAGAAAATCGCTGAAAACATCGCAAAGTTTTCTGAGCAACCGTCAGTTAAACCTACCGAAGAAAAAGTAAAATTCAAACCAAAACAAAACGAATCGCCTATCGAAATCGCTCTGCGTATCGCTAAGGCTAAAGGAAAAATTGAAAACCTTAAAAATAACTAATCATGGCATTTGTTGTATCATCCCTAACCAACTACGTTAACGAGCAGAACAAAGAATTGTTGTCTGCCGCGTTGTTCGGTTCGCGTACCGCTACCTACGCACAAAAAATGGTAGGCGTAAAATCAGCCGAAGCATTGCAGATTCTTGACGAGGACATCTTCCTCCAATCGGGATCATCTTGTGCTTTCTCCGCTACTGGAGCAACTACTTTCACTCAGCGCGTTCTTACCGTTGGTAAGGCTCGTGTTGACAAGGAGTACTGCTTGAAGGACCTCGAAACTAAGTGGACACAACTGTTGCTTACTAACGGGGCAAACTACGATGAATCTAACCTTCCACAGGCAATCGTTGACCAAGTTCTCGCTAACTTGATGCAGACCCTTGAAACTGCCGACTGGCAAGGTGACACCTCTAGCGGTAACCCTAACCTGAATCGTTACGATGGTATTCAGAAAATTCTTTCTACTGCTGGTACTACCATTAACGCTAACGTTTCTGCCTATATCGCTACTCCTATCTCCGCTTGGACTTCAAGCAACGTTATCGGAGCAATCGACGGTATGATTCTCGCGATGGTGACTAATAAGCCTGGCGTTATGGCTCGTGCTGGTCGTAAGTTAATCTTCGTACCACGCGAAGTATTCACCCTTTACAACATCGCTAACCGTACTGCTAACTACTTCGGATTTGATGGTACTGCTGGTCAAAATCCTGATGAAGTTCGCGTACTTGGTTACTCCGATGTGTTCGTGGTTGCTTGTGATGGATTGAACGGTACGAAAGATGCCTACATGATGCACGAAAGTAACTTGTGGATTGGTCAAGACGGTACTAACGACGAAGAAACTGTTGACTTGTGGTACTCTAAAGATGACCGTGTAGTACGTCTGCAAATCAACTTCAAACGCGGTTGGCAGATTGCTTTCCCTGACGAAGTAGTAAACATCATCCTTGCATAATTAATCGGGGAGGGTAACACCTCCCCTTAATTCATAAAAAATATGGCTTGTGTAATTAATTCAGGTGTTACGTTAGATTGCTTAGATGGCGTTGGTGGTGTTGATACCATCTACATTACTGAGTATGAAAACTTGAACACCTTTACCGCAGACACTAGTGGTCAAGTAACCACTTTCACGCTTACATCAGGCAAAAAGTTTTGGACATTCAACCTTGAAAAAGAAGACGCGCAACTTGCAGAGGCTTTCTCTATGGCAGAAGGTGGTTCAGGCGTTTACGCTCAGACCTTGACTTTCTCCATCAAGAAACTCAGCTACGACAAGCGTCACTTGCTCAAATTGGTTTCCAATAACAGACTTCTTGTCATTGTAAAAGACGCTAACGGTAATTACCTGCTTATGGGTAAATACAAAGGCGCAAAACTCACAGGAATCGACGCAAACACAGGGAAAGCCCTTGGAGATGCGAACGGATATAACGCTGTAACTATCACCTCTAACGAGCCAGTTCCGATGTACTTCGTTCAGTCTTCATTGATGACCGCGCTCACCACTCCTGCTTAATAATTTCGACTAATTTTAGACGGGGTGACTTTCACAGGTTACCCCGTTTTATTAACTTTGAACCAATGCTTCAAATAACGCGAGGACAGGCAAACACAGTAGTCATCAGTAAAGAACTGACGACTGTTTCCGACCCGTATTATTTGTTTGTATTCATCAGCAACGAAGACGTTGAAACATCGTGTATCGCTAGTAGTGGCACGGTGTACGGGAATAGACAAGCATTTACAATTACAGAAGTATCATCAGGTGCAACACGCACCAGTGGACAAGTAACACTTCCAGCGGGAGAATACGCTGTTGAAGTATGGGCGCAAACAAGTTCGTCCAACCTAACAAGAAACACATCGAACGAATTGATAAAATCCTGCATGGCTAAAGTTACAGGCACAGCGCAGGTGATATTCGTACAAAATAACAATACAATTAATTTTATAAGCAATGGCGGGTAAACCATTTTTATTTATGGGCGGCACAAACCATAAACCGCCAGTGTTTAAGGAGGTAAAAGACGGTCAAATCTATCTTTACGGTAGTAATGCGACAAGTCTATACCCCGACTACCTCATCGACCTTTACACGAAGTCGCCAAAACACCGCGCGATCATCGAAGGTAAGGTGCGATTCACCACAGGAGGCGGCTGGAACGCGAAATCGTATTCAGAACGCATCGACATTAACGCTAGAGCGACATACGCAATAAACAACGCAAATGAAGAAGAAACGTGGAATGACCTCACGCCTAAATTGTACACAGATTTTGAGATTTTTGGAGGCTATGCGGTTGAGTGTATATGGGACAGGAAAGAAGAGTACATCGCTTCATTTCACCATGTTAACTTCGCTAAGGTACGGTTAGCAAAAAACGAAAAAGGTGAGTTCGTATGGTGCTACCTCCCCGACTGGAAAGGTGTTACTAAATACGACAAGGCGAAATCATTAGAAGGATTCAAAGAATGGCCGATTTTAGGTTCTAGCAAGAAAGGTTCTGAACTATTCGTGCGTATTGATTCAAGACCCGTGAAAAATGGTGAACTTGCTATCTATCCACGTCCATCGTACGAGGCTGCCATTCCGTATATAGAAGCAGATAGCCAAATCGCTAACTACACCATCAACAATATCAATAACAACTTTTGGGGCGGTACGATTGTCGAGATGCAAAACGTATTTGCCAATGAAGAAGAGAAAGAAGATTTCGAGCGTTCGTGGGAAGAGCAAAAATCAGGAACAGATAACGCTGGTAAAGCACTATTGATATTCAAAAACTCACCTGACCAAGTAGTGCGCGTTGAGCGTATCAACTCATCAGAGTTAGTTAACCAATTCATTGAACTTAACAAGCAAGTTCAGGAAGAAATATTCACCTCGCACAACATTACATCACCGATGCTGTTTGGTATTCGAGTTGAGGGTCAGTTAGGTGGAAGAAACGAGATGAACGACGCTTATGAGTTGTTCTATTCGTCATACATCAAGCCAAATCAAACAATGCTAGAGCGTGACTTGAATTATTTGCAGTCATTCAACGGTTTTGTTAACGGCACGTTCAATCTTAAGGCTGTTAAACCTCTGTCACAGGAAATCCCTATCGAAAAGGTATGGGAAGTGCTTTCAACAGAAGAAAAACGCTTGTTAGTGTCTGAAAAACTTGGTATTGATATGTCAGACGACGTTGAAACATTTGCATCACAGAAGACAGACCGCGTTTTAGCGCAGTTTGAAGTTCTTGGCGTTAACGCAGACGAATACGAGGTAATCAAGAACTACAAGGTAAGCATCGGCAACGACAAGCAGCCTGAGAAATCAGACGCGCAGTTCCGTTCGATGTACTTCGCTGAGGTTGTCGGTATTGAGATTGGCGACCTAGAGGCTAATATCCTATCAGCTATCAAGAATAACCCGAAAATAACCATCGCGGAAATCGCAGAGGCTTTTGACCTTACTCCATCAGACGCTAACGACATTGTTTCTCAACTTGAGAACGCTGGACTGCTTAAAGGCAAGCAAGGTGTGAATTGGGAGGTGTCAAAGTCAGGCGAGGACACCATCAAAGAGCAAGACGTAGTGCTTGACATCGAGGTAAAGTACCGATACGCTGTTGCGGACGGGATGGGTGCTTCGGTTATCAATAGTACACGTGATTTTTGCCGCAGACTGATTGGTCTTAACAGGTTGTATTCACGCGATGAGATTAACCGCATTAAAAACGATCAAGATGAGAATACGAATGCATGGGTTTATCGTGGCGGATTCTACACAAAGAAAGGCACTGATAACACTACACCGTATTGCCGACATATTTGGGAAGCTGTTGTTGTAAAAAAACGTAGAAAATGAATATAGGTCTAATCATATCCGCAACATACATTAAACAATTTACTGGCGTTCATGCCAACGTAAATGACGATGTATTGAATATTTCAACCAATCTAGCGCAAGACCTGTACATTCAACCTGCGCTTGGCACTGATTTATTCGACAAGATACGCAACGATACGGCGTCAGGCTCGTTAACTGGTAACTACGCGACGTTAGCCAATACTTACATTAGCCCTGCATTGGCTTGGTTTACGGTGTATGAAGCATCGCGTGAAGTGAACTATAAAATCATGAACAAGTCTATCGCTTCGTCAAGTTCCGATAATTCTCAGCCCGTAGATTGGCAGACCATGCAGAACCTTCGCGAAGAGTATAAGGATAAGGCAGAGTTTTATCTGAAACGTCTTAATGACTACCTGTGTGAGTATTCGGACAATTTCCCTGAGTACGACCAAAACTCAACAGCGGATAAGATGACGCCTAACCCAAAATCCTATTCATCACCAATATACATCAAGCGATACACCAGTGGTAAACCAAGATACAAGTGGTAATGAAATCAAAGAAAGTAATCGTTAAACTAAACAAGGCTGTGTCCAATGACGCTAAACCAGTATATCAACTTATTCGAGGACTTCGCCAACAGTCACCTGCAACTAAAGGGTAACTTTGGACAAGGTGACCTGTGGGAGTTGGTACACTCATTTAATGAGGCCGACGGAACACAGAACAGTAACAGGGAATACCCTTTGATGTGGTGTGACATCGCTGGAAACACTATTGTAGGTCATGAACAAACGCGGACATTTACCTTTGTTTTCTGTGACCGCGTACAAAGCGATGAGCGCGACGAGCGAGACGCGCTGAATGATACCGAGCAGATGGCAACAGACTTTGTTGCTTGGTTAAACAGTACAACTGCGCTAAGTCAATACACTAAACTTATTCAAAATGTAACCCTGCAAGACTTTACGCAAGGCCATCAGGACTATATTGCTGGGTGGGTTGTTACAATACAGTTAAAGGAGGCGTTTAAATATGATAGATGCAATATTCCTTCAACTGGTTCTACTCCATTTGTGGATTGTGCGCCTGTACGGATTTACGAAAGCGGCGTTCTTGTGGAAACAGTTCCAGCGGGTGGTAGGTATGACTATACCGCAGGTGCTGGAGGTGAAATCGAAGTGTACGTTCGCGATCAAGACCAAAATGAGGTATCATTTATCATCGACCCTGAGGTAAGCACTGTTATAACGCTTGATGATGTTACAGTGAATGCTAAAAACAGCGCGAATACAACTATTGGTACTGGAACTGTATCTCCTATCATTGGTGGAAATATAACTGTTCCTGATATTACATTCACCGATACTGATAACACTACATCAAGCAAGGCGGCGGGAACAAACTTTTCTGCTACGCTTATACCTAACTTGTCGGCTGCTCAGTTGAACGATACAGACGATGGGTTGACATTCACTCAGAAGGATAACTTGACTGCATTGCTTGACATTAAAACAGGGCAGACAATATCCTACCGTACAGGTGACGATGGGGATGTTGAACAAGGTTCTTTGTTGTCGTTTGTTGTTCTATCTGCGCAGAACCCATACGGCAACAGCAACCGATTCACCGATACGTTAGGAGGGCAAACGTATGCCAACGGAATCATTGTTGACTGGTCGCGTAGATTAATGTGGTATAACCCTTCCGCTGGAACAGCTAACTGGAACACAGCTATCGACGCAGCAGAAGCATCAACACAAGGAGGGTTTACTGATTGGCATATTCCGAATGTGCAACAGATTCAGTCTATTTGCAACTACGGGAACTCAGGAGGAGTGATGAACTACACGCCATTTAATATTTCAGGGGCTTCTTATTGGACTTCAACAACCTCACCTGATACCACAACTAATGCTTATCGTATGCTTAATACAGGAGCAACAACAGCTGGACATATTGTTCAATCGGGTAAAACAACTACAAACAATTACCTCTACTGCCGTATATTTTCACTTTCAGATTTAGGACTATGATACTTTCATTCGAGCAATTTAAGCTACAAATCGAAAACCCTACGGTTAGCATCGTAAAGGTTAACGATAACCTGCAAACAAAAACCTGCGACGTGGACATCGAACTACACACCGCATCCGCATCGCTTGGTGTAACCTTGTCAGGATTTACCTATGAAGATACTTGGGAGGACAGACATATTGAATCATGGGTTGCTGTTAAAATTAAGGAATACGAAGTATGACTGACCATCCACACACCGACGATGTTGTCACACTAGTTATATCCTACGGTGTTTCGTTCCTTGGACAGTTGGCATTGTTCGGAGTTGAAATGCTTAAGGCTGCAATACTAGGATTCATCGGAGCAGCAGCAGGTCTGCTGTGTAAACATTTATACAATAAATATATTCGCAAGAACAAATGAGAAAACGCCTATACATTGACATCGAAGTATCACCGAATGTCGGTGTATTTTGGCAAAGCGGTCATAAGGTATCCATCGGGTACGAGAACATCATTCGTGAACGCGCTGTGATGGTAGCTTGTTGGAAGTGGGAAGGACAGAAGAAAGTATATTCAGCCACGTGGGACGCCAAACAATCCGACAAAGAACTGGTAAAAACACTAGCGAAAATATGCGAATCGGCTAGTGAAATCGTTGCACACAATGGAGACCGCTTCGATCTGCCTTGGTTGCGTACACGTGCGTTATTTCACGGCGTATTATTTCCGCACTCGTTACGCACAGTCGATACATTGAAGTTGTCGCGTAATCAGTTCAGGTTTAACAGCAACCGCTTAGACTATATCAGCAAGTTTACGGGAGGTCACGGTAAACTGCCGACGCAGTTCGCATGGTGGTTGTCTATCATGTTCGATAAGAACAAAAAGGCTATGGATGAAATGGTGAAGTATTGCAAGATGGATGTGCTTGAACTAGAGCGTGTGCATCAGATTATGATACCGTACATCAAGCCTAAAGTATCTGTAACAACAGAACGCATCGACTGCCCTGAATGTGGAAGCGACAACACGGCAATGAAGGAGCGCACGATGTTAGTTAGCGGTAGTGTTAATGTTAGAATGAGATGCAACTGCTGTCATGTCACTTGGAGTATTCCTGAAAAAACTTACCAAAATGCGAATAAAGCTAGAACTATTAGACGATAAAGGTGGTGTAGCCATCCAGCGATGGAGCATCTTTACCATCGCGAAACTTGCTCAGGTCAATCAAAAGGACGTTGAAGCAGGTACATACGTGTGGGATATTCACGGGGATTGCTTTGAATCACCTATGCCGATATACGACATTGAAATGGCGTGCAATAACGTCGAGCGTGAACTGTTACAAGCTATGCTCATACTGCATAACCAAGCATTGGAGAAAGCAAAGCGAACAAGAAAACCTGTAAGACGATGAACTTCACACCTAAATACTACAAAGGGAAATACAAAGGTATTACCGTGCAGGATGTGTTGGTGGACTTTGAACTTGATAAACACCACAACCTTGCATCAGCGGTGGAATATATCCTTCGCGCTAATAGTAAGCACGAGACCCCAGTTGAAGATATTCAGAAAGCCATTAACCATTTAACGCTATATTTAGCACATCCGAGATTCAATGAAACATTACTATAATAAAATACAGTCAGATAACTGGTTTGACTACTCAACCATGTATGAACAGGCTGTTAAAAGAGCAAGCGATAACGCTCACTTTGTTGAGGTAGGAACATGGAAAGGAATGAGCGCTATATTCATGGCTGTTGAAATAATTAATTCAGGTAAGAATATAAAATTTGATTGTGTAGATACGTGGGATTTAACGCCAACGCAATCGGATATACCTGAAAGTAAATACAAAAACTTATTCAATATTTTCCAAAAAAACATTGAGCCAGTAAAACACATCATTAATCCTGTTAAATCAATATCATGGGATGCTGCGGATTTATACAATGATGAATCTTTAGATTTTGTATTCATTGATGCGGGGCATGATTACATATCTGTAACAAAAGACCTAACAGCATGGTGGCCAAAAGTGAAAAAAGGAGGACTAATTGCAGGGCATGATTACAACAATAAGTTTAAAGTTAAAGAAGCGGTTCATGATTTTTTTAAAACAAATAACGCTCAATCAAAAACGCTATCTTGTTGGGAGGTAACAAAATGAGAAATGACATTATCAACGTAGCTGCGTCGCACATCGGGTACACCGAAGGGGCGAACAACAAGAACCAATTCGGTGAATGGTACGGCATGAATAACGTAGCGTGGTGCGCTCAATTCGTGTCATACTGCTATCACTTCGCTGGACATTCATTACCAAAGATTGACACCGACCAAGGATTTCACTACGTGCCAACCATGTACCACAGGGCTAAGCAGAACAAGTGGATAACCAACAAGCCACAAGTGGGCGACATTGTTTTGTTCGATTGGAACTTAGATTTGAAGCACGATCACACGGGCATATTCGTGAGATGGGTAACGCCAACAACATTTGAATGTATCGAAGGAAATACCTCTGGCGACAACAAGGGTAGCCAGTCAAATGGCGGTGGTGTGCATAAGCGCGTTCGCGGCGTTGCGTTCGCTACGTTTGTAAATATCTTTGACCATGTTTGAAAAACTTTTATCCTCCTTCGAGAATAGCCCGTCGGGTTTCTCAGCGCGAAAACTATCAGCATTCGTGCTTATGGTCTGCGTCGTATGGCTGCACTACAAATACGTTGACACTAGCGTAGTGGTAGAAGTTATCGTAACTGACCTTTGCTTTGTGCTGCTCTTATTAGGCATCATCACCGTACAGAATATCATTGAACTTAGGAAGAAATGAGATACAAAGGATATAGAATACAAGAGCGTCCATTATTTTGGGATGGAGACTATTTCTTTATTGAATATAAAGAAACATGGTTTCACTGGAACACAGTGTGCTACGAAGACGATTGTTTAACCCCAATAGCATTCACATCTGTAGAAGATGCTAAAAAATTTATAGATGAAAAACTCAAGCCTCGCGACTAGTTTACTACTCCTGTTATTAGCGTCTTGTACACCTCAGAAACGCCTAGATAGGCTAATCCGTCGCCATCCTGAATTAGTGCGCGTAGATAGCGTTAAAATCATCGACACGGTAATAACTCAGGAGGTTAGCGTGGACACCATGCAGGTGATGAACACGCACGATACATTCATCGTTAACCGCGATAGGCTGACCGTTCAGGTTATCCGAAATCAGGATAGTATCTATGTATTCGGTAAGTGTGCAGCCGATACCGTAGTTATTGAACGCAACGTTCCTGTTAAGGTTGTTGAGGCTAATGTTGCAGACACTCCGTTCACAACCTACATCATCATGTTCGGTCTTGTTGTTATCGGAATATTGGTGCTTAGGAGGTGATGTAGGTGGATAAGTCTTAGCGGGGAGTTAGTGGCAATTTGTTTGCGGATACAACTCCTCACATTGCCCACATTGCCTTTCACATCTCTTTTCTCCCATAACTCTGTTAGCACCGCAAACAAACCGTTCGCTTCGCGAACTAACAGGCGGTTGGCGCAACTGCTCTAACTCTGCTACATAATTGAGTAGTTGTTCAAACTCTCTCATTGCTAATGCTCTTTGGTATCCTGTGGTACTTTTACCACTCATCCAAGCTTTTAAGTTTTCAATTTCTGGTTTCATATAAATTTCGTTTAATAATACGCACTGCGCCAACCGCCAAAACGTTATTCTATTCGTCTGTTTGCTCCCCCTTCACATCTTCATAGCGATAGCTTGGGAGTTCACCGTATGACATTTCATCATCGTAGTATGGCGTTGTCTTGCTACCCATGATAACTGGGATGCCAGTTCGGTAGTAAGGCGTTTCACCCATCTTCAATAGCTTACGATGGACGGTATCAATACTAGCTAATACCATAGTTGAAATATCTTCAACGCATAAATGTCGATGCTTGTAGATGTTGTGGTCAAGGTCTGTGATTGTTTGTTTCATTGGATCATGAATTGATTAGTCTTAATCGCCTCCGTAGCTGCGTGTAGGCTTATTAGTTGCTCGATCGTCATAGACACGATGTTGTCCAGCGTTGCCTCGAACATATCCTGCAAGGTTGCCATCGTGTTTTCGTCTGCAAGGTAGCACTCCTTTAGCAATACTCCAAGGTCTTTTTCTATGGCGGCCACAGCCTGACGCATGATAACCTTTGTGTGGTTGCGGAACTGCACCTCATCCGTCGTATTCAGAAATGCCTGACCTGCAATCAAGGCTTTTAGCATGGTGTGTTGTGGGGACGTCATTGGTTGCCCTCCCCGAACTTATCCATCCATGCGCGTTCGCAGGCCCACCAAAGACCTAGCACAATGAATGCAACAACCATGAATGTTACTGCCGTTACAGCAGCTACCATCATATCCTGTGATTGGGTTAAATACCCCGCCAATAGGATGATTAATAATACGCTAAATACCTTCATGACAAGCCCTCCATCTGTTTAATCCCTAGCGCAAAGTTGGCGCACACTCCAGTAACCTCTAAGAACTTCTTGAAGTCCTTCACGGATAGGTACACAACCTGTCCAGTCGCCCATTGGTTTAACGTGTGGTAGTGTGTTCGCTCAGAACCTTCACCCCACATACGTCGGATTAACTCAGCCCTATCCATGCGTTTCTCACCCGCTGGTCTGTTTTCATTATAGTGCCTTATGGCTTTATCTACGTGTATCATTGGTTGGTTATTTAAGATTAATACAATAAGCCTTAACAGCCTCGTAGTTTGCTTTAATTCGCTTGAATTCGTCTGAATTTCTTGGCGTATCAAAAACCTCATCTGATTTAAACCATTCATCCCATTGTTCAATTGTCTTCTCCTTGCAGCCTATTTTAATAGTGTTTAGGTCTGATTTGTAAGTCACTGACCATTTGCAATACATTGGGAGGTTCGCGCCTTCGAGGTCCGCGCCTTCGAGGTTCGCGCCATAGAGGTTCGCGCCATAGAGG
>SXGQ01727219.1_pt1 | contig 32070 bp, 23 predicted proteins | sample 3178371 | NCBI WGS metagenome assembly SXGQ01 (sample SAMN11356859, study PRJNA531348) | freshwater metagenome | isolation source: freshwater sample F1-20 | place: China: Fuxian Lake, Yuxi | collected 2017-12-25
ATGTAGGCCCAGAGCTTCTTGGTGAGCTCGGTGCGCGGGATCGGCGACGCGCCGACGACGGCGGCGAGCTTCTCGTTCGGGGTCACCGGCTTCATGAACGCGGCGTTCGGCTTGCGCTTCACCTTCGCCTTCTTCACGACCTTCTTCGCCGGCTTCTTCGCGGCCGGCTTGGCCGGCTTCTTCGCAGCCTTCTTCTTCTTGGCAGCCATTCGAGTGTCTCCTCGAGGATTGTGATGATCGCGTGCTGCGCCCGGTCGAGCACGTGCGCGATCTGCCTCGAAAGTAAGGGGCTCGCTCTCGAGCGCAATAGCCCTCACCCCGAGCGGAGTCCCTCGAGGAGGGCGATCATCCGCCGATCGGCGGGGTCGGCGGAGGGGTCATCCTCGACCACGACCTCCCGCTCGGAGGGGGTCTCGAGGATGAGCGGGATCCCCTCGGTGCGCGCGTCGGCGAGGAGCCAGCCGAAGGGGGCGACGCCGATCGTCCCCTCGCCCAGGAGGGCGTGACGGTCCTTGTTCGACCCCGCGGGATGCTGACTGTCGTTCAGGTGGAGGAAGGCGGGACGCTCCCCGATCACCTGCTCGAATCGGTCGAGGGTGGCGCGCAGCCCCTCGGGGGAGGAGGTGAGGTCGTGCCCCGCCGCGTGCAGGTGACAGGTGTCGAGCCCGTACCCGGTGCGATGCCGGAGCGCCGCCGGCACCTGGGCGAGCATGCAGGCGATCTCCTCGGGGGTGCGCCCCATCGTGCGCCCGGCGCCAGCGGTGTTCTCGATCAGCACGCGCGTCCCCGCCACGCTCTCGGGCACCGTCTCGAGGGCGTGGCGGATGGCGAGCCCCACGCGCACCGCAGCGTCGGTGGGGTCGCTCTCCCCCGCGGAGCCAGGGTGGAAACAGCAGCCGAGGGCGCCGAGCGCGGTGGAGCGCTCGAGCTCCTTGGCGAGGCCCGCGCGGGCGCGGAGCGCCTTCGTCTCCTCGGGGGAGGCGGTGTTGAGGACGTACGCTGCATGCACGAGCAGGTGGCGCCGCTCGATCTCCACGGCGTCGAGCGCGGCATGCACCTTCGCCGCCTTCGCCGCGGCGAAACCGATCTTCTCGTTGTAGTAGGTCGGGGGGGCGGTGAAGCACTGCAGGGCGCGCGCGCCGGCATCGGCGGCGCGACGCACCGCCATCGGGAGCCCGCCGTCGTCCGCGGGATGGACGCCGAAGATGCGCGTCACGCCTCGTGCGCCTCCTGTGCGCGGCGCGCGACCGCACTCACCACTGGATCCGCCCCTCGCGGAGCATCACGCGCGGGACGCGCCCCCCGCGCTCGGAGGCATCCCAGGCGATCACCACCCGGTCGCCGCGCAGTGCCACGAGCGGCCGCCGCGATTCCCCGACCTCGTCCGACGCGGGCATCCGTCCCTCGAAGATGTGCCCCTGCGTGCGCGAGACGGCGATCCCGAGCCGCGGGACCCGACTGTTCGGATCCTCGTAGACCACCACCCCGGTGTCGCCGCGCGAGGCGAGCGCCGTCGCCGACGGCCGCTTGCCATAGACGATCGGCACCGGCTCGTGGAAGAGCATCCCAGTGTCCATCACGTGGGTGAAGAAGAGCCCCGCCCCCTCGCGTGCCACGAGGTGATAGGCGAGGTGCAGGTACCCGTTGACGGAATCGACCGCGAGAAACGGCACAGGGCGCGCGCACCCCGTGCGCCCCACATCGACCGAGTCCGCCGTCACCGCGGGGTTCCAGGTGAGACCGCCGTCGTCGGAGCGCGCCGCCCGCAGGAGGACGCTCGAATCAGGGCGCACCGTGAACCAGCTCGCGTACGCGGTGTCGGTCACGGTGCGCCCCGCACGCCGCGAGACGAGGCACTGCCCCGGCTCCTCAGGCCAGATCGGCGGCGTCCACGCCGCGACGAAGACCGGTGCCCCATCGGCGCCGAGCGCGAGCCGCAGGGAATCGGAGAGGGCGCCATCGGCGGAGCGGGTCCCCTTCCCCCACTCGACGGGCACGGGGACGCAGGCGGTCAGCGCGACGCCGACGGCGACGAGCGTTATGACGAGACTCCGAGGGGCGCGCAGCATCCCGAAGTATCACCGCCGTGGGAGTTAGATTGCACCCAGTCCCACCACTCAGCCCTCTCGACGATGCCGACCTTCTCGCCCAGCGGCGTGCGCCAGCTCCCGCCGACCCTCAACGAACCGATCCGCTCCTACGCCCCCGGGACCCCGGAGCGCGCCGCCCTCCAGGCCCGCCTCGCCCGGATGGAACAGGAGCGCCCCGATATCCCCGTCGTGGTCGGCGGACGCGAGATCCGCACCGGCGCCACGGCCAACGCGACCTCCCCACACAAGCATCAGCACGTCACCGCGACCTGGCATCAGGCCACGCCGGACGACGTCCGCGCCGCGATCGAGAGCGGGCGCGCCGCCTGGCGCGAATGGTCGGAGTGGACCTGGGAGCAGCGCGCCAGCGTCTTCCTCAAGGCCGCCGACCTCCTCGCCGGCCCCTGGCGGGACACCATCAACGCCGCGACGATGCTCGGCCAGTCGAAGAACGTCTACCAGGCGGAGATCGACGCCGCCTGCGAGATGGCCGACTTCTTCCGCTTCAACGCCGTCTTCGCGCGCGAGCTCTACAGCGAACAGCCCGTCTCGGGCCCTGGGATGTGGAACCAGAGCGAGTACCGCGCCCTCGAGGGATTCGTCTACGCGATCACCCCGTTCAACTTCACCGCGATCGGCGGGAACCTCGCCGGCGCGCCGGCGATGATGGGGAACGTCGTCCTCTGGAAGCCCGCCGCGACGGCGATGCTCTCCGCCTGGTACACGCTCCAGCTCCTGCACGAGGCGGGGCTCCCGCCGGGGGTGATCAACTTCCTCCCCGGCGATCCAGTCATGATCTCCGACCTCGCGCTCAATCACCCCGAGCTCGCCGGCGTGCACTTCACCGGCTCCACCGGGGTCTTCAACCAGATCTGGAAGACGGTCGGCGGGAACATGGGGAGCTACCGCTCCTATCCGCGCATCGTGGGAGAGACCGGCGGGAAGGACTTCATGCTCGCGCACCCCTCAGCGGACGTCGAGGCGTTCTGTGTGGGCGTCATCCGCGGCGCCTTCGAGTACCAGGGGCAGAAGTGTTCGGCCTGCAGCCGAATCTATGTGCCCGCCTCGCTCTGGCCGCAGGTGAAGGAGCGCCTCACCGCGATGATCGCCGAGATCGCGATGGGCGACGTGAACGACTTCCGCAACTTCATGGGCGCGGTGATCGACGAGCGCGCCTTCGACCGGATCGCGGGCTATCTCGCCGATGCCAAGGCTAACGCGACGATCCTCGCCGGCGGCAAGGCCGACAAGCGCACCGGGTGGTTCGTGGCGCCGACCCTCGTCGAGACGAAGGACCCGGGCTATCGACTCCTCTGTGAGGAGATCTTTGGCCCCGTCGTCACCGCGTACGTGTACGACGACGCCAAGTGGATGGAGACCTTGGCGCTCATTGACCGCACCTCGCCCTACGCCCTCACCGGCGCCGTGTTCGCGCAGGATCGCGCGGCGCTCGCCGAGGCGCACGCGGGTTTGCGGCATGCGGCAGGGAACTTCTACGTGAACGACACGTGCACCGGCGCCGTGGTGGGGCAGCAGCCCTTCGGCGGGGGCCGCGCCTCGGGGACCAACGACAAGGCGGGCTCCAAGCTCAACCTCACGCGGTGGGTCAGCGCGCGGACGATCAAGGAGACCTTCGTCCCGCCGAAGGACTTCCGCTATCCGCACATGGCGGGCTGAGCGGAGACGACCATGGCGCGCTTCCTCACCCTCGACGTCTTCACCGCGACCCCGTTCGGCGGGAACCAGCTCGCGGTCTTCCCGGACGCGCGCGAGATCCCGGAGGAGCGCCTCCTCGACATCACGCGGGAGTTCAACTTCTCCGAGGTCACCTTCTGCTATCCCGCGCTGAACCCCGCGCACACGCGGCGTGTACGGATCTTCACACCGGGGGGCGAGGTCCCCTTCGCAGGGCATCCGACGATCGGGACGGCGGCGGCGCTCGCGCTCTCGGAAGGCGCCCTGGGGCCGGAGACACTCGTCGATGGCGCGGGGCGGATCGTCTTCGAGCTCGGCGTAGGCAACGTCCCGGTCGAGGTGCGGATCGAGGAGCCCCAGCGGGCCTGGGCGGAGTTCGCGGTGGCGAAGCTCCCCGAGATCGGTCCCCCGCAGCCCACGCTCGCCACGCTGGCCGATATCCTCTCCCTCGACGAGAAGGACCTCCAGGGGGGCGTGCTGAGCCCGCAGGCGGTCTCCTGTGGCTACCCCTTCCTCCTCGTCGTGCTGAAGTCGGTGGAGGCGTTGGGACGGGCGCGGATCCGCATGGAGGCGTGGGAGCGCACCCTCCAGCGCGCCTGGGCACCGGAGATCTTCCTCGCGGCCAAGGATCCCTCGGTGAGCCCGATGCATTGGCGCGCGCGGATGTTCGCGCCGGGGATCCGCGTGCCGGAGGATCCCGCCACCGGATCGGCGGTCGCCGCCTTCGGCGGCTGGCTCGGGTCCAAAGAGCCGATGCCGAGCGGGAGCTTCGCCTGGTCGGTCGAGCAAGGCGTGGAGATGGGGCGCCCGAGCCAGCTCGAGGTGCGGATCGAGAAGGCGGAGGGGAAGGTCACCGCGGTGCGGGTCTCAGGGCATGCGGTGCTGATGACCGAGGGGATGCTCCGCCTCTGATCGCGCGGCGCGGCAGGTAACGCGCTGACCGCTAGAACCGCGCCTCCACCGAGAGGTCGAACCGCGTCTGCCGCACCGGGGCGATCCCGCGTGAGAGATCGGCGCGGAAGGCGCCGTCGAGGAAGCTCACCCCGATCCCGGCGCCACGCAGCGCGGTGGTGCTCTCGCGCCACCGAGCGTGGTCCCCCGCCCATCCCATGTCGTAGAACACCACAGGACGCACCGCGGCCCGATTCAACCCGAGCTCGGCGCGCGTCATCCACATCGCGGTGCCGGTCGCGGCGTCGGCGGAGAGCCCACGGATGCTCTGCAGGCCGCCCAAGAAGAAGGCGCGCTGCGCCGGGACGCGGCCCGCCGTGGTGCCCGCCGCGCCGGTCAGCGAGGCGGCGAGGGGGCCGAGCCCACGCGAGAGCGTCCCTTCCGCGAGGAATCGGCCGTACGAGCGGTCGCGCACCGGCGGCGGCTCCGGTGGGCACTCCGGACACCAGAGCGCCGGTCGCATCATCGGGGGGAGCTCGTCGACACGGCCGGAGGCCCCTTCCGCGCGCAGATCCCAGAGCGCGCGCCATCCCGCGGGATCGACGCCGCGGCTCCCGCGCCACCGCACCGCAGCGCCGGCGAAGGTCCCACCCTCGGCAAGCACATTCCCCACCATGCGCGGATCGTTCGCGCCCGCGAAGAGGGTCCAGCGCGTGGCGAGGTCGGCGGTCGACTGTTGTTCGACGAAGAGCCGCCAATCGAGGCCTCGCCCCTTCGACTCACGCCCGATCAGCTCCGCCCCCCAGCTCCGGTGATAGAACCCCTCGTCACGCCCGTAGAGCGCGGAGGCGAGCGAGGCGCCGAACGAGAGCGGGGATCCGAAGTCGGAGCTCACGGCGAGGCGGCGATACACCGTGAGCGTCGACGGCCCACGCGCGCCGAGGCGCCGCAGGGTGAGCTCGCCATTGAGCTGGCGATCGGCGAGGGAGATTCGGCCAAGCGCGCGTCCCTGCAACCCGTGCCCGAGTATCATCTCCGCCTCGATCCCCGTGCCGAGCCCCTCGATACGGTTATAGCGCGTGAGGGGGAGACCATATGAGAAGGTGGGAGGCCCCGCGATCGTCCCCGGCGGGAGCGCATCGCGAATCAGTCGCTCGAGGAGCTGCGCATCGGCGCCATCGAAGAGTTGCTCGTCGTCAGCGAGGAGCGAGCCCGAGAGCTCCGGGGACGAGGCGAGCGTGCTCCGATCACAGGGAAGCTCCACCAGCATCGGGAGCTCGACCCCCTGATAGCGCGAGCGGCGCTCCACATGACGATCCCCGAGGGCACACTGCCGATCCCGTTCGAGCTTCGCCAGGGAATCGTTGCGCGCGAACATCTCACGCATGAGTTGACGCCGCTGCACCTCGTCGACGCCAGCGGCACGGAGGCTGTCTCGCATCGTGCGCCACCGCCGCGAGACGGTCACCTCGATCGGCGGGACCTCGACCGCCCCGTTCACGGCGGCATAGCGGAAGCGCTGCTCGATCTGCACCGGGATCCGCATGAAGCTCGCCTGCGCCGAGAACTCGGCGCGCTGGTCCCGCGGGAGCCAGAAGCGCTCCTCATAGAGCCCATACTCGATCGTCATCCCCTCGAGGTTCGCCTCGAGCGGGTTGAGGAGGCCGCGCGCGAGGAGCGGGACCTCGGCGTACTCCTTGGGATCCTGCGTCTTGATGATCTCCCACATCCGCATCTCCTGGCTGAAGCGGAGTGCGGCGCGCACGAGCTGCGATCCCTCCGATTCGAACCAGAACGACCCACTGACGAGGTTCCAGGCCGGGGTGCGCGGGGTCGCGCGGAGTTCGCGCAGGACGAGGCGTCGCCCGCGCGGGAGATCGAAGGTCATCGAGTCGCCGATCGCGTAGGTGTAGAACGCCTCGGCGCCTTCGCCGATCGGGTGCACGAGGATCGGCCCCTCTTCATCTGCGTCGGGGGGCCCCCCGATCGCGTCGAAGATCCAGAGCTCATCTCGCCCCGGATAGTACGGGATCGCCATCAGGTCGGCGAGATCCATCGACTCGTCCATCTCGCGTCGCGCCTCATCGGCCCCACCAGCCGCGGGGATGGCAGCCCGGGCGCCGAGCACCTCGAGCTTCGCCCCGACCCCGCGCTTCCACTGGACACGCGCGGCGCCCTCACTGCGATAGAGAAGTCGCTGCCGCGCCGTCTCTCGGAGGTTGAAGCCGACGGAGGTGCGCTGATAGCTGGTGACGTCGTAGGCGCGGAGGGCGGAATCCTGCGCGGCGCGCGCGGCGCGGGCGGCGGTGAGGAGCTCGCGCGCCCCCGTCGAGGCGAAGGCGGTGCGCCGGTCCTCGTCGGTGACGGGGCGCTGCTCGGCGCGCGGGACGCGGACGGAAGCCTGGATCGCTCCGCCACCGGCGGAGACCTCGGCCTGGACGGAGACCTGAAGGAGAAGGGCGAGGGCGGGAAGCAGGGACATATGCCTCCTCGTACGCGCCGGGACGCCCGGAGGTTTCCTGCAGTTGCGTGGGGCGCCGGTGGTCCTTCGATTTCCCGTGGATGACACCCCAAACCACCACTCCGGTCGGGGATCTCTCCCCTCAGGAGTTCGAGCGGCACGCGACGGCGCTCGCCGGATGGATCCGCACCTATCTGGAGCACCCCGAGCGGTATCCGGTGCTCGCGCGGCTCGCGCCGGGGGAGCTGCGCGCCTCGTTGCCTGCGGCGGCCCCCACGAGCGCGGAATCACTCGAGACGATCCTCTCCGATCTCGATCGGGTGATCCTGCCTGGCATCACGCACTGGAACCACCCCGGCTTCCTCGCCTACTTCGCGAACACCGCGTCGGTGCCAGGGATCCTGGCTGAGCTGGTGACGGCGGCGCTGAACCAGGTGGGGATCCTCTGGCGGACCTCGCCGGCGCTCGCCGAGTTGGAGCAGGTGACCACCGGATGGCTGCGCGATGCGATGGCGTTGCCGAGCGACTGGTTCGGGATGATCACCGACACCGCGTCGACCTCGACGCTCTTGGCGCTCGCCGCGGCGCGCGAGCGGGATCCGGCGCTCGAGATCCGACATCGCGGGATGGCTGGGCGCACGGATCTGCCGAGACTCCGGATCTACTGCTCCACGCAGGCGCACTCGAGCGTCGACAAGGCGGCGATCACCTTGGGAATCGGCGCGGAGAACGTCGTACGGATCGCGACCGATGAGGCGTTCCGGATGCGTGCCGATCTCTTGGAGTCCGCGATGGGGGCCGATCGCGCGGCGGGGTATCGGCCACTCGCGGTGATCGCGACGCTGGGGACGACCTCGACCACGAGCGTCGATCCGACACCGGCGATCGCGGCGCTCTGTCAGCGGGAGAAGGTCTGGCTGCACGTCGATGCCGCCTATGGTGGCGCGATGGCATTGCTCCCCGAGCGACGTGAGCTCTTCGCTGGCGTCGCGGCCGCCGACTCCGTGGTGATGAACCCGCACAAGTGGCTCTTCACCCCGATGGATTGCTCGGTCCTCTGGACGGCGCACCCCGACGTGCTACGGCGGACCTTCAGTCTCACGCCGGCGTATCTACAGACCAATGAGCAGGATGTCGCCCTCTCCTACTCCGATTATTCGTTCCAACTCGGACGGCGCTTCCGTGCCCTCAAGCTCTGGTTCGTGATGCGGGCCTTCGGGGTGGAGGGGCTCGCCGCGCGGGTGCGGCACCACTGTGCGCTCGCCACCGAGTTCGCGTCATGGGTGGCGGCGGAGCCGGAGTGGGAGGTGGTCGCGCCGGTGCCGATGTCAGTGGTCTGCTTCCGACATCGTCCCGCAGGGGTCACCGACGAGCGCACGCTCGAGGCGCACAACGCGACGATCCTCGAGCAGGTGAATGCGAGCGGGGAGGTCTTCCTCTCGCACACCAAGCTCGGCGAGCGCTATGTGCTCCGCGTAGCGATCGGGAATCTGCGGACCGAGTCGTCGCATCTAGCGACGGCGTGGCGCTTGGTGCGGCAGCATACGACCCCCTGACCGATCCGCGGGCTATACTCCTCCGCATGACCCTCCAACCGACCTCGGAACGGCGATGGGGGCGAGCCGCCCTCCTCGCCCTCCTCCTCTTCGCCCCGCCAGCGGCGGCGCAGGCCCCCTCGCGCACGATCCGCTCCGCCGCCGCCCTCCTCCCCTGGTCCGAGCAGATCCGTGTCCGCGAGCGCTGGCTCGCCGACCGTCACGCACAACTCCTCCCGGTGATGCGCACGCATGGGGTCGCGATGTGGATCGTGGTGAACGAGGAGTTCCACGACAATCCGGTGGTGCCGCAGATCGCCCCGCCGCGGCCCTACACCGGGAATCGCGACCTCTTTGTGTTCGTCGATGCCGGCGAGGCCGGGGTCGAGAAGTTCGCCGTCACCGGCTACACCGAGGAGAACCTCGCGCGCTTCTTCGACGCACCGACCACCGAGCCCCTCCCCCCGGCGGCGACCCTGCGTCAGCTCTGGGAGCGGTATCAGCCCCGCACGATCGCGCTGGGAATCGGGGGTGGGCGTGGTCAGACGCGGACCCTGGGCTTCGACACCCATCGGTTGATCGCCGAGGCGATGGGGCCCGAGGCGGTGTCGCGCTTCATGAGTGATGCCGCGCTCGTGACCGAGGTGCTCGACACACGGATGCCGGCCGAGCTCGAGCACTATCGTGCCGCGGTGACAGTGACCGAGGAGATCGTGCGGCGGGCGCTCTCGAATGAGGTGATCCGTCCGGGGCGCACCACGGTCGGTGAGGTGCGCAACGCCCTCTACGACATGCTCTGGGCCGCCGGGGTGCGCACCTGGTTCCAGCCCGACCTCCGAGTCCAGCGGGCCGGTGGGGCGAACGCCTCCTCACGTGGTTTCTTGGCGGTGGCCCCCGAGTCGCTCGTGATCCGCCCCGGCGATCTCGTGCATATCGACTTTGGGATCTCCTACATGGGGTTCGACACCGACTGGCAGAAGATGGCGTACGTGTTGCGTCCGGGAGAGAAAGAGGCCCCCGCAGGGCTGAAGGCCGCCCTCCGTAACACCAACACCCTGCAGGACGCGCTGATGCTCCGGCACGCGCGCCCGGGGCGCACCGGGGGCGACGTGTTCAATCGCACGATGGCGGAGATGAAGGAGCGCGGGATCGAGGCGATGGTCTACTCGCATCCGCTGGGCGCTCAGGGCCACGCCTTGGGCGCGTCGATCGACTTCCGCGCCGCGCTCCGCAGCGACACCCTTGGCCTTGCGCAGCGGCTCCGTGAGGGTTCGTACATGTCGATCGAGCTGAATACCGCGACCCCTGTGCCCGAGTGGGAGGGGCAGAAGGTCTTCGTGATGATGGAGGACTGCGCCTATCTGACGCCGGAGGGGTATCGCTTCTTCCGGCCGCGGCAGGAGGCGTTCTACCTGATCAGGGCGCGTTGAGGTTGTAGCGCATGATGCGACCGTGGCGTCCGTCACGGTCACGCTCCAGATCGTAGACATCCCCGGATGGCACCGGCGTCTCGGCAAGAAAGGCATCGATCGCCGCATGATCATCGGCCGTGAGCTGTAGCGTCGCCCCCACCACGGTATCCGTGAGATGCGAGCTGTCCCGCGCCCCGGCGATCACCGCCGCCACGCCTGACTGCGCGAGCACCCACGCCACCGCCACGGCACCAATCCCTACGCCATGCCGCGTCGAGATCTGATCGAGCAGCGTGAGCAACGCTTGGAACCGCGCCCACCCGCCCGTCTCGTCGATGATCAACTTGTACTTCGTGAGCGAACGGTTCTCGAGCGGCTCCTGCGGCTCAGGCTGCCCGAGCCACCGCGTGCCGAGGAATCCCCCCGCGAGCGCGCCGTAGCAGAGGAGCCCAACGCCATGCTGCGCGCAGAGCGGCGCCATCGCGCGTGCGGGACGACGATCGAGCAACGAGTACTGCACCTGATGCGAGACGATCAGCACCCCACCGGCGAGCATGCGCTCCAGTGAGGGCGTGTCGAAGTTGGTGAGCCCGAGATGCCGGATCATTCCGCGCTCGCGAAGCTCGGCGAGCGTTTCGAGCGCCGCCATCCAATCCCCCTGCGCGTAGTCCCACCAATGGAACTGCACGAGGTCGAGCGCCTCCGCACGCAACCGCTGCCGCGAGCGATCGATGAGCGCCTCGAGCTCGCGCGGCGTGAGCGTCGCCAAGCGATCGAGATCAGGGACGCACTTGGTATGGACCTGCACCTCACCCGATGCATGCGCGGCGACGAAGTCGCCGATCAACTCCTCGACACCCGTATAGATGTCGGCGCAGTCGAAGGTGGTGATCCCCGCCGCGACGAAGCGCGCCATGTCGTCGTGCGCGCGCGCCGTCTCGACGGCGCCATGCCCACCCGCGAGCTGCCAGCCACCCTTGATGACGCGCGAGATGGTATAGCCCGGCGCGAGGGCGATCCGCGGGACGCTCACGACGGTGACGGCGATGCCGGCATCGGCACGACGGTCACGTCGCCATGCCGGAAGGTGCGCACCCCGGTGCGTGTGATGCGAAAACGCCCCCCACAGTGCGGATCGGGACAGGCCACCTCCGCATCGGTCGTCATCCAATCGGCGGGGGCGGTCAGGCGCTGCTTCGCGGGGAGCAATGGGAGCAACGCCGCCAAGGGATAGAGCGGGAACCCCTGCTCCGGCGGGAAGCGCAACAGCTCCCCCTCGACCGTGAAATACTCCCCGGGGCGATGCGCGCAGACCATCGGACGATCGGTGGCGACGACCTCCACACGGAGGTCGTAGAGGACGAACTCATCGGGGGCGAGCGGGGCGGTCGACATGAGGGAAGGTTAGCCCCACCCCGCGCACGAGGGAACGTGCCCCGTCGCACGCGCCGTGGCGCCGCGAATCGTATCTTCCGCGCCATGCCCTCCGCCCCCGCCCCGCTCACCTTCCGCTTCGGTCTTCTCGGCACCCTCGCGCCGATGCTCGGCTTCGTCGCCGGGGTCGGTGCGCTCGCCTACGCCGGAGCCCCCGACGAGCGTGGGTTCTGGCCGGTGCTCTTGCTCGCCCTCGCGCTGAGCCGCGCCCTCGCCACCGATGGCGAGGCGTGGTCCGACGCGGTCATCACCACCGTCGCCCAACCGATCGTGGCGACGATGCTCTTGGCCTGGCTCCTCGCCGGTGCGCTCGGTGGGGTGCTCGCCGCGGCGGGACTCGTCGATGGGATCATCTGGCTCGCGCGCACCGTAGGGGCGGGCCCCGTCGCCGCGGTGGGGGGCGCCTTCATTGGATGCGCGGTACTCTCGACCGGGACGGGGACCTCGTTCGGGACGCTGCTCGTCGCGGGCCCCGTGCTCTACGGCGCAGGTGTGGGACTCGGCGCGCCACCGGCGATCCTCCTCGGTGCGATCCTCGCCGGCGCGACCTGGGGGGATTCGATTTCGCCGATCTCCGATACGTCGATCGCGAGTGCGGGATCACAGGGGACCGATGTCGCCGGCACCGTGCGTGCACGACTGCAATACGTGATCCCCGCGGGGCTCATCGCGCTCATCACGAGTTGTGTGCTCGCCGCAGTCGCGCCGCGTGGGGCGATCACGGCGATGAGCGATGGCACCGCGCTCAGCGGCACGCCGCTCCTTCTACTCATCGTCCCGGCGATCGTGGTGACGGCGTTGTTGCGTCGGCGCCCACTGCTCGAGGCGTTGCTACTCGGGATCGCGCTCGCGGTGGGGATCGGGCTCGCGACGGGACTGCTTGCGCCACGCGAGGTGCTACGCGTGGAGCCCGGCGCCTTCGGCGCCACGGGGGTCGTGATCGACGGGATCGGCCGCGGGGTCGGGGTGAGCGTCTTCACCGTGTTATTGATGGCGCTGATCGGGCCGCTTCAGGCTTCTGGCACGCTTGATCGGCTCGTCGCGCGGTCGGTCGCCGCCCCCGAGGTGCGCCGCGCCGAGTGGACGATCGTGGGGCTCGTGACGCTGGCGACCTTTCTGACGACGCACAGCGTGGTCGCGATGCTCGCGGTGGGGCCGGTGGTCCAGCGGGTGGGGGGCGCCGCGGGGGTGACGGCATACCGACGCGCCAACCTCCTCGACCTCACCGTCTGCACCTGGCCCTTCCTGCTCCCCTGGTTCCTCCCGACGATCCTCGCCGCCTCGGTCACCGCCGGGGGGGCGGTCCCCCAGCTGACCCCGGGGGCGGCGGGGCTCCACAACACGTACGCCTGGGCGCTAGTGGGGACGGTGGTCGTGGCGGTCGTGACGGGGTATGGGCGGGGGCGGGAGCGGCAGGGATAGGGGGGTCTCCTACTGGGGGGCTGGCACCCCCAGGGGCGGGATGGGTTAACATTTATTTGGTCGGGGTCGTCGTACGGGTGTCCACCCGGGCCGACCGGCCCTCCGCCACCGCTTCACCCCACACCGGAGTCGTCCATGTTCCGCAGGCTTTCCACCGCTCTCCTCGTCGGCACCCTCGGGGTGACCGCCTGTGACCTCCTCCCGACCGCGACCAACACCGCACCGGCCGAGGATTATTCGCTCGTCATGTTCGGGGAGCAGGGCTCCTCGCTTGAAGGGACGATGGGCACGCAACCGCGGAACCATCCGGTCGATGGTCGCTCCGGCGGCCGCATGCTCCCGCCCGAGCTCGCCCTGACCGACGCGCAGAAGGCGGCGATCAAGGGGCTGCGTGAGGCCTTTGCGGCGGAGAACGCGACGGCGCTCGCCGCGCTCAAGGCGATCTTCGATGAGGCGCGCACCGCGCGTCAGGGTGGCGCGACGCGCGCCGATGTGTTCGCGATCCTCGTGAAGGGGCGCCCGATCGCCGAGGCGCTCCGCCCCGCGGTGAGGGCGCTGCATGAGGCGATCTGGAACGTCCACACCGACGCGCAGAAGGCGTGGATCACCGCCAACCGGCCGAAGATGCCGGGCCCGCTCGGCCCGCGCCCGTAAAGGTCGCGACCCTCGGAAGTAACGAAGGGGCCCGCGTCATCTGACGCGGGCCCCTTCTGTCTTTTCCGACGCTGCGTCGCCTACGACTGCCGCGGTACCACGTACTCGTCGGTCTTGGGCCGCTCCGGGAACGTGAACCACCCGCTCACCTTCTCACGCCACTCGTCGAAGATCTCGTAGACCGTCGGGATCACGAGCAACGTGAGGATGGTCGAGGTGATCGTCCCGCCGATGATCGCGCGGCCGAGCGGGGCGCGGAAATCGGCCCCCTCACCAAGCCCGAGCGCCACGGGGATCATCCCCGCGATGAGCGCGAGCGTCGTCATCAGGATGGGGCGAAGTCGGACGCGCCCCGCCTCGATGATCGCGGTACGACGGTCCATCCCCTGCTCCTGCCCCCACTTGGCGAAGTCGATCAGGAGGATCGCGTTCTTGGCGACGATCCCCATCAACAGGATCACCCCGATCATGCTCATGATGTTGAGGGTGTCGCCGGTGATGAGGAGGGCGAGCACCACCCCGATCAATGAGAGCGGGAGCGAGATCAGGATCGCGATCGGATCCAAGAACGAGCCGAACTGCATCACGAGGATCAGGTACATGAGGAGCAGCGCGATCCCGAGGGCGGCGAGGATATCACCGAAGACCTGTTCCTGTTCCCTCGCCTCCCCACCGAACGACCAGCGGACCCCGTCGGGAAGGGTGGTCTCCTCGATCGCATCGGTGATCCCGCTCGTCACCTCGCCCAGGGAGCGCCCGGAGACATTGGCTTGGACGACGATCACGTTGTCCCGATCGAGATGGCTGATCTTGGCGGGACCGACGCCGGTCGTCACGGAGGCGAGTTGACCCAACGGCATCATCGCCATCCGGCCCCCGCTCCCGACGCTGATCGGGAGCTGTTCGATGTCGCTCACCCGCGTGCGCGACGCTGCCGCGAAGCGCACACGGACCTTCCGATTCTCCCCGGCGGGATCGACCCAATCGCCGGCGTCGACACCGGCGAAGGCGGGGCGCAGCGACTGCGCGAGCTGGCCGACGGTGACCCCCATGCTCCCGGCGAGGGCACGATTGAGCCCGATCTCCAACTCGGGCTTCTGCCCCTTGGTGGAGAGGCCGATATCGACCGCGCCCGGTACACGCCGGAAGATCGCCAGCGCGGTGTCGGCGGCACGCTGGAGCTGCGCGGCGTCGGTGCCACGAAACTCGAGCTGCACCTGCTTGACCGCGCCGCCGAAGCCGGCGGTGAACACGGACGCCGTCGCTCCCCCGATCTGCTTGACCTCCTCACGGAGGCGCGCCCCGAACTGGTCCTGTGAGAGCGACCGCTCCTTCTTCGGGATCAGACGCACATAGACGGAGGCGAGATCCACCGCGCCGAGCGCCTCGGAGGGATCCATCCCCCCACCGGACCCGATCGTGGTGAAGGTATAGCGGACCTCGGGATGGGCCCGCGCGAGTCGTGCCGCCTCCTCCGCCTTCATCCGCGTGTAGGCGAGGTTGGAGCCCGGCGGGGTCTCCACCTGGATGGTGAGCTCCGAGCGATCGGAGACGGGGACGAAGCCGAAGCCACCGAACGTGCCCTGCAGCGCGAGGGCGCCGACGAAGCTCACGAGGGCGAGGGCGATCATCGCCAAACGATGGTCGAGCGCCCAGCCGACGACCTTCGTATAGCGCTGCGCCTGCGCATCGAACCACTGGTTGAAGATGACGAGCTTGCGGGAGATCCAACTCCGATGCTCGTGCTGCTCGATCTCCGGGTCGGGCCAGTAGGCCGAGAGCATCGGGTCGAGGGAGAAGGAGACGAAGAGGGAGACGAGGACCGCGCAGGCGATCGTGAGGGCGAAGGGCTTGAACCACTGCCCCGAGAGCCCGTACATGAAGCCGATCGGGACAAAGACCGCGACGATCGAGAAGGTCGTCGCCGCCACGGCGAGCCCGATCTCATCGGTCCCCTCATGCGCCGCACGGAAGTGGTCCTTCCCCATCTCCACATGCCGCACGATGTTCTCACGCACGACGATCGCGTCGTCGATCAGGATCCCGATCGCGAGGGAGAGGCCGAGCAGCGACATCGTGTTGAGGGTGAAGCCGAAGGCCCAGACGGCGATGAAGCTCGCGAGCACCGAGATCGGGAGGGCGAGCCCGGTGATCACGGTGGAGCGCCACGAGTTCAGGAAGAGGAAGACGACGAGCACCGTGAGGATGGCGCCCTCGATCAGGGTCCGCTGCACGTTGGCGACCGAGCGCTCGACGCGGTACCCGGCGTCCTGCACGACATCGATGGTCGTCCCGGTCGGGAGAGTCGGACGAAGCGCCTCGAGCGCCGCGATCACCTTCGTCGCCACCGCGGTCGTGGAGTACCCCTTCGCCTTCTTCACCATGATCCCGACCGCGTCACGGCCATTGTAGACCGCCGCGGTGCGCGGCTCGGCGGTCCCGTCACGCACCACCGCGAGCTCACCGAGGCGGATGGCCCGCCCACCACGCTCCGCCACGACGAGGGCGAGGAAATCCTCGGGTCGCTCGAGACGCCCCTTGAGGCGGATCGCCCGCTCATCGAGCGTGCCGTTGAGCCGCCCCACCGGGACGGCGAGGTTCTGCGTCTGCAGCGCGCCGACCACCTGGGCGACGCTGATCCCCGCGGCGGCGAGCGCCGAGGGTGTGAGCTCCACGGTGAGCTCGCGCTCCACCCCACCGACCACCGTCGCTTCCGCGACGCCGGCGATCGAGCGCAGCGCGCGCGTCACGCCAGGATCGGCGATGCGCGTGAGCGCCGGCGCGTCGAGGGTGCTCGAATTGAGCGAGAGCTGGACGATCGGCTGGTCGGCCGGATCGAAGCGCGTGAGGATCGGTTCCTTCATCTCGGGCGGGAGTTCGCCGCGGATGGAGGAGATCTTGTCACGGATATCCTGCGAGGCCTGCTGGAGATCCTTCTCGAAGACGAAGAAGACGGTGACGTTGGCGAAGCCATCCTGCGCCGCGCCGCTGATGCGGTCCACGCCGGAGATCCCGCTCACCGCCTCCTCGACGCGGTCGAGCACCTCGCGTTCCACCACATCGGGGGAGGCACCGGGATAGGGGATGGCGACGTTGATGATCGGCTGCTGGACGTCGGGGAACTCGTCGGTCTCGAGCTGCCAGAGGGCGAAGAGCCCGAAGACGACCAGCGCCACCATCGAGACGATGGTGATCAGCGGTCGCTTGATCGCGAAATCGGAGATGAACATCGGGGCGCCCTAGTTCCCGCGTGGGGTGGAGTCGGCGGCGGCCCGCACCTGCAGCGGGGTCCCGGGGGCGATCCCGAGCGCGGCACCGACCAACACGGTATCGCCGGCGGTGAGCCCCTTCGTGATCTCGAGGCGATCGGACGCCTGATCGCGCGCGCCGAGCGTGACCTCGACCTTCTCGGTCACCCCGCCACGGAGCCGGAGCACCGCCGGGCTCAGCCCGCGCTGGTCGACCGCGGCCGCCGGTAGGGTGAGCGCCTCACGCGCATTCGCCGCGACGCGCCCCTCGGCGAAGAGCCCCGCGACGAGGCGGTTCCCCGCATTCGGGATCCGCACGCTCAGGCGCACCTGACGCGTCTGCGGGTCGGCGGCGGGGTTGATCGAGGCGATGCGCCCCTCGAAGGTCCGCCCCGGATATCCGGTGACGGCGAAGCGCACCGGCGCCCCGACGCGCACCGTCGCGAGCTGCTCGGCGGGGATCGCCGCCTCGAGCTTCATCGTCGCGGGATCGACCACCACGAAGAGTGGCGCGCCCGGCGCGACCACATCGCCCGGATTCACGAAGCGCTCGCTCACGATCCCCGCATACGGGGTGAGGACGTTGGTGGCATCGACCTGCTTCTGCGCCTGCGCGAGTCGGGCGCGCGCATCGAACATCGCGGTCGTGGCGACGAGGTTGGCGCGACGCGCGTTCTCGAGGTCGCGGTCGGCGATCGCCCCGGCGGCGGCGAGCTTCTCGGCCCGTGCGAGCTCCCGCGCGGCGAGGTCGGCGGCCGCCTCGGCGGCGGCGAGGCCGGAGCGCGCGGAGAGGAAGACATCGCTGATCGCCCGATCATCGATCTTGGCGAGCGAGGTCCCCGCCGCGACCACCGCGCCGGGATCGCGAAAGACCTGCAGTACCGACCCCGGGACCTCGGCGCGGATCTGCGCCGTGCGGTCGGCGACGAGGGTGCCGGAGAGGATCGGACCGGAGGCCAAAGTCGTCATCTGCGCGACCGTGATCCCCTCGGGCCCGAGCTGTATGGTGACGGGGGTGGCGGAGGCGTTGGCCTCGGGTGCGCCATTGCAGGCGGCGAGGGCGGTCGAAGTGACGAGGAGCGCGGCAGCGAGACGGCGAGACATCGAGAACTTCCTCAGCGAAAAGAGATCGGTCGACATGGTCAGCGGCTTCCCGGGATGGGGAGCGGGAGATCCTTCAGGAGGGCGAGGCGGAGGCGTGCGACCTCGAGATCGCGCGCGGCGTTGACACGCTGGAGCCGCGCCTGTTCGAGCTGGACGCGTATCTCGGTGAGCTCGAGGGTCGTCGAGACCCCTTCCTTGAAGCGCACCTCGGCGATCTGATACGCCTTGGCCGCCTGCGCATCGGTGCCGACGGAGGCGAGGTACGCCGCCTCGGCCTGCGCGAACTGATTCAGGGCGAGGAGCGCATCGAGCGCGGCGCCCTCGCGGCTCTGCTGCAACCGCTGCTGCGCCTCAGCGAGATTTGCCTCGGCCACCATCCGCTCACCCCGCAGCCGCCCGCCCGCGAGCACCGGGACGGAGAGCCCGAGCGCGACGTTCCAGTTCGGGAAGTAGAGATCGAGCGCCGAGGGGAGGAAACTCCCGTCCGGCGGATAGGCGAAGCGCTGATAGGTGGAGCTCAGCTGGAGCGCGGGGAGTCGCGCGAGCTTCGCCGCACGCACTGCGCTCTCCTGCGCCCGCACCGCGGCCTCGGCTTGCCGCACCGGCGCGCGCGCGGCGACGGCGGTGTCGGGGACGATCGTGCGGTCATCGGCCAGGGTGAGTGGGCCGATCGGATTCGCACGGGCGCCCGCGTCATCGCGGATCGGTGTCGTCAGCGTGAGGGGCGCATTGAGCGGGAGATCGAGCAACTGCTTCAGACGGAGATAGGCGGCGGTCCGCGCGCCCTCGGCGCGGATCACCACCGGCCGCTGATTGTCGCGCGCCACCGTCGCGCGGAGGAGATCGAACTCGGCCGCGGTCCCGACCTCGCGCGCCAGCGTCACCTGCGCCAGGGTGCGATCGACCAGGACGAGCGAGCTCTCGGCGATGGCGACGAACTGATCGGAGGCGACGGCATCGAAGTACGCCTGCGCCACCTCGAGCGCCGCCTGTGACGTGGCGGCGGTGTACGCGATCTCCGCCGCCGAGCGGCCGGCCCGCGCGCCGGCCCGCGCGGCGGGGATGCGGCCCGCCGAATAGAGGTTCTGCGTCGCGTTGAGGGCGAAGATCGCCGTGGTGGGCGCCGCGAAGATCCGTGCGATCGGGCTGTCGGTGAAGCCGCCGCCACTCGTGGTGTCGTTCGGGTCCGCGAAGCGCTGCGAGATCTCGGCGAACTGGTTCTGGATCGCGCGCTGATAGGCGACGGTCCCCGCGATCTGTGGTTTGCGCTGCGCGTCGACCTGTGTCTGCTGCCCCCGGGCGCGCTGCACGCCGGCGGCGGCGATCGCGACCCCCTCGTTCTTGCGCGCCGCCATCGTGAGCGCGTCGGCGAGGGAGAGGGTCGTCGGTGCGGGCGCCTTCGCGCCCTGCGCCATCGTGACGGTCGGCGCCGTCATCAGCGCGCCGATGATCAACAGCACGAGCGTGCCCGCGGCGCCGAGCGCGCGCAAGAACAGTCGCACGTAGGCACGCGGGGCCTCAGTGGCCGGCGGGAACATCGAGGGCATCATGTCGCGATGAAGGGCATCGGTGAAGAGCGTGCCGAGGAGCATCGTGCACGCGGTATTCGCATCGCGGGTCGAGGGAACGCGCCCGGCGGTGTGGAGCCGATCGACGTAGGCGCGGAGTTCGCGGAAGGAGGCGATCGGGTGATCGGCGGCGTCGGCGGAGTGCTCAGGGTGTTCGTGGAGCTCGGCGACGGCGGATCGGAGCATCCCGCGGCGCTCGACCATGAAGGCGTGACTCACGGCGGCCCAGGCGGTCAGCTCGGCTTCGGGGTCCGCCGGCTGCTCGGCGAGGGGGAATTGCTCCCCCTGGCGGCAGGAGAGGATGACCTCGTCGATGAGGTTAGCCTTGGATCCGAAGAGTCGGAAGAGGGTAACCTCATTGACGCCAGCGACTTCGGCGATTCGCCGCGTGGTGGCGCCCCGGAACCCCGCCTCGGCGTAGACCTGGGCGGCGGCATCGAGGATCTGTTGTCTGGTCGGCTCTGACATAGGTGTTGCAAGTGGTTGCTTGCAGTGAAAGCAAGCGGGTGCTTGCATCAAACACAACCCACCCTGCAAAGGTTCCGTCCCTCTACCGCATCTTTCCCCCATGGCCAAGCAGAAACCCAAGGACCCGGCCCTCGCCGCACGCCTCTCCCCCCTGCAGTACCAGGTGACGCAGTGCAGCGCGACCGAACCGCCGTTCCGCAACGAGTTCTGGGATCATCACGAGCCGGGGCTCTATGTGGACATCGTCTCTGACGAACCCCTCTTCGCCTCGGTGCACAAATTCGACTCCGGCACCGGGTGGCCGTCGTTCACGCAGCCGGTCGCGCCCGCGCACATCAGCGAGCACACCGATCGCACGTATGGGATGACGCGCGTCGAAGTGCGTTCCGCGCAGGGCGACTCACATCGCGGCCCTCGCGTCCCCGGTGGTCCCGGCCCGACGGGGCTGCGCGACTGCAGCACTGCGGCGGCGGTGCGATTCGTCCCGGTGGGGCAGCTGGAGGCCGAAGGCTATGAGGCTTATCGCCATCTCTTTCGCAGCGCGCCGGAGCAGGGATGAGCACCCGGTCCCCTGACCCCTCCCACCTGACCTCTGCCACGCTCGGCGGTGGCTGCTTCTGGTGCCTCGAGGCGGTCTATCTGATGCTGCGTGGCGTGCACACGGTGAAGAGCGGCTACGCTGGTGGGCATGTCGCGAACCCCACCTATGAGCAGGTCTGCGGGAAGCAGACCGGGCACGTCGAGGTGGTGCAGCTCACCTTCGATCCTCACGAGATCACGTATCGGGATCTCCTCCACGTCTTCTTCACGATCCACGATCCCACCACGAAGGATCGGCAAGGGAACGACGTCGGCCCGCAGTATCGCTCGGCGATCTTCACGCACGACGCCGAGCAGGCGCGCATCGCGCGTGAGGCACTCACGGCGGCGCAGACCCAGTGGGATGCGCCGATCGTGACCGAGGTGCGCCCACTCGATCGCTTCTGGCCCGCCGAGGCGTACCATGACGACTATTTCGCGCGGAACCCGAAGAATCCGTACTGCGCGGTGGTGGTGGCGCCGAAGGTGGCGAAAGCGCGGTCGAAATTCCTGGAGCGGCTCACGCGATGAGACGGTGGCGTCTCTGGCGGGGGTGGCTTGCCGTGATGATGAGCGCACTCCTCGGTGCGCTCGCGCCACGCCTCGGGCAGGCCCAGGCGGGGATCCTCCGCGGGACGGTGACCGACACGACGGGGCGACCGCTCCCGAATGTAGAAGTGCTCTCGGTGAATGCGAAGCGATCCACGCGCACCGATGCGGGTGGGCGGTTCACCCTCGCCAAGCTCCCCTTCGGACAGCAGCTGATCCTCGCGCGACTCCCTGGATATCAGCCCGCGGATCAGGCGGTCAACATGCTGGACGCCGAGGTCCCCGAGCTCTCGTTCACACTCCGTCGGGTGATCGTCGCGCTCGACACGGTACGGATCGTCTCACACGACGGCTGCGCGGCATACGATTTCGCCGGCTTCGACTGTCGGCGTCGGGCGGGGATCGGTCAGTTCCGTGGCGAATCAGAGTTGACCGCGCTGCGGCCGATCTACTGGGCCGACATGTTCGATGAGCTCCCGGGGTTCCGGCGATATCCGGTCCCCGATTCGTTGCTCGGGCGCGATTGGCAGGTGGAGTCGACCACCGGGTGGCGCTGCCTGATGGAGGGATGGAATGGGCGGCACAAGATGGCCGCCGATCAGGGCGTCCGCCCCCGCGACATCGTCGGCGTCGAGCACTACGACACCTACGACAAGGTGCCCGCCGCATACAAGCGGCTCGCCTGGCCGACGGGACAGCCGAAGCCCTGTGCGCTGGTGATGTACTGGACGCGCGGATATATCGAGAATAAGAACAGGTAAGCGGGAACAGGGATCAGGTACCAGAGAGCTGATCGCTGAGCAGCCGTCATTCATCTCTTTTCGAGGAGTCCCCCCGGATGTTCGTACGACGACGCTCGACCGTTCGCACTGCCGCCATCCTCGCCGGCTTGGCCCTCGCCCTCACCCCGCTCGTCACGAGCGCGCAGGACGGCTATCGCCAGCCGCCGACCGCCGTCGCGCAGATCCTCGATGCGCCTGCGCTCCCGACCGTGATGGTCACGCCGGATCGGAAGCACCTGATGCTCCTCGAGCGGCCGGGGCTGCCGTCGATCGCGGAGATTGCCGCCCCCGAGTATCGGGTGGCCGGCATCCGCCTCGATCCGCGCACGAGTGGACCCTCGCGACAGAATCCGGCGCGCGGGCTCTCGCTCATGCCGATGGAGGGGGGCGCCGCGATGCCATTCGCGATGTCACTTCCCACCGGCGCCGGGATCGGGAACCTCACCTGGGCTCCGAGTGGGGCGCGCTTCGCCTTCGTGGTGAGCACGGAGGACGCCCTCACCCTCTGGGTCGGCGACACCCGCACGCGCAGCGCGCGGCAGGTGACGTCGCGCCGGTTGAATGCCGTGCTCGGGGCCCCCTGTGATTGGGCCGGTGATGAGGCCCTCGTCTGCACCTTCATCCCGCCGAATCGTGGTGCGGAGCCGAAGGCGCCGAGCGTTCCTTCAGGTCCGATCGCGCAGGAGGCGCTCACCGGACGTGAGGATCGCGCCGCGACCTATCAGGATCTCCTCAAGAGCCCGCACGACGAGGCGATCTTCGCACACTACGCGACGAGCCAGCTCGCCCGCGTCACCCTCGATGGCACCGTCACGCCGATCGGCGGCGGCGGAATCATCAGCGAGGTGAGCGCGAGCCCCGACGGACGGTGGCTCCTCGTGACGAGCCTCGCGCGTCCCTTCTCCTACTCGGTGCCACTCACCTACTTCCCCACGACGATCGCGATCTGGTCGCTCGATGGCACCGTCGCACGTACCCTCGCGACGCGGCCGTTGATCGAGCGGGTCTCGTGGGGCGGCGATGGCGCGCAGGTGGGACCGCGCGCTCCTTCGTGGCGGAGCGATGCCCCGGCGACCCTGGTCTGGATCGAGGCACTCGATGGCGGCAACCCTGCCACCACCGCCGCGAAGCGCGATCGCATCCTCGCGGTGAGCGCCCCCTTCACCGCGGCGCCGACCACCGTCGTGGAGACGGAGTGGCGCGCACGTGGGATCACCTGGGGGCGCGGTGATCTCGCCATCGCCACCGAGGGGACGAGCCGGGGGCGGAAGAACCGCACCTGGGTGATCGATCCGAGCGGGCGCACCGCGCCGCGCGTGCTCTGGGAGCGCTCGTCGGAGGATCGCTACAACGATCCGGGAGCCTTCGTCACGACACGCGATGCGCGCGGACGCCAGGTGCTGCAGCTCACCCCCGATGGGAAGTCAGCCTTCCTCCGCGGGACCGGCGCCTCACCCGAGGGGGATCGTCCCTTCCTTGACCGGATCGATCTCGCGACGGGGCGCACCGAGCGCCTCTTCCGCTCGACGGCGCCCTACTACGAGACGGTCGCCGAGCTCCTCGACGAGAAGGGGGAGCGACTCCTCACGCGGCGTGAGTCGGTCACCGAGCCCCCCAACTACTGGCAGCGCGATCTCGTCCGTCGCATCGCGCCGCGACAGGTGACGGCGGTCGCCGATCCCGCGCCCGCCTTCGCTGGCGTCACGCGGCAGGTGGTGCAGTACACGCGCGCCGATGGCGTCGCCCTGCAGGCGACGGTCTTCCTCCCGCCGGGCTACGACCAGGCGAGGGACGGCGCGATCCCCTTCCTCCTCTGGGCCTATCCGCGCGAGTTCGGCTCCGCTGAAGCCGCCTCGCAGGTGCAGGGCTCCCCCTATCGGTTCACGCGGCCTGGTGGCTCGTCGCACCTCTTCGCCCTCCTCCAGGGCTACGGCGTGATGGATGATCCGACCATGCCGATCATCGCGCTCGACGGGAAGGAGTCGAACGACACCTATGTGGAGCAGTTGGTCACGAGCGCCGAGGCGGCGGTGAACCAGATCGTGGGGATGGGGATCGCCGATCGCGATCGGATCGGGGTCGGTGGGCATTCGTACGGTGCCTTCATGACCGCGAATCTCCTGGCGCACACCAAGCTCTTCCGCGCGGGGATCGCCCGCTCGGGGGCGTACAACCGCACGCTGACGCCATTCGGCTTCCAGGGGGAGGAGCGGAGCTACTGGCAGGCCCCCGATCTCTACGAGCGGATGTCCCCCTTCACCTACGCCGACCGGATCAAGACCCCGATCCTCTTGGTGCACGGGATGGCGGACAACAATACCGGGACCTTCCCGATCCAATCCGAGCGGATGTACGCCGCGCTCAAGGGGAATGGCGCGACGGTGCGCTATGTGCAGCTGCCCGGGGAATCGCATGGCTATGCGGCGCGCGAGAGCATCGGGCATACGCTGCATGAGATGCTCACCTGGCTCGACCAGTGGGTGAAGCCGGCGAAGCCTAAGATGTGATGGGCGGTGCGGCGCGAAACCTGACGCGCTCGTGAGGCGTTGAGAGGGGATGCGCACTGGCATCCCCTCTCGTCGTTTGGTCCTCCTCCTCTGCGTCGCCATCGGACTCCCGACCGCCGGCCGCACCCAGGACCTCCCCACCGGGACGATCACCGGCACGGTGCTCGTGACCGGGACCGACGCCCCGGTCGAGGGGGCGCAGATCACCGTCCTCGCCGCCGAGCGGCGCGCCCTCACCGATGCACGGGGCCGGTTCGTGCTCACCGGGATCGCCCCGGGGATCTGGCGCCTCCAGATCCGTGCGATCGGCTACGCCCCGCAGATCGTCCCCGATATCGCCGTCGGGAGTGGGAAGCCGACGAGCGTCGTCGTCCGTCTCACCCCCGTGCCGCGCGAGCTGCAGTCGGTCGACGTCACCGCGTCCTACTTCGCCCCGTCCATCCAGGCGACGACGAGCACACAGGTCTTGAGCGCGGAGGCGGTGCGCCGCGCCCCCGGTGTGCAGGAGGATGTGATCCGCGCCGTCGCCCTCCTCCCCGGCGTGGGGATCACGCAGCCCGGACGCAACGATCTCGTCGTCCGCGGCGGTGCCCCCTTCGAGAATCTCTTCTTGGTCGACGGGATTGAAGTCCCCAACATCAATCACTTCGGCACCCAGGGCTCGACCGGTGGTCCCCTCTCGCTGATCAACATCGACGCCGTCGAACAGGCGAGCTTCTCCACCGGCGGCTTCGCCGCACGCTACGGCGATCGCACCGCCTCGGTCACCTCAATCACCCTGCGCGAGGGGAGCCGCGAGCGATTCGGCGGCGAGTTCTCCCTCTCCGCCACCGGTGGGTTCGCCATCGCTGAGGGACCACTCGGTCGCGACGGCTCCTTCTATCTCTCGGCGCGGCGCTCCTACCTCGATCTCCTCTTCAAGGCCGCCGGCTTCGGCTTCATCCCGGCCTACGTGGACGGACAGCTCAAGGTCGTCCAGCAGCTCGACGATCGCACCACCCTCTCGTTCCTCGTGATCGGCGCCGACGGCACCGTCACCTTCACCAACGACGATTCCGAGAAGCGCTACACCAACTCGCGCGTCGCCGCGCCGAGTCAACGGCAGTACTTCTCGGGGCTCACCTGGCGGCGCCTCCTCTCCGGTGGGGTGCTCGATGTCGTCCTCGGCCGCACCTACACGCGCTACACGACGATCCAGAACGATTCGCTCGACCCCCCGTCGCCGGTCTTCCGTGCCTTCTCGACCGAAGGGGAGACCTCGCTACGCGTCGATCTCACCAAGCAGCTCTCGCCTACCCTCGAACTGAGCGGCGGCGCGGTGACGCGCTACGCGAGCCAGCTCGAATACGATCTACTGGTCCCTGGTGCCCTGCGGCTCGACGCGACCCTCGTCCCGCGCCCACTCGCCCTCGACACCTCCTTCACCGCGGACCGACAGGCCGTCTACGGACAGCTCGCCTGGCAGGCGACCCCGCGGCTCCGCACCACGAGCGGGCTCCGTCTCGATCGCTACGGCTTCCTCGACGGTGCGACGCGGGTGAGCCCACGACTCGGCGCGCGCTACGCACTCAATGCGACCACCACCGCGACGGCAAGCCTCGGCCGGTATTGGCAGGCACCGTCGTACATCTGGCTCGTCGGTGATGCGAGCAATCGCCTGCTCTCCCCCTTCCGCGCCGATCAGATCGTCCTCGGACTCGAACGGCTCCCCCGCCCCGACCTCAAGCTGCAGGTCGAGGTCTTCGCGAAGGGGTATCGGCAGTATCCGCGCCGTCAGTTCCGGCCGGAGGCCGTCCTCGCGCCGAGCGGCTTCGACGACGTGACGAGCGACATCCCCTTCGGGCTGGAGCCCCTCGCCGCCGAGGCGACGGGGCGGTCGTTCGGGATCGAGCTCCTCGCGCAGAAGCAGTTGAGCGACCTGCCGTTCTTCGGGCTCGCGAGCCTCACCATCGCACGTACGACCTTCGAAGGGGGCGATGGCGTCGAACGCCCCGGGAGTTTCGATACACCGGTGATCGCGAACACCGTGATCGGGTGGCGTCCGAACCAGCGGTGGGAGATCAGCGGCAAGGTGCGCGTAGCGAGCGGGCTCCCCACGACGCCGTTCATCACGGACGGCACCTTCGCCGGCCTTCAGCAGTTCGCGCAGTGGAACCAGGGAGCGCGCCTCCCGACCTTCGGCGCGCTCGATGTCCGTGTGGATCGTCGGTGGAGCCTCCGCCGCGCGCAGATCGTGACCTACCTCGACATCCAGAACCTCACGGGCCGCGAGAACGTCTCGGGGCTCCAGTGGAATCAGCGCATGCGAGCGGTCGAACAGAACACCTCGCTCGGGCTGCTGCCGAGCATCGGGTTCAGCATCGATTTCTAGTTCATGCGAATCGCCGCGAGGACCTTGCCGAGGAACTCGTCGATCGCGCTGTTCTCGATCCACCGGACCACGATGACGAGCTCCTGGTCCGGCGCGACGAAGACGAGGTTGGTACCGTTCCCGACATGCCCGAAGGCATTCGCTGGCGCACTCGGCATCCACTCCCGGTTCGTGTTGAGGAACCAGTTCATGTAGCCGTAGGTCGGCTGCGGCCCGGTGGGGGTGAGCGACTGCTGCACCCAGCGTTGGGAGAGGATGCGTCGGGTGCCCCAGATGCCGCGGCGCTGCGTGAGGAGCCCGAAGCGCGCGAGGTCCCACGCGTTGATGAACATCCCCCCGCCCCAATGCCCGCCCCCGCTCACCACCTGCACCGGTCGGCCATCGAGGGTGATCCAGGCGTTGTCGTAGCCGTTCCAGCGCCAGGAGCGTGAGGCCCCGATCGGCTCCATCACCAGCTCGTTGAGCACCTCGGGGAGAGGCCGGCGCCAGATGTTGGTAGCCGCGAGAGCGAGGAGGTTCACGCGGACATCGTTGTACTCGTAGGTGGTGCCGGCCTTCGCCCGTGGGCGTGTGGTCCAGGTGGACGCGTCGGCGGCAGGACGATCGGCCCACTCCGGCTTCCCCCAGAGCGTCCCCTCCCAATCACTCGTCTGCCGCAGGAGATGATCCCAGGTGATGGTGCGGTTGTGCGGGGTCGCCCATGGGTGAAGGAACATCGACTCCCCGAATCGCGACCCCGGCTCTGCTGGGGCGGTCAGCTGAAGCGGATTGGTCGGCGCCTGTGATCGCCAGACGAGGTCATCGACCGAACCGATGAGCCCACGATCCGCCGCGAGTCCCACGACGGCGGAGAGGAAGCTCTTCGTCACGCTGTGCGTCATGTCGACGCGATCAGGTTCGCCCCACGAGGCGATGACGTACCCGCCCCGAAGGATCACGCCCGTCGGCTCCCCGCGTGGGGCGAAGGGGCCGATCCCTTGGCCGAAGGGCTCCCGCCCGAAGGTGCGGTAGTGATTCTCCTCCATATCGCGCGGCGCCCTGGTCTCGCGCGCGATGGCGAAGGCGATCGCCTCGGCCAACCTCACGCTATCGATCCCCATCGCGCTGGGCGCACGATGTTCCCAGATGGCGCCGGGCACGTAGAGGGTTGCGGTCTCACGCGCACGACCACCGCTAGTGGCGCGGGGCTCCGGCGCGGTGGCACGCTGCGCCTCGAGCCCGAGCGGCACCCAGAGGAGTAGGAGCGCCGCCGTCTGCCGTGCTCGCTTCCGACGCGTGAGCGTGGGCAGCGCCCAGAGATAGATCCCCGTCAGCCAGAGCCCGAAGAGGAGGATCCCCGAGGGGAGGAAGATCCAGCGCTTCACCGGATCACCGAAGAACGATCCGTCATGGAACTGCTCGATCAGATCGCTCCGACGATACGCCGTCTGGAGCACCGCCCCATCGGCGAGGGCGAGCTGCGCCTCCCACCGGCTCGTCGTGATCACCTTGAGGATCCCCTTCGACGGCCGCACATCGACCCGATCGATATCCGCCCACCCGGTCACCCCCGCCTCGGGGATCGCCTGGGCGGCGGCGAGGATCAGGTCCCACGAGAGCCCTGGGATGCTCACGGCGGTCCGCTGCTCGGCGGGCTGCACCCACGGGAGCTGCTTCTTCACCTGCAAGAGCAGCCCTGACCCGATCACGAGGACCAGCGGGAGCGCGGTGAGCAGGGCGCCCCAGCGGTGCAGGCGACGGGAGAGGAGGGAGAGACGCATCGGCGAGTCGGGAGAAGGGGGAACCCACCCAAGATGGCCCCCTCCTGCCAGCGCGGGAATGCCCGAGGGCGTAAACTAGGGAACCCCCTTTCGCTGAGGATTCGCTCGATGGCCCTCCTTCGTCCGGTGCGCGGTGCGCGCCGTGCCCTCCTCCTCGCCGGCCTCCTCGGTGCGGCGCTCGCCCCACGGCCTAGCCTCGCCCAGCCAGCCGCGGATTCGGTCCGCCTCGAGCGCCTCAAGGCCGAGGCCCTCGCCAAGGTCGATCCCAAGCTCGTCCAGGAGATCGTCGACCAGCTCTTCTCCTACAGCGAACTCGGGATGCAGGAGTTCGAGACGCAGAAGTACCTGACGAATCTCCTGAAAGCCAAAGGCTTTGCGATCACGCTGGGCTATGCCGGGATGCCGAGCGCCTGGGTCGCTCGCTGGGAGAGCCCGGCGGGGAAGAAGCCGGTGGTCACCTTGGGCTCCGACGTCGACGGGATCCCGCAGGCGAGCAATCGGCCGGGCGTCGCCTTCTTCGATCCACAGGTCACCGGCGCCCCCGGCCATGGCGAAGGCCACAACTCCGGACAGGCGGTGAACATCGCCGCGGCGCTGGTCGTGAAGGAGCTCATGATCCGGGAGAAGATCCCCGGGACGATCGTCCTCTGGCCGGGGATCGCCGAGGAGCAGATGACGGGGAAGGCCTTCCTCGTGCGCGAGGGGCTCTTCAAGGATGCCGACGTCGCGCTCTTCACCCATGTCGGTTCCGACCTCGGGGTGCAGTGGGGGGAGAGCGGACAGAACGCCCTCATCTCCGCCCTCTTCCGCTTCAAAGGCACCAGCGCCCATGCGGCCGGCGCCCCATGGCGTGGGCGCTCCGCGCTCGATGCCGCGATGCTGATGGGGACGGGGTGGGAGTATCAGCGCGAGCACAACGAGCTCCCGACCCGCTCGCATTACGTGATCCGCGATGGTGGGGACCAGCCGAATGTCGTCCCGAGCACCGCGAGCATCTGGTTCTACTTCCGTGAACGCGACTATCCCCGGACCAAGGCACTCTTCGAGCGCGGGAAGCAGATCGCGCAGGGAGCCGCCCTCATGGCGAACGTCTCCCTCGACACCGTGATGATGATCGGCTCGGGATGGAGCGCGCACTTCAACAAGCCGATCGCCGAGACGACGTTCGAGAACATCAGGCGCGTCGGGATGCCGGCCTGGGATTCGGCGGACGTGGCGATGGCCAAGGCACTGCAGAAGGAGCTCGGGGTCCGCGAGATCGGGCTCACGACCGCGACGACGATGAACGTCGGGACCCCGGTCCCGGAGAGCCAGCGGATGGGAGGTGGCTCCGACGACATCGGCGACGTCTCGTGGAACGTGCCGACCGTGACGCTCCGCTTCCCCTCCAACATCCCGGGCCCGCCGGGTCATAACTGGGCGAACGCGATCGTCATGGCGACCCCGATCGCGCACAAGGGCGCCTACGCGGGGGCGAGGGTCCAGGCGCTGACGATGCTCGACATCTTGCTCAAGCCACAGGTCGTCACGGACGCCTGGACCTACTTCCGCGAGGTTCAGACGAAGGAGACGAAGTACGTCCCCTTCATCGCACCGACCGATCAGCCGCCGATCTGGCTCAACGCCGACATCATGGCGCGCTACAAGCCCGAGCTGCAGAAGTATTATTACGACCCGAAGAAGTACAAGACCTATCTGGAGCAGCTCGGGATCGCCTACCCGACGACCCGCGAGATGCTCAAGCCGAAGATGTAGCGAGGGACGAGGGGGAGGCGGTCATCGGACCGCCTCCCCCTTTTCCGACGCCCCACATAGGATTCGTACACCGACTCTGCCCCGGAGGGCACCATGGCTGGCCTGGATGACAAGTCGATCCAGAATCTGGTGAAGAAGATGCAGAAGCAGGCGAAGCCTCGGAACCTCGAGGCGAAGACCTACGATGCCACCGCTCCTCAGCGCGTCACCGATGCGCAGGATGAGGAGCGGGAGCGGATGTTCAAGGAGATGAAGCGCCGCGAGTTCTGAGGATCGTCCGTACGCTGTCGAGGGCGCCATCGGTCGGCGCCGGCCGGAGCCGCAGGAGCTCGGCCATCAGCGGGTAGACGTGGATGTTCTGGAACGCGGGGACGGTGCGTCCCTGCGCGATCCCTGGGCCCGCCGCGATGAAGAGCGCGCCCATCGAGGCGAGGTGCGGATCGTAGCCGTGCGCCCCGCCGCGAACCGTACCGACCGCCACCTCACGCGGGCGTGACCCGCGCGCGACGATGCTCCACCCATCATCAGCGATCGCGATGATCGGGGTGATGCGGGGATGCGACCGAAACCGGTAGCGCGCCGGGACCTCGTCGCGTCGATAGACCTGCAGACGCGGATGCGCCCCTTGCAACGCCCGCATCACCCGGGACACATCGCCGTCGCGCGGGGTGATCATCGCCACCGGATTGAGATCGACGATCTCCACCGAGGTCAGATCGAGATAGTCATCCAAGACGATCGTCCGCTCAGGGGCGACCGCCGACATCCCATGGTCGGCGACCACGATCACGTTCACCTGGTCGCTCAGCCTGAGTCGCGCGATCCCCGCCACGAGGCGGCCGACCGCGGCATCCACGCGCGCGATCGCCGAATCGACCTGCGGCGCCTCGGGCCCATGGCGATGCCCCGCGTCATCCGTATCGGAGAAGTAGAGCGCGATGAAGCCTGGCGCCGAATCCGCCGGGAGCGCAAGCCACTCGAGCACCTTCCGCTCACGCTCGGCGTTGGGCCGATCGCCATCGTACGGATACCACCAGCTCGGCCGCACCCCGCCGATCGCCGCCTCGGAGCCGGGCCAGAAGTAGGTCGCCGCGCGACGCCCCTGCCGCTCCGCCGTCACCCAGATCGGCTCCCCGCCCCACCACGCCGAGGTCTGCACCGCGGTGCGATCGCTCAGCTGGAAGAGTCCGAGCACCGAGTCGCGCATCGCGTTCGCGACGATCCCATGATGCTCAGGGAAGAGCCCGGTGACGATCGAGTAGTGATTCGGGAAGGTCTTGGAGGGGAAGGTCGGGATCATCCGCTCGGCGCGCACCCCGCGCGCGGCGAGCGCGCGGAGCTGCACCGCGGCGGGTCGATCGAGATAGTCGGCGCGAAAACCGTCGAGGCCGATCAGCAGGACGCGCGGCGCGCTCCACGGCGCGCTCCGCTGGGCGCCTGCCGGTGCGGCGAAGAGGAGCGCGCCGCAGAGGATGAAGACAAGACACCTCATCAGCTCAGGCCGTGGGCTCGACGAGCATCCGCCGCAGCACCTTCCCGATCAGGGATTTGGGGAGTTCGTCCTTGAAGACGATTCGTGCCGGCACCTTGAAGGGCGCGAGATGCGCCTTGCACCAGTCGCGTAACTCCGGGCCCGTGACCGCATGCCCTGGTCGCGACACCACAAAACCGACCGCCACCTCGCCACGCGCCGCATCGGGGAAGCCGCGCACCCCCGCCTCGAGCACGGCGGGATGCTTGGCGAGCACCTCCTCGATCTCGCGCGGCCAGACCTGCATCCCATTC